>Ga0153933_1000573_pt1 | contig 12656 bp, 16 predicted proteins | sample TSNJ017MetaG_FD_102275 | JGI IMG/M metagenome (GOLD analysis project Ga0153933, IMG submission 102275) | Attine ant fungus gardens microbial communities from New Jersey, USA - TSNJ017 MetaG | ecosystem: Host-associated > Fungi > Mycelium > Unclassified | place: USA: New Jersey, Wharton State...
CTTACCTTTAGGTAGAGCGTCGAAAAACTTCATGTCCCAGAGCGAAAGCTCACCCACTAGCGCAAGTCGTTCACGGGTAATCGGCAGGTCCCGAACAAATCTCCTCTCAACCTTTACCGTAAATTGCAGGCCGCCGGCCTTCGCTTGTGAACAGACTTCCTTTAAGACAACAGAGTTATCTGCACGACGGTCCAGCCGCTGGAGCCTTTCGATTAGCCGCTGCGCGAGCGGAGAGCGCCTTGCGGTTTCCGACACGACGAGACGTAAGTGTTCGAAACTTCGCATCCATTCGTCCATCTGTTTGCCATCGACGAACTGGCTAATTGGTCGGCGAGAGTCAAAGTAAAGGTCGTTAGCCGAAGGCAGGCCGAGACCTTCTGTCAATTTAAAGAGCATCTCGCGCGGCAACTGCAATCTGGCCAGAGCTGACGACCATGAAGCGGCGTCCATTTGAACCATCCCAGCCACCTGTTCGGTTGAGATGTTGCGTGCGGCAAGCAGTTCATTCAGGCGACCTACGCTAATAGCGTCGACCCCGAAGCCACCTTGAAACTGCTCTTTATGTTTTTCATCTATGAAGGCTGCAAGTTCGGTCCGGTTGACCCGGTGGAACGTAGCCAGCCTTTGCCCCATGCGCTCCGCGAGTTTGTCGTCGATAGGCATTGGTTTGCCATCGCCCGAGACGCTACATACCTGATAGCGCACGCTTTCACCCGAACGCTGCATCATTGACGACATTACCTGTCGCTCGTAATCTTCATCGCGCTCATAAATCGCCAGAATGCTTGACTCAGCGCCCGTCATTAGCTGGACGCCATCCTTAATGAGGCAGAGCCTGGCGGAGTTCGTACCCGGAACTTGCGCGGCGCCATCGAGCCAGCCACCGAACTGCCCCTCTACAAGTCGTCTAACGCGCTCTATTGCCCTCAGGGTACTTTGTTCATCTATCTTTGTCGGAGAGTCGTCAGGCTCTTTACGGGCAAGAATATATCGCGCTCCAACCAGCGGCTCTCCTACGAATATGAATTCGACATAGTCATCAGCGCGATTCACATAACCGTATGGCCTTTCTCCGGCCCTGGAGAGGATTCCCGCGAGTTGCAAGCATAGGTCTGCAGTTGCGTCCTGGATTTTGTTGTGACGCTTTACCCGAGGCGTGAAGGCCGGTGTGTCGAACATGTAATGGGCCGTCAGCCACACTGGCTTCGGTCTCGAAACGTGTCCTTGAAAGCCGTCCATCAATGCGACAGCCTTCAGGCAAGAGGAATACTTGAGGTGGATGCCGTGACCGGCTAACGCGGCTTGCAAAAAGCGCGCTGGCGGCCCGTCGGTCGAACGCATCGCTGCGCTGATTTCAAGAGCAACGGGAGTGGGAAGGATGTGCTGTGCCTGAGCGAGGAACGACACAAGAGAGGAAGCTTGCGCTTCCACGGGCAACGGACCAGGGGAGGACATACCAGTCTCCAGTCGACAGAGCCATGTTCGACGGTGTGCTTTGCCGGGCTCGTTGACGGAAACTCGGTTTTGAGGTGCTGCGGAATCTGCCTTTGCCGTACTCCCGAGACGGGAGCGCACACGCTGACGGGCGGCAACTAGCCCACACGACAAAGATAGAAAGAGACGGCCGCCGTGTCAAGGTTGGCAGAAAAGCGAAGTGGCCCTATCGGCGCAGATTAGATATGGGCGCTTATGCACCTTGACTGACGGAATAATGCGAAATGCATCAAATCGCGATTGAGAGCAACGTTCCGATATGAATCGCCGATTTTCTCGGCCGAACAGGTGGAGCATAATCTCTCGCTGATGTTCTTTCCTGATGGATATCGACGATGCTCACCACACAGACGAATGGTTCAAACCCGATGCGGGTCGTCTACTCGACCATCGGGGGCGATGAGATTCGCAGAGTGCTTGAACAGGCGTTCGATATCGCACCAATCGATGATTGCACCTTGTTGCAATCGGGCTTTAACGACATCTACGAGGTCGCTCTGGCTGACGGCCAACGCTGCGTCGCGCGCCTGAGCTCGCGGCTGGAAAGAGGCGTGCCGAATGTCGACTACGAGACGGCGCTGCTCCACCACCTGAAACGCGCCGGAGCAGCGGTCGCTGCGCCTTGGGTAGCTAAAAGCGGCGCACTCAGCGCAGAGGTCGCCGCGCCTGAAGGGCCACGTCCCCTGGTCGTCTTTGATTTCCTTTCAGGCGAAGCACCGGGCGATGAGGCTGCAGACATCGCAACGATGGGCGCAGAGCTCGCGCGCATCCACGTGCTCTCGCGAGACTACAAGGGGCCTCCGAGTAACTATCAGCTCGATTTTGACCATCTTCTGCGCCGCCCGCTAGCGCGTTTGTTAGCGACGAGGGCCTTGGGCGAAGAAGTTCGCGAGATGCTGAACTCGATTGCGCGCAGCCTCGAAGGACGCATAGCAACACTCAATGGCCTCACATCCGTCGCTTGCCACGGCGATTGCCACGGATGGAACACGCATATGAGCGATGGACCGGAAGGCGTGCGAGTGGCCTCATTTTTCGACTTCGACGATGGTGGCCCAGGCTACCTGGCCTATGACCTGGCCGTTTATCTCTGGAACAATTTGCTAGGTCGGCAGCTTGAAAGGCCGGATGAGGAAGTCGAGACCAAGTGGGGACATTTCGTGAACGGCTATCGTAGTGTCGCACCGATTCCGGCAGTCGATTTTGAGGCCATCATGGCATTCGTTGCAATCCGTCACTTCTGGCTGATGGGCGAGTTCGCTGGCCGCATTCACCGTATGGGTTTAAGTGTGTTTCGCGGACCGTGGTTTCGGAAGAACTTTGAGCTTGTCAAAGAGTGGCAATCACTTACCACTCCAGGTGTGTGAACGCACAAGGTCACCTCGTGCAATCAGCAATTGCAATCTTCGCGTTGATTGCGCGATGGCTAAGCGTATTCGTACAGCAAGGTCAGTAGCTTATCCAGGCGCTCCGGCGAGAGCTCGAACAATTTGCAGAGTTCGCAATTGAGATTGAGCGGAAGGGCAATGCCGATTTCTGATTGAAGACGTTTGCCGAAATCTTGAAGTGCTGCAGTGTCGGTCTTCAACCTCTTACTGGGTACGTACAGACCACCGTCCGCGTGCACCCCGACAAGCGGCTGTCCGCCGGCACGGCACAATGTGAAGCGAGGGTTGTCTCCTGAGGATGTGCCGACAGCGAATTCCAGGTTATTTTGCCTGCCCCAATCGCGAAACCGTTCAAGGTTGGCGAGCATGGCCGTCTTGTATTCCCCCTTGCTGATACCGTTCTTCGTGAACTTTTCCTTCTTCTGGACCAATTCGAAGAAGTCATCGACTGTGCGCGACACCCCCTGTCCGGTTTCGGCAGACTTGCGGGTCTCTGCTCGCGCCGTGCGGCCTATAACAGTTGGGACAAATGCTTCGCGCCCACCGCTCTCAAGTCGCTGTATCTCGATGCCAACCACTTCTTCGACGTCAAGCCGCTCATTGAGAAACTCGATGAGTCGACGCAATGTTGCGGGAATCTCGTCGGCAACGAACACCAGTCGCACCCGACCAGCTTCGAGATTGGTCTGAACTGTCTTCCAGAAGTTGTCTGCATCTTGCTCCCCCAGAAACTCAGATAGCAGCGTATCCGCCTCTGTTGGGCGGTAAGCCCGGAACTGGCTCTGGATGTCGCGAACGCTGCAACCGACCATAAGCGACGCGTAATCCAGCATTTGGGCCACCACTTGCCGTCTGTTTTCCGAATTTGCCGAGCGCTTGTCTTCAACGAGCGTGGGAATCCCTTCCTGGTCGAGGAACAGATGGTCAACACTGAGGGAGCTACCGTTGCCGTCGCTTAACGGAAATTCGTCTCTCACGCGCAGCCACTTGCTTCGCCCGTTATTGTTTGGACCTGGCAAACCATCAGCGAGCAACTCCGGGAAAGTCGAGAGGAGGTTCTGCAACTGCTTCTCCTGTCCGTATGGCTTGCGGTCAAAGCGGACCAGCTTCCCGTCATCCGCCAGGTACATGCTTGTCATCTGGTTCCCCGCTGAGTTTATTGCCGCTGTGGCGGCAAATTACACGCGCTGGACCAGCCTTTCTGTACGCCCGACCACCTATAGGTGTACCAAGTCTTCCTCCGGGGAACGAATTACGGATACCCTACCTACTCGAGAGTAGTGCTCCGTTGCCGGAGATAATTGTCTACGCCGCCGCGGACCATACGACTCATTTGATGTTGCTGCAAAACACGGGTGTCAGCGGCTGCACGCGTCGTCTAAGAACGCAGTTCGCTCACCAGCGTGCGCCAATCATCGAGAGACCCAGAGCGGGAGATGCGTTCGATGGTCTCCTGCTCGCCGCGCGACAAGATGCGAGGAAGCGCGAGTTTCACCTGGTGGGGAAGCGCGAGGCTTGCGATGAAGGCAACCGGGTATCCGTCGGCTGGCACCGGATGGGGCTCCCGATACTCGACAACAGCCGTTACCTGTGAGCCGCCAAGGCCTCGGCCTGTTTCGAAATTGCGAATATCCGCAAGTGCTAGCCGAACACGCAGAGCTTTCTTGAGCGAGTCATCCGATGCGCACACGAGAGCGTAATGATTCACCTTCGGCTTACCTGACGGTAGCGTTGCGCGGCTGGTAACAAGCACATGCGCAGGCAGCGGCGTGACTTCGCCTCCGGCTGACCCGGCGGCGGTCCACACCACGACCTTGTCCGGATTCACATCATGCGTTTTAGCAGCACTTCGCATGGGACTGAAGACTGCCTTCAGCGAACCATGAGTCATCGCAGCCCTCGCCGTAGCGGTACCAAGTGACTGGCCAATACCCCAGTAAAACACGCCGCCACCTAGTTGTCTCTCCCAATCCTTCCGCGTGATGATGGCGTCAAGCGCTTCACCTGACTCAATGCCCATTCTCGACCAGACAAAGGTAGCAGGTAGTGTCGAAAGGCTCATGTTAGTAAGCTCACAGAAAAGCGGTCTTTGATTCTGCGCGGAATACGCCACCCGTAGTGTTGGCAAGCCCACCATGAGGTGTACGAGTCACGCCCCGGTATTCGGCGCCCACGTGCAGTCGGGGGGCGTGTCGATGGGTAAGACCCCCGCGCCGGGTTGCAAATCAACTCGCCCGTCCGCACCAGACTATCAAACCAAACCCGGGACACATGCAACACGAGCGTCGCTTCCTCACCAGGAAAGTATGCGGGACCGAGCGTGACGCAGTTGTGCGCACGCTTGAATTCGTGCACTTTCATCTGATTTAGTTTTAGTCGGTCACCTGAATACACGGCTCCATAACGTGGTCACGACAGCCACGAAAATCATTCCGAGAGAGATTTCATGGTAGGTATCTAGCGAATTGGCGGGCGGAGACTCCCGGGCAGGTAGGCCCCGGAGGCGCCGAGATTTGCGGCGCAACCACGCCGAACGTGCTGCGCGAGCGAATGCCGTCTCGGCCTCTCGCGGCAGGTCCGTGACAATGTCGAATTCCAGGCCGTCGATGTACCCCGATAACGAATAGCCCGAGGCCCGCTGCGTCATCCACCCCACATAGCCCCATGCAAAGACTTGGGTCATCTTCGCCTCCTTCGTCGACATCGCAAGTTTCGCAATGAGCTGATATCCGGTATTGAAGCGGATTGGTCCATCAGCGCTGACTGTCCCGGATACGAAAGACAGTACTCGCTGGACGACGCTTGACCAATCCTCGAGTGTGTTTCGGTGTTCGTGCGCGACGGACCTTCGCTTTGACCAAACGTCCGAGCGTCCCAGATGGCGTGGTGAGAATCGTATCCACCACATCAGGCGCGAGCATGCAAATCATCAGTGCCATACGCGAAATTATCGCCCCTACTGTATCGTTAAGGCCTTGGGTAGGGCGCCCAAAATTAATTCGGTGGTAGCGGATGCGGGCACCACTTTTTCCGCCAACGCGCATAAACCTAGCGTCCATGTTGAACGCCAGGGCCCTCAGGTCCACTTGGCGAAGCTTCGAGGCGTTGGCTGGCAACCAGCCCTCAGAAAGAACCTCGTCGACTGGCCATGAACATTCAGACGGCAGCCAATCTAGTCTTGTTCCGGTTGCCGCATGAGCGAGAGCGTCGGCCCATATCAACTGCAACGTTTGGGGTTCATCAATCCGCGCACGCAGACTCGGTGAGTCGTCCAGAATTTCGGTCACATCTGGCCGCCGCGCCTCAATCATTGCCGAGCGACTGCCAGTGTGCTCGGCTGGCAGGTACTTCCACTTGAGTAGATAGGCGAGCAGGACAGACATCCGTCTGGTGAGCTCACGCAGTTCCGCCTTCGCGATATCTTCAATCTCATCGGCAAGATGCTCGATGTCCAGGAGGGCGAAACGACGTTCCCGCAGAAATCGAGCTTGTTCAAAAGCCCACGCGTAGACATCCTCGTCATAGGTTGGCATCTGAACTCCTTCATAAACATCACCCGCACCCTGCCGGAACGAAAGTCATCTCCGGATGATTGCAACGACAAAGATGAAGCCAACTATCAGCCCGAGCACCAGAGCTATCCGGCCGACCCACTCGACCACGAAATCGACATTCTTCTGCGAAGATGCAAACCGAAATAGCCATTTCATAGTTCCCTCGACCAGCTCGGACGTCGGATTCGCAGAGCGAGTTCGGCCTTATAGGCCGAGAGGGTCCTTGTCTTCGGTTTGCGAATCTAAATATTCTTTGGCGGCGCGCTTCCTATCGCTCTTGTATTTCTCGACAGATGCATCGTCAATGGCATAGTCTCCGTTCTCTGTGGGAATGCCGGTTATCTTTCCGCGTTCAAGCAATAGCCGTACGTGTGGGCGACTTACGAAGAGGTACTTGGCTGCTTCTGCGACGTTCATTTCCAGTCTCCGAGGCCACCCTGCCGCAAGCGAGGCCAACGTCAACAAACCGCGGACTCCAAAGCAGGCGGCTGCGGACCGTGTTGCTTAGAAATCCAGATGTCAAAAGTGACGGTAGAGAATTCACGTCGTATGCCTTGGAGGAGTCGCATCGCGACATAGTCCACTGCATGCTCGATGTCGAATGTGAGGCCTCTTCGAGCCGCGCCAACGCGTGTTTGCCGGATGCTGTTGGTCCCCTGGTAAGCTGTTGCGCTTGCGTCAAAGGATTGCCACGTTGGACGTCTTGGGTACCGCGCCGGAGCAGAATCCCGGGCGCGGCGCCTTCTGGAAATCATAAGAAATCACCACGGTTCCGTTCATCTAAAAATCCTCGGGACCAATATGACGAGCACGAGGACCACGCCGAGCAACACTATCGCCCCGCCGAACCACTTCGCAACACAGTCGATGTTTTTCTGCGATGAAGCGAATCGGGTTAGCCACTTCATGTCTAAGCCCACCAGGCAAATGTCGATGGCATTACCTGTCGCCAGCCAGGAAATCGAACCAGTCCCATGAATAAACACAGTCCATAGGCATCGGGACTTCTTCAATTAGCGGACGAGTCGAGTAAGCGATACGTCTCTGGAACAGGCTTCGTGCCGGCTCCGGTATCTCCCGGAGGCGAATATATGGAATATTACCGGCTACATGTACAGGAACATCAAGTTTCCGGGGACGTGGAGGCAGTTCCTCTTTTCCCGTCAACGCCACCGCAATCGCACGAGCCACGAGGTCCCACACGGTCGTGGAGTAGCGTGGATAATCAAGCAAACCTGCGCTTCCGATACCACCCTGCCCATCCTCGTGCAGTTCGACCCGGTAGTCCGCGAGCGCACCATTCCTGACTCGCCCGATATCTGCGGCCGCGAGCGACCTGCGACCATTTTCGCGTCCGCCCGGCCAGATTTCGACAGTTATTCGCAGCACGTCGCGGCACCTCCGCCACATGTATGGCATGGGAAATCGCTAACTTTCATCGCGAGGCTTTCGCGGGTTCGATTCACTGTTTCCCAATGGTCGGGAATCCTGCTCCTTGAAGTATTTGTGCACCTCAGTAAGCCAATCTCGGATGCGCTGCTGGGCGCCTTCATCGCTGATGCCCCGCGTCGAGTCTAGGAGCAAGAAATTCTCGACAAGGTCGCCCGGCTCACGACCAAAATCGTAGGCACCGCAGACTGAATCATCGATTGCTAGCCACTGCTTCAGGCCTTTGCCGACGGCGTAGCAAGTGATTATGTCGGTGCGCCCTGAGCCGTTCCGCATGTAGCTCAACCGGGCCTTCCTCCCTTGGGTGGTGTCTACAACACTTCGCGCCAGTCTAGGCGGCAGGTACGAAATTACTTTTTCCACCGATAAGGCTTGCAGCCATGTGATGGTAAGTACAATTCGCACGGCCAGATACGGATTGAGCATTTCCACGAGCAGCGACGCGAAATCGAGCAGCGACCTGCCTGAGTCGGGCGTTACCTGACCATCTGCGTCAACAACGGCATGGCCGATGTGCAACGTTCCGTCGTAATTGATAAATATTGTAGAGCTGGTCTAGCTTTCGTTGCGTATTCGATGACCCATCGACATATCCTCCAGCAACGACAGCACTTCAATGCGACGCAGACAATCCGATGCGAAATTCGTCGAGCCTAGAATCTCTTCGCACGTACTTGTCCTATCCCCTCTTCGGGTAAGCCCAAACGCCCGGAAGTGCCACAGCAGATATAGCGAGGTCTGCGTCCATCGGGTAGTGCCTGAGTAGACATACCGCGACCGATTGGACGAGACCTTGGACGGTCACCTCATCAGCACGTGCGAGTATCTGCAAAAGCTCGCGTGTCTCGACGACCGCCTTCGTGCGCTCACTGGCGGTTGTCATGTGTCACCCCTGCGGACAGCCACTCAGTTATGCCCGCAAATGAGTGCGGTTCGTTCACTGCGCACCATTCCTGCCAAACGTAGTCGCCGTTCCCCGACCGCCCTAGGTCGCCGATTAGCCGGTAGATACGCTCCGACCGAGTTGGTCCGCGCCACGTCAGATTGTCGAACGCGACAACCGCCGAGCAGACCCGCCCTCCGAGGTGACGGTCGTCGACCCCGATGAAATGCCTTGTGCTGTCATTGACTTCGAGAACTCTCCATCTAACGACGCTAGCCTCGGGCTCCTCAGTTAGAGAAGCTCTGCTCCGAAGAGTCATTTTTGCCTCATCGAGGTAAATCACGGTCGCCTTCTGGTCTCGAAAAGCGACGCGTTGTCGAAGCCCGGTTCGACGATGTTGCTCGACCGATGACCTCGGCGGTAAGTTCAGGCGAACCCGCAAGCAAAGTGATTGGTGTTTGAATTTCCCCTTGCCGCTATCGCGTGTGTTTTTACACGCGAAGATACATGCTTTGACTATAGCTCGTCAGCGCGAAATCGCAAGAAAAAAAGAGGAATCATCGCTTTGACGAGGCGCGAGCTCCATCACGTGCGGCCTTGTTTAGGTCGGCGTGGTTGAGAAAGAGTTGGACACCTTCGAAGCGGCAAACGGTCGCGCACTGAAAAAAAAGCGTAGCAGCGAAGGTACCTTCGTCAAGCTGTCGCGAGAGGACCATCGGCTCAACGTCGACCCCAATTTCACCCAGACGGCGACTGAGCATTTTGTCGTTTAGCCATGGAGACAAGGCAAGCTCCCCCCTTACTATTCTTGAAGCACGGCGTTCCCACGGCGATTTACCGCCGAACGCGAATTGCCAACGCGGGGGATACTCCGTACGAGAAACAGCGAGCGCTTCCAAAAAAAAAGAGAACCGGAACGTCCCCCGCTGGACCTTACCTTCCACGGAGCGAGACGATTCTTCGAATCCCTCCCTGGTCAACGCACCCGCCAATTGTGCGTAGCTGACGTCAGCGCGCGTAATGGCAACACGGATGGCCCGAGACGCCAAGTGCGCCCATATAGCATCGACACTTTCAACGATTTTTCCTTGCATTTCCGTCGCCGTGTACTAGTTTTAGTGTGTAGAAACACACGCGGCACTCCCCAAAAGTCAAATAAAAACTGTGGAGTACCGAGCGCAACAACTACGTGTTGACAGCTACTGCTCGCGTACACAGCGCGAGTGCGCTTCAACTCGCAGTCCTCGAATTTACGTTCCCGTCATGAAGCCCGTCCTTTATTTGGGTCTGGAGAGGCTGCTGATGCCGTGGCATGCGTCAGGCCCAGCCCAATCAGACAACCGCGAGTGCGCATCTGCGCTTGCAGACCTCTCCCGCGCTATCGTGGAGGTTGTGCTAAAGCATCCCGACCTATCCATCGTGCTTAACAGTTGGTGGGTCGCCGCGTATGGCTACCGGAGATTACTCTACGCACTACCCGACGAAATTGCCAGAAGAACGGTTGGCTCCACCACTCCCGGTAATCGTATGCACCGAGTCCGTGGACAGCCTTTGACTCGCGCGGAAATGCTGCGCTCAGACATCGCAAGAAGAAGCCCTGACCGGCTGACAATTCTTGATGCGTATAAAAGCGCTATACCATTCGAATACCTTCAGCGAGCGCTCACACTTCCTACAGGTTCGTCTTTCGATGTCAGGAAGTTCTCGTCTAGATTCGAGGAACTGCTTAACGCAGACTCGTAGCTGGGCTGACCGATACCGCTCAACGGAGCCGGCGATGGACATCTATCTGAATTTCGATGGAGTTTTGCACCCCGACCACCTGCTGTATGAACGGGGATGCGCCCCCTCACTGCTGACGAGCGAGCACAGCGCTTTGGAGTATGCAGGGTGTCTGGTCGCCGCACTAGAATCGCACGTCGATGCGGCCATAGTGCTCAATACATGGTGGACCTTCTATCTTGGGCTCGACGCATGCATAGAGATGCTTCCCCCGGCCCTCGCCGCCCGTGTCATTGGTAGCACGGTTCAGCACGCTTCGACATATGACCAGATACCTACCCGCCATCGCGAGGTCGAACGATACATTGCGCGTCGGCGTCATCAAGCGTTTCTGATTGTCGACCATGCGAATGCACGATATTCCCGCGACCTTAGCCCGTTCCTGCTGCTTCTCGACCCGTTGGAAGGACTGTCGAATCCAACTACCTGTCGAAGTCTAAAAAGACGTATCGAGCTTCTCCAAAACTTTCCAAATTGCGCGCTCCCATTTAGTTAGTTATCCGACTCAATTTGCCGTTGAAAAAACCAAAGAAATAAGGTGCCTTGTTCATCGCTCTTGCTCATGTTGCGTTTCGCTCAATTAACGCTATACGCTATACATGTGCCACTTTTCTTCAATTTTTTGTTGCGTTTCGTATCGTTTTCGAGCAGTGAGTCAGTCCGCTGACTCGTTGCTGGCACAACAGAAATTTATCCAGAAAATGCTTCTCGCGAAGACATGCCCGGCATACAATTTTGCAACGTCTTTGTCTTCCAAGGAGAGCCCGCCAGCACCCAACACTCACCCCAAATACCTTCTGTTCGGATAAGCCCTTGGGCTGCCGCGACCGCCGCATCTTCTCTTTTCGCCGCACAAATGAGAAGGGGTCGCTAAGCCCAAGAGAACTTGGACCGCGACCCCGGTGGCTCCCAAAGGAGACACGCCAGCATCGTGATTTTCTCACGGGAGCTACTGGGCGTCAAAGGATTCGCACGCCTATAAATTTTGAGGAATATCCTCCAAATGGCTCATATTTTAGAAATATCTTCGAATTTTCCGCTCTTTCCCGGCCGTTTTGCCGCGTCGCCCCACATGCGACGACGGCTTCGGCATCAGCAATCATCCTCCCCCAATTTGTTTCAGACGGTTCCGCACCGCCTTCATTCCCCATCCATCCCTCCGATTGGTCCCTTCGGCAGTCTCCCCCTCCCTCTCGTCGCCCCCGGAAAATCCCGCGGCTCATACATCTGGAGCCTCCCAGATAACCGCATGAAACGCGGGCCATAAAGCCTGGGACTCCCAGGCTTCTAATTCATCGCGCTGTGACTACCCGTGCGCGGGTAGTCGCGCGCGTGAAGCATCGCTGCCGGCAACTCAGTCGGTGCGAGGGAGACGCTTTTCACCTCTCTTTTACACATGGAAAATTTCATGAACGCCCAAGCTCCATCTACCGATTTCGGTACCGAACTTGCAAACTTAATTCATTCAATCGGTACATTCGATTCGTTTGCAAGGAACACTCAATTTGGACCCGACGCTGTCGGCCAGAAGCCAGGGACGCGCCGAGGCATGTTGTGCGCCGCGAAATCAGCCGCGTTCGACTCTGCACCGGGCGACGTCGAGAAGGCAGAACAGTGCCCGGGAAGCATTCATCGCCTTTGTAGACCGACGTCGCCTGTTTCACCCGCATCCCCATCAACGCGAAGGTCATCTATCGCGCCAATTCGAAAGAAGGCAATGCGGGAAGAGCCTGCGCCACGAGTATTAGTTAGCGACGGGAGCGAACTCTACGAAGTCACGGTCCTGACGCCTGAAATCGTCCGCTCTTTCGAATGGAAACTGGTTGGCGACCGAACCGGTACATGGGAAGTTCTATTCGGCCCTAAGAGTCGCTACATCGAAGTGTCTAGCGGCCAACAACTAGGTAAGTTGCGTGCGTACCTTAGTTCGCTGCCGAAGGCGAAGATGCGGGCCGCAATTGACACGGCTCAAAAGGCATCGATTGACCTTGCCCCTGTTTGACGAACCCCATAACCGAGGGAGTTATGCCGCCTGGCCTTGTTGGGCTGCCAGCCAGTTCTTCTCGAACGTCATGGGGCTGACGTAGTCGAGTGTCGAGTGTAACC
>Ga0153933_1000574_pt1 | contig 12649 bp, 13 predicted proteins | sample TSNJ017MetaG_FD_102275 | JGI IMG/M metagenome (GOLD analysis project Ga0153933, IMG submission 102275) | Attine ant fungus gardens microbial communities from New Jersey, USA - TSNJ017 MetaG | ecosystem: Host-associated > Fungi > Mycelium > Unclassified | place: USA: New Jersey, Wharton State...
AAGATCGGGACTTACCTCAAAGCCTTAGCCGCCCACGATAACCGGGTCCCCTTCTACGTGGCCTTACCTGTCTCCACCATCGATTGGACCATTGAGAACGGCGTAAAAAGTATCCCCATCGAAACCCGTGCCCCCGAAGAAGTCACCGTGATTTCGGGCCGGACCCCAGACGGAAAGATAGGCAGTGTTCAACTAACGCCCGAGGGTAGCAGCGCACTCAATTACGCCTTCGACGTTACCCCTCGCCGTTTTGTTACCGGCTTAGTTACAGAGTATGGCGTCTTCCCACCGTTGCCCGAAGAAATGGCCAAGTTACGCCAGGAAGTGGAGGGGGAAGGAGGTGGAAAGTGATGGGTAAAAGGTAAGACCTCGCGGTATCGAAGGGAGTTCCTTCACTTTTCACTTTTCACCTCTTTCCCCTCCGCTACCCCTTCGCCCGCGTCGAATGAATCCTCCCCTGGAGCCGATTCACGACCATAACTGTGACCAGCAGCATGCCATACAGCAGGTCCTTGGCGAAGGTGTTCACCGCCAGCAGATTCAATCCACTGGACAAGAATTGGAGCGATAAGACGGCCAAGACCAGCCCGAGCACCGTTCCGGATCCGCCGTTTGGATTCACTCCCGCCAGGATATTAATGAGCACGCTCAACAACAGGAAAGAAGTGCCGTAATCAGCGTTTGCGCTGTTGGCCGCGGACAGAATCACCAATCCGCCGACCGCGGCAGTAACCCCGCTGATCATATAAGTGATCACGAGAACCCGGAAAGTCGGTATTCCAGCAAAGACGGCCGCGCGTGGATTGGTCCCATATAACCGCATTTGTTTGCCCAAGGGGGTTCGAGCGGTAATCAAATAAATTGCGGCCAGGACGACTAAAAAGACGATCAAAGGCATGGGAATCCCGAACCAGCTCCCGTTACCGAACGCTGAATAAACCGGTGGCAGACCGGTTATCGAGCTGCCGTGTGTCCACAGGATTGAGATCCCAGCGTAAAATTGAAGCGTCCCCAGCGTGGCCAAGATGGCGGGCAGCCTGGCGCCGGCCACAAGTAAACCGTTTATCGCGCCGGCGACGCCTCCCAGCAGGAGAGCCACCAGAACCGCCAAACCAATAAACCAGGGAGGCCCAGCTTTCATGGTAAAAGCCGCCGCGATGGCAGCCAGGTTCGCCACGCTCACCACGCTAAGATCAATCCCGCCAGTCAGCATGGTCGGATGAATCGCCAACGCCAAGAGCGCGAATTGCGGCAGCTGATACGCCATCGAGCTCATGTTCGCGCCCGAAAGAAAAGCGCGCACGTCCAGAAAACAAAACGTCACGAAAATCACGACCGTAAAGATCGAAAGTCGGAGGACGTAACGGAAAGTCTCATTCATAGGGGAACAGTGGAGCGCTGCCTCGCTGGCGAGGCCGGCCGAATAGCAAATAGCAGATACCGAATAGCAAATAAAGTGGATCGGCAGATGAACTGCCCGGTAGGGACTACTGAAGAAGTTAAATCTCACGCCGAGGCGCAAAGATTAACCGGGGTTTGTTAAAAGGAGGCCATGTAGAGCGGAACGCCGGGCACTGAGTGGCCGACAGCCTTTCTCTGTCCTAACCTTTGCGCCTGGGCGTGAGATTTTTCTCGCAGAACAAATGTTCAGGAGGTGTGGGATTTGCTTGACTGGACGTTGCTCACCTCGCATGGTCCACTAGTTTTGCGCTCACGCGTAAACCATCCGTCCCCCTAGATATGCGCCCAATCATTAGAAAACCCGCCACTCTCATCGGGCTCGGTCTGCTGGCCGTTATCGCCGGCACCGTCCTCGCTGCAGATAAGAAATACACTCTCGCCACCGTTGTTAAGATCAGCGGTATCAACTGGTTCAATCACATGGAAAGCGGGGTGAAGAAATTCGCCACCGATACCGGTAACACGACCGAACAGCTTGGACCACCCACCACCGATTCCGCTCAACAAAATCAGATCGTGGAAGACCTGATCGCTAAGAAGGTCGACGCCATCTGCGTCGTCCCGTTCCAGCCGCCCGCCATGGAACCGGTCCTAAAGAAGGCACTGGACAATCACATCGTCGTCATTACCCACGAGGCCTCCGATATTCAGAATGCCGACTATGATATCGAAGCTTTCGACAATTCCGCTTTCGGCGAACACATCATGGAGAACCTGGCTAAGGCCATGAACTACGAAGGCGAGTACGTGGTGATGGTCGGCAGCTTGACCTCGAAGACCCATAACCAATGGGCAGACGCCGCTATCGCTTTACAACGCAAGAAATATCCGAAGATGAAACTCGCGGTCGACAAGGTTGAGACGAACGACGACCAACAAGTTTCCTACGCCAAAGCGAAAGAACTGCTTCGTTCTCACCCCAACCTGCGGGGCTTTGAAGGCAGCGCATCCACCGATGCTCCCGGTTGCGGCTTAGCCGTCGAAGAAGCTGGACTTCAAGATAAAGTCGCTGTGGTCGGCACGGGTGTGCCTTCCCTGGTTAAGAAATATCTCCCGAGCGGCGCAGTCCGCGTAATCTCTTTCTGGGACTCAGCCGATGCCGGTTACCTGATGAACAAAGTCGCGGTGATGGTGCTGAATGGCCAAAAGGTCACCGATGGCCAGGATCTCGGCGTGACCGGTTACAATAAGATCCGCCTAGCCGGCAAAGTAATTTACGGGAGCGGCTGGACCGATTGCACTAAAGACAACATGGATAAGTTCGATTTTTAATCGTCGACCTTTCCCATTGCAGTTTCTTAAGACCGGCTTTCGAGCCGGTCTTTTGTTGATCACTGGCAACAAAGCTGAAGCCAATACTGTAACCAACCGCGAATGGACACGCAGGAGAGGGTGAAAGGCGAGAAGTGAAAAGTGAAAGGTAAGGCTTGCTAGACGCGGCCTTTCCTCCTTTAGCTTCCACCAGTCACCATTCACCATTCACTTCTCACCTCTCATCTCCAAAGTGGCTTCGCTTCTCGCCGAAAACATTTCAAAAACCTACGTCCGCGTCCCGGTCCTACAGGACGTCACTCTGTCGGTTGGGCAGGCTTCGGTACACTGTCTCGCGGGGGAAAATGGCTCTGGGAAGTCGACACTCATCAAGATCATTTCGGGCACTTTAAGCGCCGATGCCGGTAAAGTGGTTATCGACGGGCATGACGCAACGCATGAAAACGCCCTCAAACGGATCGGGCTCGGTCTGAGCGTTATTTATCAAGATTTTTCGCTTCTGCCTAACCTTTCCGTCTTCGAGAATATCACCTTTCTGGACAGCGTATCCCGGCGCCGGAAGTTCGCCAATTTCCGGCAAATGAAACTGCACGCTCAGGAGACGTTGACCCAGATGAATGTCGAGATTCCGCTGGAGACCCTGGTTGAAGATTTATCCGTGGCGAATCAACAGTTGGTGGCGATCGCCCGCGCGCTACGGAACCGGTCAAAGATTATCATCATGGATGAACCGACCTCCGCGCTCACCCGCCGCGAGGTCAAGGCGCTGTTCAAAATCGTGCGATCCGTCGGCCAACAAGGCGTCAGTTTCATTTTCGTCACTCACAAGCTCGAGGAGATCTATGAGATTTGCGACGAAGTCACTGTTCTCCGGAACGGCCAGGTCGTTGCTACCGGCCCAATCACCAATTTTTCTACGGCCGATCTCAGCCAAGCGATCACGGGCCGTCAAATTCTGGTGGAGCGGTTGCAACCTCCGGCGCCGGGTCCGGCAGCTACCCCACTTCTCCGAGTTGAATCGCTGACGTTACCGCCGCTTTTCCACGATGTGACTTTCGAGGTCAAAGCTGGCGAGATCCTCGGACTCACCGGACTGCTTGGGTCCGGCCGAAGCGAGCTCGCGGTCAGCCTATCCGGCAAGACGCCGCCTGCCCAGGGACGGATATTGCTCGCAGGTAAATCCATTTCCCCACGCTCGGTGCTTGATGCTCAGGCTCTTGGGATCGGCTACATCCCGGAAGATCGGCTCAATGAAGGGCTGTTCCTCGAACAAGAGATTTTCGACAACATCTTAATCGGCAACCTTTGGCGGCGGACTCGAGGCGGATTACTGGATTTCCGCCGAATCCGCGAGGACGGCCAAGGTTACATCAAACAACTCAACATCAAAGCGCAGGACGGCAATGCCCCGGTACAAACCTTATCCGGTGGAAACCAACAACGCGTTTTGATCGCCCGCTATCTCGATCTGAACCCAAAAGTGCTAATCCTGAATGGGCCGACTATAGGAGTCGATGTCGGCTCTAAGCATGATATCCATCTGCTAATCGCGGAGCTGGCCCGCCGTGGAACCGCCATCATCGTGGTTTCCGATGACCTACCGGAAGTCCTCAGCATTTGTCACCGGGTGATGGTAATGGCCAATGGACGAGTCTCTCACGAAGAACCCGTTGACAGCTTGAACCTCAATACTCTGGTGCAGGAGGTTACTCTGGAATCATGACTGCCAATATTAGTCATACTCGTAATTGTCGTCGTCCTCGACTTTGTTTTGGGCGACCGAAGCCATCGACTGCGCAAGCTGGTTCGCGCACTGCTACAGTCCCGTCGGGACGAAAGCTCACCACTGTCGACAAAATCGATTCGACATCCAGTCCAACCCGGCGCTCTCGAGGACGAGGACGGCGACGATTACGACAGCCATAACCCCATGAACACGGTGATTCTATCGATCACGACGCTCCTTCGAGACGAACCTTAGATGCGCTGGCTAACCCATTATCTCCGCACTTCAGAAGGCGTTATCCTAATAACCACGCTTTTATTGTGTGGCGTGATCGGATTCCTGAATCCGGTCTTCTTAAGTGCGGCCAATCTTTTGGACCTGGTCCGCGATAGCATTACTACCGGTATCTTCGCTCTGGCGGTTTACGTGGCGTTATTATCGGGCGGGATTGATGTGTCGTTTACCGCTATCGCGGCAACCGCCATGTACGGTGCGGTGAAATTGTTCGTCCTGATCAATCCGCACGCGCCCCTCTTTCCCATCCTCTTAGTCGCAGCGGCCATCGGCGCCAGCTTAGGCGCCATCAACGGCCTCCTAATCGCCGTGTTCCGTTTGCCAACCCTGATTGTAACCTTAGGGACACTGAGCTTGTTCCACGGCTTCCTCCTGACTTTCCTCGGGAGCAAACATATCACTGATATTCCCGATTCTATGCTGGATCTCTCCAGAAGTTTTCTCTACCGGGGACGTCTCGCCGACGGCAGCCTTTTTAGTCTACCCACGACCTCTCTGTTTTTGATCGGCGCCATCGTGTTGATTTCCTTACTGGTACGGTTCACTGCTTTCGGCCGTTATATCTACGCCATCGGCGGCAGCGAGATCGCCTGTAGCCGGCTAGGGATACCGGTGGCGCGCACGAAGTTCCTAATTTACGTCCTTATCGGGCTCATGGCCGGTATCACCGGAATCGTCCACAGTTCTCAAGCGCGGGTCGCCAATCCGTTCGACCTAGTTGGCAGCGAGCTTAATGTGATCGCCGCCGTCGTCCTCGGCGGCACCCGCATCACTGGCGGCCATGGTACTGTGTTTGGGACCCTCCTCGGTGTATTCCTGGTCACCATCATCAATAACTCTCTGGTCCTCATCGGTATCTCCTCCTATTGGGAACGCTGCGTCATCGGCTCTCTGATTCTTCTAGGAGCCGGGGTACCCCTGCTTCTGCGCCGTATCCAGGCTCGCCAAACCGCGCCTAACGCTTCGTGATCGGAGGCCAGATACGGCGAGGAGAACTGGTCGCGGTTGCAGGCCCGATGCAGATCCAATCCTGGACCCGAGCTGGTCTTTCGAAAAACCTGCTACAATGAGGCCGAGCAGATGACACCAAGACGCGCTCTATTTTTCGATGTTGATGGTGTGGTGGTCCACGGTTATCACACGCGTCCTGAAAAGCGAAGACGCTGGGATGAGCACATCCTGCGTGATCTGGAGATCGAACCAGACGCGTTCACGCAAGTCTTCATAGAGGGACCGTTTGTAAACGAGGTGCTCACTGGACATCGTTCGCTAGTTGCTGCGCTTAACGAGACCTTGCCACAGCTCGGATTCCGTGGATCGCCGATGAAGTTGCTGGATTACTGGCTGCTCCGTGACTCCCAACTGAATTATCAACTTCTCGACCTTATTCGCGAGTTGCGGCTCATAGGTGGCGGGCCTATCTACCTTGCCACTAATCAAGAGCATCTTAGGGCTTTCCACCTCTGGAGCAGCTTAGGTCTTAAAGCTTACTTCGATGATATATTCTACTCAGCGCGCTTGGGAGTGCTGAAGCCTCAGACCGGTTTCTTTAATCGAATTCTAGAGGTTATCGGAGCGCAATCGGAGTCACCACTTTTCTTCGATGATAGTGAGGCGGTCGTCAGCGGCGTAGCGGCATTTGGCTGGGAAGGCGTGCTCTACGAATCCTTAGAAAGCTGCACGGAACATCCATGGGTAGCGGGCCTGCTCAATGCAAGCTGAAAGTCCCTAGGCGCGAAGCGCTGGAAGACTGTTGCAAAACCGGTCCTTCTGTCCCGGAGGGACAATTGATCGTAGCCTGGCACGAAGTGCCTGAGAGTGCGCGTTAGCCAATCCGTCCCGTAGGGTACGGTATGATCAGGTGTCCCTGACGCGGCTCTATGCGAGGGCTCTCAAAGCGGTGACTGAGGCTTACGATAAATATCCCTCTCGCCTGTACCAACCGCCAATCATACCGTCGCTCGGATTCCCCTTGGCAGAGTTCCTGGCAATAAACTGCCAGGCCGCCTTCGCAGACTACGGCGCACCCGAAGCCTTCGATTTTGCCCCGCTAACCGCTACGATCGCGACCTAGGCCTTGCGGAGTCGGGCTACGATCAATTGTCCCTCCGGGACAGAAGAGTTCACTTTTTTCAACAGCCTGCTAGGCTAAGACCTTTCAGCGCTTCGCGCCTAACACTTTCGACAGCCGGATTTCGCTATGATCTTTCATTGTTCCGCGGCTCTACCTGCTCTGACCTCTCTTAGGCTACGCCGGTGACTTTTCTCCCATTCACGCTCCCTTTCACCTTTCACCTTCCACCCGCTACTCCCACCACCAGCGTTCTGGAACAAACTCATACCCGCCGTCAGCAATGGGCCGAACCCTACCGATCCCAGGAAACGGAAAATGATAAGCGTGGAAACGAATCCGATCGTGAGCCAGCTTGGCGAGCAGGTTTCGGCGAGTTTCCACCGCCTTCGCGCGCATTGAATCACCCATACTGGTCCATTCCGGATGCGCGAGATGCAGGATTGGATCATGCGTCGAGTCGCCAACGGCCAGCAATTCTTCATCTCCGGACTTCAAACTGAATCCGGTGTGACCGGGGGTATGTCCGGGAAGCGCAATTCCATTGATTCCAGGAAGCAATTCAACGCCTGATTTAAACGGTTTGATCTGTTTACCCAAAATTGATAACGCCTGCTGCGCACATTGAATAGTCAAATTGATCAACTCCGGCGGCACGTCCTGGATGTCTCCTAAATCCGGTTGGGATTGGCTCCAGAATTCAATCTCGGGCTCGGAAACGAAGAATTGGGCGTTAGGAAATAGCGACTGTCCGGACTGGGGATCAAAGGCCCCACCAACGTGATCGACATGCAAATGCGTCATGAGTACGGCCCGGATGTCCGCCGGCCGCACGTTCAACGCCGCAAGTCGCTCTTGGAGCAGACCTGCCATCCCGGGAAACAGAGTTCCGATCCCGGTATCAACCAGGACATGTTCATCACGCCAGCGTAATAGCAACGGGCTGGATGCCAGCTGTAGCCGATTCGATGGTAGAAAATGAACTCCCATCAGTTCGGCTATCGCGGCATCGGAAACTCCGACCGCGTATTGCTGGATCGGTTCTCCCCAGATCGAATGATCGAAGATTATCCAAATTTTCTCTTCCCCGCAGTCCACGCGGTAGAGGCCACTCCGACTGTTGGTTGGCTGTTTTGCCGGTTCCTCATAGGTGGAACCCATGTTAGAACCACCTCCCGCCTACGGCAATTGGGACCTGATCGAGACAGGCCAGTTCTTCTTTGGTCAATTGAATTAGCGCGCCCCCCAGATTTTCTTCCAGATGTTTCTGCTTTGATACTCCGGGAATTCCAACCACGTTCTCCCCTTGGGCCAAGACCCAGGCTAAGGCGACTTGAGCGGCAGTCGCCCCTTTTTTAATGGCTAACTCTTTAACCGCATCCACAATCTGCACGTTGGTTTTTAATGCCTCGGGCTGAAACCTTGGCAAGATCGATCGGAAATCCTCTTTCGCAAAACTGGCTGCCTGGTCAAAGCGACCGGTAAAAAACCCGCGCCCTAAGGGAGAATAAGCCAGAAAACCGATACCATGCTGTTGGCAGAACGGCAGGATCTCAGAAAGAACGTCGCGAGTCCATAGCGATAACTCGGACTGAACGGAGCTAACCGGGTGCACCTGGTTAGCCCGGGAAAGTTCGTCCACCGTGCATTCGGATAATCCGATATGGCGCACCTTTCCCGCTTCAACGAGAGTCGCCATGGCGCTGACGCTTTCCTGCACGGGAACCTTGGGATCGACTCGATGGAGTTGGTAAAGGTCGATATAATCCGTCCGTAACCGCCTTAAGGATTCATCGCATGACTTGAGAATGTGTTGCGGACTGCCGTTCCTGGTCAGAGAAAACTTGCTGGCGTCATGATGAAATACCGACGGGTTGGGGACCTGAAGACCGCATTTCGTGGCGAGGATCACCTCTTGCCGATGGCCTGCCAATGCTTGTCCGACCAGTTCCTCATTGAGAAACGGGCCGTAAATGTCGGCCGTATCGAAAAGCGTGACGCCAAGGTCCAGGGCGCGGCGAATCGTCGCAATCGATTCAGCGCGGTCAGCTTTACCGTATGCCCAAGTCATCCCCATACAGCCAACCCCGATTGCGCTGACGGTCAGGCCATCACTCCCCAGGCTTCTCGACGGCATGACCAAACGTTTTTCCGTACGCTGCGTTTTCATGCCTGAAAGCTAGCGATGGTTTCGGGTTCGGGTCCAACACCCTGGAAATGTGGCCCCACACTTTCCGGTTGTGAGAACTTCGGGAATGGGCAGATACTTTTGCCTAACCGAACCCACGCATGGAGCTGCGCCATCTACGCTATTTTGTGACCGTTGCCGAGGAACTCCACTTTACCCGTGCGGCTAAGAAGCTGCGAATTGCTCAGCAAGCTTTGAGCGCCCAGATCCGTAATCTGGAGGTAGAGCTCGGTTTCGATCTCTTCGTCCGCGGACCCAAAGGAGTGCTCTTAACTGCCGCCGGCCAGGAATTGCTCGAAGGAGCCAAGGAAACTTTGGCCACCGCGACTGCCAGTGTCGATGCGGCTCGCCTGGTGGCTGAGCGTGATACGAAGGTGCTTCGCTTGGGCTTTTGCGGTTACGCCATGAAACTCGGTCTGGGTAATGCCATCAATGCCTTCCGTAGCCAGCGCCCGGACGTTCAGCTCGGGCTTCACGATTTACCAGGAACCGACCAGTTGGAGCGGTTGCATCGCGGAGACCTCGACTTAGCGGTTTGTACTCAACTTTTTTCCGATAGCCCTTTCTTCTCCGGGCTAGACACATTGACACTGGCCACGGAGAAACTCGTCGGGGTTATTCCTCCAGTCGAAGCCTTGAACTTACCGATTCCTCGTCGGCTACAAGATTATGCGGATCTCCCTTTCATCGGGCTCGATCGAAACGATTTCGCCGAGTACTGGCGTTTTCTGGATCGCCTTTGCCAGAGCCATCGTCTACGTCTGAACCTAACTCTTCAGGTAAAGGAAAAACACTCTTTACTGATGCTAGTCGCTGAAGGCATGGGTGTTTCCATCGTCCCCCGCCACATCGCTGACACGGTTTCAAGCACTCTTCGAGTCGTTCCGATTCCCGATGTCAGCGAAGAGCTTCCTATCGTGGCCGCTTTTAAGCGGCACTCATCCAATGCGATGCTCTCGGAGTTTCTGAAGGCCCTAAAGCACTGCCAGGAGTCGCGTACTGCAAATCTCCGCTCGCCCAAGGTAGAGATAGCTCCCTAGCTCATCCGCTACTCCCAAAAGCAGGTGCCAAGTGGTTTGACGGCCCAGCTCGGTAGGAATGTCTCACATCGCAATGACCACGACTCTTTCCGCCACTTGAAGATCGAAAGTCTCGCTCTGCCAGCTTGCTCGAATCATGCACTTTGCAGTCAGGCCGTTACCCGAAGAGATGTCTTGCAGTGACTGATCCGTCTCCCATAGCCTGAGCAAAACCTGTCAGTTGACAGATCTTAACCGCATCACAGCTACTATGGACCAGATAGTCACCGCCATTGCGCAAAAACTTGGGATCCCCGAGGCTGTTGTTCGCTCGGGATTGGCAGTATTGTTAAACTTCCTGAAGCAAAAAGCCGGAGGAAGCGAAGTCGGAGCTCTTCTAAATCAAATTCCGGGCGCAAACGAACTTGCGAATGCCCCAACACCGGACGCCGGCGGTGGAAACTTTCTCGGTAATTTGATTGGCAGTGTCAGTTCGATGTTCGGTGGCCAAACGGCTGACATCGGTAAGGTTGTGGCTGGTCTCGAGAACGCCGGCCTTCAGACCGAGCTAATCCCTCCATTTGTCGAAAACTTTATCGGGGAAGCCAAGAAAGTTGCCGGCGAAGATACGGTTAACAACTTGCTCTCAAGCGTGCCAGCGTTGGCAGGTCTAGTAAAGAAATAGTCTGGGAGCAAACTATCCCTGAGCAACAAGAGAGTGAACCTCTCTGTGGCGGTTAGTTGCACAACTGACCGCCCTACTGTGCCTTTTCAAGGCCTCAGCACCCGCCGGCGTCCTGCCCTACACCGGCGAACTTCTGTTATACAGCTTTTTTGTTAATCTACGGTTTAATAAACGGTTTCATGACCGAGGGATCCATTACCAGATCTCCGGAATGCATTCCCCGGACAATGACTCGATTGTGAGGAGCATACGGGCTAATCACGATATCTGGATTGCTCGTACGACTCGCTACTGGGATCGCATTGCCATCCCACAAGTAGATAATATCCTTACCGGCTAGGTGAACCACAAAGCCGGAAGCATTTCCTACCAAACTGCTGCCGACACCGATCGGAGCGATGCCTGCAGCCGATGACAGACTGCCATTTGTCTGCCCAAAGGCCTCGGAAGAGGCCAACCCGAGAACCGCCAAAATGACGGCCCCCAGATAGATCATTTTTGTCATATAAGGACTCCGCAGACGTCCTAGCAGCAGGTTGCAGACCTGGTTCCTGCTAAAGACAGACTGTATTATGCCAGATTTGTCGCGAAATGCCGAGAAATAATCCAAAGTTTTTCCGGCCGGCTCAGGCGGTATTTCTTTTTAAATACCCGGAAACGGTCTTTTTCGATCCGGGTTAGCAGCTTGAAATAGACTTCCCGCATCAATTCAGCGGCTTTCATCGACCGGTGATCCTCGGCTGGCAGCGATTCCGCGGCTTTTTGGAAGTAGGCGTGCGCTCGTTCCGCCTGAAACTTCATCAAATCAATAAATCGGTCGTCGTACTTCCGCTGGACCAATTCTTCCTCAGTGTAATTGAACCGGGCCATTTCATCCAGCGGAAGGTAAATGCGGCCGCCGTTGGCCAAATCCGAGCCTACGTCCCGGATAATGTTGGTGAGCTGCAAAGCCAACCCCAAGTGGTAGGCGTAATCCCGGCACCGTGTATTTTTATAGCCAAAGATCTCGATACTGATCAGGCCGACCGCGCTCGCCACGCGATAACAATATTCCGAGAGTTCGGTAAACGTCTGAAACCGGACCTGCTGCAGGTCCATCTCCACGCCGCTAAGAATATCTTCAAAGTGTAAGACCTTGAGGGAATATTTCCTGATCAGCTCCCGAATTTCGCCGGCAAAATCCGGTTCTTCCTCCGGGCTCGATCGTCGGATCCAGGACCTCCAGCCTTCCAGCCGCGCACGACGCTCTTCGGTTGGGAGGCCCGAGTCGTCGGCGATATCATCTACATGCCGGCAGAATGCATAAAAGGTCGAGATGTCCCGCCGCTTCTGCTTTGGTAAGCAAAAGAAGGCGAAGGCCAGGTTCGATCCACTCCTCCGCGTTATATTCTCGGCTTTACTCATGTTCTCGGCTCCTTCCGAATTTCTCGGATTCCGGCCGCGCCTATTTCGAGTACGACATCCCCGGCTGCGAAGTCAATCCCTGCAGAAAGGGTTGCGATTACCGTGGTCCCTAACCGCTCGGGTATGCGGCGGGCCACGTCGAAGACTCGGAGGGCTGCTTCGGCGTCCAGACCCAAGCCCAGCTCTTCGATGATGAGTAACCGGGGATCGTGCACAATTGCTCGGGCTAGCGCAGTCAGGTGTTGTTGCAAGGGTGATAGACTGGAAGCCGTTATTTCTACCAACTCCGAGATTCCCACCAGATCAAGAATCGTTTCGGTTATACTCTTTGCCTCTCTTGCGTCGACCTGCGCGACTTTGAATAACGGCATGGCGACGTTCTCCAACACTGTAAAGGACGGCAACAGAAAGGGCGCCGCAAAAAGAAACCCCAACTTGCGGTTTCGGATCTCTCCCAGTTCTTCGAAATCCAGGCCCGTTACCCGTCTTCCTTCCAGTAAGATCTCTCCGGAGGCCGGTTCATCCAGCA
>Ga0153933_1000576_pt1 | contig 12621 bp, 10 predicted proteins | sample TSNJ017MetaG_FD_102275 | JGI IMG/M metagenome (GOLD analysis project Ga0153933, IMG submission 102275) | Attine ant fungus gardens microbial communities from New Jersey, USA - TSNJ017 MetaG | ecosystem: Host-associated > Fungi > Mycelium > Unclassified | place: USA: New Jersey, Wharton State...
ATTCATCAGGCGTTGGGGCGTTCCGAATATAAGGAAACTGCCGGCCCTTCGACCCGTTGAAGTTTCCGATGGGAAAACGCCATCCTCGTTCTCATCCCATACACCCGCTCGCCGCGCAGCTACGCGCCGTTCTTGCCCGGCAAGGTTCCGACGCCCCCCCAATGTTATGATCGGAAACATTGCACGCCACGCGGCGCGCTTTTGCCCCTACACCCCATGGATACCCATCTCACCAAACCCGCCGAGCCCTCCACGTCGGACCTGGGCCGGCGCGTACGTGCTGCGCGTCAGGCGCAGGACCTGACGCTCGAGACGGCGAGCCGCCTGTGCGGCGTGTCGCGCTCGACCTTGTCGAAAGTCGAAAACGGCCTGATGTCGCCGACCTTCGACGTGCTGCAAAAGATCGTGCTCGGCCTGAAGATCGAAATCGGCGAACTGTTCGGCTCGACGCCGAAGGTCAGCGCCGGCGGCCGCCGCGCGTTGACCCGCAAGGACGCGGGCCAACGTCATGCGTATCGCGGCTATCAGATGGAGCTGCTCGCCACCGATCTCGCGCACAAGGCCATGCTGCCGTTTCGCATCCGCATCTCGGCGCACACGCTCGATGCGTTCGACGACTGGGGACGGCACGAAGGCGAAGAATTCCTGTACGTGATCAGCGGCAGCGTGTGCCTGTACTCCGAGCTGTACGCGCCCACCCATCTGAATGCGGGGGACAGCATCTATTTCGACAGCCGCACCGGCCACGCCGCGGTCTCCACCAGCGACGAAGACGCCGAGGTTTTGTGGATGGCCACCAGCGCGGATATTCCGCAAACGCCGGTGGAAGCGTCGAAAAAGTAGACCCGCCGCAACCAACCGGCACGTCGGTCCACACACGCTTCATGTCACGCGAGGGGCTGCGGCACTGAGCCTGCTAGAGAGCAGCAGCAGTCTCACTAGCCGCTTGCGTCCCATTGCCCACCGCCAACGCCCGCTGCGCCAATTGGGCAATATGCAGCGCGTGACGTCCGGTGCCCTGCTCGATCTGCTCGCGACAACTGAAGCCGTTGGTCAGCACAAGGGTGTCAGCCGCCGCACCGCGAATCGCCGGGAACAGTTTGTCTTCGCCGATCTTCTCGGACAGCGCGTGATGCTCCGCGTTAAAGCCGAAGGATCCGGCCATTCCGCAGCATCCCGTATCGAGCAATGTCCATTTCACGCCGAGCCGCTCCAGCAGCGCCGTGTCGCCTTGCATGCCGAACAGCGCCTTCTGATGGCAATGACCGTGCACGACGACTTGGGCATCGAGCTTCGGCCAGTCGAACGGCTCGCGCACCACGAAATCCGAAAACAGGAAGGTCTGCGCCGCGAGGCGCCTGGCTTGCGCGTGATCGGGCAATTGCTTGAGCAGCTCGTCCTTGAAGACGGACAGGCAACCCGGTTCGAGGCCCACCAGCGGCACGCCTGCGGCGATATCGTCGGCGAGGTCGTCGAGCACATTCACCAGCAATTCGCGCGCACGCTCGAGCAGACCGAAGTCATACAGGGGACGGCCGCAGCACAAGCGCTTTTTCGGCAGCACGACGTGCCAGCCGAGTTGCGTCAACACGTCAGCGGCAGCCTCGGCAATCTCGGGCGAGAAATGGTCGCTAAAGGTGTCCACCCAGAGGATCACTTTGCGATTGGATGGCGTGGACCCAGCCGTCACAGGCGCTGCATTACGCGCTCTGGCCGCGCGCCGTGCAAACTCCCGATACGTCTGCCGCGCGAACTTCGGCAGTTCACGTGCTTGCGCCACTCCGGCAATCCACTTGCCGAGCGGCGCAAGACCCGGCGCGGAGGTCATGAAATTGGTCAGGCGCGGAAAACGCGCGGCAAGCGGCGCCCATTCGCCGATCCGGCCCATGAACATCGCCTGACGCGGCCGGCGCTTCGTTTCGTAGTAATGCGAAAGAAATTCGGCTTTGTACGACGCCATATCCGTATGCGTCGGGCAGTCGGATTTGCAGCCCTTGCAGGCAAGACACGTGTCGAGCGCTTCCTTGACTTCGCGACTCTGCCAGCCGTCGGTTATAACCTCGCCCTGCAACATCTCCCAGAACAGATGCGCGCGACCTCGGGTCGAGTACTTCTCCTCGCGCGTGGCCCGGTAGCTCGGGCACATCGTTCCGCCGTCGAGCGAGCGGCACTTGCCCATGCCGATACAGCGTTCGACGGCGCGCTGGAAACCGTCGCCCTCCTGGCTCGCGAACGTCAGCCGGGTCTGCAGGTTCACCGGCCGATACGCCGGCCCCATGCGCAGGTTTTCGTCGGCGCGGTAGGCATGCACCACCTTGCCGGGATTGAGACGGTTGGCCGGATCCCAGATCGCCTTGAACTGCTCCATGGCCCGCATCAATTCCGGGCCGTACATGATCGGCAAGAACTCGGCCTTCGCCTGGCCGTCGCCGTGTTCGCCGGAGAGCGATCCGCCGAATTCGACCACCAGTTCCGCCGCTTCGCGCAGAAAGCGGCGCCACGTCGCGATGCCTTCCGCCGTGCGCAAATCGAAGGTGATGCGGGCATGCACGCAGCCGTCGCCGAAGTGACCGTACAGGCTGGTTTCGTAACCGTAGCGGTCGACCATCGCCTGAAACGCGCGCAGATAATCGCCGAGCCGCAAAGGATCGACGGCCGCGTCTTCCCAGCCCACCACCGGATCCGGACGCGCAGGATCAACCGACAACGCCACCGCCGACGCACCCGTCTCGCGAATCGACCAGACCTTCGCCTGCAACGCGCGCGCTTCGACGACCATGGTCGAAACATTGGCGCCTGCCGCGCCCGAGGCGAAATGCTGAGCCGCCGCGCGAGCCTGCCGTACGGCTTCGTCGTGCGTATCCGCGCCGAATTCGAGCACGACCCATGCATCGCCTTCGGGCAGCAGCGCGATCTCTTCCTTTTTCAGGCCACGTGCCTGCAAGCCGCGAATGATCGCGCGGTCGAGTCCTTCGATTGCTATCGGCCCGCACTGCATGAAATGCGGCACGGCATCGGCGGCCGTGAAAATATCCACGAAGCCCACTACCAGCAGCACGCGTTTCGCCGGGCTCTTCACGAGCCGCACTTTCGCCTGCAAGGTCACCGCACACGTGCCTTCGGTGCCCACCAAGGCTCGCGCCACATTGAAGCCGTTTTCCGGCAGCAGTTGATCGAGATTGAAGCCCGACACGCGCCGCTTGATCTGCGGAAATCTGGCGCGGATCAGCTCCGCGTAGGTGTCGCGCAGCGCTTTCAGGGCCGCGTAAATCTCGCCCTGACGGCCACCCGCGGCGATGATGCGTTCGAGTTCGTCGTCCGCGGTGGGACCGACCCAGAAGCGTGCGCCGTCGTAGGTGACGACTTCGAGGGCTTCGATGTTCTCGACCGTCTTGCCGGCCATCACCGAATGCGCGCCGCACGAGTTGTTGGCGATCATGCCGCCGAGCGTACAGCGGCTGTGCGTGGCCGGATCGGGGGCAAACGTGAGGCCGTGTTGCTCCGCCGCGTCGCGTAGCGTGTCGCAGACCACACCCGGCTCGACAATCGCCGTACGCGCCTCCGGATCCACCGAGACGACGCGGTTCACATACTTGCTTGCGTCCGCAACCACCGCGACGTTCACGCACTGACCGTTCTGCGACGTCCCACCGCCGCGCGGCAGAAACGGCACGTCGTTGCGCCGGCAGACGGCGACGGTGGCGAGCAGATCGTCGACATCAGCGGGGACGACCACCGCCAGCGGCACCTGCCGGTAGTTCGAGGCATCCGAGGCATACAGCGCCTTCGACGCCTGATCGAAGCGCACTTCGCCGCGCACATGCCGGCGCAGATCGGCCTCCAGCGACTGCATGACGGCCGCCGTGCCGCGAAACGGCGTGGCCACATGACGGCCATCCGCCTTCTCTCCGCGCGCCGATCCGGCCGCGGCGTCTTGTGCGTCGCTGCTGCCCACCTCCACTACGGAGTGTGTCCCAGCGGCCTTGAACCGCGCTTCATCGGTTGACGATTCCACCTCGACGGCACCTCGTGCGAATGATTGCGTCACGCTCAAGCCGCCTGGCCCGCGGTCATCTTGAAGATCCCCTGGGCATTGCCGGCGTCGAAACGCAGATCGGTTTCCCAGCGGCGTGTGTCCTGATCGAACGTGCGCTTGCGGGTAATGAACTCATAGAACGAGCCCGGTACGTCACGCGTCACCGTGCTGCCATCGGCCGCGCGAAACTCGCGCTTGACGATGTCCGCGCGATACGCGGTCTGGAACACCCGGCCCGAACGCGAACGCTCGACTTCCGGTTTCATCGGACGGCCCTTGGCTTTCTCGTCATCGGAAAGCTGGAATACGTCCGCGACGCGATCCGTCGCATGGTTGAAGGCGTTGCCTTCGGTGGCGATCCACGCCATTTCCGCCGACTCCTTCAACAATACTTCGTAATCCGCCTCGCGGGGAATCTCATGCTGCCGCGCAAACGCACTGACGATCACCGGCAGCAATGCATGCGCCGCGTCGAGCGGCAGCACGCCCTCACGTTCGAGCTCCCACAGTTGCGCGGTGGCGGCCGGCGTCAACGGATCGCGCGACGTGCCGATCACGTGGCTCACCGCCTGCTGAAACTCAGCCGAGAAACGCTCGGGATGCAGTTCGCTCACGAAGAACTGGGAGATTTCATCGGGCGCATCGTCATGCGCCCAGGCACGGCCCGTCATGCCGAGACGGTCCAGCGGATAACGGCCGTTGATGCTAAAGCCAAGCGGCCGCAGGATGCGCGCAAACGCAGCTTCGCCCGGCGGCAGCGCGCCGCTGTGCGCCCAACGTACCGTGCGCAGCGCGCCGTGATCGAAGTACACGCTGCCGCCCGCGGCCAGCGCGTCCTGCGTGTAAGCGCGGCCATTCGCCGAGCGCGCCAGCAGGTCTTCGAACAACACCATGTTCATTGCCTGCGCGAGTTCGGCACGGGTGACGACACCGGGTTCCCATTCGTTGAGCACTTGCGGATGATTCAGCGTCTTGAACAACGTTGCGGTCTTTTCGGCGCCGATCAGTTTGAACAGCAATTGTTCGACATTCGCATTTCGCACGGTGCGCAGGTTCTGCATGGTTTTTCTCAGGAGGGCGGGCTGGGGCAAGTCCGCGCGGAATTGGGGGGCCGCCGGCGCAGCGTCATGTCGGGACGGGACGCACGCGCGGCATCGTTTGATGCGAGATTATTCAAATCCGCGGCCCTTCCGTAAAGCGAGATAAAATTCAGACTTGATGCGTTTTCGGAATCAACGTGCGAAAGTTCAAGATCCCCAACATGGGCGCGCTGCTCGCTTTCGAAGCGGCGGCCCGGCATGAGAGTTTCACTCACGCGGCGCGCGAGCTCTTCCTGACCGAAAGCGCGGTGTCCCGCCAGATCAATACGCTGGAGAGCAATCTCGGCGTGCGCCTGTTCGTGCGGGTCAAGCAGCGCGTGGTCCTCACCAAGGCCGGCAAGGTCTACGGCGTGCAGGTGCGGCGTGCGTTGGAGGGGTTGGACCGCGACACGCTGTCGATCATCGCGCACGGCAGCGGCGGCGGCTATCTGGAACTGGCCGCACTGCCCACCTTTGCGTCGCACTGGCTGATTCCGCGGATGGGCGACTTCAACGCGCACTACCCGGACGTGCGCGTGAACATGGGTGTGCGCACCGGCACGTTTCCGTTCGCGGAGACCCATTTCGAAGCGGCGATTCACTATGGCAAGCCCACCTGGCCCGGCACGTCCGCCGATTTTCTGTTCCGCGAGGACGTCGTTCCGGTCTGCGCGGCGAGTCTGCTGACACGGTCGATCACGACGCCGGCCGATCTGCTCGACTACCCGCTGCTGCATTCGACGACGCGCCCGGACGGCTGGGCCAACTGGTTCGAGAAGCTGGGTGTGGACGACAACCGCGCGATGCAGGGCGTGCGCTACGAATTGCATACGATGCTGATCAGCGGCGCGGCTGCGGGTCTGGGTATCGCGCTGGTGCCGCGTTTCTTCGTGGATGCGCAGTTGGAGCGGCTAGGACTCGTTGTCCCCTTCGATGCGCCGGCGCTTGCCGAAGCGGCTTACTACCTCGTGTACCCCACCGAGCTCAGCCACGGCAGGCCGCTCGCGAGCTTCCGCGAATGGCTGCTGGGGCAGGCGGCGGCCTATGGGGCGGCGAATCCGGGACTGGCCAGTGAGATGGACGAGGCGTGAGGGGCCCTTCGCGCTTCGGTCTTCCAGGCGGCCTGGGCCGTTGCCCAGACTTTGCCCCTCTCCCCCACCCTGGCTTTCCCGCGAGCACACCAGTTCACGATCAACGCGCCTGCGCCAGCGCGCTTAAATTGCCCTCGCCGAAACCATGGTGTCCCTTGCGCTGCACGATCTCGAAGAAGATCTCGCCGGCGCGGCGCCGCACAAAGGTCTGAAAAAACAGCAGCGGCACACCGTCTGAACCAATCTCGCCGTCCACCAGGATCCGGCCACGCTTGAGCCGCTCGATATCGAGGCCATGGCCCGGCAGCCGCGCGTCGATCTGATCGTAATAGCGCGGCGGCGGCTCGACGAGCTCGATCCCGTTCGCCATCAGTTGCTCGACGCAGCCGAAGATATCGCCGGTGGCGAGGGCAATGTGTTGCACGCCCTCACCCGGATGATCCGGCAAATACTCGTGCATCAGGCTCGTGCGGCGCGTGCCTTCCTCATACAGCGGAATACGGATCGCGCCGCACGGCGACACCATCACGCGCGATTCGGCGGAGACGTGCCAGTTGGCATGCAGCTCGTGAATCTCGCGGAAGTTCAGCAGGTCGCGATAGAAATCGAGCCATTCCTGCATGCGGCCCGCGCCGACGGTTTGCGTCAGATGATCGATCGCCACCAGGCCGGTGCCCGCATGGCTCAGGTCGGCCTGCGCCGTATCGATTTCGATAGGCCGGAAGTCGATATCGAAGATCGAGATGTCGCCCACACCGCCGCGCAAACCGCCACGGCCGCGCCAACGGTCGACGAAGTAAATGTGCGAATCGCCGATGCCCTGAATCGCCGGAATCACCAGCTCGCCTTTGCCGATCTTTTCCCCTTCGAAGGCCCATGCGCCGAGTTCGATCGCACGATCGAAGGCACGCGGGGCATCCGCCACGCGGAGACCCACCGCGCAGATGCCCACGCCGTATTCCTCTGCGTAGCGTGCGGCGAACGAATCCGGCTCGGCGTTGAGCAGAAAATTCATCTCGCCTTGACGGTACAGCGTGACGTCCTTGCTGATATGGCGTGCAATGGCTTTGAAGCCGAGTTGCTCGAAGGTTTGCCCGAGTCCGCGCGGATCGCGCGCGGCGAACTCCACGAACTCGACGCCAGCGGTGCCAAGCGGATTGTGCTCCGGGTCCGATACGGCGCGCAGGGCAGCGCTCGGGGTGGGCAGGTCGCTGGGCATGGCATTCTCCTTGATCATACGTTCCGACGCTCTTCCTGATGTTGTATGCAGGCCAGCGCAATTGCGCAACGTGGCGGCATCTTATGGATGCTACGCGGTGCGTGAACTGGCGATAACTTTCGCACCGTGTTTGTACACCGGGGACGGGGCCGCCCGCAACTGCATTTTGTACTAGATGGTTCACCATCTCGCGCCGTCTTCCCCTGCGAAGACGCGGCCTCGATTCGCTTCAGCGCGGCTTGCGGCGGCGCCTCGTGGCCTTGGCCGGCGGCACGGCGGCCGCAGCGGCGGCGGCCATGCGTTGCCGGGCGATCGTGCGCAGCGCGTCGATCAACGCCAGGCCCACCGGCGACGGCTGCGTATCCGAGCGCCGGATCAGGCCGACCGGCTCGTCAGTCCCCGCGAACGGCAGCGGCAGACGCACCAGCATGCCGTGCGCCAACTCATATTCGACTGCACTTTGCGGCACGAACCAGACCGCGTCGTTCTCAAGCGCCAGCGCCCGGCCGGTCGACACCGAAAGCACTTCGACGAAAGCCGAGAGCGGCGGCACACCCCACGCCGCCAGCAGACTGTCCGCCGACTGCCGGATCAGCGTGCCGAACGGCGGCACGACCACCGTAAAGCCTTCGAGCAAGGCGGCGGGCAACCCCGCGCTCGCCGCCAGCGGATGCCCGGCGCGCACCACGGCAATCAGCGGCTCGTTGAACAGTTGCTCGAAGCTGAGTCCAACCATGCGCTCGGGGTCGGCCAGACGCCCCACGGCGAATTCGATGCTGCCCGCCTTCAGCCGCTCCAGCAGTTCCGGGTTCGCGCCCGTAGCAAGACGCACGATTACGCGCGGCCATTGGGCGGCGAACAGCTTGAGCACGGGCGGCACCAGCGCGCTCGCGACGGTGGGCAAAATGCCGATCTCCAGCGTGGCCGAGGCCGCGCCCTCAGCCCGCGCCAGCAGATCCACGCCTTGCCGCAGCGCACTGACACAGGCGCTGGCGTGCGGCATGAAGAGCTGGCCCTCGCGCGTGGTCACCGCCCCGTGGCGGCCACGCTCGAACAGCCTGACGCCGAGAATGGCCTCCAGCTCGGCGACCGTCTTCGAGACGGCCGGCTGCGTAATAGACAAGCTCGCCGCCGCCTTCTGAACCCCGCCGAACTGCGCGACGGCCAGAAAACACTGGAGATGACGGAATTTGACGCGGCTATCCGCGAGGCTTCGTTGCATAACGAGAGGTTATACGAAACACGAGAAAACGTCATTTTTCATAACTTCTTGGATTGGCTAAAGTCCTCCCATCCCCCGCTATTCCAAAATTGATCCAAGGAGACACCGCATGGACGAGTCCATCCTCACTCCGCGCGACTTCGAATCGCACCCCGCTTACGTCTATCCCGGCTACGGTTCGTCCGTGAAACGCGGCCCGACGCGTCCGCTGATTCCGCTGAAGGAAAAGCTGCGCGACCAGCGCGTGCCGGTGTACGGCGCCGAAGACCTGGGCGCGCTCGATAACGACCTGACGCGCAATGCCGTCCGCAATGGCGAGCCGCTCGGCGAGCGCATCATCGTGACGGGCCGCGTGCTCGACGAAGGTGGCCGTCCGGTGCGCAATACGCTGGTTGAAATCTGGCAAGCCAACGCCGCTGGCCGCTATGTGCACAAGGCCGACCAGCACGACGCGCCGCTGGATCCGAACTTCCTCGGTGCGGGACGCTGCCTGACCGACAACGAAGGCCGCTATCGCTTTCTGACGATCAAGCCGGGCGCGTACCCGTGGGGCAATCATCCGAATGCATGGCGTCCCAATCACATTCACTTCTCGCTGTTCGGCGATCACTTCGGCTCGCGGCTCGTGACACAAATGTATTTTCCCGGCGACCCGCTGCTGGCCTTCGATCCGATTTTCCAGGGCACGCCCGAGCATGCGCGCGAGCGCCTCGTGTCGCGTTTCTCGCTGGATACGACCCAGGAAGCCTACGCACTCGGCTACGATTTCGACATCGTGCTGCGCGGGCCGCACGAAACTCCGATGGAGCGCTAAGCCATGACCGCACTCAAACAAACCCCTTCGCAAACGGTTGGACCGTACTTCGCGTATGGCCTGTGTCCCGAGCAGTACAACTTCGATTTCAAGAGTCTCTTTACGACCGCAGTTGCGGACTACGAAGCGGCCGGCCAGCACATCACGATTGTCGGCCAGGTGTTCGATGGCGACGGCAAGGTGGTGGGCGATGCGATGCTCGAGGTGTCGCAAGTGGATAGCGAGGGGCGCTATCCGGCTTCGCGGGCGGAAGTGGAAGCCAGCGGCTTTCGTGGTTTTGCACGGGTCGGCACCGGGACCGATGCGCAGAAGCGGTTCATTGTCGAGACCGTGAAGCCGGGGCGTGCTTCAGCGAACGAAGCGCCGCATCTGAATGTGATCCTGACGATGCGCGGCATGTTGCTGCATACCTTCACGCGAATCTACTTCGACGACGAGACCGCTGCGAACGACAGCGATCCGGTGTTGGCTACCGTGCCTGCGGAGCGCCGCGCCACACTGATCGCACGACGCGAGCCTGGCACCAGCAAAACGGTGTACCGGTTCGATATCCGCATGCAAGGCGAGCAGGAAACCGTATTCTTCGATTTATGAGCTTTCACGGCCCTTTCACAATCGAGCGATAGGATCGCGGCTCGCGATGCGACTTGATTGCGAAACTCCGAGTACTTTGAGCCCGCGCTGTGCGGGCTTTTTTTTATCTCATGAGCGTCTTTGGTTAAGGCGCTTGATGCGGCAACACCTTGCCGCAGCGTGCGGCACAAGTGTGCGTCATTGATCGCTCCTCACACCGGGCGTGTCGCCGGGACTCGCCAGTCTGTTGGCGACAAGTTCCAGCTTGAGCGGTGCATCGGCGGAGAGCTTTTTCTTCGCGACGACGCGGCGCCACGCGCCATTCGAATCCGGATCGCGGTAGAACGCGACAACGGCCACGTATTCCGTGTCGGCCTGCATCGGTTGCGACATGCTTGCAGAACCGCCAGGGTTGACGACCGTCGCGATACTCGCCTGCAGATCCTGCGCAAGCACGGTCTTGTCGTGCTTCAGCAGATCGTCGTACGACGCGCTATCGAATAACTTGCGGTCCTTGAGCTGGTACACACGCACCGCGACCGACGTCGAGCGTTGCGCCTCGTCGGGATTGAGCGACGCGCGAGCGGTCAGGTCGACGTTGAGCAGCTTGACCTGTTTGAAGAACACCGCGTGATACGCGCTCGAGCTCGTGTTCGAGACGGACTGCCAGGCGCCGCAAGCGGACAACAGCAAGCTGGCTGCGAGAAGGGTCGCTGTTGAACGGATAGGCATGGAAACTCCGGAATCAGGCAAGCGTCGCGAGGAACGGGTTGGGCCCCGGCGCAGGAAATACTTCGTAGGCGCCGAGCGGGATCGTGATGAGGCGCTCGTCGTCCGAGGGCAGCACCGTGGTCCACGACAGGCGCGGCGCCGGTCCAGCGCGCTCAGGCGACGCCGGCAACGTTGCACCGAGCCTGGGCGCCGGCACCTGCTTCGACGACACTTCCATGCGCAGAAACACATCCGCCTTCGTGCCGACGTACAGGCGGATGAAGGCCATCAGCTCACGGTGCAGCCACGCGCCGGGCAACAGGTCGTGCGCCTGTTCGGCGCTCGCCGGCCGCAAGGTCACGCGTGCGGCGCGACTGCGATACTCGATGCGACTTCCCAGCACATAGCCGCCTGCAAGACCGCGGCGTTTGCCGTCCTCCTGCGGCGCATGCCTCGCGCTGCCGGTCGACGTCAGCGGCTTAGGTGCGCCCGCGCCCTTTAGCGTCGGATAGAACTCGTCGACACGCACCTCGACGCCAGGCACCGCCAGCGCGACGACACCGGCAAGACCTTCGGGCGTGCGAGTGCGCTGGATCAGCAAACCCAGTAGCGCAAGGACACGCGAATCCGGCAGCCCCGCCCGCGCCGGCTTCTCCCCCCAGCCGAAACCGGCGAGACTCAACAGCTTGCGGGAATGCCCATCGGTACCGCCGGGCCGGAAACCGATCGGATAACGGTACTTCTTCCATGCGCGATACAGCAGCGTCACGATGCGGTGATTGAACTGGTCGAGAAAGGCTTCGAGCGCTTCATGCCCCTCCTCGCGCAGCGCGATGTCGTCGATCATGTGCGAAGGCATCGCGGCATCCACGCCGTAGAGACCCATGAATGTCGTGCGGATTGTCGGCGCCGCGTTGGACCCGAATGCGCCGGAGCCGTCATCCAACTCGACCGACGACACTTCACCCGCGGGAAAGCCGAGGCGCGGACGCGGACGGAATCGCACCGGCTCATGCTCCAGCGTGTCGCACTCACCGAAGCCGGGATGATCCGGTACGCGCACTTCGAGCAACTGGCACAACTGCATGAAGCCCATCGTCGGCGCGCGCGCCAGCAGCGAGGCAACGAGCGGTTCAAGATTCGGCAGGTCGCATGGATTCATAAGGGGGAACGCAGCGCCTTGCTGCGCGGCCATGCGGTACGTTGCTGGGAGGGCAGGCTCACAATCGCGAGCTTCGTGAACAGGTTGATTTCCGCGTACAGCGCGAAAAACCGGTGCAACAGTTCACCGAACAGCATCACGTCGCCTTCACCGGCAAACGCGTGAGAATCGAGCGTCACTTCAATCAGCACACCCCGCTCCACCGAACCACCGGACACCTCCTCAAGCAGTTCTTCCGACACATGCAGGATGCCCGCGAGGCGCCGGCGGTTCAGCTCGTCATCGCTCCAGTCGTAAAGCGCCAATGCACCGCGCAGCACTTCGGCGTCCATCATCGACAGGAAGTTCGGCGCGAGGTGCGATAGCACCCGCCACTGGAAGCGGTCGCCGGTGGGCGGATAGAGCGGCAGTGTGGGCGCCGCCAGATTGCGCACGCCGGCAACGTTCGGCGTGCTTTCGCCCAGTTCGTCGATGCTCGCTTCGCGCAGCCCCTTTCGCGGCAGCATGCCGTTCGTGCCCGTCACGCGCAGCGACAGGCTTTCCTCCGGTAGATCCTCCATGGTTTCCCACGCGTGGCCGCCGAGGATGATCCACGTGTCGTGCAGACCGGTGACGCCCGGACGCACCCGGGTGTGGAAATACCGTTCAGGCGCCTCGTGCCGCAGCATGCCGCCGCGATGCCGGAACGTGGCGAACGGCACATACTCGTAGCGC
>Ga0153933_1000577_pt1 | contig 12611 bp, 12 predicted proteins | sample TSNJ017MetaG_FD_102275 | JGI IMG/M metagenome (GOLD analysis project Ga0153933, IMG submission 102275) | Attine ant fungus gardens microbial communities from New Jersey, USA - TSNJ017 MetaG | ecosystem: Host-associated > Fungi > Mycelium > Unclassified | place: USA: New Jersey, Wharton State...
GGTCCTGCCCCTTTTTGTGCCTTTTGCCCTTTTTCGCGGCTATGCCACCGCGATCACCACTTTCCCAAAATGCGCTCCGCTCGCTAAATGCCTGAACGCATCCGGCGAATTGCCGAAAGGGAATACCTGATCGATCACCGGCTTGAGCCGGTTTTGGGACAGTGCCCGATTCATTTCTTCGAACATCGCGCGACTGCCCACATAGATCCCAAACACGTTCAACCCCTTCGGCACAATCGAAAAAATCTCCGTGGCAGCCTCTCTCCCGGACAAAATGCCGATCAGTCCGATATTGCCATTGAAACGGCTGGCGCGCACCGATTGCTGAAACGTCCCGGAGCCGCCCACCTCGATCACGTGATCAACACCATCAACGCCAGACAAGCGTGCGGCCTCCTTACCCCACTCGGGAGTAGAACGGTAATTGATTAGCTCATCGGCGCCGAGCTCACGGGCGCGTTTCAGCTTTTCGTCGCTGCTGGACGTTACGATCGCCTTAGCCCCGGCCGCCTTAGCGAATTGGAGGCCGAAGATTGAGACACCACCAGTCCCGAGAAGCAGAACGCTTTCACCGGCAGTCAATCGTCCTCGCACAAACAGTGATTGCCAGGCGGTAAGAGCGGCACAAGGGAGGGTTGCTCCCTCCTCAAAGGAATAAATCTCCGGCAAATGAATCAGTCCTTCCTGGTCGAACAAAACTTCTTCCGCCAGCACGCCGTCAATCGCGCCCCCTAGCGCGCTGCGATGGAATTCTGCTTTGAACCGTCCCCCGATCCAGGCTTGGAAAAAACAGCCCGCCACTCGATCACCGGGCTTGAACTGAGAAACACCATCGCCAACCGCCACCACTTCACCCGCACCATCGGAACACGGGATTCGGCCTACTTGCGGCTTTCGGTCGTACTCTCCTCGCACCACGACCAAATCGCGATAGTTGAGAGAAACTGCCCGGATTCGCACCAAGACCTGCCCGGCAGCCGGAGTCAGATTCGGACGATCCACCAGAGTTAGTCCGGCGGGGTCGCCGTAGGTTTTGATTTCAAATGCTTTCATTGGGTAAAAACTAGGTCGAACTTGAGCTCCCTGCTTTCGCGCCCCCAGACGAGCTGGATTTTCTCGTCGGTCAATTCGAATCCGAGCGACTTATAAATCAGAATCGCGCGTTCGAGTCCATCCACGGTCCAAAGGAACACTTTCTTGAAACCCATCTCGCGACAGTATTGGACAGAATCTTCCACCAACCATTTGCCCAGACCCGATCCCCGCACCGATTTGTCCGCAAACAAAAGCCTGAGCTGCGCAACATCATCCGGTAACTCGCAAATAAAGATCGATCCCACGACCACGCCGTCCTTCTTGGCCAGCCAGGCTTTCGAACGCCCTGGATTCGGGTTCAGTATAAAATCGCAGGCGATTTGAGCACAATAGGCCTCATGAACCGGGCTGAAGCCATAATCCTGGAAGTTTTGAATCCCGTGAATCTCGATTAACCTGCCGAGATCACCGGGTTCGAAGGCATAGCTGATCGAAATGCCGGCATCGACGAGCTTTTGGGGAATCGGGCGCGAAATCATGGAGAGGAGCTAGAAGCTAGAATCTAGGATCTAGGAGATCGACCGCAAGGCTGGTCCAACAAACCAGACTGGATCTAAGCGCAAACCTAGAGGCATAACGTTCTATCAGGCTCCCCCGCGAATAAGATGAAACGTCCCCTTTTACTAGCTCCTAGATTCTAGCTCCTAGCTCCTTCCGATGAGCAGGCGCTCATCAAACAATGGCTCGTACGACTCCTCCATCCACCCGCAAAGCCGATCCATTAGTACCCGAAGCTAGGGGGCTGCAAAAGTATACCACCATATTTGCGACCTCCTCACTGGACTCGAACCGCTTCAAAAGGCTGGTTGGCCGAACCTTCTCGAAGAACTGATGTTCAAATTCCTCAACCGATTGGTTCTGCTGCTTAGCCAAACTGGTCACAAAATCGGTGACACCTTCGGAAGCCGTAGGTCCCGGAAGCACGCTATTAACGGTTACACCAGTCCCCACGGTGAGCTCAGCCAGGCCCCGAGCGATCGCCAGTTGCGCCGTTTTCGTCATCCCGTAGTGGATCATTTCTACCGGGATCTGCAGTGCCGATTCGCTGGAGATAAAAATGATGCGCCCCCAATCGCTCTTCAGCATTCTCGGTAAATAACCCCTGGATAAACGAACCCCGCTTAGAATGTTTACCTCAAAGAACCGTCTCCAATCATCGTCCGTAATGGCAGTAAATTCTTTGGGTTCGAAGATTGAGAGGTTATTAACCAGAATCTGTATTTCCGGGTAACGCTTCAGCAGTTCATCAGCGACGGCCGCCTGACCCAGATCACCGGCGAAGCCTGCTACCTCGGCGTCAGCAAAGTTCTTCTTAATGGCAGCAACCGCATTATCGACCCGCTCTTGGGTCCGGCCATTAAGTACAACTTGCGCGCCTTCGCGCGCAAGTCCTTGGGCAATAGCAAAGCCTATTCCGGCGGTAGAACCGGTGACCAAAGCCGACTTCCCGGCAAGATGGAGGTCCATGGTGGCTGTCTGGCGATTTCTTTATTCGACTACCAGCTTTACCTCGATGTTACCGCGCGTGGCATTGGAATAGGGACAAACCTTATGCGCAGCTTCCACCAGCTTCTCAGCCGCCGCCTGATCCACGCCGGGTAGATGGCAATGCAATTCCGCGTTTAAAGCAAATCCACCGTCGGTTTTTCCAATCGTAACATGCGAAGTTACCTTTACCTCGCCCACTTTAACTTGCTCCTTGGCCGTGATCACTCGGAGCGCCTGACCAAAACAAGACGCATATCCCAACGCAAATAATTGTTCCGGATTCGTGGTACCAGGTTTACCCGGACCTCCCATCTCCTTAGGCAGAGCAAAATTTACCTGTACATTCCCGTCTGAAGTTTCGCCAAATCCTTCCCGACCCGAAACGACGGTGGCCACTGCAGTGTATAATGGTTGAAATGCCATGGTAGCTGATTCCTGTTCCTATAATTCCTCTTGGGTGTTTGTGGGGAAAGCAATTCCCGACAGGAATCAGGCTAGCGCACTTGCGATGGGTAACAACCCCTAAACTGCAACCGGCGCGATATGCAAACCGAGCAAACGATAGGCGCCAGACTTTAAACGATCCAAAACGCCGACATCGTTGGCGATTTTAGCCTCTTGCACTAAGCCCACCAGATAGGTGTGCAATTCGTCAGCCAAAGCCCTCGCATCGCTTGCAGAAATATCTCCGCGCTCGATCGCCTCTCGGAGCGTATTCTCTAAGTAGACACGTTTCCCTTGGCTGATTTTCTGCGCCATCAAACGAATACTTTCGTCCTGGGTACTAAGCTCGCAACCCAGCGACACGAAAGGACAGCCTAAAACCCGGCCATACTTCTGAAACCGCTCCGTTTGGGTCTGACGCATATAGTTGAAGTAGTCATCCAACCGTTCGAGCGGGGGCTTTTCAGCCGAAAAAATCCGGTCCAAAGACTCCTGCAGACTTGCCCAATGATATTCATAGGCGGCGACCGTGAGCTCCGACTTAGAACGGAAAAAATGGTAGAAGCTCCCTTTTTTAACGCCGGACTGCTCGCAAATTTGATCTACTCCCACCGAACCGTAGCTTTGCTGAGAGATTAGTTCGTGAGCGGTCCGCAACAGCTTTAGCTTAGATTCGCACTGCCTCATGACTAAGACAAGATACTTAACCGATCGGTCAAGATCAAGCGGTTTCGCTAAGGGCACTCGGTAGGGATGAACTTCTGCTTATCGGTTACGGCGACGCGGAGGCCAAGACGGCACCAGAGCGGATAAGCAGGAGCTCAGCCCTACCGCCCCAGAAATCTTTCGGTGCCCCTGGATTCTCGTTCTTTCGTAAACTATAGAGGATGGATCAGTCAGTCATGATCGCCGGCTTTATTATCTGTGTCTTAGTTGGGTACCACCTGCTTGAAACGGTCGCCAATCTTCTGAACCTAGGGTCCCTAAAGGAAGAGGTACCCCCCGAATTCGCTGGAATCTACGACGGCTCAGAATACCGGCGTTCACAGCAATACACCCGCGCCAAGGCTCATCTGGAAATCGTTAGCTCGACCGTCATGTTGGTTGCCCTCCTTTTATTTTGGGGATTGAACGGATTTGAGCGCTTGGATCTTTGGTTCCGGGGATTGGGGTGGCATCCGTTTTGGATCGGAATTCTGTACGTAAGCATTTTCGCCGTCGCCCGCGAACTGCTTGAACTGCCATTTGAACTGTATCGCACATTTGTGGTCGAAACCCGCTTTGGGTTTAACCGGACCAATTGGCGGACCTTCTTTTTGGACCATCTCAAGAATTGGTCGATCGCCGGGATCATCTTGTTGGGATTCTTAGCGATCGTGCTCGGTCTGTTACAAGCTTTCGGCATACAAATTTGGCCGATAGCCTGGCTGGTCACCGCCGGAATCTCGATTCTCTTGACCTATCTAGCCCCGACCGTCATCCTCCCGCTTTTCTTCAAGTTCGAGCCCTTGCCCCCCGGTGAACTCAGAGACGCAGTAACCGGTTATTGTCAGCGGCTAAACTTTCCTCTCCGCGATCTGTTGGTAATTGATGGATCCCGGCGCAGCAGTAAGGCAAACGCCTTTTTCACTGGTTTTGGTCGAAACAAACGCGTCGCGCTTTACGATACTCTCATCAACAACCACCCGGTCCGGGAACTGGTAGCGGTGTTGGCTCATGAAGTTGGCCATTTCAAAAAACAGCACGTCATCCAACAGTTCATGCTCGCCCAAATGAGTTTGTTTCTGGCGTTTTTGCTCGCGTCGTTTTGCCTTACTTGGCCAGCATTATTTGCCACCTTCGGTGTAACCCATAGTTCTTACTACGTCGGGCTGGTTCTCTTTTTCCTTTTGATTCAACCGCTCGGGATCTTGTTTGGCATCGCCAGCTACGCCTGGAGCCGTCACCACGAATATGAAGCCGACCGATTTGCTGCCGAAACGACCGGTGATTCTTCTCCGTTAGTGGAAGCCCTGATCCGGCTTAGCAAAGACACGCTGCATAATCTCACCCCTCACCCGCTGCTCGTCAGCCTTCGTTTCACTCATCCCCCTGTCCCTGATCGGGTACGAGCCCTCCGTTCTCTTAGCGTCGGAACGAATCATTGATAGGATCATCGTAATCGTCCTCGTCGTCCTCGATTCGGTCGGAACCCTGGAGCGCTGCCTCGCTTGCGAGGCCGACAGGGGTCGCCACCCCGCTAAGTTCCGCTAATCTGCGCAATCCCTGGCTCGTGGCCCGCGCAAACCATCGAGCACGAGCACGAGGACGAGACGATTGGTCTAGCTCGCTGCGACACACGCGGGTGAGATCCAAACGGCGAGGGCCCCGAACATCGTGGGGGTTGGTGCCAGGGGGGAGAGTTGAACTCCCGACCAAGGGCTTATGAGTCCCCTGCTCTACCACTGAGCTACCCTGGCAAAATCGCGAATTGCGAAGGAGGCGAAAAGTAAAGCAGTTAGCCCCGGATTCAAGTTTCAATTCTCAAGCGCGTCCGACAGGACGGCCTTGAACCGCAACCCTCCTCATGTAAGCGCTTAACCCACTTCGCCCCAGCAGCAGAATGTTCGGGTTTAGCCGAATATTCTGCTGCCATAGCCTGCCTGGCTCAAAAATGCCTACGCATTTTTGAGCCAGGCAGGCTAAAAGGGCAGCATGCAAATCGGGCTAATCCACTATACCTCGTGGCCAACGGTCGGTGGTGTTGAGGTCATCCTTCGCCAACAAGCAGGGTTAATGGTGAAAGCCGGACACGAAGTATCAGTTCTCTGTGGCAGCGGCCGCCCATTCAGCCCAGATATCAAGACGGTTGTTCTCGAGCATTTGAATATCTCCAGTCCATCCGTTACCGCCGCCCAAGCGGAGATTTGGAACGGTTATCCGGCAGCCGGCTATTTTGCCCTCGTACACAAACTCCGGGATCAACTGATGCCCGTTTTGCAGCGAATGGACTGCGTTATTGCCCATAACCTGATGACCATGCCTTTTAACCTCGCGGCCACCCAGGTGTTAACCGAGCTTGCCGAGTCCGGACTGAAAATTGTGGCCTGGACCCATGATCTGGCCGCAAGCAACCAAGATTACGCCCTACCGCGAAATAGTATCGTTGACATGGTCCGTGAAAAACACTCGAACATTTGTTATGTCGCGGTCTCCCAGGTCAGGGCGAATGAATTCCGGGAATTAACCGGCAATACTGTGGAGGCCGTGATTCCAAACGGGTTGGACCTCGCGACCGTCCTGGGATTGACCCCCGAGGTAGAAGCATTGCTTAACCAGATCGACAGTCAGGCAACCCTATTCCTCTATCCAACCCGGATTTTGCCCCGAAAAAATCTGGGATTCGCCATTCAGATTCTCAAAGCTCTAAACGAGCTGGGACATGATTCTTACCTCCTGATCACGGGGGCCGCTAACCAATATAATGCCGGAGCTGAGGCCTATCTGTCGGGTCTGAAGCAGCAAGCCGCGGACCTGGCCGTGGCGGATCGGGTTATCTGGGTGAACGAACGGTTTCAGGTGGATGAACAACAGCTTAGGAGCCTTTATCTGGCTGCAGACGCCCTCTTGTTCTCTACCCGGCAAGAGGGGTTTGGTTTACCACTTTTGGAGTCAGCCGCATTCCGTTTGCCAATCTTTTGTTCGGATATTGAGCCCTTACGGTCGAACTTGCCCGATAATGTCGTAAAGTTTGACCTGAGGTCGTCCCCTAGAAATATTGGGGAAACGATTTCACAGGCATTAAAGACGGATCTGGCTTTAGCCAGTAGGAAAAGGCTTCTTATGAATCACTCTGCCCAAAGTCTTTATCGTGAAAAAACTGAGCCATTGCTCCGCAGCTTATCATGAATGCTATGCTCTCTCCCCATGACTTAGACTTATTACTTCGAGCAGAGCACGCCGACCCGTTCGGTGTCCTTGGCCTCCACTCGATCAATGGCACCCAAGTGGTCCGGGCCTTCCGGCCCGACGCGAAAACCTTGACGGTAATCGACCGGACCAATCCGAAGAACCGATTTGTCGCTCAGAGAATCGCTGACGAGGGGGTTTTCGAAGCAACCGCGGACGGCGAACCCGAGCGCTTTGATTATATGCTCGAAGTAACCAACTGGGCCGGGGAAACAACTCAGGTGGCCGACCCTTATTCTTTTGGACCGCTCCTGGGCGAGCTGGATATGCATCTCTATTGCGAGGGCACCCACTACGAGATATACCGAAAGCTCGGTGCCCATCTCATGGAGGTGAACGGCCATACCGGTGTTCTTTTCTCGGTCTGGGCCCCAAACGCCCAAAGGGTATCAGTGGTGGGCGACTTCAATGACTGGGATGGTCGGCTCCATCCCCTGCGCAAAAGGGTCGAGGCGGGAATTTGGGAAATCTTTATCCCCGGGGTTGGCGAACAAGCCCATTACAAGTTCGAGCTCCGAAATTGTTTCGGCCAGATCATCCTGAAAGGCGATCCGTTCGCTTTTTATAGTCAGCATGGCCTCCAAACTGCCTCTCTGGTGTTTAATCTTGAGCGGTTCACCTGGTCGGACCGCGACTGGATGGAAGCTCGCCGCACCCGGCAATGGCACAAAGAAGCGGTGAGCGTTTATGAAGTTCACCTCGGCTCCTGGGCCCGGGTTCCGGAAGAGAACAACCGCTATCTCAGTTATCGGGAGTTTTCAGAAAGGTTGATAAACTACGTCAAGGAGATGGGCTTCACTCATATCGAGTTGATGCCGGTCGCTGAACACCCGTTCGACGGTTCCTGGGGTTATCAAGTGACCGGCTATTATTCGCCCACCAGCCGGTACGGTAATCCGGACGAATTCCGCGAGTTTGTGGATCGTTGTCATCAGGCCGGCATCGGAGTCATCCTTGACTGGGTCCCCGGCCATTTCCCTAAAGATGCTTACGGATTGGCTCAATTCGATGGAACCCATCTCTATGAACATGCGGATCCACGCCAAGGCGAGCATCAAGATTGGGGCACACTGATCTTTAATTACGGCCGGAATGAGGTCCGAAATTTTCTCATCGCGAACGCCTTGTTCTGGTTGGACGAGTACCACATCGACGGTCTGCGCGTCGACGCCGTAGCATCAATGCTCTACCTGGACTATTCTCGCCAGCCAGGCGCCTGGATTCCGAATATCCACGGTGGCCGCGAAAACCTCGAGGCAATCTATTTCCTGAAGCGGTTCAACGAAGTTTCCTATGAACGATTCCCCGGCATCATGACCATCGCCGAAGAATCGACGGCCTGGCCGGGAGTCTCGCGTCCGACTTTTCTGGGCGGCCTCGGGTTCGGATTTAAATGGAATATGGGCTGGATGCACGATTTCCTGGTCTACATGAGCCGGGAGCCGGTTCACCGGAAATTTCATCAGGGCGATATCACGTTCTCTTTGCTCTATGCGTTCCAGGAACACTTCATCCTGGTGCTTAGCCACGACGAAGTCGTTCACGGCAAAGGAGCGTTGCTTAATAAAATGCCGGGCGATCCGTGGCAGAAGTTCGCTAACCTGAGGATGTTCTACGCCTGGATGTATTCTTATCCCGGGAAAAAGCTGCTTTTCATGGGCGGCGAATTCGGGCAATGGCAGGAATGGAACCATGACCGCAGTCTCGACTGGCATCTTTTACAATTCCCCATGCACGACGGGCTTCGGCGCCTGGTCCAGCACTTGAATTATCTTTACCAGAATGAACCGGCGTTGTGGCAACTGGATGACTCGTACGAAGGGTTCGAATGGATCGATTTCCATGATGCCGAGAGCAGCGTGGTCGCTTATGTCCGGAAGGCACAGGATGGCTCGAGCCTGATTTTTGTAGTCAATGCCACCCCGGTCCCACGCCATGCCTATCGAATCGGAGCCGCCAGTGAAGGTTGGTACGAAGAGATCTTAAATACGGATGCAGAAACCTACGGCGGCAGCAATGTCGGCAATTTCGGCGGCGTCCACGCAGACGCCATTGCCTGGCAAGGCCAAAGCCATTCTATTAGCATCAATCTGCCCCCCCTCGGTGTAGTCGCTTTTAAACAGCATCCGTATTGACGCCTGCAACGGGTGCTTACCTCGGTTTTTACCACGAAGCGGTTATAGAAATAGCCCAGGGCTTTAGCTCTGGGTTATGCGGGTCAAAAAAATGCGCCCCTCAAAGTGGCGCCCGAAAGGTGTTCAAAGCTTCGGCCTTGTAATATGACCGAGTCGATCCGTTTCCCGCGATCACGGTCGTTCCCGCTTGCTCTCGCTCGTTAACTCATCCACCGATACCCTCGACCTTAACTCCCCTTCCGCCAGCCGAGTCAGAATCTCGTCTCCCGGTTTTGCCTCTTCGCTCCGGCGCAAGATTTCCCCATTCGCTTTCCGAGTAATAGAATAGCCCCGCTCTAGCGTTTGTTGCGGTCCGAGCAGCGCGATCGATCGTTCGAGCGACAGCAATCGTTGCTTCGCCCGTTCGAGCTGGTATCTGGCTACGTTCTCCAACCTGGTTTGCACCCCACTGACTTCAGTTCTCCGGCGCGCTACCATTTGGCCTGGCCGATAAGCCTGCAACAACGCAGCCAAGCGATTCGTATGCGTGCGATGATGTTCAACCGTCCAGCGAAGCAGCTGGAGAAGCCGCGCCTCGATCTGATCAACTTTCTGCTGTCGATCTTGGGTCAGCGTTCTAGGATCACGCAATCCTCTAGCTTCTTTCAGCCGGTTCAACCGTAAAACGCCAACTTCAACGGCTTGTTTGACCAAACGCATCAACGCGGATTGCTTGGCTACCAGTGAGCTCTGTAAAGCTTCTTGTGAAGGAGCCACCAACTCGGCGGCTGCGCTTGGTGTCGGTGCCCGGAGATCCGCCACAAAATCGGAAATCGTAAAGTCGATCTCATGGCCCACAGCAGAAATAATCGGCACATCGCAGCCGTAGATGGTTCGGGCTAGCACTTCTTCGTTGAACTCCCAGATATCCTCCAGACTGCCTCCGCCGCGAGCTACGATTATCACATCAATCCCTAACGCTACTCGATGCCGGTCCAGGTACCGAATCATATCCGCAACCTCGCCGGCCGCTCCCTCCCCTTGGACCCGGACCGGACAGATCAAGATTCGCAGCCACGGACTCCGTCGTTGTAGAATGTTCAGCATGTCTTGCAAGGCCGCTCCGGACCGCGACGTCACCAAGGCTACCCGCTGTGGAAACGACGGTAGCGGCTTTTTGTGTTCCGGATCAAACAAGCCTTCCGCTTGCAGCTTGCGTTTCAACGCCTCAAACTTGGCCTGAAGCAAGCCTTGCCCCCGGGTCTGGACCAGCTCCACCACTAATTGATATTGGCCCCGGGCCTCATACACCGTCAGCCGGCCGAAAGTCTGCACTTGCAGCCCGTCCTTTAAAAGGAGCCCGGAGCGAGCCGAATAAGCTCGCGCAAACATCACGCACGCTAGCTGCGCCCGGTCATCCTTCAGCGTGAAGTAATGGTGCCCAGACGACTGTTTCCGATAATTGGAAATCTCTCCTTCGACCCAAACCTCGCCCAGCCGGCTCTCTAAAATATCCCGCACATGACGCGTGAGCTCAGTGACCGAGAGAATCGTGGCCATCCCGATAATGTAGCGAATTCCAACGGGAGGGCGAGGCTCTCGAACGACCGAAGAGCTTTCGCGGAGAAAATTGATCTTCCTTTTCCCTTGGGTTTGGCTGCATCAAAAAACGCGCCGAGCAGTGGTTCGCGAAGTTACCGGCTCGGCAGGCCTCAAGGCATAGCAACGCCAAGAACAATTAGGCCTGCATTTTCCCTGTTAAAATTCCTATTCCGTTCGGGAGCCTCGCCCAAAAAAGCGACGCGACTCATCCGAGCCCCAACGCGGTCAATCTGCTATTTGCTGCTGCCGCGGATAGCGGCCGCAGCCAGCAGCTCTTCCCGCTGTCCCGCCGAAAGCGCCACTAACGGCGGCCGGACATTTTCCCATGCCGGGTCTTTATGCCACTCCGCTAAAATCGCTTTCAATGCCGGTATGACCGGATATTTGCGCAGAGCGCGTCCTTGGCGTTCGGCTTCTTGTTGAAGGCCATCGCCTTCCGGGCCTCGCCAACTCTGAAATACTTTCTGTAACAGAGCCGGATTGATATTAGCGAAAGCGGAGATACAGCCTTTCCCGCCCGCCCGCAGCGCCGGCAAAAGATGCAACTCGCTTCCAGGAAACACCCGAAAACCGCTAGGGCCAAAACGTTCAATTATTCGTCGAGTGTTTTCCCAGTCGCCCGAACTATCTTTGATTCCAATAACCATCTCAGGGAATTCCGTCGTTAACCTTTCTATCAGATCTAAACTGATAGAAATCTGGGAAACCGGCGGGATATGGTAAAGATAGATCCGCAACCGGTCGTCCCTCACCTGTTCGATCAGAGTCGCAAAATAACGGAACAGACCCTCATCAGAAACCGTCTTGTAATAGAAAGGCGGCAACAACAAAACCGCGGGACAACCTAACCCGATAGTGTGTTTGCTGAGCTCAACCGAGTCCGGCAGGGCACAGCAGCCGGTCCCAGGCACCAGCTTTTTCGGATCAATCCCTTTGGCGACGGCGGATTCGAGAAAGCGGGTACGCTCCACCAGCGAAAGTGAGTTCGCCTCCGAGGTCGTACCGAACACGACTAGAGCGTCGCAACCCTCTTTAAGTAACCACCGATAATGAGCCACAGTCCGCTCCGCGTCGATCTCAAGTTGTTCGTTAAAAGCGGTTACCGCGGGCGCTAGTATTCCTGAAGGTTGGATTGTCTCCATATTTTCTCACGCAGCGTTTCTTATAGCGAGGCTGGCTTGAGCAAGTCTAACCACCCGGGCCTTGATCTCGTCCGTTGGCGCCTTGTCCTCGGTAAAGTCGTTGCGCGTTGCATACACAAAGCGCGGAATGATCAGGCAACGAAAATCGAGCATCAGACTGTTGGCCAAGCTCATAACCGACATATAGCTCGAGGAGCCACCGGCTGCACAAATAAAGCCGACCACTTTGTCCTCCCAACTATCACCCGTTAATTCGATCAAATTTTTTAAGGCAGCGCAGGCATCGAAATTATAGACCGGCGTCGCCGCGATTATCACGCGAGCCCCGCTGATGAGTCCGGCGCTCTTGGCCACATCCGGATGACTGTAGGCGGATTCGCCATCGCACAGCGGGAGATTGAAAGCTCGTAGATCGAGGTAGGCACAGCTCGCCGGTTGGCTCTCGTAAAACTCGCGCAGGTATTCGGCCAAGATCCGGCTCCGGCTTGACGTCCGCAACGAGCTAGAGATAACCAGGTATTCTTTGGGTCCTGACATTGCCGGGAATCAAAACGAAGACCGATCCTCGCGCCAACGAAATTCCGGGCCGCCTCGCGTTCTTTCGCGGCCATTCCTCTTCTGCCTGACCTTGGCGTCCTTCGCGCGAGGCTTTCCTAACTCTGACTCACCTTGATCAGCGATCGCGCTGCCGCTTTGGCATGGACAGCCGGCGCGGAAGATCCCTGTGCATGCGCACTCACGACTGCGCCTTCTACCAGCAAGGCTAGCTGATCTGCCA
>Ga0153933_1000578_pt1 | contig 12575 bp, 10 predicted proteins | sample TSNJ017MetaG_FD_102275 | JGI IMG/M metagenome (GOLD analysis project Ga0153933, IMG submission 102275) | Attine ant fungus gardens microbial communities from New Jersey, USA - TSNJ017 MetaG | ecosystem: Host-associated > Fungi > Mycelium > Unclassified | place: USA: New Jersey, Wharton State...
CACGGATTGCCATGAAGTCATGCCAAAAACGGTGTGAGTCCGGGGCTGCGCCGTTCACCGGCGGGCAACGGGCGTTTCGCACTGCCTTTTATTTTTTCCGTCATCTGTCTTCCGACCCCCGGCGTAGCCGTGCCGCGGGCCTGCGGCCGTCGGCGCAGGCCGCGCCGCTGTGTGCGTGGCTGATCGTGGTGGCCGTGCTGGCGTGCCTTTTCGCGGCGCCGAAGCCCGCCCACGCGGCCGGCGCAACGCCGGTGATTCCGGCGTTGCAGAGCCTGATCAACAGCGCGACGGCAACGCCCGCGTCCGATGCCGCCTCGGCGGCCGAAGCGGCCTCCGCGCCGTCGCCGGCGAGCCAGGCCGAGCTTGCGCGCTCGCTCGACAGCGTGATCTCGACGCTCGACAACGATCGCCAGCGCACGGCGCTCGTCGCCCAGCTCAAGAAGCTGCGCGACGTCAGCCGCACGGTCGCGCCGGCGCCGCCTGCGCAGCCGAGTCCCGGCTTGCTGGGTGCGATCGCGTCGGGAATCGCTTCGTTCGAGTCCGGCGTGCATCAGGGTCGCACGCCGCTGCGTTATTGGGCCGGGCGTTTCAACGCGGCCGGCAACGAGTTGTTCACCATCGTCACGAGCCAGGGGCCGCAGAGTTTCGGCAAGATCCTGCTCGACATGGTGGCGATGCTGGCCGGCTGGGGCGCATGCGCATGGGTCTTGATCTATGTGCAGCGCCGGCTGCACGAACGCTACCACGTGGTGTTCGAACTCAAGCCGAATCCGACGAGCGGTGAGCTGCTGATCTTCGCGCTGCGGCGGGCCAGTCCATGGATAGTCGCGTTTCTGGCCGCGCTGGTATTCGCGCGGGCCATGCCCGATGCGCTCGGCCGCACGCTGGGGATGGTGGTCGCCTATGCGATCGTCGCCGGCGCGGTGTTTTCCGCGATCTGTCTCATCATGTTTTCGCTGTTCGGCTCGGGGCATCGGCGCGTCGCGGTGCGCGTGCTGCTCGAACATGCGCGCCGGCTGCTGTTTGCGATCGGCGTGTGCGCCGCGTTGGGCGATGCGGCGGTGAACTACGATGTCGCGCATCAGCTAGGGCCGAACCTGGCCGAACTGGTGTCGACGGCGGCGAATATGGTTGCCGCCGTCCTGACCGCGTATTTCGCGCTGGCGTTTCGCCGGCCCGTGGCGCACCTGATCCGCAACCGGACCTACGACGCGCGCCACGACCATAAGGCCGCAACCGATGCCTTCGACGTGCTCGCCTCGCTCTGGCATGTGCCGGTGCTGCTGCTGGCCAGCGCCTCGGTGATTGCCACGATCGGCGGTTCGGGTTCGAACGAGAACGTGCTGCAGATCTCCGTGGTGACCGCACTGTTTCTGGTGCTGGCGTTCTTCCTGTCGGCCATCGTGTTGCGCGTGACGCGGCCGCGCGATATCCGCAGGCATCGCCGCTCGCCTTACCTGCGCAGACTGCTGCAATTCGTGGGGACGCTGGCGACGCTGTTCATCTGGCTGGCGTTTTTCGAACTGGCGGCGCGGCTGTGGGGCGTGTCGCTTGCGAGCGTGATCGAGGAGAACGTCGCGGCGCGCGGGATCGCCCATGCGGTCATGGCGATTCTTGCCACCTGGTTCATTGCCTGGCTGCTGTGGATTCTGATCGACACTGCGATCAGGGAAGCGCTCACGCCGAGCGGTTCACGCAGCAAATCGCGTAACGCCAGCACGCGCGCGCGCACCATGTTGCCGCTCGTGCGCAATGCGCTGTTCGTGACGCTGGTGACGGTTGCGGGCATCGTGACCGCGGCGAACCTCGGCATCAACGTGACGCCGCTGCTGGCCGGCGCGGGTGTGATCGGTCTTGCGATCGGCTTCGGCGCGCAGTCGCTCGTCACCGACCTGATCACGGGCCTGTTCATCATCATCGAGGACACCATCTCGGTGGGCGACTGGATCGATGTCGACGGCGGCCATGCGGGCACGGTCGAGCATCTGTCGATTCGCACCGTGCGGCTGCGCGACGGCCAGGGCGCGATCCACGCCATTCCGTTTTCGCAGATCAAGATCGTGAAAAACCTGTCGCGCGATTTTGCCTACGCGGTGTTCGAAGTGCGTATGGGCTTTTCCGCCGACGTCGATCAGGTCACCCAACTGATTCGCGAGGTGGGTGCGGATCTGATGGCCGACTTCCGCTATCGGCGCGAAATGCTGGGCCCGATCGAAGTGTGGGGACTCGACCGCTTCGATCCGAACTGGATGGTCGTGAAAGGGCAGATCAAGACGCGGCCGCTGCAGCAATGGAGCGTGGCGCGTGCGTTTAACCTGCGCCTGAAGCGCAAGATGGACGAAGCCGGTATCGAGATTCCGGTGCCGCAAATGCGCATCTATACCTCGTCGAAGGATAGCGAGGGGCAGCCGCTGCCGGACGATGAATTGCCGATGCATGCGCGTGTCTCGGAGCATGGCGACGTGCCGCATGGCGGGGCTGGCGGCGCTCGCACAGGCGGTTTGGCGATGGCGGCCCGCGACGTTTCTCACGAGCCGCGGCCGGCGCCGCCCTCGACGGGTCCCGCGCCGGTCGCGCCGCAGATTCCTACTGCCGGTGAGGCGGGGAAAAGCTAGGCGCGCAAAAACCAGGCACGCCTCTACGGTCTCAGGCGACGGCCGGTTCCGCGAGGGCCGGTGCGCGATCGACGACGCCGAGCAGGTCGTTCACGTGCGTGGCGATCTGCGAACCTTCGACGCCGTAAATATGGAGCGAGACGGCCGGTGCGTCGCTCGCGTTGCCGAGCCGATGGATGCCGCGACGCCCGGCGCGCACGAACGACACGGCGCCGCTCGCGCGCGGATGCGAGCGTGTCTCGGTCGCAAGCTGCTGCGCCTCGTTCCAGTCATACACCGTTTCCGACAAGGTGCCGTCCAGCACCACGTAGCCGCACCACGTCTGATGGGCGTGTACCGGGCTCGCTTGACCCGGCATCCAGACCAGCGCGGCGATGGCATAGCGGCCGTGCGGATCGGCGGCCAGCAGGTGGCGACGGTACGAGTCTGTTGAGCCCTCGCGTTGCGCCGGTGCGAGCAGCGCCGGATCGGCGGCCGCTGTGGCGAGCGCCGTCCTGACGACGAGTGCGAAGGCTGCGTGTTGCGATGGGTCGACGGTGTCCGCGAATTGGTCGAAGGCGGCGTCCAGCGCGTCGCACAGGCGTGCGATCGGCTGGCTCGCGCACTTTGGCGCGGCCGCTGACGCAGGCGAGGTGTGCACGGCTTCATTTCCGTGCAGCACGGAAGCGTGCGGGGGCGTGGAGCGGTCGGCAGCAGGCTGGGAAATATCGTGGCTCATGAGGGCGGCGCAGGCGCTGGGATTCGGTTATCGGACAGGAATATTTATACCGGTTTGCGTGGAGAAAGAGTTTTCATATAATTCCCCTTGATTGGGTAAAAGTAGAATAATTTTCTGTCTGGGGGTGGATATGGGAATGGATATCATCGACCGCAAGCTGCTGGAACTGCTTCAGGAAGACGCGACCATGCCGATCGCCGAACTCGCGCAGCGGGTCAACCTGTCGCAGACGCCATGCTGGAAGCGCCTGCAGCGGCTCAAGGAAACTGGGGTAATCCGCGCTCAGGTGGCGCTATGCGACCCGCGCAAGCTCGGCGTTGGCACGACGGTGTTCGTCGCGGTGCGGACCAATCAGCATACGGAGGCGTGGGCGGCTACGTTCACGCGTGCCGTGCAGGATATTCCGGAGGTGGTGGAGGTTTATCGGATGAGTGGCGAGACGGATTACCTGCTGCGGGTGGTGGTCTCGGATATCGATGACTACGATCGGGTCTATAAGTTGTTGATCGCTGCCGTGCCGTTGTATGACGTGAGCTCGAGTTTTGCAATGGAGCAGATCAAGTATTCGACGGCGCTGCCGGTACGGTATCAGCGGTAGTTTATTGTTGTATGGGCTTCCGCTGAATGGGCATGCGACCTGCAGAAGTCGACCCACAAGGGTCCCTCAGCTTTCTCGATAACGGGCGTCGCTAATGGGGCGGCTGTCGAAAACACCCTGTTGTAGTCTCAGTGCGTCATGCGCAACCTGCACCGACAGGTAGCGCTAGCGACCAGGGCGCGGTACGAACAATCAAAGCGCGTTGTCATAAACTGCGGGTACATGGTTCGCTTTCAGCTTTTCATAGTGCGTGGTGACAAAATCCGTGAAATAGATGGCACTGTAAATCACTGAAATGGTTTGCCTCGTCATAGTACTCTTTATATCGTCGATCAGACTCAGCGCATCCTCGATTCTATTGGATATCTTTTTCATTTCCTTGACGATCATTTCACGATATTTTTCAATGTTTATTTCATTTGCCAGGCGTTTATTTTCCTCGGCTGACTTTTTTTGACTCTCATAATCAGAAAGCATCTCCAGCATGATGCACAGATCCTTTGTTCCCTCAACATCCTCTAACTCTTTGCTTGCCTCAAGGAGTTTTTGTGCCCTGTATTCAGAAACAGCAGTCTCCGAGATGGGCTGCCTTAGTTTTTCCAATTCAAGCTGGAGTTGAGTGATTTCTTGCTCGTTCTGCAAAATGGCCTGTTGCTCTTGCTCACCCAGTAAACACGAAAACTGCACGCTGTCCGTCTTGGTGGGCTGAGGCATCTCAATCGAGATAAAAGGATCTGTTACAAAGCCGACCTTTGCGTCGACGGCGAGCACGCCCAGATCGCGGAAATGCTTGACGACATGAAAAATGTTGAGAACGCCTGGGCGAAAATGCCCGCTGTGCGCGTGTATCAGTTTGACCTTGCCGCCGACGATCATGATTTCACCTGCGCCTTTGGCGAACTTCCCGACAAACGAGGAGTGTGCGACCAGATCGGTCTTGTTCAAGTGGTTGAATAGATAAATCTTGCTTTGCACGGAGATCACAAACGCGGCAATGGCCACTTTGTCGTGTGCACTAAATGTGGTTGTCGATTCCAGAATTTTTCCACCGATAGAAGATTTTATCTGGCCACTGTCGATGACATATTCGCACTGCAGCAAATCCATCGCTGCGAACCTTTTTGTGCCCTGTGCGATGTCGGAGCGCAGGTTGCCACGAGTAATGGCCAGCAGTTGTCCATCTTCGATCGGCCCTTTAAGCGCACGCGCTGCCTTGATAAAAAACTCCTTGCCCATCGCTTGCCTCGCTGATATGCGTTCGTGGTAACAAATGTAACCCACCGGTCTTAATGAAAGTGATCGAGCGAGCTCTCATCCGCTTACAACCCGATAATGAAATCGCTCTCGCTAAGGTCTTCCATCCTATCCAGTTTGCATGGCAGCGGGATGGCGGGGCGACAATCGGATCGATCGTGGGCACGACGCACAATGGTTTCTGATACACGCCGCCATAGTCAGCGTTGTGATACCTGATCAAACCCAATGCATTGTAGGAGGTATTATTTGTCTTTGGTTGCAATCTCACCCGACGGTCCAGTACGAGATGAGCGTTATCGGCTACGAGTTTTGAAAAGCGCCCCGCATCCTGCTTGAACCATTCCAATTTCAAAAGAGCCGGACTTATGCAAGTACGAAAGCGATGGCTTTCCGGCGTGGGCATGGCTGCCCTGGTGCTGACGCTGACGGGGTGCGGCTGCTGGCCGCTTGAGGAGACTTCGCGTTACGAATCCGAGTGGAAGTCCCAGACCGTCGCGGCGGTGTTCAAGGATGCGGACCGGGAAGCCAATGCATGCGTCGACATCCTTTACACGCAACGTCTGAAGGACGCCGTTTCGGCTTGCAAAAGCGGAGAGTATGAAAAAATTCGCAACCGCATCACCGGGGAGCCCGTCAAGATCGGACTCGCGAAGGCGTCCTGCGCAGAGGCGCAAGACGAACTCGATCATGGAATTTCCCCCAAAATCGACCAACGGATTTTTAATCTGAATCCGTTCCCGGACGAGATATCTTCATGCATGACCCAGAAGGGATTCAAACTCGAACAGGTCGAGAAAAAGCAGTGCTACGTCAAAATAATGTGACCTGTCGACAGGTCTGTCGTGTCAGCGCGCCACGCGTTTCGAGCGCGTCGCACGTGTCGATTCGGTTGGCGTTTTCAGGGTGACACTGGTTCGACAGCGGATGGAGAAGGGCGGGTGAGTGCGTCTGGATGCGCCTCGCAGAATCGGCGCGCAATCGGCAGAAGTCGACCCGTTCTGGTCGTTCTTAGATCGGTCCGCAACGTCCGCTCCCGTATGCATTGAGGACGCTATTTGGATTCCTCGAACTCGAAGTCCTCATGTGACAACCCTGCAACGGCATAAAATTCTTCGTCGATGATGAAGTCAAATGTGTGTATCAAGGTTCGGCCGAGATCGGGGGGCTCACCACCGCTTTGCATCGCGTCCCTCAATTCGCTTAGCCCCTTCAAGTTATCCGGGTTGTAGAAGAAAACCTTTCGCTTCATCGTGGGAGAGTTTTCATCCATACCTACCGGCAGCGATCCGATTCGCTTCAAAAGGATGTCTCCATAGCTGATCTTCTCTCGGCCCGCGCACCACTCAACTATCTTTGCGACTGTCGATTCCTTCAAGCGGGCCGGCCGCGGATCGCCGCCATCTTCCGTTATCTCAAGCTCAACGCCTCGGCGATACACGACATACTTCCCGATCTGAATCGCGGGGTCGAAGTAGCGAAGAAGCTCCACCGGCCCCAACTGCATGTGCGTGCACATGTCGTGAACGGCGCAATAGAACTTGAACAAACTGTCTGGCCCATACGGCATCGACGACGGATAGCACGCAGACATAGTTCGGCCAAAGAAACGGCGGCGTATCGGGCTCCTATTCGCTCAGGTTTTCGATAAGCGATTCAAGAGAATTCTTGCCCAAGGCATACGCAAAGACGACCCCGAATGGCTTCGGTCGCTCGCGGGTCATCACCCAAGCGTTTCCCAGCGACTGTGAAACGTTGCCCCTCGGGGCCATCGCACTTGAAGTGCTTCACCTTTTCCAGTGCGTCGATGAACTCAGCTTTAGACAGCGCAGACTTGACCTCGATAATTCCGTAGACGCCGTCGATCGGGTAGACCTGAGTGCTCTCGTCGTATATCAACGCCACGCCATTGAACTTGTCATACACGATGAGATCGCCCTGCCGGGACGTATCGCGCGCACGACCTACGATCTCGCCAGCGCCAAGCCCGTATTTAGGCGGCAACCGTCCTTCACTCAAAAACTTCTTCAGAATATTTCCGCGCACCGTTCCGCGAGACCCTTTGTGTCCAATTTCTGCTGCCGCTTCGAAATCGAAGCGCATTTTCTCGCTGATCTTCTGGAATAGATTTTTCGTGTTCATGTGTCAGTGAGTGTTCGATGGAGCTCCGTGAGCGACAGGGTACGACCAGCCGCTTTCTTTGTTCGAGAGGGGCCATTGGTTGTATAGCTGGGGCGAGCCAGAACCTGGGTAGAAAGCCCAGATTGTTTGCCGCTGCGGCCACGGAAACGAACACCTTTTCGCCACTCTGGCTGGATATGGCCTGAGCGATGTTGCCTATATCAGGGCTTAACGCACCGAGCTTTGCATGGGAGGCGTGGATAACCGGCAGGTGGGTGACTGTCCGCTACTGTGCAACAGGCTTCCATCCTTTATAAATAAAGCTGTGCAGAAATCGGATGTCTTCAGAGTCCGTGTATGCTTCAGCATCGACTGCCTCTACTTTTTCACCGTTGACTCTCCAGAATTTTTTGTTATTAAAATAGCTGATTGCTATCGTTAGAGTTTCATAAGATACTTTGTCATGGGTTTTAAAAATTCCGTTGATATAGTCAAACGTCTGAGATGACAATTGGTCTCTTGTTTTCTCCTGTTTTTTCTCTTTTAATTTTTTTTCAAATTTGGCCATCGCATCTTCAGATTCCTTCGAGCCAAGGTGAGTTCTTTGATTTGTCGAACCCACCATGATCGAATTTCTCACTGGCTTGGTATCATTCTCAAATTGATGGAAAGTAACGGGCAGCATATATGCAGAAAAAAGAGCTTTATCGAGGGAATCACCATCCTTAAGAAGGAGTGCCAGCTTCTGTACAAATTCGAATCCATTGTCGACCGATCCAAATGGCGAATTTCTTGGCTGCACAGCGGAACAACACCAGGCGAGGTTGATTTTTCGGAACCGCAGACCAAGGTTATACAATTGAGCAACTATGGCCGCCATGTTCCGGGCAGTAACGATTGGCCCTGCCTGTGCCGTACCGTGGGTTTGAATGTAGAGGCCAAGCCCATCGGCATGTTGCTTGCCGCTATCGACCCATTCGGTCGATATTTCTGCCAGATCCGGATTTTTGCTAATATTTGGAAATTCGAGGTTATCGCCCACGGTGCTACGTGGGAGCACGACGATCTGATCAGAGACGTAATTGGCTTCTCCATAGCGTAGCTTCAAAAGCTCGTCGCACTTGTGTAATTCGTCTACAACGTGTCCATCGGAAACATAGGGCTTATCCCGCAACACGAGGCATACTATTTTTTTGCATTTCACGACGTGTTTCCTTTTTTGGGAATTTGAATATTAAAAATATTATGAGTGGACTGATTCAGGTGATACGACTTCGGAGAAATAAAGTCCCGTAGAAATCATGAAATAATCTTCTGCGTATAGAAGGACATCAGTACTGCTTTTATAAAAATCTGCATCCAGCACGGTCGCCCCCCCTCCACGACGTCGTATCCATGGCAGAGCCGCACCAACCGGGGCCACCATGGAACTGAACTGCGGCTTATCGTTTCCGTGATGAGTAGATCGGGATGCGTGAAATTTAAAAATGACAAGCTACAGTCCCAACTCAAGAATTTCGAGCCGGGAAGTCCACTAGGAATGTAGAGTAAACAATTGGAAAACGCAATTCCGGACTCATAGCACGCAATAAATTTGTCAACTTTGCGTCGATAAATCTGTCAATTCGCAGATTCGATCCTCATTGAATGGCGCAAAGCCTTACTGGGCAACCGTTTCAAGGGGGCGAATTGAAAATGTCAACTGCTTCGCGTGTTTCGAAGAAAAAGTCAGCAATGTTTAGCCGTCACTGGTCCGGCAGCCATGACAAAGGGCTAGGTCAGCGCGCGAGTGAAAGTCGAAACGGCGCAGCGCATCCGTCTGATGGCAACGGCCGACCTGAGCGGATCTTCGCCCTCCGCGAAAGCGGCCGTTCGATGTCCTCAGGACGGCCTGCAGGTACCGCTTCGCAGAACTGAAAAGCTCGCCCATACGCGCCTCCGGATGCATCAAGCTCTTAGGGTTGGACCACATCGGCCCCAATATTTTGGCTAGTTGAATTCCGGAGCCGCAGCCGCAGGTGCTGTATTTTCGGGCTTTGCGTCCCTGAGAGCGCTCTTGCTTTTAAGGCGAGCGGCCTTCCACACGGAAGGCCTCGAACCGACGTGCTCCTCGTGGACGGGTAAGCACGACCGGCTCCAAAGTGTGCAGAGGATTCCCATAAGATCAAAGACTTACGGACGGAACTCGAGCTGTAGGAGGCGAATTGACAGAATTATTGCCAACATACACTAATTGACGCTTTTATTACGATCCGATGGGATATTAAAGTGTCAACTCGCTCGCGCTTTACCGCGCCAAGGCTAGATCAGCGTGGTGACAGATTTATTGCGTTCTACGGTGTCGGACCCAGTGATTTTTCGCAGCCACGTGGCTAATTGCTGTGATCAGCCGACAGGCTATCGGCGGGGGCTGCCTGGTTGACCGATTTCGAGGCCACATCGGACATTGCTTTCACTGGATCCAATGTCCCATCGTGGCCGATTGCCGCCAAATGGGGCATCACCCTCGCGAGGTGCCGAGGCGCCATGGAGGTGCCCTATGCGCAGGTCCGATCCCATGAACTTGATCTGAAAGGAAATTCTGGTGGAATCGAGCCGATCAATTATTCGACGGCGTTGCTGGTGTGGTATCAGAGCCAGCCATTGATCTCATGGAGAACGCCTTATCCGGCGGCTGTAGGGCCAAACACCCAGGCATCGACAGCATAGCGACCCCACATCGCTTTCCGCGCGACCGCAACCCTCGCGGCAAAACTTCATCGCGCTCCTCGCCCTCGCGCCGTGTGCCGCGCCCGCGCCAAGGCGCTCTGAAGCCTGCCAATCCGCTTGCGAACGTCCTGAGCGCCATCGAACAACAGAGGTTCGAGATGATCGCTGAGGAGTTGGGTCAGGCCGTGATACCCGGACACCACCGGAAACGGAGACGCTCTGACCTGGCGTTTCTTGGCCAACTGATCGATAACCTCAATAACACGGTTGCGTTGCAGTACATAGTAATCCTCAGCGACAGAATGACGGGCGCTGCCAGCCGCACCGTGAAGCACGAAATACTTCATGAGTTCGGGCGACGTCAAGGTCTCGATCGCCCGCCATGCCCGGCGGGCAGCCGCTTCGCCATTCCTCGACGGTATCGTCAGCAAGGCGCCGCCAAGCGGCGATAACGGCACCACGTCGCTCGAGAACGTCGGGTGCAATTGAAGCCCAACGCGCCCCCCCTTTTGCCACAGTGCATGACTGTCGAGCATGCCGTAGCGATTCGACCAGTGATAGCACATCGCAGCCTTTCCCGAGCCGAAGATCTGCGCATTGCGCGTCCAGTGCAAGCTGCGAAGCGGGGCAGGCGACCATGGAACCAGCGCGCGAAGGTACTCGATGACCTGCCTGCCTGTTTCGCTCTCGACCTGCAGGACTCCATCGTCGAAATCGACGCCTCCCTGCGCGCCGAGAATCTGCAGGAACGATTCTGCGAGCGGCAAACCGGGTGCTGCATTCCACGCGATACCTGCGCGGTCCTGACTCGGCCGTTGCAGTCGGGCTGCGCAACGCAGCACATCGTCGAAGCTCCGAGGGGGAGCGAGCCCTTCAGCCTCGAACAGGTCTTGCCGGTACCAGAGAAAGTCGACGGTGGGCTGCAGCGGGATGGCGTACAACCGTCCTTCAGACCAACCGGCCTGCCACACCGCATCATAAAAGTCCGAGCCCGAGAAGCTGCTTTCGGCCTGCAAGGTTTGCAGCTCAAGCAAGCGCCCGTTTTCGCACCGTTCTGCGAGCCACGGGAACGGAATCGCCGCGAGCAGCGGTGCCGTGGCTTCGACCGGCGAAGGGTCCGCGAGCACCTTGTCGAGCGCGGTACGGTAGGTGTCCTGAGGAAAGGTCATGATACGCATACGATGCCCGAGGAATCGTTCGATGTCGGACCGGTTGCGTTTGAGGATGTCGAACACCGGATCTTCATAAGCGACAAGCGTCAACTCGACGGAATCGTTGAAGCCGTCTGTTGCCGGACGTGGCCACGGAATACCCGAATCCCCGGCAAATCTCCCGGCATCGAAGCGGTCAACCGAGTCGTCGCGACTTGCGCCCACAATCATCTTCACCGTCTGTTCGGTGATTCTGTCCAGGCGATCGAGCAACGCTGCAGTCGGGACGACGACAGCCCGATTGCCGGAACCCAATACGCCGCGAAACTCAAGCAAGCCTTTTGCCTTCAGCGCAAACACAATGCGACGCGCGCTGGTGCGCGGCAACCCGGACAGATCGGCAAGCGAGGTGATCGTCATGGGCCGGTCGCGCAGATGATTCTGCAAGAGGGGCGCGAGGACTGGCCAGATGGCCTGCGCTTCGCCACCGAGTTCGGTGCGCAGTATGTCCGCCACCTTGTCGATTGCCGCGATGGCCGCGAGCCGGTCGTACGCAAGCATGTGGGTCTCCTCCTGGCAGGGAATTTTCGTTGTAAATATATGATAACAATGAAAATAACCAGAATGGACATTTCTTTCGCATCCACCCGGAAAGCCTTGTCATAGGATGCAGGCACGGACCCGTTTGCAGACGGGCCGACTACATAATCAGATGGCAACCATCTTGAATGGGACTGGAGTCAGCGCCAAAGCGCCAGCGCCGGTCGACACAGGAGACAAGCATGAAAGGAGTGGCACGCCTCATCGCCGTCTTGGCGACAGTCGTATTCAGCTTAAGCGCTGTCGCACAGGGAGTCCGGTTTGTCGTCGTATCCCACGCGCCCGATGCCGATCCGTTCTGGAACGTCGTGAAGAACGGCATCGCCGATGCGCAAACAGACTTCGCCGTCTCGGTCGACTATCGCAACCCGCCGAATGGCGACCTCGCCGACATGGTTCATCTGCTCCAACAGGCCGCTGCCCGCAACTATGACGGCGTGGCCACCACGATCGCCGACATGGATGTCGTGCGTGCCCCTGTCAAGACCATCGTGGCAAAGGGTATCCCCGTCATCACCTACAACTCCGGCACCGCACAGCAGAGCAAGGAACTGGGCGCGCTGCTGCACGTCGGCCAGCCGGAGTATGTGGCAGGCAAGGAGGCCGGCGAACGCGCCAAAGCCGCCGGGGTCAAGAGCTTCCTGTGCGTGAATAACAACGTGACCAACCCGTCTTCTTTTGACCGCTGCCGCGGTTTCGCCGAAGCCATCGGTGCCGATTTCAAGAAGTCCACGCTCGATTCCGGCAACGACCCCATCCAGGTAGAAAACAAGGTCTTTGCAGCGCTGCACGCGCACCCGGACACGCAG
>Ga0153933_1000579_pt1 | contig 12554 bp, 9 predicted proteins | sample TSNJ017MetaG_FD_102275 | JGI IMG/M metagenome (GOLD analysis project Ga0153933, IMG submission 102275) | Attine ant fungus gardens microbial communities from New Jersey, USA - TSNJ017 MetaG | ecosystem: Host-associated > Fungi > Mycelium > Unclassified | place: USA: New Jersey, Wharton State...
GCACATCACTTCGACGATCTCGGCTCCGCGCAGATGCTGCTGCTGTCGGTCAAGGAAATGTTCCTTGGGCTGGTGCTTGGCTACGCCGCCTCGAGCGTGTTCTGGATCGCGCAATGCACCGGCACGCTGATCGACGACCTTGCGGGCTACAACAACGTGCAGATGACCAATCCTCTGCGCGGCGACCAGAGCACGCCGATTTCCAATACGCTGCTGCAGCTTGCGGTCACCTTGTTCTACGTGGCGGGCGGCATGATGTTCATGCTCGGCGCGTTGTTCGAGTCGTTCAAATGGTGGCCGCTTGTGTCATTGACCCCTTCGATGACAGACGTTGCGGAGTCGTTCATCATCGCGCGCACGGATTCGATCATGACCGCCACCGTCAAGCTCGGCATGCCGGTCATGTTTGCGCTCGTGTGCGTCGATCTTTCCATCGGCATTCTGGCGCGCGCGGCCGAGAAGCTCGAGCCTTCCTCGTTGAGCCAGCCGATTCGAGGTGCAATCGGGTTGCTGATGCTCATCTTCCTCGTGGCGGTGTTTGCGCAGCAGGTGGCCGGGTCGTTGCGCCTCGATTCGTTCATGCATGAGGCAGCTGCACTGGCAGCACCTCAAACCTCACGGTGAGCATTGTTGTGGTTGCAGGTGAGATTGTTGAAACTGTGCGCCGCCGCCACGGCTAACATCATTTCAACAGAGGCGTGCCTGCACTTCACGAGCGCCGCCGCCGCTGTCCGGTCCAAGCCCGGTCGACCGCAATCAGACGGGGCGATTTCGCGTGAGTGTTGAGCTATGTATCCGACGGTTTATATGGCGTTGTTATCTGCGTTCCGTTTCCGCGACTGCCAGCCGCGCTATGCGGCCGCCATTCTTGACAGCGACTTCTCCCGCGCGTATTGCGTGGTCGACGATGCTGCCGAACTCGGCGCACATACGCCGGCGAGCGGCCGTAAGTGCGGCAGCGAAGAACTGACGGCTCTAGCCGACGTTTCGTTGTTGCTCGATAACCCGGAGGAGGCCGAAGAGTACTATCGCCGGGCCCAGAAGATGATCTGGAAGAATGATTTGCAATTGCGCGTGCAGTCGTGCCGCAACACCGGCTGGCTGTCGCTAATGCGTGCGCGCCTGGGCGTCGCACAGCGCAGTTTCGCGCGCATCGCCGGCGAAGTCGATGCGCAGGTCGAGCAGCGCATCGAGGCATACATCGGCCTCGCGCTTGCCCACCATCAATTGGCCCAGCAGAATGCCGCTGACGATGCGCTGATCGCGGCGTCGGAACTGGCCGACGCGCACACCGAAACGCGTTTCCGGCTGGTCGTCGATCTGCTCGCACAGGAATTCGAAGTGCGGCTGAAAATCCGCTCGGCCCGTTCGCTGAATGACCATGCATTCTGGCAATCGGCGCTAGTATGTGCCGCGCTCGGCGCGAACGGGCGTGCGCGTCTCGAGCCCGCGACGGTTATCGCGTCTCGCGACGCGTTGATGGCACAGCGCATCGAAGATCTGCACTGCATGGAGCGCCTTGCCAACGGCGAGCGTAGCTGGTCCGCGCAAACGCTGGCAGCGCGTGCACGCCGCGCAGCCAGCGGTCCCGCCACCACTCGCCAGACCTTCCACGCGAGCCTCGACATGCTCTTGGCGGCGCTAGCGGGCGGCCTCGACGACGTCGCTGCAGACCTCGCAGACCGGATGTCGACAGGTAACGCTGACGAGCAGCGCCGCAATTTCGATTACCTGTATTGCATGGCGAAGGTGGCTGCGCACCGCGGCAATCCGGCAGACGCGCTGAAGTTCTATTCGAACTACACGGTCGAAGCGCTGCGCTGCCTGCGCAGCGAAACGCCGCCGTTGCGTGCGGCGAACGGCCGACGCCAGCGTGCCGGCGCCGCCAGCGACGACGTGTCGGCGCGCCTGCCTGCCAAGTACCGGCGCGCGTACCGCTATATCGTGGAGAACATCGACCGCCAGGATCTGACCACCCGCGAGGTGGCAGCTGAACTGAACGTGACGATGCGCACCATCCAGCTGGTCTTCAAGCGCGCGCTCGGTGTGGCGCCGTGCGAGTTGATCCGCGCGCTGCGGCTCGAAGGCATTCGTGAGGATCTGCTCGACGACAACGGGCCGGCCACCTCGATCTGCGATACGGCAGCGCGCTGGGGCCTGACGAGCCGCTCGACGCTCGCTAAGGCGTATCGCAAGCATTTCGACGAATCCCCATCCGAAACCATCGTGGCCCATGCGCGGTAATAGCGCGGATATTGCCTGGAGCAGTCAGATGAATATCCGTCAACGCAAGCCGCGCCCGGTGCGCCAAGTGATGCGTTTGGGCGCCCTCGCAGGCGCATTGCTCGCCGCTGCGTGCTTCGCTCCCCGGCAGGCGTACGCGAGGCCGATTCCGTGGAAGGGAGGGCATTTCCAGTACGTCGCCGACCACAAGGACCTCAAGGAGGTACTGCGCGATCTCGGCGCGAGTGAAAACGTCATGACCTGGATTTCGCCGCAGGTGGACGGCACGGTCACCGGGCGCTTCGACGAAACGCCACAACGCTTCCTCGATCGCATGGCGGATTCGTTCGGCTTTATCTGGTACTACGATGGGTCGGTGTTGCGTGTCTCGGGACCGAATGAGGCGCGCAGCGCAACGATCGGCCTTGTACATGCGTCGGCTGGCGACTTGCGACGCGCACTGACCCGCCTCGGCGTCACCGATCCGCGCTTTCCGGTGCTCTATGACGACGACACCGGCACAGCGATTGTCTCGGGACCGCCGCGCATGGTCGAACTTGCGACCGACGTCGCGCATCTGGTTGACCGCGACTTCGTCAGGGGCGACGAGCCCGAAATCCGTAGCTTCCCGCTGCACTATGCCTGGGCGACGGACCGTTCGCTGACGGTCAACGGCCAGGCGGTGAACTTGCCCGGCGTGGCCTCGGTGCTGCGCAGCATGTATCCCGATAGCGCGGGGGCGAACGTCGCGCACGCGCCGGCCGCTGCGCGTGCCGACGCCTACAGGATGCACGGTCTCGATACGTCCGCAGCGGACAGCGGCGGGCGCACCGCGGGCGCCGGCCCGATCCCGATGCTGCCGGGCCTGTTCGGCGCAGGCGCTTCCGATCGCACGGTCAACAATCCGCCGCTGCCGGCCAGCTATCGATCGGGGGACGGCAGCGCGTCGCCGCCGAGCTTGCCCACGGATGCGCTACAGGCTGATGTCGACTCGACGGGCGGCGCGGCGCATGCCCCAGACCCGGTGATCCAAGCCGATGCACGCAACAATGCGATTCTGATCCGTGCCCGCGCCGAGGCGATGCCGGGGTTCGAGAAGCTGATCGCGTCTCTTGACCGCCGGCCAGGTGTCATCGAGATCGACGCCAGCATCATCGAGATTACCGAGACCGGACTTAAGCAGCTCGGGGTCGACTGGCGGCTGCATTCGGGCCACCTCGATTTCGAAACGGGCAATGCGCAGTCCGCTCAGGCGTCCAACCCGGGGTCACTTAACCCGCAGGGCTTCGCCAACCCGAACGACGCTGCCACGACAGGGGTGCTCGCCACGCCTTCCGGCGCAGTGCTTACCGCGGTGATCGGCGGAGCAGGGCGCTATCTGCTGAGCCGCATCAGCGCGCTGGAGCAGACTGATAATGCGCGCATCACCGCCAATCCGAAGGTGGCGACGCTCGATAACATCGAAGCCGTGATGGACAACAAGCAGACGTTCTACGTGCCGGTGCAGGGTTACCAGTCCGGCGACCTGTACAGCGTTTCCGCGGGGGTGTCGCTGCGCGTGCTGCCGAGCATCGTCGCCGATCCGGCAACTCCGCAGATACGGCTCGACGTGCATATCGAGGACGGCCAGTTGACCTCGCAGGTCGTGGGGCAATTGCCAGTGATCAGCAACAGCACGATTGATACGCAGGCGCTGATCAACGAAGGGCAGAGTCTGCTGATTGCCGGGTACACGGTCGATCAGGATGACAGCAGCACATCGGGCGTGCCTGGCCTGTCGAAACTTCCGCTGATCGGCAAGCTATTCCAGTACAAGTCGCACCAGGGGCAGAAATTTCAACGCCTCTTTCTGCTCACGCCTCGCATCGTCCCAGCGACGCCGGAACAGGCCCAAGCGCCGGCCACTGCGTGTAGCGATTGCCCTTCAGGATCGTAAAGCGATCCTAAAAAAGGACCGGCCTTGCTTGGCCGGTCCCCGGTCTTCTCCGCTGTCACGATCACCAGCGCAATCCCTACCGCGAACGGCAGGTGCTTGCCTCAGCTATCCGTGGTCAGTTCCGCACGACGCTTTTGCGCACCATCGTCGCCACTCATGCCGGCCTGCATGAGGAAGAGTTCGAGCATGGCATCCTGCTCCTCCTGCGTAGTCTGCGTAGTAGCTGCGTTGCCGCCGCCGGTTTGCCCAGGCTGGTTGGATACCGTGTTGTTCGCGGCGGTTTGCGCGTTGTCGTCGGCGTCTTCGCTCTTTTGCCTTTTGGCTTCCTTCGACTCGTCGCCACCGGGGTTGCCCGCATGGCTGAAGGTCTTGCCGGAACGCCCAGCCATCGGGAATCCATACGTGCTGCTTCCCGAGTCGCTGAACGAGTGTTTCGAACCCGACGAGCGTGCGCCGTCTGCCATGGCCTCGGCGGCGATGCCCAGCCCCGCCGCGGCGAGCGCGCTGCCTTCGCCAGAGCCGCCTTGTGGCATCACCTTCGACGCGAGCTCGGACGCCTCGTCGCCCAACTCCGCTTCACCCACGTTCTTGATGATGCCTTTGGCCATCTGCGTGACGTTGCCGTGCAGCGCACCACCGATCGCCGAATCGATCTGCGCATTGCCGATGTGTGCGTTCATCAGCGCTTGCGTGCCGATGGCGGCAGCCGCACCTTCGGGTGTGAGATCGGCCGCGACGTTAAGCGCGTCCATCGTCGCGCCGCCGAGCGCGCCGACCGCTGCGCCCCACTTGCCGTGGGCCGCATCGTTCACGGCGTCGATGGTGCCCTTAATGGCACCCTCCGTGCCGCTGACGACCTGATTCGCCACCTGGTCGACGCTCTTGGTGACGTCGTTTTTCACCGCGTTAAAGGCTTTGTTGACCTTGCCCACCGCCTTGTCTATCTTCTTGCTCAGATGCATGTCCCCAAGTGAATCGAGAGCGATCTGCGTTCCAGCGGAACTGAGGTCGGAGCCGGTCTTGGCGAGATCCTCGCCGGTTTGCAGCGCCTTGTTCAACGCCTGCTGGAGATGACCGTGTATCAACGCGTCCGCGGATTGCAGCGCGTCCTCCCCGACCTTGAGTGCGTCCTTCTCCAACGTCTTGCCGACAGTCTCGACTCCTTCAGCAATTCCTTTGCCGACCTTTTCAACGTCCTTGCCGATGTCCTCCGCCACATGGCCGATGTCGTGCACGACGTGTTCGGCTAGGTGTTTGAGTGCGCCCATGGTAGTTCCTTTAAGTCAGTTTGTTCCCATGAAATGGTGAAAGCCGGTGCTGAGCGCCGGCTTCCGCTATGAACCGTGCCCTCCCGCATGTGGCCCGATGTTCACCGAGCGACGACGCACCGTGAGTCCGCTCCGGGATGGAGCAGCCATGCAACGCATCGCTCTGCGCCAACGATAGTGATTGCGGGCTGCCGCGATCTGGAGCGCGGCGAACTGTGCGCGACCGCCGCGAAACGAATCGACGCGGCCGCATTCGATGCCATGGCTGGGCGAGGCATGAATGGCATCGTGAGCGATGACGAAGCAAATCTGTTCGCATGTCGGCCATTAATTTCGTAATCCAAATAATTGACATGGAATCGCTCACGTAGCGTTATAACAACGTGGATTCAGGGCAAGGGATTTGTGCTGGAGCCTCGGCTATCAAGTATCAACTTTTTTGAATCGAGAAAAGCGACATGGGTTTATCTTCAACGGCCCTTACCGATCAGTCGCAGTCAAACGGTGCACGCCGAAATAGGAGAGCTCACGATATGAGGAGACTTAGACTTGCGGACCATGCGGACCTGGCGGTCTACTACGAGGCGGATTTAGCCCAGCTCGCGATGACCCATAAGGATGTGCGACACGTCTTCACCAAAGAGATGTTCATCGACTATTACAGGAATTGTCCCTCAATCGGCTTCATGTACGATGAGAAGCCCATGGGGGGCATAATCTTTGACCACGGATATGCCCACATCGCGGTGCTGCCCGAATATCACGGACGCTGGGCGTGGCTTTGGGAGCCCGCGCTCGAATGGCTGTTTAGCATCCAGCCGGAAGTGCTTGGCGTAGTGGACACCGAAAATCGAGCCTGTCTGGAGTTCATGACACGCAATGGATGGCCGACGGTGAGCATCGCCGACGGTAAGGCGACCTTTCGCCTGACACAGGAGGGCCGAACATGTAGGCGCGTGTCACGAGTCGGTACGGCCGTGCGGTCTAGCTAGCCCTTCTTATGAAATGGTGAATGGCCGACGCATTGCGCCGGTCATTCACCACGGGAACGTCAAACGCCAGAGGTGCTCGACGAACTCATTTGTTGCTGCATCATCTGCGTGATCTCACTGAGCATCTGCACCACGTTCGCGCTTTGCCGCTGGTCGGCATCGCTCTGCCCCGATCCCGACTGGCCGCCAGACTGCGACTGTTCGAGTTGCTGGAGCATCTGGGTGATTTCCTGCAGCATCGATTCGATCTGCGAGGTTTGCGAGTTGCCCGTACCGCTCGCACCGCCGCTAGCATCAGGGCCGCCGGCGCCGCTCGGGGCACCGCCGCCACCGGGGGTGCCGCCGCCGGCCTGACTCGATCCGGACTGGCCGCTGCCCTGCGATTGTTCGAGTTGCTGGAGCATCTGAATGATTTCCTGCAGCATCGATTCGATCTGCGACGACTGTGAGCCGCCCGCACCGCCCGCGTCGCTCGTGCCCGACTGGCCGCCGGACTGCGACGGTTCGAGTTGCTGGAGCATCTGAATGATTTGCTGCAACATCGATTCGAGCTGCGATGTCTGCGAGTTATCTGCACCACTTGCCTCGCTCGGACCGCTGCTGGCGTCCGGAGCGCCCGCGCCGCCGGCCCCGGTGGCACCCCCGGCGCTAATGGGGGTACCGCCGCCGCCGGACTGCCCCCCGCCGTTCTGGTCGAGGCCGGTTTGCTGGTTCTGCGTGGCGATGGACTGCTGAAGCAACTGCTCGATCATTTGAAGTACTTCCGCCAGGATCTGTTCAATCTGGGCCACGGAGCCACCTCCCGACTGCGGGCTGCTCGACGAATCGAGCGACAGGGAGGAGGAACCGAGGGAATTGTCGACTGATAAACTCATGGATGACCTCGTCGTGTGATGATGGATGGGCCCTCCCGCAGGCGGGCCAATATTCGCCGCGCGACGACGCGTCGCGAGCTCGCTCCGCGATGGAGCAGCCGTGCGACGCGTCGCTCACCACCAACGATAACGATCGATAGCGGCTGCGATCCTGAGTGAGGCGAACAGTGTGCGACACGCGCGAAACGAATGGCTGTGGCCGCCAGGCCGCGCGGCCGGGGCGCCGCCGTTGAGCAATGGGGCGGGGTGTGCCTGCAGTGCGGCACAGCACAAGAAGGCGTGGCCGTTGGACGGACGCCTGTGGGCAGTTCGTTGATGAGAAGCGTCCAGCGTTGCCGTTGCGATTGCAGCGGCTACCCGGGTTCAGGTACTGGTGAGATCAGGCACTCTGCACGTGCAGCTCGGCGTGGCTAGTTTGAAGCGGGACCATCTGGCCGGCATTGCTCGTTGCGGCTCGTGTCGACGCCATGGGCGCCGCTTCCCTGGGGGCCACCGTAGTCGCCACATCGAGCTTGTAGCCGAGCGCATAAACGGTCTTCAGCGTGAGCACCGAATGATTCGATAGACGCAGCTTCTTGCGCAGCTTGTAGATGTGCTGCTCGATGGAGCGCGCGGCGACGTCCTCGCAGGCGCCCCAGACGCTGCCGGCAATCTGCGCGCGGCTCAGGAACTTGCCGGGGTTCGAGAAGAACAACCATGCCATCGCGAATTCGCGCGGCGTCACCGGTATGTCGGCGCCATCGAGCGTCAGGCTGCCGACGTCCCGTCTCAGCGCGTAGCCGCCGTATGTGATGACATCGCCGCCCGTGTCCTGCGCTTCGCGCCGGATCACGACGTGCGCGCGCAAGCGGACCTGCTCAAGATCGAAACGGTTGGCGACGTCGGTGGCGCCTGCTTGGACCCAGCGCAACATCGCGGACCAGTTCGAGAATGGCGTGAGCACGATGACCGGTGTGCACAGGTCGGCATTGCAGTTGCGCCATGAAAGCAGTGAATTGACGAGCATCGAATTGTTCTTCGCATCGATCATCACGAGGTCGTAGGGCGTCGTGCGCATCGCGCGCAGAAGGGACAGCTCGCCGGCAAACGTCTCGATGGTGATCGCGTCGGCGCTGAAGCACTCGATGAGACTGTCGGTCATCAGGGGGTCTTCGGTCACAAGAGCAAATCGCACGTTGTTCTCCAGTCTGAGTGACCCTCGACAATCCGTCGCGGGCGCGGCTCGGTGGTGTGCCGGTTCAGCAGCTTCGTGACCGCTGGGGCCGGCAACGTTTTAATCGAAGCGCGCTCTCTCGAAGCCGTTTCGATCGACGGGAACGGCTGGCCGGTTTGGCCAGTCGGTACGATGAGCGCGCTCGGTCGCGCCACGCTTCATCGGATGAAGTCTCTTGCCCGTAAGTGACGCCAGTCACGTAATTCGATGCGTGATCGATTGAACTGCGATTCGTACCGGACACGGCGCAGTCTGACGGTCGGAGTGCCGTACGTCGCGGGTTTGAACGAATACTCTAAATTATCGCTAAGAACATCCCTACTCGAAAATCAGGCATTCCCTATGAACTCTGCTGGGGGTTGCGGGCAAAGTAGGAATCGAAAATATTTTTTGGCCCGTGCCGCAACTTTTTTTCTCCTTGTGGGAACCCACGGTAAAGATTGAATTAACCGTTTTGGCCGATTGCGGATAGCATCATGCTGACCAATGAAGTTGCACCGATGCGAAGTTCAGGCACCGCGCGCAGCGTTGACGCCGATGACACGGCGTTGCTCAAGCGTGTCATGGTCCACGACAAGACCGCGCTCGCGGCACTGTACCGGGAGTATCACCCGCGCCTGGTGCGCTTTCTCGGCCGCTTTACGCGTCGAGACGACCTTATCGAGGAAGTCATCAACGACACCTTCCTGATTGTCTGGCAAAAGGCCGCTGACTTTCGTGGCCAGGCACGCGTGTCGACGTGGCTGATGGGCATTGCCTATCGCGTCACGCTCAAGGCGCTGCGCCAAGGTGGCTTGCCGCATGAACCGTTGCACGCCGAGAACGACGAGCGCACCAGCGAGCCATTCGCCGACCACGAGCTCGCGGATTGGGTGACCAAAGGACTCATGTGCTTGTCCGGGGAGCAGCGGCTGGTGCTGGAGCTTGCTTACGTGATGGGGCATTCGCTGGAAGAAATCGCGGAAATCACGGCTTCGCCAGTGAGCACGGTGAAGGCCAGGATGTTTCATGCTCGAGTGAAGATGCGCAATGTCATGCCGGAACTTGCCGGCCTTGCGGAGGACCTCTCATGATTCCTACCTCAGTCTCCGACGAACGCGCACACCTGCAGGCCTGGGAACTGCTGCCGTGGCTAGTGAATGGCGCAGCAACGGAGAGCGAGCGTGGCCAGGTGGAGGCCCACCTGCGCGACTGCGAGTCGTGCCGCGAAGAGTTCGCACGCCAGCATCGCATCCATGTGCAGATGAACGCCAATGCGCCGGCTGGGCCGCGGGTCGAACAAGGTATCGTACGCTTGCTGCAGCAACTCGACGAGCAGGCCCAGTCGAGGCCGCGGGCGGCGGCGAGTGCGCGTGCGCGCTGGGCGCCGCGTAGCCGCTGGGCGGTGGTCACGTACGGCTTGGCCGCGCTCGTGCTGCTCGAGACAACCGGGCTTGCGGTGCTCGGCGCTCAGTCGGGCAGCTCCAGTTCTTCGGCGCCTGTGTACCGCACGCTGTCGACGCCCGATCGATTGGGAGGGCCCGCCACCATCAGGCTCGTCGTGGACGCGACGATGCCGGCAGGGCAACTGCAGTCACTGCTCGTGCCTTTGCATCTGCAGATCGTCGGCGGCCCGGGCGAGAACGGTGTTTATTCGCTCGCCCCGGCGTTAGTTCCGGGCGACATCGAACGCCAGGTCAATACACTGCGGGCGGCACGGGGCGTGCGCTTCGTGGAGCGGGTGGCCAGCAGCCGCGATGCGCCGTGAAGCGGGGCCTCCACAAGGGCCCGGTTTTTTCGCTTCCGATGGATGGCCCCGCAACGGGGGGCTTATGTCTGCCGCGCCCGTTGCCGCCGACGAACCAGACATGAGCCGTTACGCGAGCGTCGCGCAGCATCCGTTCGACCACTTGCGTCGCGGCGTGGCGTTACGGCTGTACGCCGCCGCCGTTACGTTTAGCTGTATCGCGACGGCGGCGCTGACCGCGATTCAGCTATACGGCGATCACCGCAGTAGCACTGCGCTTGTGCGAACAGCAGTAAGGCTCTTCGCGAGTCACGGCGCCGGCACGTTTTCGGCCGCGTTTTTCGTCGCCTGCATGGCGGACCGGGTCATGATGCGGTATCTGCGAGCAATCGCACGTGCTGCAGGCCGTGATAGCGCGGCCATCCACCTCGGCTTAAGCCAGGTGAGCGAGCACACGGAAGCGGAGGAGAAGTTGCGCGCAAGCCAGGCGAGCCTTGCCAACGCGCAACGGCTCGCCGGCATCGGCGACTGGCGCTGGGATGCGGAAAAGGGCGTCACACATTGGTCGGAGGAGCTCGGCGTGATCGTCGGATTCGCGCCGCAGGACAGCCGCTGCACCTATGCGCGCTACCTTGAAATCGTCCATCCCGATGATCGCGCGGCCGTGCGACGCGCGCTGCGCAGGGTAATCACAAGACGCAACGCACAGGCGGTCGATCATCGTATCGCCAGCTCCGCAGGCGAAGAGCGCATCGTTCAGCTAAAGGTCGAAGTCGCGGCGCCCGGCTGGCGGCCAGGCGGACTCGTTGGCACGATCCAGGACGTGACGGAGCGAAAGCGGATCGAGCGGGAACTGCTCGAATCGCGCGAGAAGCTGCGCGAGTTCGGCGCATACATGGAAGCGACGCGCGAGGACGAGCGAAAGCGAATCGCGCTCGAAATCCACGACGAGCTGGGCCAGTTGCTGACGGCGCTGAAGATGGACGTGTCATTGCTGAAGATGCGCCTGAGCGCGCCGGATTTGCTCAGCAAAGTCGCGGAAATGCTTTATCTCGTCGACCAGACGATCTGGATGGTACGCAACGTCGCAAACCATTTGCGTCCTGCCGCGCTCAACTTCGGTCTGGCGTCGGCGCTTGAATGGCTCGCGGCGGATTTCGCGAGGCGTAACGGCATCCCATGTCAGTTCTGTATGAACGGCTGCGAGCAGGAGCTGGCCGAAGCGCATGCAACCGCAGTGTTTCGCGTCGCGCAGGAGTCGCTCACGAACGTGGCCCGCCATGCAAAGGCCACGCGTGTCTATGTGACGCTCACGTACGGCGAACGTGGCTTCGATCTGCATGTAGCCGACAACGGCTGCGGGTTCGATCCGGCCGCGACCTCCAATGGTTATTCGTATGGATTGCTGAGTATGAGTGAACGGTCCCGTCTGATCGGCACGTCGTTGCGGATCGACAGCGCGTCCGGCACGGGTACGGTGGTGTCGGTCAGTGTGCCCCTTGCGTGCTATAGAAACACGAGCTGAGTCCTGAGCGGCGGCGCGCAAGCGTTCGCCGCACGGCGCGCAAGTTCGCCCGGTGGTGTCGATCGAGATGCGACGAATATCACAATAGGCTTTCAGCCATCGCCCGTGAGGTACCGACATCATGCCCAGACGTATCGGCTTTTCCTCTACGCCCAGCCCCCTTCCGACACAAACAACTTCGGAGCCAGCCGAGCGGAACGCAGGCGGCGGTTCCACGCGTGGGACCTGGTTATCGAATACCCTTCGCAGTCTGATGCCACACAGAAAAGCGTCAGGCTCGGGCGACACGCCAGGTGCGCGCAACAATGCTGCTGCCCAGCCGCGCGCTGCAGCGCTTCCGGCACGTTCGGGCATTGCGCGTGGCCAGGATGACTCGCCGCCTGGAGAAGGGTGGGGCATGGGTTTCTTGCGCCGCGCGGAGGGACGAAAGGTGTTGCAGCCCAATGACCTGTTGACACAACGATCCAGACTGAAGCCGGTCGTCGCGCTCGACGCAGGACCGACTGACGTGGTGAAAGAGCGGATCGTGCGTCATCGCGTGGCCGCTCAGGGTCAGTCGAGCAGTGGGCCGTCCAATCGGACGGCACTCGAGCCGGCGCATGAATTCGTCGACACCGTAGCGAGGATTCGTGGCGAGATCGCCACGTTGCGGGCAGACATCAGCGCCCAGACGATCGCTAAAGGCGGGGCCGAGACATACCCTCGAGACTCGATGAACGAGTGGGCCGGCCGCACGTATCGAGCGGTCTCGGGTTCGGCTTCGGGCGCGTACCATGTGGACGACGCCAAACGAAGA
>Ga0153933_1000581_pt1 | contig 12536 bp, 10 predicted proteins | sample TSNJ017MetaG_FD_102275 | JGI IMG/M metagenome (GOLD analysis project Ga0153933, IMG submission 102275) | Attine ant fungus gardens microbial communities from New Jersey, USA - TSNJ017 MetaG | ecosystem: Host-associated > Fungi > Mycelium > Unclassified | place: USA: New Jersey, Wharton State...
CCGGCATCACGCGGGCGCGGGCGTTCCTGACGCTGGCGATTCCCGAAGGCAAGCCCGTGCTCGATCAGGCGGTGTGCGCCAACGTGCAGCGAGCGAGTGGGTTGATGGCGGGGTTTGGCAGCGAGGAGGGCGCCGACTGAATCGACGTCCCACTCCCACCTGCCCCACCTCGTCCTTCTCCAGGAAACCGCGGCCCGTGTGTCGCGGTCGGTGATTCAGGCAGAACGCAAATTTCTCACGCAGGTCTGCAGCAGCGTGCGTAATCCCAGCGCTTGATCTTCATCCATGCCTTCGAGCATCGAATGCTCGACACGGTCGGCGGTTTCGTTGCATTGCTCAAGCAGATCTTTGCCGGCCGGTGTGAGTTGTAGCAGCACGATGCGGCGGTTAGTCGGGTCCGCTTCGCGCATCACCCAGCCATGCGCTTCCATCGTTTTGACCACTTCGTTCGCGGACTGCGGTGTGATGAAAGAGCGCTCGGCGAGTTGCGCATTCGACGAGCGGCCGCGCGTATTCAGCACGGAAAGCGCGGTGAACTGCGGCAGCGTCAGGCCGTGAGCCGCGAGTGCTTCCGACAGACGCCGCGAGACGATTCGATCGAGCTGGCCGACGAGGTAAGTGAGCCGCATCGGCGCGTGGGCATGGTGGGGCTGAGCATGCGCGACTGGCGCCGCCTGGCGTGGGGTCGTTTTCGCTTTGGGAGAGGCGACCTGGGTCTTTCTTGTCATCGACGAAAAGCGCATTTAGGGGTTTGTACCGACGCAATCATATTCTACTTTACATATCAGGTTACCTGATATTAAATTGATTCCACGGTCGCAGATGCGGCACTGTCTACGGAGAATGGAAATGGCTTACGAAGGTCGCTGGAAAACGGTCAAGGTCGAGGTGGAGGGTGGCATTGCATGGGTGACGTTCAATCGCCCCGAGAAGCGCAACGCCATGAGCCCGACGTTGAATGCAGAAATGGTCGATGTGCTGGAGACGCTGGAACTGGACCGCGAAGCCCAGGTGCTGGTGCTGACCGGCGCGGGCGACGCATGGACCGCCGGCATGGACCTGAAGGAGTACTTCCGCGAAGTGGATGCCGGCCCGGAAATCCTGCAGGAGAAGATTCGTCGCGACGCGAGCCGCTGGCAGTGGCAGCTGTTGCGCATGTATGCCAAGCCTACGATCGCCATGGTCAACGGCTGGTGCTTCGGCGGTGGCTTCTCGCCGCTAGTTGCCTGCGATCTGGCTATCGCCGCGGATGAAGCGGTGTTCGGCCTCTCGGAGATCAACTGGGGTATTCCGCCGGGCAACCTCGTCAGCAAGGCGATGGCCGATACCGTGGGTCATCGTCAGGCGCTTTACTACATCATGACCGGCGAAACCTTCACCGGACCGCAGGCCGCGCAGATGGGCCTCGTCAACAAGAGCGTGCCGCGTGCTGGCCTGCGTGAAGAGACGCGCGCACTCGCCGCCAAACTGCTCGACAAGAATCCGGTGGTGTTGCGTGCGGCCAAGCACGGCTTCAAGCGCAGCCGCGAACTGACATGGGAGCAAAACGAAGACTACCTGTACGCCAAACTCGATCAGGCCAATTACCGCGATCCAGAACATGGCCGCGAGAAGGGTCTCAAGCAGTTCCTCGACGACAAGAGCATCAAGCCAGGCCTGCAGGCTTATAAGCGTTGAGCTGAATGACGTTGAGTTGCGGGGCGCGGCGTTGCGTTTGTCGAGACACAGGCACGCCCCGTATCGAGCAGTGACTGAGGAGACAACACCATGCAGGACGTGAGTCTGTTGATTGATGGCGAGGCGCGCGGCGCGTCGAATGGCAAGACCTTCGAGCGGATCAATCCCGCCACAGGCCGGGCTGCCTCGCGTGCGGCCGCCGCGACCCTCGAGGATGCCGACGCCGCTGTCGCCGCTGCGGCGCGGGCCTTCCCGGCGTGGGCCGCGCTCGCGCCCACCGAGCGGCGCAAGCGCCTGCTCGCGGCCGCCGATCTGATGGACGCGCGTACGGCGCAGTTCATTGAAATGGGTGTCGCCGAAACGGGCGCGATGCCGAACTGGTACGGCTTCAATGTGATGCTGGCGGCCAACATGCTGCGCGAAGCCGCGGCCATGACCACCCAGATCGACGGTGACGTGATTCCATCCGATGTACCCGGCAGCCTCGCCATGGCCGTGCGTCAACCGTGTGGCGTGGTGCTCGGCATGGCGCCATGGAATGCGCCGGTGATCCTCGGCACCCGTGCGATCGCGATGCCGCTCGCGTGCGGCAATACGGTGGTGTTGAAAGCCTCGGAAGGGTGTCCGGGCGTGCATCGGCTGATTGGCAGCGTGTTGCAGGAAGCGGGACTCGGCGATGGCGTGGTCAACGTCGTCACGCATGCGGCGCAGGATGCGCCAGCCATTGTCGAACGCCTGATCGCTAATCCGGCGGTGCGCCGTGTCAACTTCACCGGCTCGACGCGCGTCGGCCGCATCGTTGCGCAACACGCCGCGCAGCATCTGAAGCCGGCGCTGCTCGAACTGGGTGGTAAGGCGCCCGTGGTGGTGCTCGACGATGCGGATCTCGACGCCGCAGTCGAGGGCATTGCCTTCGGCGCGTTCTTCAATCAAGGACAGATCTGTATGTCGACGGAGCGTGTGATCGTCGATCGCAAGGTGGCCGATGCGCTGGTCGACAAGCTCGCCGCCAAGGCGCGCACCCTGAAAGCGGGTGCGCCTGACGCTAAGGATTCCGTATTGGGCGTACTGGAAAGCGCAGCGGCCGCGCAGCGCATCAAGGCGCTGGTCGACGATGCGCGCGACAAGGGCGCTGTGTTGCCGGTTGGCTGCGTGGTTGACGGTACCGTGATGCAACCGACGATTGTCGACGGTGTGACGCCGCAGATGAAGCTCTACGCGGACGAGTCGTTTGGACCGGTGGTCACGGTGCAGCGGGTCGACGGCGACGAGGAAGCCGTGCGCGTCGCCAACGATAGCGAATATGGGCTATCCGCCGCGGTGTTCAGCCGCGACGTGGCGCGGGCACTGAATCTGGCGAAGCGCATCGAATCGGGCATCTGTCACATCAACGGCCCGACCGTGCACGATGAGGCGCAAATGCCGTTCGGTGGAGTGAAGCAAAGCGGCTACGGGCGCTTCGGCAGCAAGGCGTCGATTGCGGAGTTCACGGACCTGCGCTGGATCACGATTCAGACCGGGCCGCGTCACTATCCGATCTGAGTCTTCGCCGCGCGCCGGTTCAGGCGCGCGATAAAAATACACGCGCGTTCTCTGACATTGCAGCAGAGCGTCGCTGTGCCTTCGCGAGTCGGCACGGCAGTGGCCTTACAAGGAGACAGGCTTTGGATTCGGAGCCGACCCAACTACGTGACAGCAGCGCCGCGCCACCGGCTTTCGCCGGCTATCGCCCGGTGGCGATCGGCTCGAGTTCGCCGCGCATCGAGCAGCGCGGAGCGTGCTGGTACATGCAGGCGGAGGAGCCGCTCGGCGACTATCCCCGCTGCCTGACCGACCGGCTCGCGAGCGGCGCGCGCGCGCATCCGGACCGGTGGCTGGCCGCGTGCCGCGGCGCCGACGGCAACTGGCTCGGCATCAGCTATGCGCAGATGCTTGCACGCGCCCGCTCGATTGGTCAGGCCTTGCTCGATCGCGGGTTGTCGGTGGAGCGGCCGCTAGTGATCCTTTCCGGCAACGATCTGGAGCATTTGCAGATGGCCCTCGGCGCGATGTGGGCCGGTATTCCGCACGCGCCGGTTTCGCCCGCCTATTCGCTCGTGTCCAGTGACTTCAACAAGCTCAGGCACACGCTGAAACTGCTGACACCTGGCCTCGTGTTCGTCAGCGACGCGAACGTGCTCGCCGCCGCGCTGGAGGCTGCGGTGCCCGGCGACGTCGAATGCGTGACGGTCGCGCCGCTGGCCGCGGACACCTCGGTACGCCGCGTGATGACCCGCTTCGAAGCATTGCTCGACACCACACCGCGCACCGTCGATGCCGCTCAGGCCGCGTTGACGCCGGATACGATTGCCAAGTTCCTTTTTACCTCGGGCTCCACCAAGCTGCCCAAGGCGGTGCCGACGACCCACCGGATGCTATGCAGCAATCAGCAGATGCTGCTGGAAACGTTTCCTGTTTTCGCCGAGGAACCGCCGGTGATGGTCGACTGGCTGCCGTGGAATCACACCTTCGGCGGTAGCCACAACGTGGGCATTGCGCTCTACAACGGCGGCACGCTGTATATCGATGACGGCAAACCGTCTGCCGGCAAATTCGACGAGACGCTGCGCAATCTGCGCGAGATCGCGCCGACCCTCTATTTCAACGTGCCGAAAGGGTGGGAAGAACTCACCATTGCGCTGGAAACGGACCAGCAGCTTCGTGAGACGTTCTTCTCGCGCGTGAAGATGTATTTCTTCGCCGGCGCCGGGTTGTCGCAGGCGGCCTGGGACCGGCTCGAACGCGTCACCGAAACCTGGTGCGGCGAACGTATCCGCATCATGGCTGGGCTCGGCATGACCGAAACGGCCCCGTCGTGCATCTTCACCACAGGTCCAATCATGCAGGCCGGTTATATCGGTCTGCCGGCGCACGGCTGCGAGACGAAGCTCGTGCCCGTCGACGGCAAGCTCGAAGCGCGCTTTCGGGGTCCTAACGTGATGGCGGGATACTGGCGCGCGAACGATCCCGACATGCAAGACGTGTTCGACGAGGAAGGCTATTACCGCAGCGGCGACGCGGTGCGCTTCGTCGACCCGCAACGTCCCGAACTGGGCCTGATGTTCGACGGCCGCATCGCGGAAGACTTCAAGCTGAGTTCGGGCACCTTCGTGAGCGTCGGCCCGCTGCGCGCGCGCATCATTTCCGAAGGCGCACCCTATGTGCAGGATGTGGTCGTGACGGGGATGAATCGCGACGATGTGGGTGTGCTGATCTTTCCGCAGCCCGACGATTGCCGGCGCCTGGCGGGTCTCACCACATCGGCCAGCGCAGAGGAGGTCGTGACGGCGCCTGCCGTGCGCGATTTCTTCGCCGGCCTGCTGACGCAGTTGAACCGCCACGCCACCGGTAGCGCCACCCGGATTGCGCGGATGCGATTGATGCATGTGGCACCGTCGCTCGATCGTGGCGAGATCACCGACAAGGGGTCGATCAATCAACGCGCTGTCCTGACGCATCGCGCTGCGCTGGTCGAAGCCTTGCATGCGGATGACGAACGGGATCCGGCCGTCATCATGGCCGATATTTAGCGATGCGAATGAGTGACTGAGCAGTACCCGAGCCGGTTCCAGAAGCCGGCCATTAACTACAATCAGGAGACAACGTGTCGTCATCGACTACGCAAAGCCCAGTCACCGTGGCCACGGGCACCGCATGGGTATTGAGCCTCTGTCTGATTGTCGCGGTGCTTGAGGGCGTCGATCTGCAATCGACCGGCGTCGCGGCGCCACGCATGGCGCACGAATTCAGCCTCTCCGTCGGTCAGATGGGTTCCGCCTTCAGCGCAGGCATGCTCGGTCTGTTGCCGGGCGCAATGCTCGGCGGCCGGCTGGCGGACCGGATAGGTCGCAAGAAGGTGTTGCTGCTGTCGATGCTGGTGTTCGGGGTTTTTTCGTTTCTCACTGCGCTCGTCTGGAGCTATCCGAGCCTGCTTGTTGCACGGGTGCTCACCGGACTCGGGCTGGGCGGTGCCATGCCGAACCTGATTGCGCTCTCGTCCGAGGCGGTCGCGCCGCGACTGCGTAACACTGCGGTCAGCATCATGTACTGCGGGATGCCGCTGGGCGGCGCACTCGCCGCCTTGATCGGCGTGCTCAGCGCGGGCGAGACGGCATGGCGGCATATCTTTTATGCGGGTGGCGTTGGGCCGCTGCTGATTGTGCCGCTATTGCTGATCTGGTTGCCTGAATCGCAGGCGTTCGAGGCTCAGGCCTCGCTTTCGCGCGGCCAGCGCGCGGAGCCCGAACCGACGTTGCAGGTATTGTTTGGAGAGGGTCGCGCGGCCGCGACGCTGCAGATCTGGATCAGCTTCTTCTGTACGTTGATCGTGCTGTACTTCCTGTTGAACTGGCTGCCGTCGTTGATCGTGAGCCGAGGACTGAGCCGCGCGCAGGCCGGAGTGACGCAAATCTTCTTCAACGCAGGCAGCGTGATTGGGGTACTGGCCATTGGCATGCTGATGGACCGGTTCCGGGCGCGCCTCGTCGTAGGGGCGGTCTACGCCGGGATTGTCGCGTCGCTGCTGGCGCTCGCAAGTGCGGGCAGCATGACGTCGCTGTCCATTTCAGTGCTGTTTGCGGGGATGTGTGTGGTGGGCGCGCAATCGATGCTCTACGCGCTGGCTGCCACCCGCTATCGCACGGCAATGCGCGGTACCGGTGTGGGCGCCGCAGTGGCTGTCGGGCGTTTAGGTTCGATTGTGGGCCCCTTTGCGGCCGGGCAGTTGTTGGCGATTGGCACCCATTCGTCGACGGTGATTGAAGCGAGCGTTCCTGTCATCGTCGTTGCCGCTGTGGCTGCGCTCGCTGCTGTGCGTCGGCCGCAGGCGGGTTGAGCGGTCCCGCACGGGACAGAGCCGGCCTCCTGCGAGGCCAGGGCGCTCGTTCAAAGATCGAGCACCAGCTCAGGTGTCCGCGCGCGCGAGCAGCAAGGCAGGAACTGGTCGTTGGCGACGCGCTCCTCGTCGGTCAGGTACTGGTCACGATGGTCCGGTTCTCCCGACAGCACGCGCGTGAGACACGTACCGCATACGCCTTGCTCACACGAGACCGGGACCTCGATGCCACAGCCGCGCAACGCCTCGACGACTGTGACGCCTGGTGGCACATCCACCACGTTGCCCGAACTGGCCAGCCTGACCTGGAACGCGTCATCCGGGCCCGCAGCTTGCGGTGCGGCCCCGAAGTATTCGCGGTGGACGTTGGCGGTGGACCAGCCTGCTTTCGAAGCCGTCGCCAGCACGGCTTCAATGAAGCCCGCCGGACCGCACACGTAGACGTGCGTACCGGCGGCGGGCCGCCCGAGGACGCCTGGCAAATCGATCCGTTCACCGGGCGCGGCCGTGTCGAAATAGAGTCGTGCGCGCGCCTTGAGGTCCGCGGCGGCAAAGCGTTCGCGGAAAGCGGTGCGCTCGGGCTCGCGCGTGCAGTAGTGGAGCTCGAACGATTGACCCGTATGGAGCAGGTGCTCCGCCATGCACAGGATCGGCGTAATGCCAATGCCGCCGGCCAGAAAAATGGTGTGCGTCGCGTCCTGCGTGAGCGGAAAGTGGTTCTTCGGTGTGCTGATCTCCAGCGTCGAACCGCAAGGGAGTTCATGCATGGCGATCGAGCCGCCTCGCGAATGCGGATCGCGCAGTACGCCAATGCGGTACAGCCCGGTTTCAGACGGACTGTTGCATAGCGAGTATTGCCGGACATGGCCGCCGACGTGGACGTCGATATGCGCGCCCGCCGAAAACGGCGGCAGCGCTTCACCGCCTGGCGCGGTCAGTTCGAACATGCAGATATCGGTGGCAACCGGGAGCTTGCGGGTAATGAGGGCTTTCATGGATGGGTTCGTTGACAAGGCGGCCGGCGTGCCGACATCCGGGGCATCGGATGCGCGGCACCGGGGCGGCGGCTTAGTGCGCCGCCGTCAGTTCGTGTTGCTGCTGGATCAGCCGGTCGAGCACGCGGCGCGATTGCACGCCGCCGGCGTCGATATTCAGTTTGAGGATCGGACGGTCCGGCCAGGTCAGCAGGTTGTGTTGCTGCGCTTCAAGCATGCCGAGGTCTTCGGAGAATATCCGGCCTTGGCCTTCGCGGATGGTGTCGGTCAACACCTGGTCGTGCGCTGCGAAATTGCGCGCCATGCCCCAGAAGTACCAGATCGACGTTTCGGTCTCCGGCGTAATGAAGTCGACCACGATGCTTGCCGCCTTGTGCTGGGGTTCGGCGTGATAGCCGCCCTTGCCGGCATGGGCCACGCCCACCTCGATCATCACATGGCTGGGCGGCGTGAAGTGGCAGATCTGCCAGCGGTCGCATGGGACATTGTCCGCCAGACCGTTGCCGCGCAGGGCTGCGGCCCAGAACGGCGGCGGCATGATGTTTTCCATGAAGCGGCTGGTGGTGACGGTGTCGCCGTCGACCTTCGTCACGGGCGGCGCTTCCTCGATTTCCGGCTGACCGATGCTGCTGGCGTGCACGTAGGTTTCGTGCGTGAGATCCATCAGGTTGTCGATCATCAGGCGATAGTCGCACTGGATGTGATACAGCCCGCCGCCGTAGGCCCAAGCCGGATTGTCCGCCCACTCGAGGTGGTGAATCGCGGCAGGATCGGCCTTGTCCTTGTCGCCGGCCCATACCCAGATAAAGCCGTAACGCTCGACCACAGGAAAGCTACGAATGGCCGGAATGCCGCCGACGCGCTGACACGGCATGCTGACGCACTTGCCGTTCGCGCCCATCGTGAGACCGTGGTAGCCGCAGACCAGGTGGCCGTCGCGCACGGTCCCGAGCGACAGCGGCGCGCCGCGATGCGGGCAGAAATCTTCCAGCGCCGCAACGGTACCGTCGCCGGCGCGATAGAACACCATGCGTTCGCCGCAGATCTGCCGGCCGAGCGGTTTGTCCGCGATTTCATCTGGCGTACAGGCTACGTACCAGGCGTTCTTCAAAAACATCGATCTCCTCCATGGCGTATCGGGACGCCTTTAGATTGGGCCGGCGCTGACGCACGGACTTACCGCCCGGCGGCCGCCGTCGTCCTGCAAGACTTAGCGGGCGTTACGGCGGATCAGGTTGCCGCCGATCAGCTTTGTCATGGCACGCTGGTTTTCCAGCACGCGTTTCAGGTTCTGATGCGCGATCTTCGAGTGCTCGCGCATCAGCGCTTCGGCGCGGGCGCCTTCGCGATTTTCGATGGCCTCCAGCACCGCACGATGCTGTGCCTGCGCCACCACCAGCGTCTCTCGCGCGCGCGGGTCGAGCGACTGCACGACGGCGAACGCGCTGGCAGATGCAAAAGGCAACGTGGCGACTTTTTCGATTTGCCGCTCGACCACGCTGCTGTCGGCTGCGGCCGCGAGCAGCCGGTGAAAGCGGGCATTCGCATCGACATAGCCGGAGAAACTCTCTTCTGTCAGCTCGCCGACCAGCAACTGATCGATTTCGTCGATGCAGTCGTGCAGATCGCGGAACATCGAATGCGTGATGCCGCGCTCAGCCGCGAGCCTTGCGGCCAGGCCCTCGAGCGTGCCGCGCACTTCGATCGAGTCGCGAATCTCCGTTTCGCTGAACGAGCGCACCGCGAAACCGCCCGACGGAATCGGCTCGAGCAAGCCCTCTTCCTGCAGGCGCATCAAGCCGGCACGCACCGGCGTGCGCGACACGCCGAGCCGCTCGACGACCCACAATTCGGAAATCCGGTCACCCGCGCTCAGCTCGCCGCCGAGGATCAGCTCGCGCAGGCCAAGCAGAGCCCGGACCGTTTGCGAGGCAGGGGAGGAGGATTTGCCGTCTACCGCCAGATCTTCACTTTCGGACATTGGTGTAGCTCGTTGAGATCGTTGTAGATGGATGCCGCCCAGAAGCTGCTCGGCGACGTTCTGAATACAGATTGTATACACGAAATTCAAAAACTCAACATTTTGCTCGAAAATAACGGGTTAACGCTGATAAATTCGGCCATCGTTGGATGTTTATGTGTACAACCTGGGGTTTTCGGGATTGACACGTAGCGTAGATCTTTCTACGATCAGCACACATAAAGTTCGATAAACGAAACACAGTTCGATATACGAACATGAGGAGACAAATACGTGAAGCCGAACCCCATACCGCACGACAGCAGTTACGAACGCAAGACACTTGTCCTGCTCGCCATTGGATTTGGACTGGTCGGACTCGACCGCTGGATCATCGCGCCGCTGTTTCCGCACATGATGAAAGACCTTGGGCTGTCCTATCAGCAGTTGGGGTCGCTGATCGGCATTCTCAGCATCGCGTGGGGCGTCTGTTCGATTGCGATGGGGCGCCTCGCCGACAAGATCGGTCGCCGCAAGATCATGATCGCGGCCATGATCATGTTCTCGCTGCTATCGAGTTTCTCCGGATTTGCGAGCGGCTTTCTGAGCCTGATGTTGATTCGCGCGGTGATGGGCGTGGCTGAAGGCGCCTTTACACCGACCAGCGTCGCGGCGGTCGGCGAGGCTTCGCATCCTTCGCGACGCGGTTTCAATCAGGGCCTGCAGCTCAGTATGTTTGCGCTGATGGGACTGGGGCTTGCGCCTATCATTGCCACCCAGTTGCTGCGCGTGGTGCCGTCATGGCACTGGGTGTTTGCGGTGTCCGCCATTCCTGGACTGATCGTCGCCGCCTTGATCGCGCTGCTGCTGCGCGAGCATCCGCGCAATGAACTGGTGGAGTCTGCCACCACCACCGCCAGTGCGGCGGCCAGGCCGCGTTGGAGCGAACTGTTCAAGAGCCGTAACGTAGTGCTGGCGATGCTCGCCACGCTGTGCGCGATGGCCGGCATCTTCGTGATCGGCGCGATGGTGCCCAGCTACCTCGTCGACTATCTGCACCTCGACACCGAGCATATGGGCTTTGTCCTCTCAGCGATCGGCTTCGGCGGCTTCCTCGGCGAGTTTGGCCTGGCGGGCATTTCGGACCTCGCGGGCCGTCGCTTGACCGCCGTGATTGCCTTCGTCGGTGCGGCGATCTCCCTGTACGTATTCGCCCGGATCGGCGCGAACCCGGTGACATTGTTCATCGTGCTGTTTGTTGTCTCGTTCTTCGCGCTTGGCTTGCTGGGCCTGCTCACCGGTCCGATCGCCACCGAGGCGGCGCCGCTGGGGCTGGTGGCATCGGCCATTGGCATCACCTCGGGCACCGGAGAAATCTTCGGCGGCGGCATCGCCCCGGCTGTGGCCGGTTTCATTGCCCAGCACTACGGCATCCAGTTCACGTTGCAGTTCGCGCTGATCGGGCTGGTATGCGGCGCATTCGTCTCTCTGGCGTTGATTGAGACCGCTCCCCGGCGGCGTGCAAGAGATGCTGCCACCGCGCTGACTCAATAGCGGCACGCCAGTTACGTTGAACTGATATCGGATTACGGAGCGTGTGGTCCGATATAAAACAATCGATGTTAAGTAGGAATACTAAATTGTATAAATCTAATAATCAGGTTAAGGAGGCAAGTCAATGAAGTACCTTGCACTGTGGTGCGCCGCTCTTTCGGCCTTCGCGGTCGCCCAGGCTCACGCGGAAGGCGTGTCGGCAGGTGATAGCGTGACCCTCTACGGATTGGTCGATGCGGGTGTGTCGTATGTCAGCAATGAAGGGGGCAGTAAGAACCTGAAGTTCGACGACGGTATCTTCACGCCGAACCTGCTCGGCTTCAAAGGTACGGAAGATCTGGGCGGCGGCCTGCATGCGGTGTTCAATCTCGTGGATCAGTTCACGCTAGGTACCGGCTCGATTCTCTCGGGAGAGGGTATCTTCGGCCGGAATGCGTATGTGGGTCTGGTCAGCGACCAATATGGCAGCGTGACGCTCGGCAACCAGTACGACTTTATGACGGATTCGCTGTTCTTCGGACACGATGACGCGGCGATGGAAGTCGGTGGCCTCTATAACTTCCGCGCGGGTCCGTTCAGCAAGATCGCGATTCCCGGCAATCCGCCATTTGCCCAGCAGTTCGACTGGGACCGGATGGCGGGTGCCACGGTCGATAGCTCCATCAAGTACCAGTCGCCTTCGATTGGCGGCTTCAGGTTCGGTGCGCTCTACGGTTTCGGTGGCATCCCCGGATCGCTTGGCAGCGGCAACTCGGTCAGTCTCGGGGCCAACTACGACAACGGGCCGTTCGGGATGGGCGCCGCGTACACCGAAGTCAAGTACCTGAGCTCGGGCGAACCCGAGGTCGGCATTCGCAACTGGGGCGTTGGGGCGCATTATCGTTTTGACAATATCACCACGACCGCGCTAGTGACGACCGTGCGCAACACGTTCAATGGCGGCGCCATCGCTGAGGGCGAAGTGGGGGGAGGCTGGCTGTTCCAGCCGGACTGGCAGATTGGCGCTGACTATATGTATATGAAAGGGGATGCGTATCTGAACAACAATCACGCGCACCAGGTCACGGCGATTCTGGATCACATTCTCTCCAAGCGCACCGTCGTGTATGCAGAGGCAGTCTATCAACGGACTAACGACGGCGCGCAGGCATTGATCAACGGTGTGCTCGATGCGGACGGCACGTCAAGCGGTCCGAGTCAATTCATTGGGCGAGTGGGGGTGCAGACGCGGTTTTGATGGAGGGGTAAGAGGCCCGCGGGACCGTGTCTTGCCTGACGGTTCCCGCTTCGTCAGCGTACAATAAATGCACGCCAATGCGCGGCGTGCCTGTGAACCGAAAGCCCTGGTCGTCAGCAGGCGCGTTGCGCGACGAATCATCCCGGACAGCCAGGAAAGGCTGATGCCGTGGGTATGGCGCCCCGTTACTACAAGAGGCGAGCATGAGAATCGCGGTACTCGATGACGATCCTGCCCAAA
>Ga0153933_1000583_pt1 | contig 12494 bp, 8 predicted proteins | sample TSNJ017MetaG_FD_102275 | JGI IMG/M metagenome (GOLD analysis project Ga0153933, IMG submission 102275) | Attine ant fungus gardens microbial communities from New Jersey, USA - TSNJ017 MetaG | ecosystem: Host-associated > Fungi > Mycelium > Unclassified | place: USA: New Jersey, Wharton State...
GGCCCCACCATTCGGTATCGTCGATGGATTGGCTGGTGAAGTTGCCCAGCGAAGGCTCACCCTGCAATACGCCGGCTGGAATCACGCCTTTGTTTTTTTTGAAAGTGTTGTCCAATTGGCTGAGATAACGGCGATCACCGGTGCGTTGCATGTAGTCGCCAATGGTTTGCAGGGCAACTGCCGAGTTCCACCAATTGGACGGAAACCAGGCCTTGCCGGGATCGTAGGAACGCATCAATACATCCGCCGCCACCCGCGCACGGGCGACGGCTGTAAGGCTGTCGGTTCGCGGGCCGGCTGGGTGCGTTTGTCCGGCTGCCGTGGAAGGGAAGGCAACGGCCAGGACCATCAGACTGGCCACGGCCAGCAGAGTCGGAACTCGTGCGCGTATTGCTTCGAGACTCATGATTGGAAGCGCTCCTCTCGGATACCCGCGAAGGGAGGCATCAAGGTCGAAACGGAGTATATAGGTTGTCGTCTGCTACCTAACCTTGTGATCCTGAAGCGCGTACCGTGAGCTTTCCATGTTGCGTACCCCATTGAGTTTAGGATCGTCTTGGATGTTGCGCCTCAGGATAGGTCAGGCATTCAATTCACGGAATCGGGCTTGTAGCACGCGTGTACAACAGCTGCTGCAATAACAAACGCCGCAAAGCCAAGGGCGCCGCCAACGGGGCCCGCGCTACCACCGGTCAACCAGGCCGGACCCGTTGTATTAGCTTGAAAAATCGTATCTGGCAGGCGAAGCCCAACCGCGATCGCGCCAAACAGGAATGTTGTGCCTCCATCCCAGGCTGCGTGGAATCCAACACCGAAATAGGCTGCTCCTGTGCGTCGGAATGCATAGGAGAGCATCAATCCAGAAAGGATGACCGAACAAACGCCAATCGCCGTCATCCCGCTGTTGCTAGTATGTTCAAGGCCGAATAATACGGACGAAATCAGTGCAGCTGGCCAGAATGAGATGCTACGCGAAAGATGGACCAGTGCGTAGCCACGAAAGAAACCCTCCTCGCTGATGGCGACCAACATCATCGTAATGATGTAAATCAACCCATAGCTGATGATTTGCATGGGTGAAAGCAAAACGGGACCTGGCACATAGTCACCGATCACATACAGCACCCCTATGACTGCTGCGATGAGAATCAGTCCGACGAAGAAACCAAACCCGAGTTGTTTCCAATGTATTCGCCGCCCACAACCTGCGAATTCTGCTGGCTCGCGCAGAAGGAATAGCATCAAGGCAGCGGGAATGAGCGCCGCAGCTATGACGTGGATACACTGGAAGTTCATAAATCCAAGGATGGATCCTTGCGGCGTCAGAACGAGTTTTGGCTTGAAGATGCCCATCGCCATGCGAAATAGAAAGGTCGACGCGATGAGAAAGAGCACAACTTTTGCCAGCGCCTCACCGCGGGCTCGCCAGTTCCGCGACCAGGTAAAGAGCCCGGATACGTTATCGCCTTGAATTTCATTCTTTTCCATCGCTTGCCTCTGGCTTAGGGTGATTTTGTTGCATACGCGCCATGCATGGTGTTTTCGCGGATTCTGCATTCCGACCTACTGGCACTGGGTAACGTCAATGGGTCTCTGCAGAAAGACGCCGGAGTCATAGCCTGGTAGCTCTGACAACCTGTGGTAATCCGGGGCACTACCTGACAATGACCTGTGGAGCTTTCGTTTCATCACGCTGTCCGGAAAAAGAAAGGCTTCCATGCCTCTGGGGAAATTTTATCGCTAGGTGGACCGCTCCTATCAAAACCATTGGCGAGCATGATCGCCTCTGATGACGCGAAGCATCAAACGGTCCTGCGTTTCGCTTACCCACGTTTTGTTAGAACTTATAACTCGCTGTCATGCCGAAGGTACGTGGCTGAATCAATTGGAAGTCATACAGCGTCGACGTCGGACTGAGGGTGTCGCGTGGACCGCCGCCGAGGAATCCGCGCCCATCGAAGAGGTTGCGCACATAAAGTGACACGGTCCAATGACCTTGCGTGACACCACCGTGGATATCCGTCTGCGTATACGAAGGCAAGAGTACGCGAGGGAAGGCTTCTGACGCGGGGAAGTCCTGGTAGCGGTCGCCGACGTAGGAGAAGGACGCCCCTACAAAACCTTTCCACGGACCGCTCACGTGGAAATATTTGTCGAACGACAAAGATCCCGAAACTTTGGAAGAGTAGGGCAAGCGCTCACCGCTGAGAGCATAAGCGCCGGCGGTCGGAAAGTTTTGCGTCAATACCGCATCGTCATAGACGAAGTTTGCGGTGATGCTGAAATTATCCGAGGGCTGGTAAGTGACGGTGTTTTCAATGCCCTGGCTCTTGGCCTTGCCTGCATTGCCAACGTACGATTCGCCGGATAAAAGGCTTGTTTCGAGTACCTGGATATGACTCCAGTCGATGTAATAAAGAGAGGTATCCCATATCAACTGATGATCGAGAAAACTGCCCTTGAGGCCCACCTCGTAGTTGGTTGTCTTGTCGGGCGCATACGTTGGCGGTACGTCGGGTGTCGCAATGAAACCGATATTCGCTCCGCCTGGACGATAGCCGGTAGCGATACGACCGTAGACCATCACGTTGTCCGTAATCTTGAAGCGAGGACTGAAGAGGTAGGTGGCATCATGATCGTTGGCCGTTCCACTTATGTCGGTGGTACCGCCATTGAGGATGCCGGAGCCAACGGTCGAAAACGTCTGGCTGTTCTTGCTATATCGCCCACCTACTTGAATATCAAATTGATCGGTAAAGTGATAATCAAGGTCGCCGTAGAGCGCGTACTCTTTGTACGTGGACGGTGCCACCGAATTGAAGAGCAGATTTAACGGTCCAACGAACTGATCTGTCGAGGGGTCGACGGGATTGATGAATTCGTTGGTAAAGCTCTGTTCACGCGTGAAAAACGTGCCGAACTGCCATTCCAGTTTGCTGCTTGTGTCCTGTTCCGAGGCGAGACGGAATTCTTGGGACACTTTGTTCGTGGTCGAAGGCTGATAGATCTCTGCACCAAGTCCGCTTGTTACAAACACCTCGTCGGCGATAGGACCAAAAATGGGCGACAGGTCGTTCACCAGCGTGATGTGGTCTTGGCTGTAGCCACTAATCGAACTGAACGTGCCCCATCCCAAATCTACGTCTACGTGTGCATCATAAAAATGGGTGCTACGGTGATCGTAGACACCAGGCAATTGTTCGCCGATATAGTCGCCAAATAGGGGGACGTGGTTCACATCTGCAGCGAGGCTTGAGATGCCGTCATCGTAGGTATTTTGCTGCAGGGCATAGAACTTTACGCTGACGTTCTCGCTGGGTAGCCATAGGGCGCTGAGGCTTGCGCCATTGGCACTGGTAGTTCCTTTGTCGTTGTGATCCTCTTCATTTTCGATGTATCCCGGGTCTTCGCGCTTGAATACACTTACCCGAACAGCGAAAGTACTCGAGAGCGGAATATTCAGCGCGCCTCGAACACCATACCCTTCGCCACCGTGATCAATGTTCTGTGTGTCCACCTCAACGCGACCACTGAACTTGTCGGTTTGCGGATCAACTGTCTCGTATTTGATGAGGCCACCCATGCTGGCCGCGCCGTAAAGAGTGCCTTGGGGGCCACGCAAGACTTCGATCTGCTGGAGATCAAAGGGATCGATGTCGGGTACGACGCTTCCACCATTGCCGTTCGCTACGGTTGAGCCAAATGGTACGTCGTCGACCGTGATACCAACGGTCGGATTGCCAAAGGTACCCGTAGTAATGCCGCGAATGGACACATTTCCGCGACCGTAACTGAGCCCCGGTACCTGATCGTAGTAATCGCTTAACGACAGCGTGTCGTTCTGGATCAGCGAATTGGCCGCTACGACAGCCACCGGAACTGGCACACTGAGCAGCGCCTCGGAGCGCTTTTGCGCCGTTACCGTTACGGTGGAGAGGGTGGCGGGACCCTGATTGGAAGGCGACTGCTGTTGTTGCCCAGCGTTCGGGTGGGCTGCGTTTGCGGGTGGCTGCGTAGTGTCTTGAGCCTGCACACTGGTCGATAGCAGTGATCCCACCATCACTCCAGCGCCCATGGCAAGAGCGAAACGATCACACCTCGGACGAAGAATACATCCGAGCTCCACTACCAAATGCTTGAATTTCAGCTTCTTCATCGACCCTCCCCGGTCTACTGGTCGCCGTAGCAGGCGGTGTTTTGGGGCCCTTCTTAAGCCCCGGCTAAAGTTGTAAGCCCCGGCTAAAAATGCTGAGAGACTCCCCCGTTCTTAACTGCAATTTATTTCATTGAGAGGGTGATATTCGTGCGACTTTTATGGGTGATGCGCCTGCTAGTATTAAAAAAATCGACATATTGAGCATTGAATGGAAATTTTTGATACTCATTCATGCTGCGCCGCGATAGCAATTTCTTTACACCGCTAAATGACGGTTGATTAAGGGCGAAAAAAAGCCGCACACGAGGTGCGGCTTGGAGAGCAAGTGAGATTATTCAGAATTTGCAGGCCGCACTATCCACGCCCGGCTGACGTTCCCAGTGATAGGCATCCACCATGGCGCCACGCGGGATATAGGTTGCAGTGAATTTTTTTCCGTTGCGTTCCAGCTCCACGCTTATTTCAGCGCTGTCGTCGAACCTGGCTTTCGTCGTGTCCGGGGATCGAATGATCTGATCTCCATTGCGAACGCCTGCACGAGCAGCCGCGGAATCGGGTTTGAGTTCGCTCACCACGGCGTCCGAATTAGGTGTGCTGCGAACAAAACCCATCTCGAAAATGCGGTGTGGCTGACTGACTACTTTGAAGCAAGGCGCGTGTGACGAGGGCGGAATCATAAGCGTTTGCCCGGATGTCATGGCATCGAAGGCCTGCTTTGCTTCTGCGGGTCCAAGTTCCTTACCGACGAGATCCAGCCACTGGGCAACCCCGTATGGTTCGTTGCGTTGAGAGCGGCGATAAAGCTCCAGCACGATGTCATCGAGGCTGTGCTTCCCGCCGCTCTTGGCGCGTATCGCAGCATCTGTCTGGGCTAGGTAGAGGAAGCCGCGGCCATAGGGATCGCGCTGCATGGTCGGGTCTTTCCAGTACAGTTTGGCGACTGCCGCCATCGGCATGTTGCGACTGGGGCTGGTGTAGTACCCCGCGGCACGATCATTGATGCGCTGAAGATATTCATCGGTTGTCAGCAATCCCGCTCGATAAGCAAAGAGCAGGGAGTAATACTCTGCGGTTCCTTCCGTGTACCACGCGGTATCCCCATGGGTTCCTTGGAGACTTGGCCAGGTGTGGGTCATCTCGTGTGAAAGGAGATCCCTGAGGCTGCTCAATGTTGGTTTGGCCGGCGGGTAATACCCAAACATGAAGGAGTGAGCCAGAGCGGTTCCTCCCAGACCAACGTAGGGGTTCTGGCGCATAAAAACGCGGTAGGAGGACTTGGCATCCCCAAAGAAATGGGATGTGTAATCATAGAAGCGGCTAACCCACTGCCCAAGCGCTTGGGCGTCAAAAGGCGGATCGTTCAGCCAATAGACGTTGAGCCGCGCATCAGGCGAGACGGGCAAGCTTTTAAGAGGGCCTGCCGCGTAATAGCTGAAAGACAAGACGTCTGATGGCACGATGGCGGTCACCTCGCCGTCCCCAAGAGACCAGACGCCTTTCGACCCGGCAGGCATATCGCTGAGGTCCCATTTCAAGTGCACCTTATACGGGCCTTCAGCGACCGGGGTCACCATAAAGGACACTCCCGCTCCTTCAAAGCCACCATTTTCTTCTCGCAGATCAAAGAGCGGGCCGTTGTTCGTACTAGAGGTGACAACGCGTGGCGGCGCTTTGAAGGTCAGCACCACATCACCCTTCGTCGCTCGCGCCACGCTCCAGCACCGATAGACGCCTTCGACTGTCGCGGGCTCTTGCGAGAGGGTCAACGGAAGCGATCCCGCATCATCATGAGCGGTGAGGGCATTGCCGTCATAGCGAGCACCCGGTATGCCAACGAGTGTGAGCGGTAGCCGCACGAGAGGGCTGCCTGCCTGCAAGTTCGGCGCCTGAATCGTCATGGTGACGCCGATATAACCATCCTGGCCGGGTGCTGCGTGGGGTTTGAGCACGAGGGTCACTGCGGGTGGTGCGCCGGCAGCGAAGATAGGACCTGAAAATCCAGCGGCGAGACACGATACTGCTGCAACCAATGCCCCTGTTATGAGCTTCATATGGCACTCCAGAGTTTTGCGATGTAAGGCCGCGTGGGCCGATGTATGCGATTAACGACGTAGCCTTCTTCAAGTCGTCATGACAGTTGCGGTGTGCACCTGCGAGCGATAGCGTCACACCTTTCCAAGTACGTCCACCGCTCGTTCAATGTCATCCATCGTGTTAAAGACCGATGGTGTAAATCGAATGCGATTTCGACTGACCGTAATCTGTAGATTGGCGGCCTTAAGCGCAGGCCGTAATTTGAGCGCATCCTTCACGGCAAAGGTCACGATAGGTGCCGTGCTCTCTACAGGCGTGACGAGATCAAAGCCATGCTTGGGAAGCTCACTCTTCAGGCGATCCGTGAGCGGCTTGGCGTGAGCCTGAATCGCAGGAACACCGACTTTAAGAAGGTAGTCCAGCGAATAGTCCAGCAGGCCGATACCCATATGCGAATACGTGCCGCCTGCGTAAATGCCGGTCGCGTCGTGGTAGGTATCGTAGTCCGCAACGTCATTTCCGGGCGGGTCGAACGGATAGACATGGGTCTGAAACTTGTCGATCTGGTAGTAGCCAAAAACGGGGTGCTGAACTTGATCCTGCAGATCCTTACGGATGTATAGGAAGCCAAGGCCGAAGTCGCCCATCAGCCATTTGTAGGACGCGCATGCCGCGAAGTCGACGCCAGTCGCCTTGACGTCAATGGGCACGCAACCGGCTGCATGAATGATGTCCGCATAGACCAGTGCCCCCTTGGCGTGGGCAATGTCACACACCTTTTTTAAGTCGTGCTCGAACCCGTTGAAGGTCGAAACCGCCGACAAGGCGATCAGCTTGGTGCCTTTCTTGACCGCTTCTTCAATGTCGTTCAAATGAATTCGATGGCTCTTGGCTTTCACCCACGTGACGTCCACGTTCTCCTTGGCTAACGCCTCATAGAGATAAAAGGATCCAAAAAAGTGCAGCGTGTCAGTCACCACATGCGCACCGGGATATGGGAGACCCAGTGAGCGAAGGATAAGTTGTTCGCCCCATGTGGTACTTTGGACAAAGGTCACTTCGTCTCGGTCGGCGTTGATCAGTCTCGCGAAGTTCGACAACACGCGTTCACGTATCGGATCCATGTCGAAGGACGCGCTGCCCGGATTGCGCATGCGATGCTGGACGTATGCCTCTAGCGTCGCCTTGGCGCCCAGGCTGATCGGATGCATGGTCCCTGAGTCCAGGTACGTTTCCTTGTTTGCAAGGAATTCAATACCGCCCAGCCCTTGCATGGTACGTAATGGCGTCTGCTTCAGGACGTCGGTGGCTCGGCCGCATAGGGGGGCTGCTCCCGCGGCTCCGGCGGCAAGGAGGAAGCTGCGACGATTCATGGACATGACGGTGACCTCACTTGACTCACTGTGTACGTAAGAAGGAGCGTTATAAGAACGGCGTAGTCGTCACTCCGGCACATGAGGTGAGTCTGGTTGTAATAGGCCGTATTCATGGATTCTTCTTCCCTTCCACGAAGCCGTGGAGCAACAGGGAAAATCGTTTCAAATTGTCGTCTGATTCATAGACGGTATGACCTGCATCGAACGCGACTTCGGTAACGCGGTCAGTGGGAATGCCTGCATGATTGATCGCATAGCGGGCGCCGTACCAACTGGTCGCCATGTCAAACAGGCCTCCAACGAGCAGCACCTTCATCTGGGGTTGCTTCGTCGCAACGGCGCCAATGAACGGCGCGCCATTCACATAGAAGCGCCAACCTTGTTCTCCAGCTTTATCATCGGACCAATTCCACGCCGCATTGACATCGAAGGCGACGGGAATGTAGCGGCGACTGGTAGGTACGCTTAACTCGCTACGGAAATAGTGGTCGGTAATGCCGACGTTTTGGCTGACAACGAGTGACGGATCATTCGTGGGAATGCCTTTCGGTGTGCGAGCATTCAGCGGTCCCGTTATACGCGTGTCCAATCTTCCGAGTCGGAGGTCTTTATCAGCGAGGAGATCATTCAAATACTCCTCGCTACTCATGCGAAGGTGCGCGGTTACAATTTGCTGGACGGAAAGCCCGATATATCCCGACAGCTTCCGCGCGACGTCCGTGAGGCGTTCAGGTGCAAGGGTGTCGCCCCGTTGAAGCGCGGTCGCGTACTCACCTGCGGCGAAGTCTTCCGCATGGCGAACAAACGCATCCAGCGTTAATCCACGTCGATCCACCTTGTTGTGAAACCAGGCGGCGGCGGCCATGGTTGGCAGATTGCTAATGTAGGGCTGATCGTTGCCCTTCGCTTCATCGCTGGCGCTGGGATCAAGTTCGGGCGATATCAGGACCAAGCCCTGAATGCGCTGATCGCCCAGCAGCTTCATCATGGTGGCAAGTCGATAACCGCCGTAGCTTTCGCCAACCAAATAGATCGGGGATCGTTCTCTGTGGTACTTATCAAGCCATTGGTGGATGAACCCCAGAACCTCTTTCGCGTCGCCATCGGGGCTCCAGAAAGGATGTCCGTCGCCACCGGGCAGCACGCGACTCAGGCCCGTACCAACGGGATCGATGAAGACGAGGTCTGCGACATCGATCAAGCTATACGGGTTGTCCGCAACGTAGCTTTCCTTGTGTCCCTGATCGGGTCCAACGATCCGGCGCGGACCCAGACCATGCAGGTGCAGTGGTGTCGACGATGCTCCCGGTCCCCCATTGAAAGCGAAGATGATGGGCCGACTTGCAACGTTCGGAACATCCGTCCGCAAATAGGTGGTCGAAGACAATGTAGCCACCGGATGAGCGGGGTCGTTTCCTAACGGGCTCTCTGCAAAGGTGGCTTGGTACGCAATCGTGTGTCCGTTGATCAGCGCTTTATGGTCCGTCGTGACAGGATGAATGATGGGTTCCGCCGGAGGGGGCGCCTCCGCAGCCGCCCCGGCTACGACGACAAGCATCAGGGACGCCATGAAGTAGTGAAGGCATTTCGACTTCTTAATTGAGAAGGACGTACTAGTTAGATTCATTAGGGCGATATCGATGGGATGCTTCAAAACGTGGTTATTGCCTGGTCCGCCAGCTCGACAAGTCAGAAGTCGTGGTCAGGGGGACGGCGTTTTGCCAGTGTCTTGCTTAGGGTTCGATGAGGCGGCTATCAGGGCTAGGAGGTCGTTGCCCATTTGCTGCATGCATGCGTTGACGGTGTACGACATGTGGCCTGCGTTGTAGTAGGCAATGCGAACGCGATCTTTGGGCCAGCCTGATTGGGCTATCGCGTATTCGGACGCACCCGTCGTCGTCAGTGTGTCGTAATAACCTTGGCCGATGACAACATGGAGCTGAGGATCCCGGTTCATCGCATCCTTGAGCATGGTCATGTACGCCCAGTCTCCGAACGGGTTCTTTGCGCCCCAGTCCCAATCGTCGAAGTTATCGATGTTAAGTTCGAAGCGGTACTGATAGCCGGTTCGAATATGAAGTTCATCACGCGCATAAGTGGCAAAAGCTTGCTCCGCCGCATGCGTGATTTTTTCTACGCCATTGGGGTGGGGATTTTCCTTGGTCGCGACCGCCATGTAACGCCCGTCGTCGGCAGCCAAGACTTCGTTCTGCACTTTCAGCAGGGTTTCCCGGTATTTCACCTTCGAGACCTTCAGGTCATTCGCAATGAAAATGGCTGCCGGGAGCCCCGTCAGGCCTTCCAGCTTTGCAGCTATTTGGTCGCGCTGACTCGGATCGAGATGGCTACCTTTAAATAGGGCGGGCAGATAATCGGTCAGGGCAAATTGACGGGCATCATCCAGATGCTGCTCAAACGTTTTACCTTCATGACTGACCTTGCCGTGGTACCAGCCCAGGGCAGCCAGCGTGGGCAGTGAAACGACATAGCTGATGATGTTGTCGTGCCGCTGAGAAATCTCGGCGATATTGAGTGCCTGCCCCTGCAAGAAGATGCCATCAAGATGAATCGTATTGGCGAGATTGGTGATCTTTTGGGCAGCGGCGGCTGCGCGAAGAGTGCCGTAGCTTTCGCCGAACAGGAATACCGGCGATTGTTCACGCCCATGCGCTTTCAGCCAGGCCTGGATGAACTGGGTCAGCTGATCGGCGTCTGCGTCGACTGAAAAATACGCTTTTTGCGGCGTTCCTGGTGATGTGCGGCTATAACCTGTTCCAGCTGGATCGAAGAACACCAGATCCGTGGCATCGAGAGGTGTATCATGGTTGTCGACCAGCTTCGTTGAGGTTATGTCCGCGTTGACATCGGCAGGTAACTCCAGTCGTTTGGGACCGAGCCCAAGCATGTGAACATAAACGGACGACGAAATAGGGCCGCCGTTGAAGACGAACATAACCGGACGGACTTGTTGATCCTTGATACCCTCGGCAATGTAGGCAATCGATACCAGGTCGGCTGCTGGACCTTTGTTACCGCTACTTACATGGATGGTTGCCACTTCGGCGGCGTAGCGGATGTGCTTATCATGAAACACCCCATGATGATGGGTTGTGATGCTTGGCGGGCTACCTGTATCGGGAACATCCTCGGCATGCACCTGGGAAATAAACATACCCATGGCAAGTAGAGTCATCCCAATGATCTGAAGCTTCATACAGCTGTTCCTTCGATCACTATTACTTCTTGGAGGATGGTGCATAGCCGATGCACTCAATTTCGAGCGCAGCGCCCAATGCCAAACCGGTTACGCCGAGCGCGCTGCGCGCCGGAAAATGTCCTTCGGTGAAGTAGGTGCGATAGATCTTGTTGAACGCGTCCCAATTCTTCATATCGGCGAGCATCACCGTGCACTTTGCAATGTCGTCGGGACCTATGCCGGCAAGCTTCGCCGTAGCCATGACAGCATCCATGGCCAAACGCGCCTGGCTATCAAAGTCTTTACCCAGGCCATGGCTATCGCCGCCGATCTGTCCGGAGAGATAGATTATGTTGCCGGCGCGAACGGCTGGAGAGAACGGGTAATGTCCCGGGCCCTCGGTATAATGGACGAGACTTTCTTGAGACGATGGCGTTGCGGCTGGACTTGCTTGGCTCATTACAGCCATACCGATGACGGAAACAATCGGCAACATAGAGCGGGGCATGTGCGTGACTCTCCATCAGATAGTTACGACGCTATTGATCGTTTGGCCTGGTACCGCAGTAGCCCGCTCCGCAGGCGATCCAATCCATCTCGAACTGCCGCTTCTTCCTTGCCAAACCCTATGCGCAGATGCCCCGGACGCCCAAAGTAGGAGCCTGGCGCAACCGCCAGCGAATCGTTCTCCCACAAGAAGCGCGAGACAGCCAAGTCATCGTCGGAAAAAAGAATTTTCGGAAAATACATGCAGCCGAACTTGGGCACGTTTCCGGCAAGTAGCCCTTCCGTTTCAAGTACGGAAGCCTGCTTGATCATCTGAGGACGCGTAGCGGAAAGGATCGATTGCCAATGTTGTTCAAAGGGCGCCATGTCCTTCAGTACGGCCGCAGCAATGGCGTGGGTTACCTTCGAAACACCGAACTCAAATCGGTCATACACGTTTTGAATGCGTTCGCGCGCTTCCTGTTGAGCAATGATCCATCCGCATCGCAATGCAAAGAGACCATAGACTTTGCTGAGGCTATTTACACTGACGATTGCCGGTGAGAGCCTGGCCGCTGCGCCAACGCGCGAGCCATCAATAATGAAGTCAGCGTAGACTTCGTCGACAATAATCGTGATCCCTGTGCGTTCGGCGAGAATCGCAATTTCAGTGAGTGATTTGTCACTCAGCGCGGCGCCCGTTGGGTTGTTAAGATTGGTCAGCGCAACGAGCTTCGTTTCAGGACGCAAAAGGCTGACGAGCCGATCGATGTTAAAGCTGAAGTCAGGACCCTCGCGATCCCAATAGCTCAATTCCGCCCCACAACTCGAAGCCAGGTCGCCGAAGAGATCGAAATAGGGGCGCTCTACAATCGCGTGGCTGCCCGGTTCAAGGAATGCGCGGAAGATGATCGCGAGTGCACTTCCTCCGCCGGTGGTACACATGATCCAATCCGGATCGACCAGCTCACGTGCAGCGATGGCATCAATCGTGTCGAGATTTCCACGAGCGAATACGCTTCGGTAAGACGGGTTAACTCCCAACTTAAACGCTTCGGTCACCTTCCTCTGAAGGAGCAACGTGGGTTCTTGAAGTGTGCTCGCAAACAAAAGATTGGCATGGGGATCGCCGGCGGCGGAATGGAAAACGGCGCGACACCATTGGGTATAGCTGCCCGGAGTCAGAAGAGGGCGGCGATGATTCATCGCGCAATCATCCTTTCCGCCAAAGCCACTCGACCAGATA
>Ga0153933_1000584_pt1 | contig 12488 bp, 11 predicted proteins | sample TSNJ017MetaG_FD_102275 | JGI IMG/M metagenome (GOLD analysis project Ga0153933, IMG submission 102275) | Attine ant fungus gardens microbial communities from New Jersey, USA - TSNJ017 MetaG | ecosystem: Host-associated > Fungi > Mycelium > Unclassified | place: USA: New Jersey, Wharton State...
CAATTCTGGGCGGCGTTCGACGCCTTCGTGCCGGGCACGCCGCTGTTCAAGTGAAGCTTATGGTGCGGACCGTTCAGCGCTTCAGCAGCGCGATGATGCGCGCCGGAAACCGCCGTTCGGCGAACAGGGTCCTGACCTCGGCGACGCTAAGGTAGCGCTTCTCTCCCTGGCCCTTGCCCATGATGTCGAGCAACACCGGCCATTCGCCCCGCATCAGCAGCGGATAGTAGCAGCGCCTGACACGGTAGAACCAGGGATGGTCATCCTTGGCGCGCTCAAAATTCGCGGCCATGAAGGTCATGATCTCGGGCCTGGTCAGCCCGCGCTCGGTGCCGCCGTCGGGATTCGGGTAGTCCTTGCCGAAACTCGCAAGCCGGGCGATCTCGTCCTCATGCACGATCGCATGCTGATCGAGGATGCGGGAGCCAGCGCCATGCTTGTCGAGCGGGCCGTTGCGCAGCCGGTCGAGGATCGCGCCCCTGGTCAGGCTGCGCAGCTGGCTGACCGGACCGAGCCCGTTCGCGATCATTGCGACCATGAAAATCTGCACGCGCGCGATCAGCGCCGGCAGGCCGGTCTTGCCGGTGGCGAGGTCGATCGTCTCGCTCAGCTCTGGCAGCGGCACGATATGGCCGCCCACATAATTGCCGGCGACCAGCGCGCGCAGGAAAGGGCACGGATTATCGCGGGAAACCTGCGGGGCAGCGATCTCGCCTACGGCGCCATCGGGCATCAAACCACACCCTGAAAAATCTCAGTCCAAGGAGGATAGGGAGGATCCTGGAAGCACCCGTCGGCGTGAGATGAACTCGCGACGAGACTACGGCGAACCCGCCGTTGCAACCAAGGCGAGTTTGCCGAAGGGGATGCCCGCTTTCAAGAGGCCGTCGCGGTAGTGGGCGATGTCGGCCGGGTTCTTCCAGTGGAAATTGCGCAAATGCCGCTCGACGGTCAGGTTGGGATAATTGCCGAGCAGCGCCTCGGCGGCCTGTGCCGCTTCGCCCCTGCGCCCGAGCTGCGCAAGCGCGGCGGCGCGGACCGCAAGGCCCTGCAGATGGTTCGGATTGAGATAGAGCGTTTCGCGCGACCATGACAGCGATGCGTCATATTGCCCGAGCAGGTAATGGCTGAACGCGTTCAAGGCGCCCCATTGATAGCGGGGATCGCTGTTGTCGCGCTGGACCGCCATCGAGAACAGCTCGACCGCCCTGCGGTGATCGCCGACCACCATGTGGCAGATGCCGAGCACGCCGCGCGCGCCCATGTCGTAGGGGTTGAGCTCGATCGCCCGCTTGATGGCGTCCATCGCGGCTTCATAGTGGCCCTGCATCGCGTGCAGATAGGCGAGCAGCGAGAACGCAAAGGACGAGCGCGGATCGAGCCGCACGCTGCTCTCGGCGAGGCTGACCGAAGACGCCCACAATTCGCGCGTGCTCGGGATCCAGCCGAACTGGGAGCCCTGGATCTGGATGGTCGCCAGATAGGCGCGGGCGATCGACAGCGCGGGATCGAGCTTGATCGCCTCCTTGAACAGCGCGATCGCGACCTCGAAATCGTCCTTGGTCTGCTGATAGTAATGCGACAGTCCCTTGAGGAAACGATCCCAGGCGGTGAGTTCGGAGCTTGGCGAGCGTGCCGGCGCCGAGGCTTCGGCGCGATAGATCTCCTGGGCGACTGCGGCGGAGAGATTGGAGGTGATCTCGTCCTGCATCGCGAACAGGTCGCCCATGTCGCGATCGTAGCGGCCGGTCCACAGCTGCTCGCCCTTTTCGGGTGCGATTAGTTCGGCGCTGACGCGGATCTTGTTGCCGGCACGCCGCACCGAACCCTGGATCAGATAGGTCGCGTCGATCTCGCGCGCGATCAGGCGGGTCGAGACGTTCTTGCCCTTGTAGGTGAAGGTCGAGTTCCGGCTGAGCACCCGGTAGAACGAATTCAGCGACAGTGCGTGGATCAGGTCCTCGGTCAGGCCGTCGGAGAAATACTCATCGGCGCTGCCCGAGAGATTGTCGAACGGAAGCACACCGACGATCGCGGTCCGGTATTGGCCCGGCAGATGCGGTCCCTCCTGCGGAGCCTTCTCCTGCAGGTCGGATCCGGCCGGCGCCCAGGTCCAGACATTGATCGGCTCGGCGATGTTCTTGAAACGGTGCGGGCCGGCGTCGATCAGGGTGACCGCCAGCCGCCGTCCGGCTTCGGTACGGGCCTTCTCCGACACCGCGATGCCGCCGGGCGCCGCCACCGTCTCGAGACGGACCGCGATGTTGACGTCGTCGCCGAACACCTCGTCCTCGTCGGCCATGACGTCGCCCATGTGGACGCCCATCCGGAAGTGCATGGCCCGGTCGTTCGGCAAATGTTCGTTACGCTCGGCCATCAGGGTCTGCATGGCGACCGCGGCCTCGATGGCGCCGATGATGCTCGGGAATTCCAGCAGGAAGCCGTCGCCGGTGTTTTTGACGATCCGGCCGCCATGGTTGAGGATGATCGGGTAGATCGCGCTGCGGTGGGCCTTGAAGGAGGCATGGGTGCCCGCCTCGTCGGCCCCCATCATGCGGGAATAGCCGGCGATATCAGCGCAAAGAATGGCAGCTAGCCGTCTTTCCATGTCCCCCAATGCCCTGGAATGGCCACTCAACCGATGTGACCGAATCCAATACTTACAAGACATGCCATAGCTGGCGGAAGCCCGGTCTGCGCACAACTATAGCGCATGATAGTCGAAATTGGCATGCGACCAACGGTCTTCACAACACCGTTTCTAACGAGTTTGTGTGTCGCAGCAATGGCGCTACTCTGAGCGGGCATCCCTTTCCGTTTTGTTACTCACATAGGTTACTCTGGCCGCATGCTCGGAATCCACGAACTCTGGCTGTTTGTCGTCTCGGGCCTGCTGCTCAACATCACCCCGGGGCCGGATACCGCCTATATCATCGGGCGCAGCATCCAGCTCGGCTGGCGCGGCGGCGCCGCGGCCGCGATCGGCATCAGTTGCGGCTGCCTGGTTCATGTGCTGGGCGCGTCGATTGGCCTCTCGGCCCTGCTGATGGCCTCATCGACCGCGTTTCTGGTCGTCAAGCTGGTCGGCGCGGCCTATCTGGTGCTGACCGGTCTACAGATGCTGCTCTCGCGCACCAAGCCGATCGCCGAGATCGCGGCACAGGGCGGCGAGACCTCGATCGCGCGGATTTTCTGGCAGGGCGCGCTGACCAACGTGCTCAATCCCAAGGTGGCGCTGTTCTTCCTGGCCTTCCTGCCGCAATTCGTGGCGGCCGACAGCCCGCACAAGGCGCTCGCCTTCCTGGTGCTCGGACTGATCTTCATCACCAACGGCACGCTGTGGTGCCTCACTGTTGCGGCCTTTGCGTCCGGGGCCGCCGGCCGTATCCGGCAATCGGCGGGGGTGATCACCTGGATCAACCGCGTGCTCGGCAGCCTGTTCGTCTATCTCGGCATCCGCGTCGCGATGCTCGAGGCGCGCTGATTCCTATCCCTGCAGCTTCAACAGCGCGCTGCCGGCGAGGTAGAGGCCGAGCAGGATCATCGAGATGAGGAACCAGCGGCGGAACACGTCCGGCTGCATACGTGTGCGCACCGACTGGCCGAGGAACATGCCGGCGAAGGACGCCACCATCGCCACCGCGCCCGGCAGCGCGGTTGCGGCGGTCAGAAGGCCTGACGCCGTCAGGTTGAAGGCAAGCGCGATCGTCGCAGTGGTGAAGAAGACGCCGAGCGCCTGCACCAGTTCGTCCCGCTCCATCCCGATCGCCTGCATGAACGGCATCGAGGGGATCACCTGCACGCCGGTCGCCGCCGAGATCAGTCCGGTGACGACGCCGACGATGCCGCCGACCCACTTCTCGTCGCGCCGCGCGACCTTGAAGCTGAACTTGCTCAATCCGCCGATCGCGTAGATCACCAGCAGAAGGCCGAGCACCACGGTGCCGTAGGGCGCGTAGGGCCCGGTCAGGAGCCCGGCATTGAGCCAGATGCCGACCACGGTGCCGAGCATCAGCGGCCACAGCCGCTTGAGGATGTCGCGCAGATAGGGGCCGACGAAGGTCTGCCAGATATTGGTGACGATCGCCGGCACGATCACGATCGCGATCGCCTGACCCGGCGGCATCGTCACCGCCAACAGCCCCATCGAGACCGTCGGCAGGCCGAGGCCGAGGGTACCCTTGACGAAGCCGGCGAGCAGGAAAGCGAAGGCGATCAGGATCAGGACATGGTCGATCATGTCTGCACGTTGACCGAGGCGCAGGATCGGCACAATCTGGAGCTTACGGAGTTTGCCTTCGGGCTAACCGAAGGGTCAGACCAGGGTGGGACAATTGATGCGCTTCGATCTGACCGACCTGCAATTGTTCATCGCGGTAGCCGATGCACACAGTATCACGCAAGGGGCCGCGCGTGCGAACCTGGCGCTGGCCTCGGCCAGCGAGCGGATCAAGGGCCTCGAGGATGCACTCGGTGTGGCGCTGCTCAAGCGCGGCCGCCGCGGCGTCGAGTTGACCGCGGCGGGCGAGAGCCTGCTCGACCATGCCCGCATCGTGATCCACAATGTCGAGGCGCTGCAGGGCGATCTCGCCGCCTATGCCAGCGGCGTCCGCGCCAGCGTGCTGCTGCTCGCCAACACGTCCGGCCTCTCGGAGCATCTGCCGCGGGCGCTCGCTGCCTTCCTGCGCGAGCATCCCGAGATCAATGTCGACGTCGAGGAACGCGAGAGCACCGATATTGCGGCGGCGATCGCCTCTGGTGCCGCCGATCTCGGCTTTGCCGCGGAGCACGCGCTGCCCGACAGCGTCGAGCGCTTCCTGTTCAGCGAGGACCGCCTGACCTTGATCGCGGCAAAGCGCAGCGATCTCGGCAGCCGCCGCCAGATCGACTTCCAGGAGGTGGTCGGCCGCGATTTCGTCGGGCTCACGGCGTCGACCGCGCTGCAACTGCACATTTCCAAACATGCGGCGAAGCTCGGTGCGCGGCTGCGCTTCCGTGCCCGCTTGCGCGATTTCGACGCAATCTGCCAGATGGTGGCGGCCGGCGTCGGCGTCGCCGTGGTGCCGGAGACCGCGGCCCGGCGCGCCGCGCTTGCGATGCCGATCGTGATGATCCGGATCCGCGACGGCTGGGCCAACCGCCGGCTGACAATCTGCGCCCGCAGCTTCAAGGCGCTGCCGCGGCCGGCCAAGCAGCTGGTCGACTATTTGCGCGCGGGCGTGCAGCACTGACGGCCGCTCATTTCGCCGTCTCGACGCCGGCGTCCTGGATCACCTTTGCCCACTTCTTGATATCCGCGGCGATGAAGTCGCGGAATTGCTCCGGCGTGTCGCTGACCAGCGTCAGGCCCTGATCGGCGAGCTTGCCCTTCACGGTCGCATCCGTCATCGCCTCGGCGGCGACCTGGTTGAGCTTCGCGACGATCGCGGGAGGGGTGCCGGCCGGTGCGACCATGCCGTACCAGTTCTCGATGACGAGATCGGGCATGCCGACTTCCGCCGTCGTCGGCACGTCGGGCGCGGTGGGAGCACGTTCGCGACCGCCGAGCGCGATTGCGCGGAGCGTGCCGGCCTTGATCTGCGGCAGGATCACCGGCAGGTCGAGGAAGGTCATCTGCACCTGCTGGCCGAGCAGGTCGTTCACCGCCGGGGCCGCGCCGCGATAGGGCACGTGGACGATGTCGATCTTCGCCGTCAGCTTGAACAATTCGCCGGCCAGATGCGGCAGGCTGCCGGGGCCGGAGGAGGCGAAGTTGAGCTTGCCGGGCTTGGCTTTCGCCAACGCAACCAGCTCGCTCATGTTCTTCGCCGGCACGTCGGTGGCGACGACGAGCATTTCCGGTACGGTCGCGACCAGTGTCACCGGCGCGAGGTCCTTCAACGTGTCGTAGGCAACCTTCTCCATGCTCGGACTGATCGCGAGCGCGCCGGCGCTGGCGATGCCGATGGTGTAGCCGTCGGGCGCTGCCTTCGCGACAGCGTCGGTGCCGAGCACGCCGCCCTGGCCAGCTCTGTTGTCGACGATGACGGGCTGCTTGACGAGCTCCGATATCTTCTGCCCGACCACGCGCGCGATGATGTCGTTCGGGCCGCCCGGCGGGAACGGCACGATCAGCCGGATCGGCTTGGCGGGAAAATCCTGCGCGGCAGCTGCAACGGGCGCGAGAAGCAGGAACAGTCCTGCCAAAAGTCTGCCGCCAATCGTCATCTGCGCCCGTCCCTGACTTTTCTGGTTGTAGTCAGGATGGGCGCAGAACGCCGTGACGGCAACCGGAGAAATCAGGCGTTGAGCAGCTTCATCGCCGCTTCATGCACGCGCGGATCGCCGGCGGCGATGATGCGGCCGCCGCTCTGCGCCGGCTTGCCGTCCCAGGTGGTGACGACACCGCCGGCGCCGGTGATGATCGGGATCAGCGCGGCAATATCGTAGGGTTTCAGCTCGGTCTCGACCACGAGATCGAGATGGCCGGCGGCGAGCATGCAGTAGGAGTAACAATCGCCGCCATAGCGGGTCAGCCGTGCCGCGTTCTCGATGCGGGTGAAGCAGGCGCGGTCGGCCGGGTTCATCAACAGCGGGCTCGTGGTGTAGGTGGTCGCTTCCTTCAGCGAGGCGCAGCGCCGCACCGAGAGCCGCCGTGCACCCGACGGGCCGGAATAATGCGCCGAACCGCTGTCGCCGGAGAAGCGCTCGCCGATATAGGGCTGGTGCATCATGCCGAACACCGGCGTACCCTTGTGGAGCAGCGCGATCAGCGTGCCCCAGATCGGAAAGCCGGCGATGAAGGATTTGGTGCCGTCGATCGGATCGAGCACCCAGACATAGTCGGCGTGCTCGCGCTCATTGCCGAACTCCTCGCCGACGATGCCGTGCTGCGGAAAGCTCGCCTTGATCAGCCGCCGCATCACCGCCTCCGCGGCGCGGTCGGCTTCGGTGACGGGATCGAAATCGCTGGCGCTCTTGTTGTCGACCGAGAGCGAGGTGCGGAAGAACGGCAGGATGGTTTCGCCGGATGCGGTGGCGAGGCGGCCGATGAAGGCGGTAAAGTCGATGACCGTCACGGCAGGTCCTTACAACACACGACGAGGTGGAAATCGGAAGCGCTCCTGCCTAGCTCAATTGAGCGAGGCGCGCACGGTTAACGGTAGGTTATCCCACCCTGATGACGCGGCTTCGGACTTTCGAGTCGGCTTCGAATTCGAAAGCTGTTCGGGCCGCTGAGACCTTCACGAAGCCGCGATTTCTGGTATACGGGCTATGCATTCAACGCTTAGCGGTTCGTTCATTTCTTGTAAATTACTGATAACACTTGCGAAAATTTCTCATCTGGCGGCGTGTGGCATATTGGCCAACACCCCAAAGAATACGCGGGAAATGTTTCGAAAGTTCTTGCGTTTTGTGCAGCGCGGTCGCATATTGTTGCGGTGCGGTAGCGCCTCGCGCTATCGCTGCCCTCCTTGGGCGTTTCCTCCCTAGACTTGGGCCGCTTGTTCATTCAAGCGGCCCTTTTTTCTTTTGAGCCGGTTTTCTCTTCTCGTTATTTCGGGATGCGCCACTTGGCGCGAACCCGGAATCCATTCATCCACAGAGTCTGCGGCCAATGGCCTCGCGCCAACACGCGCGCCTCGGAAGGACGGAGAGAGCTTACTCCGCAGCGGCCTGGAACGGGCCGAGATCGCCGAGCGGAACCTCGGCCAGCGCATCCGCCAGCGTGGCGAAGTCGGCGGCCACCTGGCCGAAGCGCGGGCCGCGCTCGCGGCGGCGCTCATCCATGTAGACCGCGCGGTTGAGCTCGATCTGCACGGTGTGCAGGCCGCTTGCCGGATTGCCGTAATGCTCAGTGATGAAACCGCCGGCGTAAGGCTTGTTGCGGCCGATCGAATAGCCGAGCGCGCTCATGATCTCCTCGACCAGGTCGGGCAATAGCGGCGCGCAACTCGTGCCGTAGCGGTCGCCGATCACGACGTCGGGCCGGCGCGGCTCGTCGCGCGAGACGCCGATCGAGGGCATCGAATGGCAGTCGACCACGATCACGGTGCCGAACGCCTGGTGCGCCTTGTTGATCAGCCGGCGCAACGCTCGGTGATAGGGCTTGTAGAGCACCTCGATCCGGTTCAGCGCCTCGTCGACGTCGAGCCGCTCGCGATAGATCTCCTGGCCGTCGCCGACCACGCGCGGGATGGTGCCGAGCCCGCCGGCGACCCGCATCGAGCGCGTGTTGGCAAAGCTCGGCAGCCGTCCGGTGAACATGCGCGGGTCGAGCTCATAGGGCTCGCGGTTCACGTCGACATAGGAGCGCGGGAAGTTGACCCGCACCGTCGGGAAGCCGCGCGCGCTCAAGTCCGCGATCAATTCGTCCATGAAGGAATCTTCGGAGCGGCGCAGCGAAGCGAGATCAATCCGCGAGGCATCGAGGAAGTCGGCCGGATAGACCGAGCCCGAATGCGGAGAATTGAAGATGATCGGCGCGCGCCAGACCTGCGGCTCGAAAATCTCGAACGGAGGCGACAACTCGCCAGCAAACTCGGTCATTCCCTCGGCGCCGTCCCTTTACGTCCGCCATGTCCGGACAATCTGATTCTGCCGGAAATGCGGAGATTTATGGGTGGGCATTGTCGGTAATCGCGGTCATTCTGCCAAGTGAAAAGAGCGGGCGATCCGCTGGAACGCGTCTTAACACCTGGAAATGCCGCGCGAGGTTGATTCGATGCGCGGTTGGGTCCACAAATAGCCGCGCCGCCAGCCGATGCTTTGGCGCAAACTTCACCCGAAATTTACCGACTGTCGGGCTTAGTATTCGAAGTGATCCTCCAGCCGGATTCGACTGCTCCTGCCATGCCGAAAATCCTTCTCGCCGAAGACGACAATGATATGCGCCGTTTCCTGGTCAAGGCGTTGGAAAACGCCGGATTCAAGGTCTCGCCGCACGACAACGGCATGTCGGCCTACCAGCGGCTGCGTGAGGAGCCGTTCGAGATGCTGCTCACCGACATCGTGATGCCTGAGATGGACGGCATCGAGCTGGCGCGCCGCGCCTCGGAACTCGACCCCGACATCAAGATCATGTTCATCACCGGCTTTGCCGCAGTGGCCCTGAATTCCGACTCGGAGGCGCCGAAAAACGCCAAGGTGCTGGCCAAGCCGGTGCACCTCAGAGAATTGGTCAGCGAAGTGAACAAGATGCTGGCGGCCTGATTCGGTCACAAAACCTGCATTTTGTATCCTTGCCTGCCCCGCCGGGGTCCGTTATAGGGACCCGACCCGATACGACTTAAGGGCGCGTAGCTCAGCGGGAGAGCACTACCTTGACATGGTAGGGGTCACAGGTTCGATCCCTGTCGCGCCCACCATCCTTCGCTCGCGAAGCGTGCGAAGGATGCCACGCCGAAGCCCAATGGGCGCAGGCGGGCTCGTTGCTACGAGCTATTCTGATTCAACCCGTCAAACAGCATCGAATGCGGGCCTGAATTTGCTGTCGCTCTTTGAGTCACGACAGATCGTCGTCCAAGCTTCGGCCAAGCCCGACACCTACGGCGCAAGATAGCTGCGATATACCGCTTCGAACATCTGAGCACGGACGTGGCTGAGCATGTCGTCCGGCTCGCGGCCGCTGCCGAGGCCGCGCTGATAGGCGAGGCGGGCCACGTCGGTTGCGATATGGCAGGAGACCTCGCGGATGCGCGGCAGCGCTGGATAGAGACTGCCCTGCGCGAGATCCGCCTCGGTGACGAGATGCGACAGGGTCCGCGCCGCGACCATGAACATCTCGTCGGTGACCCGGCTGGCGCCCGAAGCGATCACCCCGAGGCCGACTCCCGGGAAAATATGCGAGTTGTTGCCCTGGCGCGGCACGAAGCTCCGGCCAGCGAACGTCACCGGCGCATAGGGACTGCCACAGGCGAACAGCGCCCGGCCGCCGGTGTGACGATAGGCGTCCTCGGCGCTGCATTCCGCCTGCGAGGTGGGATTGGACAGCGCGAAGACGATCGGTCGCGCGTTGAGCTCTGCCATGGTGCGCAGCACATCCGGCGTGAAGGTGCCGCCCACCGCCGAGACCCCGATGATGCCGGTGGGCCGGAGCGCCGTGATCGCCTTGAGAAAGTCGGTCACCAGCGGGTGCTCATGGGCGTAGCCGAGCTTGTGGTCGGCGAGGTCGTTGCGCGCCTTGACCACCAGGCCCCTGGAATCGACCAGCCAGATCCGGCTTCGCGCGTCCGCCTCCGAAAGGCCCTCCGCCACCATGGCGGCCACGACGAGGTCGGCAATGCCGGTCGCCGCTTCACCTGCGCCAAGGAACAGCAGCTTCTGCTCGGTCAGCCGGCCCCCGGTGATCCGTAACGCCGAGAACAAGCCGGCGAGCGCCACCGATGCGGTGCCCTGGATGTCATCGTTGAACACGCAAGCGGCGTCGCGATAGCGCTGCAACAGCCGGAACGCATTGTGGTTGGCGAAATCCTCGAACTGGATCAACACGCCGGGAAATGCTTGCTGTGCAGCCTGCATGAATTCGTCGACGATCGCGTCATAGTCGTCGCCGCGCAGCCGCGGCTGGCGTAGGCCGATATATTGAGGGTTCTTCAGCAACTCGGCGTTGTTGGTGCCGACATCGAGCACCACCGGCAGGCATAGCGAGGGGTGGATGCCGGCGCAGGCGGCATAGAGCGAGAGCTTGCCTACCGGAATGCCCATGCCGTTTGCGCCGAGGTCGCCGAGGCCAAGGATCCGCTCGCCGTCGGTCACCACGATCAGCCGCGCCTTGTGCGGCCAGTTGCGCAACAACTCGGCGATGCGGCCGCGGTCATTGGTGCTGACATAGAGGCCGCGCGGACGACGGAAGATATCGCCGAAGCGCTGGCAGACCTCGCCGACCGTCGGCGTGTAGATCAGCGGCTGGATCTCGTCGATGTTGTCGCAGACCACGCGTAGGAACAGCGTCTCGTTGCGGTCGCGCAACGCGTTAAGGGCGACGAACTTCTCCAGATTGTCCGGCAGGCGGCGCAGGTTCTTCAAGATGCGCTCTGCCTGCTCCTCCATGGTCGAGACGTGGGGCGGCAAGAGGCCGCGCAGGCCGAAGGCGTCGCGCTCGGCAAGCGAGAAGGCGGTACCCTTGTTGAGTAGTGGATCGCGCAGCAGCGCGAGGCCGTGCGGCAGATCGATGGAGGTGTGAACGGGTTTCTTTGCTGCTGACAGGGTCACGGCGTCCTCACGGCTTCGGTCCCGTCGGCGCTTGTTGCCAACGGATCCTTGTTTCTTGTCCGGACAGCCGCAATGTCGCTCGCGCGTCTGGACGTGCGGAACGATGTGGTGCACCGCGTGCTGCCCGAAGGGGAATGCCTAGGTTGACCGTTGATGAACGCAAATGACAAGCATCAATTTGCAGCGCGACTTGCGCAGTCGCCTTCATTGCATTGCAGCGAACATGGTTCGCTGATGTGCGATTGTTGCGTCGCACAGGAGGATCGTAGGCGTGGCAAAATCAATAACGACCGCCGTCGCGCTTTTGCCGCGTGATCCATTCCGACAAGGTCTTTGGTGCCGATCCAGAAGTCCGGCCAAATGATCCCTTGGACAACGATCCCTTGGACGGCGCCCCCTTGGCATTGTCTTGGACGCCCTTCGCCGGACGGGTTCGCAGCAGCTGCGCTTCCGTTTCCATGACGCCCCTCTCGGCAGAGGTCGATCTCTCTGCGGCTTCCTTCTCAAGACGCAGCTTTTTCAAGCGCGCCATCTTGTCGCGCTCTGCTTCTGCTTCGGGGCTTTCGGACAGCAGCGTTTTTTGATGAGCAGGCTCGGCCGCGACCACGATCCCGATAATGGTTGTCTCGCCGAGCGCCTTGCAGGCTTCGAGCCGATGCAGTCCCTCGACAAGAACGAAGCGGCCTTCGTCGGGCCGGACGAGAATGGGGGCTTGTTGCCCGATTTCGAGAATACTTCCCGCGATCTCCTCGACGACGTCGGGCCTGATTTCCTTCTTTCTCTTCACGGGAACGTAAATCTTGTCGATCGGGAAGCTTTCCGGTTTGGGCATAGCCTCTCCTCCGCTTTCACAAGGCCCGTCGGAAACGCATGCCGGTGGGGCGGCGATCTTAGGGATGAAGCGCTCGACCGCAAAGGCAATTCGGGGGGCGCCGGGTATTGATCGGCGTCCAGGCCGGCAATGCGCCGGGCCGGCTAAAATCTCCGCGATTGGCGGACAAAGGGATGGATTTCTCGGCCGGGATAGTCAATTCTGATTCAGAACTAACAATCCGTGCCAGCACACGGAGGAGATATCCCATGGAGGAAGCGCGCGAGGGGCAGTATGTCCGCCAGGTCGGCGGTGAGCTTGTGTCCTCGGTCATCGCTCGGTCGAAGCCGGTTAGGGTCGAGCTGCTGCGCCGAACCTCGCGGCCGCGAATGAACTGGCACTTCCGCCAGCCCGAACTCACCTTGTTCCGGTTCGGCCAGGGCTGTTCGCGATTGCGGGCCAGGGTCGACGGCCGGCCTGTGGA
>Ga0153933_1000585_pt1 | contig 12480 bp, 16 predicted proteins | sample TSNJ017MetaG_FD_102275 | JGI IMG/M metagenome (GOLD analysis project Ga0153933, IMG submission 102275) | Attine ant fungus gardens microbial communities from New Jersey, USA - TSNJ017 MetaG | ecosystem: Host-associated > Fungi > Mycelium > Unclassified | place: USA: New Jersey, Wharton State...
GATGCGGACAATCGAAGAACAACGCTGACGCTGCCCAATGGGATCACGGTCAACTACGGCTACGACGTGGCCAGCGAGCTGACGGGGCTGACCTACGCGCAGGGCAACGGCGCCACGCTGGGCAACTTGACCTACAGCTACGATGCCGATGGCCGTATTGCCAGCAAGGGCGGGAGCTTTGCTACCGACACCTTGCCCACCGCGACCACGCAGGCGGCGACGTTTGATCTCAATGACCGGGAGACCAGTTTCAATGGGGCCGCTTTGAGCTATGACGCGGACGGCAATCTGGTCAACGATGGCACCAACACCTATACGTGGAATGCCAGGAACCAACTCGTGCAGGTGAGTCAGAATGGTGTGGCGCAGCTGAGCTACACGTATGACGCGATGGGCAGGCGCACGAGTAAGACCTCCCAAGGCGCGGCGACACAGTTCTTGTACGACGGGGACAACGCCGTGCAGGAGGTGCAAGGCAGTACCGTAAATCCTATTTTTGTCGGCCTTGAAGATGATGAACGCTTTGCACGTAACGACGTTACTGGCCGCACTTACTTTTTGACGGATGCGCTGGGAAGCACCATTGCTCTAACTGATCCAACAGGTGCGATCCGCGAGCAATACAGCTATGACCCATACGGCAACGTGACGCCGAGTGACACGACAACGGGTTTCACGAATCCCTACCAATACACCGGGCGCGAAGCGGATGCGCCGGGTTTGTATTACTACCGTGCGCGGTACTACAGCCCGATGATGGGCGGGTTTATAAGCGAGGACCCAGCAGAGTTCTTCGGAGGACAGCTCACTTTCTACGGTTACGCCGGTGGTGATCCGTTGGACTTTACTGACCCGATGGGACTTTTTCCGGGTAACAGTGGTGAGCGTGGATGGTCAGGTGGTGCGGGCGGAACTGGTAATCCAGGAAAGCACTGGAAGGACGACCCAAAAAATCCGGGGTGGGGGTGGCAGAAAAATCCTCAAACGGGGAAGAAAACTTACAAGAAGCGGCCGCCATACATTTGCCCAGACGATCCTGCTAAGCAAAAAATGGATCCCTTTGAATCGTTGGAACCGCAGATGTATCCAGGTGCATATGCGCCGAATACTTCACCTGCGTATCCCGGTGCATATGCGCCAGACTACGACGACATGCCAACGACTTATCCGGGCTCTTATGCACCAACTCCAGCCACGAAGACCATTACGGTCGGCGGCGTCATAGTTATCATTGTTATTGTTGCTCTTGCACCGGTGGGGGCGTGATGAAAAAGTCTAAAGGTACTATCTCAACTTCCGCGGTTGAATTGAAATCAGAGGCCAGAAAACTACTCGAAGAGGCGTGTGACTTGTTCGAGTCTGGAGAGCGGTCGAGGTCGATAAAGCTCTTCCTGAAAGCTGCGGAAGAGGGAAGCCGCGAAGCGCAGGTCAATCTCGCCAATATTTATGATGAAGGGGACGGGATCAAGGCTAACTTTGACAAGGCCCGTTACTGGTACAAACGTGCCATCACGGGTGGGAGTCCTGAGGCGGCATATAACCTTGGCATTAGCTATCTAAATAGAGGTGATGCCCGTTGGGCTCGCCACTGGCTTCATGTAGCCAAATCAATGGGCGATGAAGATGCCAGCGAAAAGTTGGGCCAGTTGGATGGGCGATAACGGCATCTCGATGCGAATCCGATGAGTAACCGGGGCGTTGGAAAAACCACCAAGTTCACTCTCGACGCCGACACGCCGCTGAGCGCAGACGAGCAGGCGATGCTTGCTCGCTTAGCCGTCATGCCGGACAGCAACATCGACTGCAGTGACATCCCGTCCAGCCCGTCTGACGCCAAATGGATGCGACCAGACGGTCCGCCGGTCGTCGTCGCGCGGAAGCGTAAGCCGCACAAGTAGCCAAGCGTTATGGTGCGGCTTCTGGTGTCATGGGAGCAATGTTGACGGCTGAAAGTAAAGGTGATCTGGGAGCTGGAATGGCTGGTGGACTATTAGGCGGACCTGTCGCAGCTCAAATGATTAACGATGGTTACCCACGCCCCGTTGCTAATGCGGCAGGAGCGGCAGTCGGAGGTAGCGTTGGTGGTGTTGTCTATGGCTTTTTTAAGGGGCGGCTTTCAGTGGGATGCTTAAAGCTGGTTTAAAGGGTGGTGGCATTGGTGTTGCGATCAGTGTTGCTCAGTCTGGATTAGAGGCTGCTTTGCGAGCCGGTGATGATTGCGGGTGCGACAAATGAGCGAGCTTTTTCTGAAATCCCTAGTAAAAATGCTATTGATTTTTTTACCAGTTGCCTTGGTGGTGTTCTATGGATGTTATTTATTGATGGAAATGATGATTGTGCATGGCATGAAGCAGTTTGCTTACGTGCCGGCGCTACTTTCTGCGGGACTTCTTTATTACATCGCAAGGCGCTTAATTGGTCGCGACTTGAAGCAGATGGCAGAGCTGCGTAAGGCTAGGGGGAAGTCCTGAGTGGGGCATTCGCGTGACAGCGAGCAACACGCAGTAGACATTCCTACGCCTTGGGGTTACACAGGCACTGCTGCGAGCGCCGAGATGGTTAACGCCAGCAATGATGCCGCGGCGATTCGTGCCAATACTGGGATTGGTTCACTGATCAGAGGGTTCGGTGGTCGGGTAGCTTCGAGCACTCCCAACCCAGCTGATGGATCAGGTTCCGATTGTGGTTGTTCTAAGTAAGGTTGGAGACAATGGAAACGAACAAAGTTCCAAAAATTAGCGGCTTTGCGAAATACTTTACTATCGCTATGGCTTTGGTGCCGATCGCTATTGCGATATGGCTGATTACTATTGTTCCTGCTCAAGATGCGCAGGGGCGCTATCTGGTATTAGTAATCATTGTTGCCTTGGTTTTTCTTTCAAGCTTTTTAGCCCCCTATATGATCCGAGTTTCCACTACTCAGTTCTCTGTTGAAGGGGTTGAGCAAGTTGCGTTATTCAAAGGCGGACGCTTTTGGTTGACGGCGAGCCTCAAATGGCAATCGGTTGAGAAAGTTTCATATAAGCAACTTGCCTATAAGCTATTCGGAGACAATGAAGTGATTTCTATCTATCTCGGCTGTTTCGGTGATTACAAAGAGGTTGCTGATTTTATAAATGGCAAGCTACCAAAGAGTGCGGTTTGGGGGTGATGTCGAGACGCGACGGCTGTATAGGGCGGAGGGTGAGAGTAACCAATGATTGTTGGTCTTTCTTATTTGACGGTTGCGATTGCTCTCCCACTGATCATGCTGGCTATTCGATCAGCGAGCAGGGGTGATGGCGAAGATGGTGATGAGTTCCGGTATCAACCAGGTTGGGCGCCTGCGATGCTGCTTCTCTCCAGTGTGCCTGTTGTGGCTGCGTTAGTTGTTCTTGTGCTGATGTGGCCAAATGTCAGCGGCATCCAGTTTTTGGTTGTTGCGCTGGTTGCTGCCGCTATCTCCTGTTACTTCGTTTACGGCTATAGATATTTGAAGGAATTTTGTATTTCGGCCGATGGTGATGGGATTGAAATTAATACGGTATGGGGCGCTAAGAAGATAGGCTTTGATCAGATTAAAAAGATCGTTTTACTCCAGGGTGGTCGAGGTGAAGAGGTTCTGGAGGTTTATGATGCGCGCGAAAAACGAGTTCTTAGGCTCACCGATAGTCTTAATGATCTTCAAGGATTGTGTGGTCTGTTAAGAATGCGGGCTGGAAAGTTTGGTGCGGTTTATAAGCGCAGGGATAAGTGGGGAAAGTGGTCATAGCTCATGTCTTTAGACGGCACGGATGATGGGGCCACGTCCCGCCTTGTGCTTGGCCGGTTATGAAGAAATGACGCGCACGGTTGAGGCCCCGATTCTTGCTGCACGCGGTATTCCCGTTGTCTTCTATTAAGGGCGGTGGGTGATATGACATACAAGATTTCCTTGGTCGCCAGAAATGAAGGGGTGGAATACGTCGATGAAAATGGCGTGTATAGATTTAATGTCTCACTTGAAAATGGAGTGTGGACTGTTTACCTGCCGGGTACGTTTGGCGATTTTCATGAAATAAAGGTTTTAAGTGATGAAGATCGAAACCGAATTATTCCGCGCGTAGTTGAATGCCTTTCAAAAGTGAGATGGCTCGGCTTTTTCAGTAAGTCCTATAGTGTTCAGGTGGTTGAACAAGCTACTTGATTGAATAAAACAAAGGGGACGGGAATAGTTAAATCGCCACCACTGCCCAGTGTTTATGAGCGCTTTGCGCAGACTGATGTTAACGGGCGGACATACTTGCTAACCGATGCGTTGAACGGACGAGTGATGTACCCGAACTACGGCCACGACAAGCCGAACGCCGCCAGCAACTTCTGGGTCTACAGCGCCAAGGATGGTTGGCAGATGTACGGCGGCGGGCATGTGACGCGCGATGCAACGCAGATTGCGCCCGATCCCGGCGTGGCGTTGGTGTGGGCGATGGGCGCGGGCGTGTCGCTGGGCAACGCCGAAGGGCTTCAATTCTCAGCGACCAAAACGATTCCAAATTATGCCGATAGCCACAGCGGACCCTGCTACCAGCAAAGTAATGAAGGTGCCGAAAGACGATGAGCACCCCATCGTCTTTCCACCGCCAACTCGGCAACCAACATGAAGGTCATAAAGCATAGGTAACCCGAAAAAGTATGTTGCTGCTCCGGCGCACAACAGCACGAGCAATACCATTGCAACGAACGCCACTGGATTTTTCACGAACCAACTCCATGCTTTGAGCTGATGTATAGTTCTATTTGTCCGGGTTGAACGGATCTTCGCTTAGCCTACTCTGGAGCTTTGTGCCGCGCACAGTATGTGGCCTCACGATGTCTCCTTGTGCGCCCGCTGTGCGAGGCTGAAACTCGCGTCTAAGAAAAAATCACCCAACCAGGGAGAGGGTGTCTTCGTCATCCGAGCGCAAGCCCGCGCACCACGTCTAGGGAAAAGGTGCTCCGTTACGACGGACCTGCGTCATGGGGCACTGCTAAACGATACGACCCGAATCCTAACAGTAATCCTTGGCTCGGAACGGTTACAGTTCTTCAAAAGGGTGTTTCTCCATGAAAATAGTGAATTTCCGGTGGCCACCCATTCTTTTGGTGCTAACGTTAACCGTATCTTGCACGGCTGCAAATCATTCGCTAGAAGGACGTAATGACATCTCTCCTGCGGAGCTTAAGGCAGGGGGTATCGCATATAGTGCGTTTGAGATTACGCTGGATGGTCAGAAAGCGTTCGACAATGACTTGAGTAAATTTTCTAAGTCTATAAATAATTACGACGTAAGCGTTGAGGATAATGGCTTGTCATTTACATTTACATTCAAGATCAAGCCGTTCCATGGGAGAATGTTAAAGGATGGCTGGTTTAGTTATGTGGTGAACAAAGATGATTGGGTGGTTCATCAAGTCAAACAGTAGAAATTACAACCAGCACTGTGATTACGATTCGAGTACAGGGCATTATGTTCAGGGCGATCCTGTGAGACTTAGTGGCGGTACCAACACATATGCCTATGTCGGGGCGATCCGATTGACTACACTGATCCTTTAGGTCTAGACGGCGTAGCATACGCTTGAGTGGGAGTCTTTATGCCGAGCGCCTAGTGTGGACGCTGGTGGTTATAGAACTACATCCAGTCGCTGATTAGGCGGATGGAAGGTGCTTACTCCTGGAAGTGATGTGGTGCGCACCATTTTCTAACTGAGCGATGCCTGTAATATCTGTCAGCGCCTCGAAGTGACGGTCTGAAATGGATTGGGGTCACCCATCATGCCGCCGGGCCAGTACAGAGCCGCCACCAAACAAGCTTTCGCGGATCCCGATACTTATCGTGCTATTGGCCGTGCTTACGCAGTCAATAAGAATGGGCATTGGCAAAACTTGTTTTTACTGTGTAAAAGGCCATGGTGATGAATATTTTTCCGTCGGTTCATAGTCTTTGGCTCCGAACGTCACTTTGTCTGTTGTTTTGCCTTTTAGTGTCTACTGCCAGAGCAGACGGTGCCGTAGATCCGGCAAAGAGTGTCGTGGAAAAACTATATCGGGACTACGCATGGGTCGTCCTGATAGACAACTCTGGCTTGGTGAACCTGGTTGATCAGCCGGAAGCGGAACTTTCAAAATACTTTACGGCTTCGCTTTCAAACTTGATCAGCAAGGACCACAAGTGCGCGGAAGCGGCGAAGGATGTTTGTAATTTAGATTTCGATCCCATTTACGATTCACAAGATCCAAGCGGGACCCATCAGCTTCGTATTGGGCAGATGAATCATGCCTCCGAAGTGATGGTTACATTTTTGCCACGCTGGTCATCGCCAAACATGACAGAGCTTCGGTTCAAGATGACTGATACCTCTACCGGATGGCGGATCGATGATATTTATTACCGTGATCATGAAAGTCTACGTTCGATACTTCAGCAGAAAGGGCATTGATATAGGTTCAAATTGGTCGAAGGCTCTATGGCCTTCCGGAAAATTCAACTTTATAGGTTAGTTCCTACGCCAAAATTCAACGATATGGGAGCTTTTTTGTTCAAAGAGCACGGAGTCAGTAATTCCTAACGCGTTGATTTTTTGGATAGCATGTTCCATGTTATGGCGGAACCTACACGCCTGTAAGAGAGTGGCAATCACTGTGCCTGGCCGAAGAAGGTCAACAAGTTTCCATGAGCCAAAGTCAAGCGGTGTATCTGCCGTCAGGAGCGGAAGGGTATGAACTCTGTCATCCAACGGTTGATGGTGGATTTCAAAGGATCAATTTAGAGATAAACGGCGATTCGAAAAGTAAGATATGGAAGCCGCTTGCAGTAAGGCTTATCGGCGCTGAAGGCGGAAGTCGGCTAAGGAGGTCTGATTCGCCGTGGCTTGGTGTGCACGCGCTTATATTTCGTCAAAGTGTAGTCAATGCGCTTGGTGAAATATTGCGGAAAAATGGAGAGCTTTTACCGCTTGCTTGCGCAGAAGAAGATCTATTTATATTCAATCCTACTAATGTTCTTAATGCCCTTGATGAGGGAGCTTCATCACTCACTCGCTTCGAGAGTGGTGCCATCATGATGGTGCGAAATTACGTATTTCTGTCTGATGAAATTGAGGGCGTTAATATATTTAAATTGCAAGCCTTAAGGGTTAGTCCGACGTTCTTGAGTCAAAAAATTGTTGACCTGTGGCAGGAGAGTGGCCTAGAGGGTCTTGAGTTCAAACGAGTGTAGGCGCCAAGACAGAAAGGGGGGTACTGAACTACGGGCACGACAAGCCGAACACCGCCAGCAACTTCTGGGTCTACAGCGCCAAGGATGGCTGGCAGATGTGCGGCGGCGGGCACGTGACGCGCGATGCGACGCAGATTACGCCCGATCCCGGCGTGACGCTGGTGTGGGAGATGGGCGCGGGTGTGTCGCTGAGCAACGCCGCCGCAGGCAATAACATCAAGCCCGACAACAAGTGCGCTGGCGATCCGATCGACGTGCAGACCGGCACCTTCTTCCACGAATGGAACGACCTGGCCATTCGTGACGTCCTGCCGCTGACCTTCACCCGTGCCTACGATTCGGCCGACTAGGGTAAACGATCATGTATAAATCTCTCGTTTTTTCCTTGGCCGTAATGATGGTGTTCGCTTGTCATGCGTCGTCACCTTGTGACGGAATGATTCGTGCGCTCACTAGCGTAAAAAAGCAGCCTTGGCCCCCGCGATAGGTAAGCAGTTGCAAATGTCCTCTGTGGATGTTTTGCAGTCCTTTCAGCTAGGCCGTTGGAGCATTGTCTACGTAGATACGCATGAGTCGGATAGTGCTTTTTTGTTCTACTCAAATGATCCGCGTACCAGCCATTACGTCACATTGTGGAGCGGCTCCGCGCAAAACAACGAAGAACAAAGTATTGAGGATTGGGCTGTGAAGAACGCGCCTGGCATTCCCCCTAAGCTTGCTAAGTGCTTCGCCTGGCACGTTACGAAAGATCGGAACCTGTGAGGAATGGCACTTAGTTAAGTGCGGATACTCTGCAGCCTTTGAGGCGCTCACCCTAAAGCCCCGGCTTTGCCGGGGGATACTTACTCGCCACTACTATTCGGTGTTGATGAGCGTTTTGCGCGGACTGATGTTTGGACCGGCCAGAGTTGCATAGACACTCACGAGCCGCTTTGCGCGCAGCGCCGCTCAAACTCTACCGGTGACAGGTCGCCAGCGGAACTATGCCGACGAACTGGGTTGTAGAACATCTCGATGTAGTCGAAGACATCCGAGGCCGCTGCTACCCGATTGGGGTAAATCTGCCGTTCGATTCGCTCCTTCTTAATCGCACTGAAGAAACTTTCGGCCACCGCATTGTCGTGGCAGTTCACGCGCCGACTCATGCTCGGCACCATGTGGTGTGCCTTCAAAAACGACTGCCAATCATCGCTGGTGAATTGACTGCCTTGGTCCGAGTGCACCATCACGCCAGGGTTGGGTTTGCGCTTCCATACCGCGGCCAACGGCGCCTGCAGCACTAGGCCACTGGTCCTTGTCGCTCAAGAGGCATTCGTCGAAACCCCTATCAGATCTTCGGTTTGTTTCAAGTGCTGCATCGACTATCACTCCTAATGCACGAATCTCAAAGTAGGCAGTGCTCCACTTTTGAATGAGTGATGTTCCATTTGGCCTATGTGATAGAAGCCAGTCCCAGGTCAGAGAATTCTCATCATTTAGCGCATCTAATGTGAATTTCACCTGCCTTAAGAAATACGATCCATCTCGTCGTTTAGCAACGACGTCATCTAACGCAGGCGGAGCGATTTCCGCGTCTTCATAGGCCTCAAATTTCACCCATTCGTAAAGTGTTGGGTCGTCTAGCCAGTCGCACAAAACATTCAGACCGACGAAGTTTTGATAGAGATAGCCACTAAAAGGAATTGCGGCTTTCTTAACTGTTCTCGACATGAGCACTCCGCCCTGAGAATTTTGGTCAAGAACCGTTGATCACTCGAAACGCGCATACGCGCGTTGATACGACTCCATTTCGGACGACCTCTCCTTTTCCAACTCAATCACGAGATTTCTCCGCCAAACGGCTACCTCTGACTCCGCATCAGTTCCAAGCACGAGTGCCAAGCTATCGAGCAGCGGAAGGCGCTTCTCAATTTGCGCGGCGCGCGATCCCATCCAGCTTGTCGGAAGGATGCGTTTAACAAGACACCCCGCAACAAGCAGGGGGGCGGGAGCCTCTCGCAAGAGAGCTATAGAAATGTCCGACCAGCCGGTGATGTCACTATCCGAGGTCTGGGCAAATGGCTTTATCACTGTCGCAACGCTCAGCCATCTGTCGGAGCCTCCGGATCTACACCAATCAATGAGCACGTCATTGCGCACGCGGTGAAAAAGGTCCGGACTGTGGTCTATGTCGAGATTTCGTAGACGACGAGGGAGGTTGTCCTGGTCGACGGTGAGCATGACATCGAGTGCTGCCATCGGCTGTGCCGCAAAGAGCGCCTCTAAGGTGTCGGTTACCTCATGTTGGTGTACAGAATATGCGTCCAGTGCGTCACGGATTCTCGTCAGAAGTTGGCGGGCGCTTGCCTCCCCGTCGGGCCCCCTAAGGAATTTATTGACGATGGAGCCAAGCAAGTAGTCGATATCTCGCATGTTCCTTTCGGGTCGGAATCCGGTGAGTAGATCAAGAATCGCCGCCCTAAGCTCAGGTCCGATCACGACGTCGTTATCGAGCGTGTGTAGCGAAGCGATCTCCAGTGCCACATCCAAGCCATCGGGAAGCTGTGCCAGTTTGCGAAGGAGTTTGGCAATCGGGTGATCCGCCAGGCGCCTTGTGACGCCTCCATACCCCATGGCGTCGTAGCAACGCGCGGCGATGCCCGAGCTTTCCATGCAATGGAAAAGGCGTTCAGCCCCCCGGTCATCCAAGTCGGCACTTAGGATTAGCGTAGGGATAAGATCGGCGAGTTCGGCGTCGCTCATCACGCGGTCGAGTATCGCTTCAAAAAGCTCGCGATTGTTGATGTGTAGCCTGTTCAAGTATCCGCGCAGAACTTGCACATTACGCTGCTTTGGAGAGACGGCTAAATACGCTGAAGCTAACTCGGTCCACATGCCATTCGGATCATTCGACTTATCCGCGAGCCCGAAGCCGAACACCCACTGGCGTGCGACACGGTTCTGGACGACGAGGGGGAGGAGCGCTAGAAATGCAGGCCGATCTTGGGCGACCTGCTGGCCGAGCTGAAATGCCTTTTTTTCTGCGAGCTCATGAGCAGTGGCGTGGCTCCCGTCCGCAGTATCTGTATCCGTGATGTCAATATCGTGGGAAAGACCAGTGAGAGCGATTGCCTTTGCCTCTTGGACGAGCGTTTTTGGTCTGGTCAACTTCTCCATGGCTTTTAAGCGATCCAGTGCGTCTGGCGACATAATGGTGCTGTCGAAGCGAATGGTCTGCTTAATGGCCAACCAGCCAGCCTCCCAGTCAAAGTGGGCGAATTGATTGATCAGTTTCTCCAGCTGATCGTAGAGCCAGGTGTACGTCCAAAGCGATCTCAGTTTCTTGGCAAATGAATTTCTGATTGATGCACCAAGCTCACTGTCCTCTGCGCCAAAGTGATGGGCAAGATCGAAGAATGGTGTGTACCACGTGGCCAGCAGTCCATCGTTCGGGAGATAACCGTAATTTCGGGGCCGTGCACCGAAATCGAAGTCAAAGTGCGATGTGAAATGGGCTGCCTCGAGCGCGGATTCGAGGCAATCGGTGCCAAGTTCACGAAGGTAGGGTGCATCGCTGTTCAGTGCGCCACGAATCCAGGTCGCCCGTTGGAGCTCTGAGGTATTCGTGCCTGAGAGATAAAGCGTGAACAGCGATGTGATGACTTCTTTTGTGCCATTCATTTGACTTTCGCTGATTTCCGCCTGGTGGAACTCCGCAAGGACCGCAATGCACCGGTCGAAGAGCAAGGGTTCCCAAGCGATGGACCTGGCGAGTCTCACTAGCTTTACGCGATTCCAATTTCTCGTGGTGAACAGGGCATGCGCATCTGGTTTACGCATTGCTCGTTCCATGGAGCTGAGGGCGGACTCTGGATCTACGGGAGCGACATTTCGCAAGACGTCGATCCAAGGTCCATCGGATCGTGTGATGTCGTAGAGTAGGCCATTGGTGGCGTGCCAAGCCTTTACGATTTCGCAAGCGTTTGCATCGTCGTGCAGATCGCCTAGTCGCCGCGAAAAGGACACCAGCATGCGCGCATCTGCCGCCTCCAACGTATCAATCATGGGCCGCAGAAGCCCCGAGAGCGCCCGTTTCGCAAGCCGAATTGCGATGGCGTGCGGAAGTATCGCGCGCCACGGACCACGCTTTTGTGCAAGACCGCGCCGAAGGAGTTCGTCGATTTGTCGGTACATCTCGAGAACCGACATCTCCGCGAGCTCGGCTAGACGTGGAAGTTCGGTATTCGTGTCCTCTCCGTCAAATGAGTAGAAGAGGGCGCAAGCCTGTGCGGCGCGAGACAACGTCTGATCGGTCGCGCCACCAAGCCAAAAGAGCCGATCAAAAAGCGCGGAGTCTTCCAAGCCGGCGAGGGTGTCCCGACTATCCACCGTCGTCGCCAACGCGGCGGCAATTCTTGCGTTTCCGTCCGCGTATCGGACGATGGTGTTAACGTCGACTTTCGAGAGCTTTGGAAACTGGCTTTGGAGGATATTGGCAACTGTGGTGGATGAGCCGGCCTCGAGGCGAAAGACCTTTGTCGATTCGGGTAGACCGTCTCGAATGTCGTATTCGATCGTAAGAACACTAACGAATTTTGAGCTCTGGCATCGCTCGGTAAGCTTGGCATGCAGTTCCGATGAGCAGTTGTCGATGACCAACACCGCACGGCGATTGTTGGCGACCATTTCGTCCAAAAGTGCCTGCGGCGACGGAACGAGCGCATCCGACCCGTCAGCGTAAACCGCGAGGTCGCGCGCTATCGGCTCTGGAGCGACAGCGTCTTCGAAGAGCGCTTGAACGAATCGCGTTTTTCCAACGCCGGACAGGCCGATCAGTCGTATTGAGTTACCAGGCTGGCGTACGAGATCACGGATCCGGCGAATACCGTCAGACAGGGAGTATCTCCTCTCCTTGCCGGATGCTTCGATCAACCGCGGCGAGGAGTCGTCCGCAAACGCGTCTTGCTTGTTCCCCCTCGTCTGCGTCCACTGGCCATAGGGTTTCCAGCCGTGAAGAGGGCGTCCCAGGCGGGCGCGCGCCCAGACCACAACACCTGGGTGCTGATTTACCCAGTCGGTGACGCGGCGCGCATCGTAAAAATCGAAAATGGCTTGATCTGCTCCAGGTTCTGCTGCGACACAAGCCCTCATTGCGTCTACGCGTTGGATATATCTGCTATCGGCCGCCTTGTCGGTGCTTGCGATGATGTATGCGCCTTTTGCGCGAATGAGGTCGCGTATTGAGCTACGAAGGATCCCTCCAGGCCGCATTTCCAGCTCGATA
>Ga0153933_1000586_pt1 | contig 12451 bp, 11 predicted proteins | sample TSNJ017MetaG_FD_102275 | JGI IMG/M metagenome (GOLD analysis project Ga0153933, IMG submission 102275) | Attine ant fungus gardens microbial communities from New Jersey, USA - TSNJ017 MetaG | ecosystem: Host-associated > Fungi > Mycelium > Unclassified | place: USA: New Jersey, Wharton State...
CCCGGCACGTCCTTCAGCGAATGCATCGCGGCCTGCAAGGTGCCCGATCGCATCGCCTCACGGATCTCGGCGACGAAAGCGCCGCCCTTGCCGCCGTGACGCAGCAGCTTGCTGGTCTGGTCCTGGTCGCCGCGGGTCTCGAACTTCACGACCTCGACGGCCAGCCCCGGCGCCGACGCGCGCAAGAGCCGCGCGACCTCGTCGGTCTGCGCCAGCGCCATCGCGCTCTTGCGCGTGCCAATCCGTAAAGCCTGTCCCGACACGAAATCTCCGCCGCAATCGAACGTCAACAGCCGGGGATTAGAACAAAAGGCCTGTCAAAACAATGGTTTTGCCAGGCTCGACAGCCCTCAGACGATGTCCTCCACCAATTCGACACCCGCTTCGGCCATTGCCGCGGTTGCGGAGGCGAGCGAGCTCGCCAGATCGATCGCGCGGCAACCGGCCAACGCGACCACGGCCTCGAAGCCGAGACGCCGCGCGTCCAGCGCGGAATAATGCACGCAGTAATCGGTCGCGAGCCCTGCCATCACGACACGTTTCAGCCCGCGCTCGCGCAAATACCCGGCGAGGCCGGTCGGTGTTGTCCGGTCGTTCTCGAAGAACGCCGAGTAGGAATCGATCGCGGTGCGAAATCCCTTGCGGATGACGAGCTCGGCCTTGTCGGTCGCGAGTCCGGGATGGAACGCGGCACCCGGCGTGCCCTGGATGCAGTGGTCCGGCCACAGCGTCTGCGGGCCGTAGGACATGGTGACCATCGAGAACGGCGCCGCACCCGGATGCGATGACGCAAACGAGCTGTGGCCCGCCGGGTGCCAGTCCTGCGTCAGCACGACATGGTCAAAGCTTTCAGCGAGCCGGTTTATGATCGGCACCACGGCATCGCCGTCCGCGACGGCCAGCGCGCCGCCGGGGCAGAAATCATTCTGCACATCGATCACCAGCAACAGATCGTCTGGCCCGGCCTTCATCGCCTCAGGTCCCGATCCGCAACGAGGCGCGCAGCTTGCGCAGGCAGGCGATGACAGACAGCGCGGTGATGCGGCCGGTCTTCGGGTTCTCCGAGGGGATGTTCTCGATCATCATCGAGAACCGCGCAGAATCAGAATCGACCTCGATCCGGTGGGTGTTGCGTGTCACCGTCGGATCGGCCCAGATCTCGACCCGCGTGCGATCGGGCCCGATGCCGGCGAGCGACAGCGCCACCGCGACGTTGAGATTGGCCGGAAACCCCCTCGCCGCCTCGCGCGCCGTGCCTTCGAAGATACGCAGCGGCTCGGTGATGCCTTCGATCCGGATGTCGTTCTCGACCAGATGCGGCGCTCCGAGCAGCCCCGCGATGGGCTTGCGCGTCACCAGCCTTGCCGAATGGATGGTGCCTTCAGCCGCGGCCGTGACCGCATCGAGCCCGATCAGTGCCCCGGTCGGCACGATGATCTGGCCGCCATGCGCCTTGGCGAGATCGACCAGATCCTCGTTCTGCAGCAGCGCGCCGACGCTGAGCACGACCGCAGTCTTGCCGCGCTCGACCACCGGCGCCACGATCGCACGGACCACCTTGCTCGGCGCGCATTCGACCACGATGTCGGCGACCTCGGCGAGCTCTTCGATCGCAACGATCCTTGGCGCCGACATGAGGCCCGCAACCCAATTGCGGTGCTTGTCCGGGCTGTTGGCCGAGACCGCGACCAGTGCGAGGCCGTCGATGCCCTGATCGAGCGCCTTGACGACGTCAGCGCCGATCGCACCGAGGCCGGCAACCGCGACGCGGGTCTTTGCCTTCTCCATCATGATTTCCCGCCGGAGAGCGTCTTGACCAGGCGATAGAGGTACTCCTGCCCTTCGTAGAACGATTTCACCAGCACGCGCTCGTCCTTGCCATGGTTCCGGTTGTCGTCGACATCGGAGCCGAGCCCGGAATGACCATAGGTCGGAATCCCCGCATTGCGCAGGAACAGGCCGTCGGTTGCGCCGGTGCTCATGACCGGGATGACCGCGGCATCGGGCCAGAATTCCTTCGACAGCTTCTCGATCGATCCCATGATCTCCTCGTTCAGCGGCGACGGCGGGCTCAGCTTGGCGGTGCCCGCCTTGATTTCGATCTGCTTGTCATCGAGCACGCGCTCGAGCTGGGCCTGCACGCCTTCGATCGGCTCGCCGGGCAGGACCCGGCAATTCACCCCGGCGACCGCAAGCTGCGGCAGCGCGTTGAGGGCGTGGCCACCCTTCAGCATGGTGGCGACGCAGGTGGTGCGGAGCTGGGCGTTGTAGAGGGGATGTTCCGACAGCCGCGCCAGCGCCGCCGGATCGGGCTGCGGCGCCAGGACGGCGCGGATGTCGTCGGCATTCTGCTTGCTCTCGGTCTCCGCGGTCTTGGCGAAATAGATCCGCGTCGTCTCGTTGAGGTTCATGGGGAAATCGTACTTGGAGAGACGAACCAGGCCTTCGGCGAGGCGATAGATCGCATTGTCCTTGCGCGGCAACGACGAGTGGCCGCCGCGGTCCGTCACCGTGAGCTGATAGCCGATCGAGACCTTCTCGCTGGTCTGCACGCTGTTGCGGATCGCCTTGCCGTTCTTCAGGCCGACGCCACCGCCTTCGTTCAGCGCGAATTCGGCGTCGATCAGGTCGCGGTGGTTCTTGATCAGCCACTGGATGCCGAGGCCGTTGTGATCACCGATCTCCTCGTCGGTCTCCAGCGCCACGATGATGTCGCGGTCAGGCGTGTAGCCCTCCTTCTTGTAGCGGATCAGATTGGTGACGAAGGTCGCCGCCATGTATTTGTCGTCGCTGGAGCCGCGGCCGTAGAAATAGCCGTCCTGCTCGGTGAGCTTGAACGGATCGACCGACCAGTCCTCGCGGTTGGCGGGAACGACGTCGAGATGGGCCATCAGCAGGATCGGCTTGCGCGCGCCGGAGCCGTGCAGCCGCGCCACCAGATTGCCCTTGTGCGGCGCCGGCGAGAACACGTGCACATCGTCCTCGGAGAAACCGGCCGCGCGCAGTCGGGCTCCCATCGCCTCCGCCGCCTTCTGCGTGTCCCCGGTCGCAGTCGTCGTATTGATCTCGACCAGTTCCTGATAGATGCCGCGCGCGAACTGCTGCTGCTCGGTCCATCCCTCCGCCGCGGCGCCTGTCGCCAGCAGCAGCGGAGCCAAGGCTGTGGTCAACAGCAGTGATCGAATTGTCTTGCGGGCCTTGTCTGACATCCTTGCACTCCCGGAATCCCACCACCTCGTTCGCCTGATTCAGACAGGCGGAACGGGCTTTGGCAAGACGGCGAGCCCTTCAGTTTCCGCGCGCGGGCCCGGCTATTTCGTATTGTCCTTTATTTCAGAGTGTCCTTTATTTCAGAGTGTCCTTGGCCGCGATCACCTCGATCTCGACCAGGAAGCCGGGATTGGCCAGCGCTGCGACGCCGACCACCGAGCGCGCCGGCAGGTTTGGCTGGCTGCCGCCGAAGAACTGGGTGTAGCCCTCCATGAAGGCCTTGAAGTCCATCGGCGCGGACGCGCTGTGTACCAGGAACACCTGCATCTTGACGACGTCGCCGATGCCGAGCCCCTGCCCCTCCAAAATGCCCTTGATGCGATTGAGCACGCCGACGGTCTGGGTCTTGGTGTCGCCATAGGCCTGCGGGCTCGATGGATCGGCATCCTTATTGATGACAGGCGGCACCTGGCCGCTGACATAGACGGTCGTGGTGTTGCCGGTGACAGTGACGGACTGCGCGATCGGGAATGTGGAATTCGGGATCGGGTGGCGGACCACATCAGCCTGCGCGGCTGTCGCCGCGATCGAAAGCGTCGCCGCCAGTACAAACGTTGCGAATTTCATGATTCCCCCCTGACTTTATCCCGACCCGTCATTCCGGGGCGCGCGCAGCGCGAACCCGGAATCTCGAAATTGTCGAACTCCGAGCACATCACCACGGGATTCCGGGTTCGCGGGCTCTGCTCGCCCCCTGGAATGACCGACAAAATCTAGCGACGCGCGTCCTGGACGTCCCTGGCCGTCACCGCATCCTGGAAGTCGTTGCCGAAATGGGTGCGCAGATAGTTCACGACCGCCGCAACCTGTCCATCGGTCATCATGTCGGCGAATGCCGGCATGCCGCGGCGGCCGTTGAGCACCATAAAGATCGGATAGGCGCCGGATTCGAGGTTCTTGTTGGCGACGAGCGACGGATAGGTCCCGGCGCCGGTGGCACCCATCGCATCCGGCATGTGGCAGCCCTGGCAGACATTGCCGAACAGTTCCTCGCCGGTCATCTCCACGAAGCGGTAGCCGTCGCTGAAGGTGCGCCGGCCGGCAGCACTGTCCTGCCCGATCGCCGCGGTCGCCGACAGCAGCATCATCGCGGCGACCATCGGGGTCGTCAGGCGCATCATCATGTCTTCACCACGCGTTCATGCAGCCGCCCGATCGCGTCGAGCGAAGACAGGATCGCGCCCTCCTGCCACGCCGGCAGGTCGGAGGCGTGCTCGCCAGCCAGCACGATACGGCCGTCGATCTGGCAGAGATTGCGGTAATGCTGCGCGCGCCCAGCCTCGCTCCATTCGCCGGCGCAACCGAGCGTGAACGGGACCCGATGCCAGGCCACCGCGACGCCGGTCTCGAACTCGTCCTTATATTGCGGATGAATCTTGGCGCCGAACTCGACGGCGCTGGCGACCCGCTCGGCCGGCGTCATCGCGGTGAACTCGAAGGAATTGGCGCCCTCGTACAGATAGGCGCCGAGCAGGACGCCGCGGCCGGTGCGGTTGAAGCCGTAATTCGGATAGCCGATCTGCCGGATCGGCAGGTCGGTGAAGCTGATTCCGCCATAGATCGCCTCGTCCTCCTCCCAGAAGCGACGCTTGAACTGCAACCCGATCTTCACCGCGGCGGCGTAGGGCAGGGAATCGATCGCATTCTTCATCGGTGCGCTGACATCGGCCTGCAGCTGGCTGAGGATCGGCAACGGAATGGTGCAGATGCACCAGTCGGCGGTCGCCTGCTGCACCGGGCCGGAATGCGTCGTATCGACATAGCTCACGGTGACGCCGGAGCCGTTCTGCTGGATCTGCGTCACCTTGGCGTTGTAGCGGATGACATCGCCGACCTCGCGCGCGAACGCCTTGCCGATCATGTCCATGCCGCCGACCGGCTGGAACATCGTGGTCTGGAAATTATAGCGGGCGAAAGCCTGCAGATATCGCCATAGCCGCGAGCGCAGGATCTCGCTCAGCGCGATCGGATCGCCCGGCACCGGATCGGCAGACAGCCCGCCACCGGGATCGCGGCTGTAGCCGCGAAACTCGGCCGAGCCGAGATTGGCATTGTATTTGTAGTCGCGGTCGAGCGCACCCCACGAGCGCAACGACTGCAGCAGGATTTCCTGATCCTCCTTCGACACGGCCTCGTCGAGCTTGCCCTGTTGCGTGACCTTGGCGAGCAGCTCCGAGACCTGGCCCTGGAAATCCGCCTTGATGCTGCGGATGCGCTGCGGCTTGCCGCCGAACGCGCGCGTCCCGTGCAGATAGGCGTTGTGGTTGAGCTGGACGAAGGGTTCCAGCGCGACGTTGAGGCGCCGGCAATAGTCGAGCAGCGCGCGGTGGTGATAGGGAATCCGCCACGGGCCGGGATTGATGTAGAGCCCCTCTTCGAACTCGCAGGTCTGCTTGAAGCCGCCGAGCTCGGTAAAGCTGTCGCCACCGCGGAGCGTCCAGTTGCGGCCGCCGGCGCGGCCGTTGAATTCGAGGATCTGGACCTTGTAGCCGGCCTTGCGCAGCTCCAGCGCCGCGGTCATGCCCGCAAGCCCCGCGCCGAGGATCAGCACGGAGGCGCCTTTCGGATCGCCCGCGAGTTTCGGCGGGCCCTTGTAGGCGGATTCCTGGGCGAAGCCGAGGCTCGTCATCGCTTGATACATCGCCGAGCTACCGGCGATGGTACCGATCAGCGTGAGCAGGTCGCGCCGCTTGATCACAGATCCGTTCTGCACCGGCGTTCACCCAGCCGCATTGATCGTCAAGAGAAGGAAACGGCAGACGCGCGCGCTGTCAAGAATGGGCTTGGCTTTCGGTGCACCCACACGTGCTTTTGATGCATTCAGATCACACGCTCGCGATGCACACGCCGGCAATCCATCTCGTAGTCGAGCCCGACCACCGGCGGCCGGTCGAAATGCCAGGTCAGGCCGTTGCGCAGCACACCGCGCCGGCCGAGCTCGCGCTCGAGCACGGGATAGACATCGTGCACGGTATAAAGTTGCACTGCGGTGGTGTTCGCCCAGTTGCCGCCGAGTGCGCGCATCCGCCGTTCCATCTCATCCAGCACGAATTTTGCCTTGGCGAGCATGCCGGCCGGGCCAGTGTCACCGAATGCTACGATGTGGTCGCGATAATTTGCCTTGCCCTCGACCGATTCCCCGCTGCCGGCCACCACAAAACTGTCCGGCGCATCCGTCGCCGGCACCGTGTAGCAGAAGGCATGCAAGCACGGTTCCGCAGGCGGATCGATTTTTGGACAGACATTGCTGCGCGCCACCGGATTGACGCCATCCCGCATCACGCCCCATTCGATCAGCGTCTTGATGTAGATCGCGTTGAACGCCTTGAAGCCATCTTCGGTGAACGGTGCCGGCGAGCGCAACTCGCAGGCCCCGAACGCCGTGAGTGGCCGCCCCGCGGATTTGATGATGTCGGCGATCCGCGCAAAGCCCGCCGCGAGCGGCACCGGCGCGCTGAACCTCACCCGTTCGATCGCAAAGCCTGATAGCGCCGCGATGCCGCAGGAATACTGGCTGACACCCGGCATGAAGCGATAGCCGCTGTCCGGGGCCTCACAGGTGTCGGTCATGTGGCCTCTTCTGACGTGGACGGTGACGCGGCTGTAGTGGATGCGCTCGCCGCGAAGATGTCAAATGGCCGCGGTGCCCGTCCTGACTTGCGAGCCAATGAACTCCACGAATGCGACCACAATCAAGCTGTCGTCCCGGCGCAGGCCGGGGACCCATTACCACAGGATCGAGTTGTTGAAGCGAGCTGCGGCTCCAGCGCTGCGCAGCAATTGACGTCAGTGGTTATGGGTCCCGGCCTGCGCCGGGACGACACCGAGTCTGATGCGCGGCCTGCGCGTCGTGCGCGCAGTCAGCTCCGCGCCCACAATTGCTTCGTCAGAACACCCACCCTGCCCTCGATCGCCTCCGCCGCGTCGAGGCACATGTCTTCGCGGTAGCGCGAGCCGATGATCTGGACGCCGACTGGCAATCCTTCGTGCAGGCCGACCGGCACCACGGCCGCGGGCAGGCCGAGCACGTTGATCGACGAGATGAAGCGAAGGTCATTCTTGAACAGCTCCCTCGCGCGCTGATCGCTGGCGAGATCCGCGTTGACCTCGGGCGTCTGGCGGACCGTGGTCGGCGCCAGCACCAGCGGATACTCCTCGAGGAACAGCATCCAGTTCCTGATATGGCGCGACCGCTCGGCGATCGCCTTCATGTAGCCGGTCTGGTCGAGCGGGTTAGCGCCCTCGATAGCAGCGCGGATCGTCTTCTGGAAGTCGGCACTGGCCGTCGCCATCATCTGATCCCGCTGCAGGACACGGAGCTCGGTCATGATCAGATCGTTCCAGAGCTGCCAGACCTGATTGAGCTCGGGGACGTCGACCTCGCTGACCGCATAGCCAGCGTCGGCCAGGTAGTCGGCCGCCTTGCGCTGGAGCGCGATGACGCCGCGATCGGTCACCATGTCGGCGGGGATTTTCGCCAGCGCGACCTTGATCGGGCCTTCGGGCTTCGGTCCCTTGAGCGGCGCCGGCACCCACCAGGGATCGCGCGGGTCGCGTTGCGCCATCACTTCGAGGCCCAGCCGCACGTCGGCGACCTGACGCGCCAACGGCCCCTGCGACGACATGAACTGCGCCATCAGCGGCCGCTCCGCGGTCGCGCTGGGATTGAAAGCCGGGATGCGACCCTGGGTCGGCTTGATGGTGGCGATGCCGTTGCAATGGGCGGGCCAGCGCAGCGAGCCGCCGATATCGTTGCCATGCGCGATGGTGCCGATGCCGGCGGCCATCGAGGCGCCGGCGCCGCCTGAGGATCCGCCGCAGGTGATATCGGCATTCCAGGGATTGCGCGTCAGGCCGTGCAGCGGGTTGTCGGTGAAGCCGCGCATCGAGAATTCGGGCGTGTTGGTGAGACCAATGATGATGGCGCCGGCCTTTTTGAGATTGGCCGTCACCGGAGCATCGCCCGGCGCGATATTGTCCTTGAACGCCACGACGCCGTTGGAGTTGGCCTGGCCTTCGACGTCGATATTGATCTTGATGGTCACAGGCACGCCGTGCAGCACGCCGATCTCCCTGCCCTCGCGCTTGCTTGTCGCCAGCGCCTCGTCGGCGCCCTTCGCCGATTTCAATGCGGCCTCGCCGAGATCGACGACGACGGCGTTGAGCGCGGGATTGGCCGCATGCATGCGGTCGAGATGGGCGCGGACGACCTGCTCGGATGTTGCTTCGCCAGTCCTGATCGCCTTGGCCGTATCAACGGCGGACCACTGCCAGATCGGTGCGTTCGTCATGTCTATTGCTCTCCCTGTCTTGATGTTTCTTCAGATTTGTCCGGCCATGCGCGTCAGCCGCGTGGATCGATCGGCGTCAGCGTCGATGCGCGCGCCTCGATCACCTCGGCAGCCGCGAGGCAAACATCCTCGCGGAATCGGCCGGCGACAACCTGCACACCGACCGGCGTGTCACCGGCAATTCCGGTCGGCACCACGACCGACGGGAAGCCGAGCGCGGGGATCGCGAGCAGCGGCCGCTGCGCGTCGAGCAACGCGCGCACCACCGTTTCGTCCTCCTGGTCCTGATCGTAGCGGAACGGCAGTTGCGCCGACACCGGCAGGATGAGGACGGGAAAGCGCTCCTGGAACAGCTGCCAGGCCCGCACGATGGCGAGCCGCTGCTCGAAGCAGGCGAGCACCTGATCGCCGTCGAGCTCCGGCGCATAGGCGATGTGGCAATCCAGATTGTAGCGGCTCCTGGCGTCGCCGAACTTGCGGATCGCGGGCGCGAGACTGCGCCGCTCCTCGTTGATGACGAGGCGATGCCAGAGATCGGCGGCCTCTTCGAGGCGCGGCGGCAGCGCTTCCTCCACCGCAAAGCCGGCTTCCGCAAGCCAGCGCCCGGCAGCACGGACTGCCGCGCTCACCTCCGGTGCCTCGTCGCCGAACGGCTGAGGCGCGATCGCAACCCCGATCGGCCGCTTCACCGGTGCGCCCTGCAAGGGCACCGGCATCCATGTGCCGTCGCGCATGTCCGGCTGTGCCATCGCCGCAAGGCCGATGCGCAGGTCGGCGACTGAGCGAGCGAGCGGCCCCTGCACCGACATCATCTGCGCGGTGATCGGACGGTCAGTCGCCGCCGATGGATTGAACGAAGGGATCCGGCCCGGGGTCGGACGCAGGCCGGCAACACCGCAGGCGTAAGCCGGGTAGCGGATCGAGCCGCCGAAATCATTGCCGTGCGCGATCGCGCCGATACCGGCTGCCACGGCGGACGCCGCGCCGCCGCTCGAGCCGCCCGGCGTCAGCCGCCGGCTCCAGGGATTATAGGTTGCGCCGTGCAGATCGTTGTTGGTGAACCAGCGGTGCGAGAACGCCGGCGTGTTGGTGCGGCCGATGATGACAGCGCCCGCCTTGCGGAAGTTCGCGACCACCGGGCTGTCCTCGGTCGCGATGACGTCGCGGAAGGCGACCACGCCGTTGGTGGTGGCGCGGCCGCGCTGGTCGACATTGACCTTGGTCGTGACGGGGACGCCGTGCAGCGGCCCAAGCTCCGCCCCCGACTTCACCGCGGCATCGGCCGCGTCGGCCGCCACGAGCGCCTCGTCCGCGAGCAGGTCGACCACCGCGTTCAACGCCGGATTGACCTGGGCGACGCGATCGAGGCTGGACTGCACAGCCTGCCGGCTCGAGATCGCGCGCATCGCGATCGCGCCCGCCAGGTCGACAGCCGACCAGCTCCACAATTCATTGTCGCGCCGTGTGACCATGGCTTCCTCCAACAGGTGTACGCATTCAGTCGAGCCGCAACGGCTCGCTGAACACCGGCTGATCGATGCCTCGATCGGCGACGGGAACGACGACCGCCTCGGCGGCGAGCACATGGTCCAGCATCACGCGCCGGGCGCGCGCGGCGTTACCCGAGCGCAACGCACTCATCAGGCGCTTGTGGAAGTCGATGTTCTCGCAGGTGAAGCGCGCCGAGAATTCCTGCACGCCCGAGCGGCCGATCAGGTGGCGGATCGCCTCGTTGACGAAGCGGCAGACCAGGCCGAGCAGCGGATTGGGGCAGGCGTCGATCAGGATGTCGTGGAAATCGATCTCGGCGTGGCGGTGATGCTCCCAGTCGGCGTCGCCGCCGGGATGATGCTCCTGCACCGCGATCGCCCGCTCCAGCGCCGCGACATGCGCTGATGTGAGATGGCCGACCACGCTTGCAGCGAGCTCCGGCTCGATCAGGCGGCGGATCTGGTAGATCTGCGCGGCGCTGACCGACTGGAAATAGAAGTAGTTGCTGAGCAGGCCGACGATCCGGTTGATCGACACCGGCGCGACGCGCGCCCCGCCGCCGGGGCCGGTGGTGTTCTGCACCAGCCCCTGCACCTCCAGCGATTTCAGCGCCTCGCGGATGGTCGAACGGCTGCAGCCGAACATCTCGATCAGCTCGGGCTCCTGCGGCAGCCGGTCATCGGGCTTCAGCCCGGCCTGGAAGATGTGGCTGCGGATCAGGTCGGCGACGGCGTCCGAGCGCTTGCGCTTGATCGAGGCGCGCTGCGCGTGGCGGAGCGGTCGGGGATCCAATTTATCCATATTATGATCATAAATTGGGTCGAATGCGGATTGCAAGGGGTTTGGTCGGCCCTTGCGACAGACCGTCATGCCGGGGGCTTGACCCGCGGTCCACGTTTTGGACACCGTGAGAGGTCGCAATATTTTGTCGAGAAAGGACGAGTGTCATGGCCGCCACCAAGAGCCGCGTGATGCACCGCAGCCTGCGCGAGACCCCGCCGAAAGCGATCGGCGGCGACGGCGTCTGGCTGATCGCCGAAGACGGCCGCCGCATCCTGGATTCCTCCGGCGGCGCCGCGGTGTCCTGCCTCGGCCACCAGCATCCGCGCGTGCTGGCGGCGATCGCGAAGCAAGCGTCGACGCTTGCCTATGCGCATACCGGCTTCTTCTCGTCGGAGCCTGCCGAAGAGCTCGCCGAGCGGCTGGTCGGCCACGAGCCCGGCGGACTGGCCTATGCGTATTTCGTCAGCGGCGGATCGGAGGCGATCGAGGCCTCGATCAAGCTGGCGCGGCAATATTTCATCGAGCGCGGCGAGCCGAGGCGCGCGCGCTTCATCGCCCGCCGCCAGAGCTATCACGGCAATACGCTCGGCGCGCTGTCGGCCGGCGGCAACGCCTGGCGCCGCGAGCCCTACGCGCCGCTGCTGTCGCCCTCCTTCAGCCACGTCACGCCGGCCTTCGCCTATCACGAGAAGCACGACGATGAATCGGAGGCCGCCTTCGCGGCGCGGCTTGCGGCCGAGCTGGAAGCCGAATTCCAGCGGCTCGGCCCGGAGAATGTCGCCGCCTTCATCGCCGAGCCCGTGGTCGGCGCCACCGCCGGCTGCGTGCCGGCGCCGGAAGGCTACTTCAAGGCGGTGCGCGAGATCTGCAATCGCCACGGCGCACTTCTGATCCTCGACGAGGTGATGTGCGGCATGGGCCGCACCGGCACGCTGCACGCCTGGGAGCAGGAAGGCATTGCGCCCGACATCCAGGCGATCGCCAAGGGTCTCGGCGGCGGCTACCAGCCGATCGGCGCGATGCTCGCCAACGGCGCCATCGTCGACACGGTGCGCGCGGGCTCCGGCGCGTTCCAGCACGGCCATACCTATCTGGCGCATCCGCTCGCCTGCGCCGCCGCACTCGAGGTGCAGAAGACGATCAGCGAGGAGAAGCTGCTCGACCAGGTCAAGGCACGCGGCAGGCAGCTCGAGCAGCGGCTGATCGAGCGCTTCGGCAATCACCGCCATGTCGGCGACATCAGGGGCCGCGGCCTGTTCTGGGGCATCGAGCTCGTCGCCGACCGCGCTACGCGACAACCGTTCGATCCCAAGCTCAAGCTGCATGCGCGGATCAAGTCGGCGGCGTTTGCCGGCGGGCTGGCCTGCTATCCGTCGGGCGGCACCGCCGACGGCCAGCGCGGCGACCATGTGCTGCTCGCCCCGCCCTACATCGCGACATCGGGCGACATCGACATGATCGTCGAAAGACTGGGCGCTGCGGTCGACGGCGCACTGAAGGAAATTGGTCACTAGAGCGGGATGGGTTTAGGTTTGACCATATCCTGCGTTGGCGAAGTAATTGGCGCATTCGGCCGGCGAGACCATCTGCAGGATCGGCCCGATAGCATCGTAGAC
>Ga0153933_1000587_pt1 | contig 12446 bp, 8 predicted proteins | sample TSNJ017MetaG_FD_102275 | JGI IMG/M metagenome (GOLD analysis project Ga0153933, IMG submission 102275) | Attine ant fungus gardens microbial communities from New Jersey, USA - TSNJ017 MetaG | ecosystem: Host-associated > Fungi > Mycelium > Unclassified | place: USA: New Jersey, Wharton State...
GCTCAAATCGTCATCGGTTTCGCCCGGAAACGCATCTCGAAAATCTTGTTTCCGGGCGACGCCTCGGTTGATCAACTCCGCACTGAAATGATCGGCCAATCTAACCGTCACGCCCGCTACCCAATCCAGTTCGGCCACGGCGTCCCGCATATCGCTCGCCATCAAGAAGGCAAAGTTCGGTGCGCACCAATAAGTAGGCAGGTGAAATTCGATTTCGACCCGGTTATTTTCGTCGATCTTTACCTCCGACACAAAATCCAGAGATACCACCGATTCGTCGATTTCCGGATCAGTCACTGTTTCCAGGGCTGACCAGATTTGTTGTAGCCGGTTAAAGGGGTCCATTAGAGTCGGCTGTAAGCGCTTCGTACTCGTCCTCGTCGTCGTCCTCGAAGCAATGCCGGCAGAAAACCGAGTGACGGAGTATTGGAGTAATGGGGTTTGGTCGTATTGGTTTTCGCGAATGTCAGGGCGATCGTGGACCACGCGTCACCCTCGAGGACGACGACGAGTACGAGGACGAAAAATGGAGATCACGCGACCGGCGCAGCCTTACGAACCGGTTCGGGAGCCTCGGACTTCTTTGCAACTGCCGCTATGTCCGGGACCGGAATGTTGTAAAGCCGGGCTGCGTTCTCACCCAGAATTTTCTTCTTCATTTCCATCGTTATCTGCCCGGTCTCCGCTGCCAGATCTGCGGGCAGCTCCAGGTCGACGAACTTCTCGATTATCCACTTCGGTTGCCACAATGCGTAATCGCTTCCGAAAAGAATCCGATCCGGACCTAACCAAAAGAGCAATTCGCTCATAATCTCGCTGAAATAACGGGGCCGGGTATGAATCAAGGCGATGGCCACAGCCAGACCGGCATAGACATTCGGTTCCTGGGCCGCGATAAACGTGAAGTCGTTTAGCCGCGGCAAGCCGCAGTGCTCAACCACGAAATTCAAATCAGGAAACATGGAAGCGACTTCGTCGACATCGCCTACATCGAACGCGTCCTTATTCAACGGCCGGATGGTTGGTCCTTTGTGTACGTGAATGTTTTTTAGTCCCAACTCTTGCGACCTCTGCAAATAGCGGTAGGACCACGGATCGGTTAGCTTCCAGCCTTTCGAGTCTCCTTTCCATTCCGCGGTGTAAAGTTTGATGCCTTGCCACCCGTACTTTTCCACGTCTTTCTCCAGCTGTTTGAGGCCCGCCTCTTCATTGCGCGGATCCCAGTATCCGTTCGCAATCACTCGGTCCGGGTGCTTTTTCCGGAAGTCCTCATTCCGGTCTACGTTCGAGAACCCATGGTAGTAAAAGTCCCCCAGGTATTGAGGATTGAAAATAGCAACATCGACGTACCCGTTTTGGAAGATGTCTTGTTCGAAATCCTCGTCAGTGTACTTCTGATATTTCTTATACGGCCAGACGTACTCTTTAGGGCTTAGTTTATGATAGTCGTAAAAACATTTGATGAATTCTTCGCCATATCGATTCTTAATGTTTTCATCGCTGCCATCCCACAAATGTACGTGTCCATCGACAACGAATATCTTCTCGCCGGATTTGGTAGTGAACATGATGTCTGATTAACGGTGGTTAGTTCTGGAGTTTTTAGTTAGCAGATGTTTGCTCGCCCGCGGACGCCGTCCCTCCGGGACATAGGAATGTCCTCTCTTAACACCCTAATATCGTTAATGGTCTCAGGGCACCAATACTGCCCGTCCCCTTATCTTGCCATGGTGGAGATCGTGCAGCGCGGTGTTGGCATCGGACAATTTGTAATATTGAGTAGCCAGGTTAACCCGCCCGCGGTTAGCCAGCTCCATCAATTCTACCAGCTCCGAGTAGTTGCCTACCAGGTTGCCGATAATCCTTCGTTCGGTGGTGATCATATCGATAGCGGAGATGCGGATTTCACCGCCATAACCAACGATGTAATAGGCGCCGTTATTCCGAGTCATCGCCAAGCCGTTCGCGATGGAATTGCCTTCCCCGACGAAATCGATGACGGCCTCAGCTCCTTTGCCGTCGGTTAAGTCGCGGACGGCTTCGACTTGATGCTCGTCCGCCTTTACCAAGTGACGGGCACCGCACTCCTTGGCGAGAGCGAGCGCGGCCTCCGAACGATCGACCGCGATAATGTCCGCGGAACTGAGGGCAGCTAACACCTGGATCCCGATATGACCTAGTCCACCGACGCCGATAACCGCTACGCGCTCTCCGGGACTTAAATGTCGAGCTGCCTTTTTACCGACGTGATATGCGGTCAAACCTGCATCCGCGTGCGGAGCTACATCTTTGGGAGCCAAGGTTTGCGGCAGCTTGATTAGCGAACCCACCCCGGTTCGGAGTAATTCCGCGTAACCGCCATTCGTGCTGATGCCAGGAAACTCGCTTCCTTCCACATGCATGTCTTCTCCTCGGCGGGAGGCGAGTGCGAAGCAATTGGTGATCAACGGATGGCAAATGACCGGATCACCACGTTTGAATTCTGTGACTCCCTGGCCGACGTCTTCTATCCAGCCCGCATTTTCGTGTCCCATTACGTAAGGCAACTTCACGTCCACTTTCTCCCGCCAAATACCCTCGACGATATGAAGATCGGTGCGACAAACACCGGCGCCACCGATTCGCACGATTACCTCGGTCGGATTTTGGATCTTAGGTTCTGGTACTTCTTCTAAAGTGACATACTCGGGATTGGAGAGCTTAGTATCGTACTGGTGAAGAACAGCGGCTTTCATGAGTAGAAGGGGGTTACGCGTAGGAGAACTTCGCGCTAACTCCAGTAAAGCAGCGGGTATGCCAATGCGATCTCGCACCGGCACCAGTGGTGAATGCCAGGGAGCGAGAGCGGCAAACGAACAGAGCGCGTTACCGCCGATGTTCATGAATGGAACAGGTTCGCGGAACAGGGAACAGGGTTGGCGGAACATAGTTTTGTACGGTAGGGACACCACGAATTGTCCTGTAGGGACTATAGGACTCAGTCCGGGGTTTTAACCGGGTTTTAACCCCGGGTCACGAATTGAAAGAGCCCGCCCTGCCGGGGCGGCAGATCTGTCGTTGCATGAAGCGAACTCGCCAGAACGGCCAGCCTCAACCTATCGTCCTCCGTCCTTTCAGCATCCCCAACCCGCGGCCGCGGGTGCAATTCCGACCAGGCACACGCCGTCATGTCGCCAAAAAGAGAAAAATGCCGCTTCCTGTAATGCACTTGCTTTTAGCAACTTACAAAAGTGTGCCTTGTAACGGCTATCGTTTTCCATATCCCTGGCGTTAAAACCCCAGGCTGAGTCCTACAGTCCCTTCGGGACAAAATCGGGAGCCTGCCCCACCCAAAAAGGAGACCGCAAGAGCGCCTACCTCGATCCATAACTTGGCGCGAGCCCATCCCTGCCGGTTGATTTTCGTTGTCCGGCGTCTAGGCTGTGAGAAGCCGTCCATGTCTCCCCAAGAACAGGAGCAGCGCCGTTTGGTCCCCGTCACTGACCATCAGGTCCGCGAGTACCTACTTTCCAGACAAGTCAGAGAGATTCCGGATGGATGGATTCGGCCCGAAGTTCGTGACTCATGGCAGCGCTGTCTGGACGCGGGTTTTGACCCCGATTTCGCGCCCGAGGTTCCACTCGTTTCAACTTCGGATCTGAGAGAGGTTCGGGAACAACAAGCCGATCTGTACGCGATCGCGAAAATGGAGGTCCGGAATCTCTATACTCAGATCGCCGGCTCAAATTTCATGGTGGCGTTTGCTACGCCCGACGCGGTCATTTTGGAGACGTTAGCCGATTCTTCATTTCTCCGGTTGGCGCGCCGGGCCCGCATCATTCCCGGGTCACGCTGGCAAGAATCCGTTCGCGGAACGAACGCGCTCGGCTGCGTCTCGTATACGCAAACGGCATCGGTGGTGCACGCGTCTGAACACTTTTTCGGAGATAACTGCACGTTAACCTGCGTCGCTAGCCCGGTGTTTGATCATAGCGATCGCTTGATCGGCGTCGTTGACGCCTCCTCTGATTGTCATGCTCGACAATTTCACACCGTGGCGCTGATTCGGATGGCGGCTCTGCACATCGAAGCAGAAACGTTCCGGCACAACCTCAGACGGCACCTGATCCTACAGTTTCATAACCGCCAAGAATTTGTACACACTTTGGAAGCTGGCCTGATTGCACTGGATTGGGAGGGCAATGTGGTGGCAGCTAACCGGCAAGCTCGGTTCTTCCTTCAAGACCTGCCGGTATTTCCGGGACAACGGTTAGAAGCGGTCTTTAGAAAATCGTTCGATCGTTTTCTCGCTGAGACCGCAGCGACCGGATCAGGGCAATTAACCGACCAAAAAGGAAGCACCTATAACGTGCTTCTCTCAAATCTGCCCTATTCGCCGGTCACAATCCGCGGCGCGCACCTGGAAAAGAAAAGGCGCCAGGTTAGTGTTCAACCCGGGTTTATTTGTGAGGATCCTCGAGTATTGGATGCGATCCGCATCTTGGAGGAAGCCATCCCTTGGAAGGTGCCAATTTTTATTCGCGGGGAGACCGGGTGCGGCAAAGAGCTTCTAGCCCGTCACGTGCATGCGGTCAGCGGCCGCAAAGGCAAATTCGTCGCTGTAAATTGTACTGCCCTGCCGGAGACCTTAATTGAATCTGAATTCTTTGGCTACCGAGACGGCGCTTTTACCGGCAGCCGTCGCGGCGGAGCTCGGGGGCTCATTCGAGACGCTGATCAAGGAACGCTGTTTCTTGATGAGATCGGTGATATGCCAGTCACTTTGCAAGCGAGGCTATTGCGGTTTCTGGATCAGGGAACGGTTCGAGCGCTGGGAAGTTCAACCGAAGAAAAGGTCGATGTTCAGATTCTGGCGGCAACTAACTGCTCCATCGAAGAAGCCGTCGAGTTAAAACGGTTCCGCACCGATTTGCTGTATCGGATCCGCGGCGTCGAAGTCACGTTGCCACCGCTGCGGGAACGGACCGATTTTGTACCTATCGTGAAAACCCTTTTGAGCGGTTTAGCGCAGGATTGTTCTATTTCAGACGAGGCAATCGCCGTGCTAAAACAGCATCAGTGGCCAGGCAATTTTCGAGAACTCAAATACTCGTTGGTCAGAATGTTGATCGCGGCAAAATCGTCTTGGTTGCTACCGTCGCACGCGCTGTCGGTGTTAAGCACATTTCCGGCCGCGGAGGAGACCTCGAGTCCAACGACGTCGAACTTAAAAGAGCACCAAGGGAAATTGATAATCGAAACGTATCAACGTTGCCACGGGAACGTAGTCCATACCGCCAAAGAGCTGGCGGTTTCTCGAAACACCGTCTATCGCGAGCTTCGGCGTTCCGGGTTGAGATAGAACGTGCGAGAGCGTGCGGAAACGAGCGATTGCCATCCCCGATAGCATATTAACAAGAATAAATGAGCATCCTGGCACAAGTTCGCAATTTAGCTCAGGCGAGAAAGTTTCATCCTTTTGTAATTACGACTGATGACGGGAATGCTCGACCCGTGCCACAGGTGGAGAGGATCAGCATTGGCGATAAAAACCGTTCTGATCGGCATTGACGACCTCATTGAAATCATTCCAGGAATTCATATCAGCTCAGTCGCAATCGGGCCCTCGGCGGATGCCGACCCTGAATGATCACCTGCATCATTTGGACCCCCAAGCCTTGTCTTCCTCCAGGATTTTGTGATCAATTGGATAGCCTATAATGCCCAGACCTGTCTCGATTCAAGATGATGTGATTCTTCGTGCGGCTAGAGAAATTTTTCTAGAAAAGGGTTGGGACGCGACCACCAGCGAAATCGCCGCCAAAGCTGGTGTTTCCCACGGCATCATTTTCAAACGGTTTAAGACGAAGCAGGCACTTTTTCAGAGCGCGATGCACGAGCAGATCGGTTGGGGCCAAATCCCGGCCCTCCTGAAATCTAGTCTAGGCCGCAAGGATGTGGAAACCACGCTGGTGGAATTGGGAACCCTGTTTGCGGAAAAGTTTTCGGTGATGATCCCGACCCTCATGATGGCCTGGAGCAATAAGCAAGAAGCCCCCTGCCGAGAATCAGGCGCCAAGACAAATAAGGAACGAGCGGGGAAGGCCTTACAAGCGGTCAAAACGATTGCCGCTTATTTGGAAGCTGAAAACAAGCTCGGCCGGATTCGGGATACGGATTTCGAAGTGGTGGCGCAGGCTTTTGTCGGGGCCTTATGGCACCATGTTTTCCTGCAGGTGATGCTCAGCGATCCCGCATCAACTCCCCTCAAAGAGCGGCGCTACGTCAGACGCCTGGTGAAAGCGATGTGGTCCGGGATGGAGCCGTAAGCGGAAAGGGGCTGGTAGGGCGAGGCTCCCGCCAGAACTCAGCGGCCTGACGAAGCCCATCGTATTCATCTGGTAACCGGCGTGGTTACACCACTGCACCCGGCGAGCCGTGGTCAAGCGCGTCGCCGCGGCTCGGCACGTCTCTCGGCTCAAGCGCACATGGGTTAGAGGTTGTCGGTATCTTCGGTCAGGCTACAGGACCTTTCGGGAGCCTCGCCCTACCAGTCCTGAGTTATTGATTGACGGGTCAATTATTATGGAGTAACCCTCCCGTAGAACAGAAAAGGATTCTAACCCTATGATTTTAATTACCGGTGCTACTGGAAATATCGGCTCTCAGCTAGTCCCACAACTTCTGGCTAAAGACGCTTCTTTGCGGGTCATTACTCGGGACGAGGCCAAAGTTGCTCATCTTAACCCGGCCGTGGAACGGGTCATCGGCGACCGGCAGGATGCTGCCATCGTCCGAAAGGCGTTACCGGGCGTGCGGCAATTGTTCTTACTGCCCGCTCTCTTCGATCCGGACCATACCGCGGATCGCCTTATAATCGAGGAAGCTAAACGAGCCGGGGTTCAGCGAATTGTTATGATATCAAGCGCTGTTATTCGCTCAGACAGCGAAAACCAGATCGCGAGATCGCACCGCGAAATAGAGGTGCTGGTCGAGGAAAGTGGGATTCCGGGGACCTTTCTGCGTCCCGGAGGCTTTATGTCCAATGCCGTACTTTGGTGGGCTGAAAACATCAAGTCGCAAGGAAAGGTCTTCAACCCTAGCGGTGATGGCAAGTCTGCGCCGATATCCCCATACGATATTGCCGCCGTAGCCGCCGTGGCGCTGACCACTTCCGGGCACGAAGGAAAAACCTACTATCTGACCGGCCCTGAGTTATTAAGCACTCACGACCAAGTAAGACTCTTAAGCAAGGCCATCGGCAAACCGGTCGAATGCATTGATATCCCAGTAGAAGTCGCTGCGGCGAGAATGAAGTCGGCCGGGGTACCTGAAGCACTGATCGAGGCGTTGTCCAGACTCTGGATCCAGTTGCGTAACGGCCAAGATTACCTGCAAAACGATGAAGTCGAGCGATTAACCGGGCGCCCCGGACAGACATTCGAGACTTGGTGTTACGAGCATCGCTCCGCGTTTGTGTAGAGCGGCGCGGGGCGTGTCGGCGTTCGGCGACAGTCCCAGGCAGACGCCCTCACGCCTTTTCCCGGCGGACCATGCGGTCGACAGAGTAGTCGTTGTGCTCGAGCAGGAATAACGCGACGAAGAACGCCAGGATATAGATCATCTGCAGACCGACTATGGTCCAGTCCGAGCGCAGGGAGCTACCGAAAATCAAGATCGACATCACGAGCGAGGCTCCGGCGAGCGTCCAGCGGGTAAACAATCCTAGAATCAGGGCGAGTCCGATCAATCCTTCAATGAAGGGCAGTACGCAGCCGAAAGAATAAACGAACCAAACAGGCAAGATGGTTCCTTGGAACTGCTTGACCATACCGCCGGCAAAACCGGCAAGTCCCGGGAGCCGAACCAAGCCATGCATCAATTCAACGACTCCGAGGGCAAGTCGAAACGTAACGTAGGCTAAAGCCTTGTGATTTTGCAAATTCACGGAGAAGACAAATAGCCGCAAAAAGGCGCGAAAGACGCAAAAAAGTATCAAAATCTCATCAAAGCAGACTTCGCCCGTCTCGCCCTTTGGCTACCTCGGACAGGGACGCAAAGGTTAAGACAGAGAACCTTTGCGACTTTGCGGCTTTGTGAGAGGTTTTTCTGCTTTTGCGTCTTCCGCCTCCGCAAAGCGGACTCGACAGCGCTCGCCGAATGTCCTATGGCGCGACAAGTTTTAGCGGCTATTTCAACCCTCTTGCGTAAACCCCCGACCCGGCTTTCAGTAACCAAGAGGTATGAGGACCCCGATTTTCTGCGGTGTCATCAAGCGCCGGATCTTGCTGAACTATCGCGCTGATCCCGAGGTAGTTAAGCGGCTGTTACCAGCTCCGTTTTACCCAAAACTGTACCACGGGTACGCCATAGTGGGCGTTTGCCTGATTGGATTGGAGTCGCTCCGGCCTCGTGGCCTGCCCGGGTGGGTCGGCGTTAATACCGAGAATGCCGTGCATCGGATGGTCGCGGAGTGGGTTGATTCACAGGGACATTCTCATGCACGCATTTTCGTCGCTCGCCGGGATACCGATCTTTGGTTAACCACCATCCTGAGAGGCAGGCTTTTCCCCGGCGGATATCATCGGGCGCGATTCGCGGTCGAGGAATCGTTGGGTCACGTCGAATTCGCGTGTCGGTCCATTGACAGAAAGATGGAGATAAGCTTTTCGGGCGACGACACACTTCAACTCCCGGCCTCATCTTGTTTTAAGAGTCTACACGAGGACTTTTTTCGCAGCGCCGATTCTGCCAACTCGCTGGCCGAGGGCTGGGCGAGTCTCGAAGGAATCGCCCTTGAGGAGAAAGAATGGAAAATCCGGCCGTTCCGTATCAGCCAAGTTTCCTGCAGTTTTTTTGCTGACCAAGAACGTTTCCCGGCAGGCAGCGTGGAATTCGATCATGCTTTAGTGATGCGTGATATTGCCCAGGCTTGGCATTTGGAACCGGCAACCTCGAGTCCTCCTGCCCGCCCTTGGTTAAGACCGATGGAACCGAGTTCGCCGGTTGCGGCGCATCCGAAGCAATCGTCGATAAGATGAGAACGCCGATTTTCGTCTTGGCTCACGGAGCGGGTGCGCCATCTGGGCATCCGTGGATGCAGCGCTGGGCGAAGCAGCTGGCGGCAATTGGCACGGTGTTCCCTTTCGACTACCCCTATATGCGAGAACGCCGAAAACGCCCGGATCCTTTACCTGTCTTGGTCGCGGCTCATCGGGAAGCGCTCGCACAGGCTAGGAAAGAGCACGGTGGACCGGCCGTGCTAATTGGTAAGAGTATGGGGGGACGTATCGGATGCCATCTCGCTCTCGAAGAGGAGGTAGCAGCAGTCGTTTGCCTTGGTTATCCGCTGTGCGGTGGAGGTAACCCGGAAAAGATTCGCGCGGAAGTGCTTCTGAAATTAGCGACCCCAGTCTTGTTCGTGCAGGGAACCCGCGATTCACTTTGTCCCTTGGACCTGTTGGCAGGTGTCAGAGAAAAGATGAAAGCCCCAAACCGGCTTTATGTGGTCGAAGGCGGAGATCATTCGCTGATGGTCACGAAAGGCCAACTCGAGGCAACCGGTGAGACTCAGGACCAGGTGGAGGAACGAATACTGGGCAAGATTCGGGATTTCCTCGCCTTAGCCTCCGAATGACGCATAAAAACAGCCAGGGAGTTAGGAGCTAGAATCTAGCTCCTCTTAAAGATTAACTTTAACGAAATCACTTGAAACGGCCTGAATTCTAAATTGATTCGTCGTTCGTCTTCGATGGTTAGCTCCTGGTTTTCGTCCTCCAGGATATTGACAATAGCCGCTTTTTGTAAAGGGGGCGCGGTCTCGATGGTGGTTTTTCCTCGGGCGCCATGCGGTTCGTAAAGGCGTAAAATGATGGCATCGGAATCTTCGGCTTTCTTGAGCGACCCTAGTCTCAGTGATTCTTCTGTAAACCGGAACAGGGATGGCCAAGCGGCCGACTGCGGAGCGGGTGTGATCCTAAGCGGAGAATGCATTTCTTCCGCCTCCCGAATCGTCCCATTTCGCCAGTCACCCGAGTGAGGATAAACTGCGTACAAAAACTCGTGCGCACCTTCATCCGCATAAGGATCGGGATAAATCGGCCCGCGAAGCAGGCTGATCCCCAGCACATTCTCGTGCGCGCTATAACCGTACTTGCCGTTGTTCAGTAGACTAACCCCATAGCCGGGTTCGCTGAGATCAGCCCAACGATGCACTGGGATTTCGAAACGCGCTTGATCCCACGGCGTATTGCGATGGTTCGCCCGGGCAATCGCTCCAAAAGCGGTTTCCGACCAAACTTCATGAGTATGAATGGCCAACGGAAAAACGGCGCGCAGCAGCCGGCGCCGGCCATGCCATTTAATTCGAGACGCAATCTCGAACCGTCGCGAATGCGCGCTTAGCCGGTATTCCTGGATAATCTCAATATTTTCATAACGCCGGACCACTCGCAACGCGGCTCGGATTGGGCCCGATTCAGCTAGCTCCGGTTCTGCCGCGGCTAAAAGTTCGGTTCCTTCATCGGGGTAGGTTGCGTCGATATCCCAAGCATCAAATTGACGGGGAACATCCGTGAACAGCCAGAGTTGATTAGCTCGGCCGGCCAATACCTCCCGGTCGAAGGTCTTGTCGTAGATTGCTTCCAGAGTGCCATCGCGATTAACCGTGACCCTTAGATCCTGGTTCTCAATTTGGCGTGAAGTGACGCTAACCAGGCTTGGGGCCACCTCCGAGCCGGATGAACCGGAGATCATCCCTACCGAACCCATCGCTGGAACGGTTGTGCGCTGGTCAGCCAACAACAGATCACCGTTATCCAACCTTTGGGTTAACAAAGGGCGCCCTTGCACGCTGAATGTCCCTTGGCTGGCCGGTCCCGATAATTCCACGAAGAGCGGCCGTTCATAAAGTTGTAGGTTCCAAATGAAATATTCCGACGCACCCGCTTGCGCAGAAGATCCCAAGACGGTTTCGCGGAGTTTGGTGGTTTCTGCCAACGCCGCCGCCAAGCTGCGATGCGCTGACTCGTAGACGGAATGGATACTCGAGCCTGGTAAGATGTCGTGGAACTGATGAAGGAGCAAAGTCTGCCAGATAGAACTTAACTGTTCGGCAGGGTACTTTCTGCTATCCCAAATAAGCGCTATGGTGGCAGCGGTTTCGGCTTCGACCAGCGTATGTTCCAATTGGCGGTGGAGCAATTTAACCCTGGCTTGACTGGTAAATGTAGCCCGATGGTACTCGAGATATTGTTCGCCGACCCAAACGGGCAGAGGAACACCGGCAACGCCGACACCGCCGTGAGCGTCAGCGCCGGCAACGGAGGGAGTGGCACCGATCTCTTGGTAAAAATCGGACACTAGACCCATCTCGAGATCCGGCAGGCCTGGACAAGCTCGCAAACGCGAGTAGCGCTCCAGCATTTCTTCGCTCGGTCCGCCACCTCCGTCTCCGTATCCGAACGATAGAAGCGTGGTATCGTGGATCTGTTTCCCGAGGAAATTCTGCCAGGTTTCGCCGACCTCCGGCGCCGTCAAGCGAGCGTTGTAACCGGTATCCGGGTTAGTAAAGCTGTGAGCCAGCACGCGGGTCCCATCGATCCCTTTCCACCAATAAAGGTTATAAGGAAAAGGATTTCGTTCGCTCCAAGTTAGTTTATGAGTGAAAAAGAAGGGGATACCGGCGGAAATCAAAAGTTGAGGTAGGCTCCCATTAAACCCGAACGAATCAGGAAGCCATGTCACGTTGACCCGGCGACCGAATCGGCTCTCAAAATAACGTTGTCCGAACAAAAGCTGACGGACCCAAGACTCGCCGGATAACAGGTTGCCGTCGGGCTCGACCCACATACCGCCGATCGTTTCCCATCGGCCGGCCTTTACTTGTGTCCGGATCTTTTCAAAAAGCGCCGGGTCATCTTGCTCAATCCAAGCATAGACCTGCGCGCTGGATTGATTAAACCGAAAGTTTGGGTAGCGCTCCATGAGCCCGGTCACGGTGTAGAAAGTGCGGCGAGCCTTTCTGCGAGTCTCTTCTAAGGGCCAAAGCCAAGCTAAGTCGATGTGCGCATGTCCGGTCAGCCAAACCCGGCCTTCGGCCGGGAACCGGCTCCGCGCTCCGGCTAGATCGGTACGGAATTGTTCACGGACCTCGCGGATCCGCTGCAGATATTCCTCGCTGATTGGGGACGGGGCGGCAGGAAACTCCCAACGTTCCCAAAGGGAAGCCAAACTCTCTTCGTTCCCATAAAAGTTCTCGGCCGAACGACTCTGCGAAGTTGCGGCCAGGCGCGCCAGATAGTTTTCGGTATCGTTTCTAGGAAGCGAAATTTTGACAAACGCCCGATGCATCAGGTCGGCCAGCAATTCGACCAGCGAGAATCGGCCTTTAAGATGGTGATAGCGCGCCGCATCTAGTACGGCCGCGAGATCGTCATAAAGGGAACGGACATCGGTCTCCGGAACCA
>Ga0153933_1000588_pt1 | contig 12430 bp, 12 predicted proteins | sample TSNJ017MetaG_FD_102275 | JGI IMG/M metagenome (GOLD analysis project Ga0153933, IMG submission 102275) | Attine ant fungus gardens microbial communities from New Jersey, USA - TSNJ017 MetaG | ecosystem: Host-associated > Fungi > Mycelium > Unclassified | place: USA: New Jersey, Wharton State...
ACTCGTCGCGAGACGTCAGCACTGATTACTGACCCACTGATTACGGATTACTTCCTTTGCGTTGGCTCTGCGAGACCCCGTACACTTCCTGCCGCCGCCGCTGGCGCAGCTCTACAATGCCATCTCCCACGTCTCCGCCGTAACTGGTAAACCGAAGTCTTCGTGACTGTCGGTGCCTACCAGCTGGAAACCGGCTTTCTGGTAGATCCCGCGAGCAGCAGTGAGGTTACTGTGAGTCCACAGCACCATTTTTTCGTAGCCGGTTTCGCGGGCGAAATGGATGCATTCTTCGACTAAGCGTTTGCCGATGCCGAGGCCGCGGGCAGACGGTTCCACCAGCAGGAGACGCAATTTGGCGACTCGTTTCGTTTGCTTTACTAGCATCACGCAACCGAGGATTTCACCGGATCGTTCTGCTACCCAACAGCGTTCCGCTTTGGGATCATAATTCTTGAGAAAATTGGCGGTGATCTCCAGTATTAGAGCTTCAAATCCTTGGTTCCAGCCATATTCCTGGCTGTAGAGGACAGCGTGGCGATACGCAATCCAGCTAAGGTCGCCGGTACGATGGGTTCGAATGAGGTAGGGTTCATTCGACGTCGGGGAGTCTCCCAACGTTCTTCGAATCTGGGACATAGCCTGCAGAACGTTTGCTTGCTGAGGTGCGGTTAATTCGGCTAAAAGCGCGCCGACCTGATCGTGAGAACGCGAATCTAGAGCCTGAACCGCCTCTCTTCCTTTCGAGGTCACTTGTATCAGCCGTTGACGGCCGTCTTGTTCCGCTGGAGCACGCTTAATAAACTCCTCTTCTTGTAGTTTGCTGAGCATCCGGCTGAGATATCCCATGTCGAGGCCAAGGCTGGCGCTGAGCTCGCTGGCGGTGGTTTCCCCGCGTTGCGCCACCTCGTAAAGCACACGCGCTTCAGCCAAAGAGAATGGGCTTTGCAGATAGCCGTTTTCGAGGGCCCCGATTTTCTGAGTGTAGAAGCGATTGAAGCCGCGGAACGCGGCGATTCGTTCGTCCAGGTGTAACGAAGTAGACGCGGGCTTGGTCATGGTGGAAAAAGTGATGATAGTTGATAGAGTCAACTAAGTAGTTGACGGAGTCAAGTAAACGGCGGCGATGCGGGGCCGCCGGTTCTCTTTGCTCCCTCCGGTGCTCTTCCCCGTTCGCTACGGGCTCACGGGTCCTAACTCCTCAGTGGGAGCAGGAGCAGACGCTCGTTCCGCGGCGGGCTGCAGAGTCAGGTGCGGCACCAGTTTGCCGGTGCGACCCTGCAGATAAACCAGGAAAAAAAAGAATTTCATCACCAACTTTTCCTGCAGCGTCCTGGTCGGGTTGCCGCCTAGGACCGAATTGACGATCGCCACCATGTTCAACATCTCTTTTGGGTGGAGGAAGATCTCGATGAATTCTTTGGTGTACCAGGCTGAAGTTAGCTTTAGGTAGGAACCTAGGCGTTTTTGCACGATGCGATCGTAACGGCGATAGGCGGCGCTTTTCTTCCCCGGATGGCTTAGCACGCTATTGATGGTTTCACCGGCTTGCTCACCGGAATAGATGGCGATGTAAATGCCGCTGCTGAATACCGGGTCGAGGAAACCCGCGGCATCTCCGGCCAGCAACCAACGATCCCCCGTGAGCTGGCTTACGGCGTAGGAGAAATCCGCGGTCGCAAACACCGGCAGATAGCGAGTCGTATTTTCCACCCATTTCCGTAATTCGGGTTGCTCTGCGATGATCCGATTGAGAGCCGCTTCCGGGGAAAGTCTGAGTTGGTTGAATTTCTCTAAATCCATCACCACACCGACGCTGATTTTTCCATTGGCGATCGGGATCACCCAAAACCATCCCTCCGCGCCTCGAATCATACGGGTATAAGCGTCCTCCGGCTCGTTCGATTTCGTGTTTCGTTGATAGTAGGAATAGACGGAAAATTTCTTGAGATGAGGGAAAGGTTGCTTGAGACGAAACCGGTTGGCGAGCAAGCTGCTTCGACCAGAGCAATCGATAACGTAAGCGGCGTGAATGGGCGCGGGACTATTCTTGCATTGGAGGGTCGCTCCATCGGCCGTGAACTCAACTGATTCTACCTTAGTTTCTTCCCTGACCTCGCATCCCAAGCTCTGCGCGTGCTTGAGCAGGATATCGTCGAAAGTCATCCGGTCGATCTGATAGGCCGTTTTCCAGCGCGGATTGAGCGCGTTACGGAAGAAGAACTTTGCCCGGGCGCCGCCACAAGCGGAAACGATCTCACCGCCATGCTTGGTGAGGAAACCGGCCTGATCAATCTTCCCTTTGACCCCGATCCTTTGCAATGTGTCTAGGCTGGCTGGAATGGTGGATTCACCAACCTGAAACCGGGGGAATTTTTCCCGCTCAAAAATGACGACACTACGACCGTGCTTAGCCAACACTGATCCGGCAACGCTCCCGGCCGGACCTCCTCCAATAATTGCGACATCGAACTGATCGGACATTCTCGGGAAAAAATAGAGGAAGAGGAGGCGGCAGTCGATGGGAGTAATCAGTAATCGGTGATTGTTGCTCGTTGACGGAGCCTGCCGCGGCAGAGGCGGGTCCCATCCGGGCCAAGTTTCCGGGTGTACTTTTGATTAATGTCCCGATCGAAGAGACCCGTTCGTCGTCTCTGTGAAAGGACTGAGGGTCCAACAAAGAAGAACCAGAATACTTATGCAAAAAAAGATCATTCCATTTTTGTGGTTCAACGAAAATGCGGAAGAGGCAGCGAATTTTTATGTTTCGATTTTCAAGAACTCGCAGGTTCTGAGTATCACTCATTACCCGAAGGAATCGGGAGAAAAGGATGGGAGGGTAATGACGGTGAAGTTTGAGCTGGATGGCGAAGAATTCGTGGCCTTGAACGGGGGACCGGCCTTTACTTTTACGGAGGCTATCTCGTTTTGGGTCAAGTGCGATACCCAGGAAGAGATCGATTACTTTTGGGAAAAGCTGTCTGCAGGGGGCATGACGAGTGAGTGTGGCTGGCTAAAAGATAAATACGGTCTGTCTTGGCAGATCGTGCCGTCGTCGATTGAAGAATTGATTTCAGACGAAGATCCCGCGCGCCACGACAGAGTAATGAAAGCGGTGTGGCAGATGCAGAAGCTGGATATGGCTACGCTTGAGAAAGCCTATAGGGAAAGGTGAGCGTCGCCGACGGCCAGAGCGGTGATTGATCGCGCCGAAAGTAATCAGAATCAGGGTGCCAGTAATCGGTTTGGAAACGGCAAGGCCGCGTCTTCGAAAGCTCCGTCTGATTACTTTCGCGCCACGCCTCGAGGCTGGTTAAACGAGGACCCGTCCTGCTGCCTGCAAAAACGGCCCGATCTCCGCCACAAGCTCGCCGAAAGTAGAAAAATCCACCTGCTGTTGGCCGTCGCTCAAGGCTTCAGCGGGGTTCGGATGAACCTCGATCAGGAGGCCGTCTGCGCCTACGGCGGCGGCGCCGCGGCATAGCACTTTTACTAAGTCCGCCCGTCCACAGCCCTGGCTTGGGTCGACAATGACCGGTAGATGAGACTCTTTTTTGGCAATGGCGACCGCGGACAGGTCAAGCGTATTACGCGTATAAGTCTCGAAGGTGCGTATACCGCGTTCGCAAAGCAGGACACGGGAGTTGCCATTTGCCAATAGGTATTCGGCGGCAAGCATCCATTCTTCAATCCTCTGGTTCATGCCGCGTTTTAGGAGGACGGGTTTTTGCGATTTGGCGCACTCGATCAGGAGCTGAAAGTTTTGAGCGTTACGCGCCCCAATTTGCAGAATGTCAGCGACCTCGGCTACGTGGTCAACGTCCCGTTCACTTAGGACTTCAGTGATAATCTTGAGCCCGGTTTCCCGGCGGGCGAGGTCCAAAATGCGCAGACCCTCTTTACCGAGTCCTTGGAATTCGTAAGGTGATGTCCGGGGCTTGTAAGCGCCGCCGCGGAGAATGGTGGCGCCCCGTTTGCGGACTGCCCGGGCGGTGGCCAAGAGTTGGTCTTCAGACTCCACGCTGCAAGGGCCGGCCATAATCACGAAGTTTTTCCCTCCGATCTTAAGTCCGTCGACATCAACTACGGTGTCGGTCTCGGCGGATTCGCGGCTCACGAGCTTGTATCGTTTTTGGACTCGCAGGACCCGCTCGACCTGGGGCAATGCGTTCAGCGATTCGAGCGTTTGATGAAGCCGCTCGTCGCCGATAGCCGCGACCACGGTTTGCAGCGCGCCGCGGATAGGGTGGGGCGTATAACCTAGCTTTTCAACTTCCTCAATAACGTCCTGGATCTCTGGCTCGGTCGAATGCGGCTTAAGGATAACAATCATGCGGAGACGCTCTGATAACACGGGAGTGGGAATGTGGGCAAGTCCAACGGAGTGGCCCGAAAAAGTAACCAGTAAACCAGTAACCAGTACTGGCGAGTCTCAGCGGCAGTGCCCGTCTTTGGACTGATTACTTAATACTTTTCTGGGCCACCGCTCAGAGCGCACTATCTGTCCCTTGTGCTCCACCGCGCACATCGGTATGATCCTTGCTCCCCCCTTCAAATCCTTATGAGCGACCCCATTACGGCTCCCCCAGTTGAGCAACCATCGACGAATCTGACCAAGCGACCGCGTTTTCTGCCCCCTATCGGTTCTCGCGGCTATTACATCCTGCTAGGAGCCGTCGCCATCCTGATCCTGGGTCCGCTCGGGGGGATCACAGCCGCTTTCATGAATTTTTCGATTGGTTTTTATGTGGGTGGTCAGGTTTTGGCAGGAATTCTCGGTAGTGCAGTGACGTTGGGATACGGCGCAGAGGGAAAGCATGGAGCGAACTACATCCAGACCATGGCCGCGTCAGTTGCCGGCATGTGTGGGATGGCAGTTTTGGTGCAGGCGATGGTTTGGCTCGGGTTACCCGAACCGCCCGTTTGGGAGATGATGCTTTACTTCATGTGCATCGGGATGTTCGGCGTTGGCGTTGGAATGCTTTATACGCCGCTCTTGGTTGATAGAATGCAGCTCTTGTTCCCGTCCGGCTTCGCAGTCGCCAATATCCTGCGGGCGCTATCCGACCGCGAACTACTTAAGCGATCGATCTCGAAATTGGCTGGCGGCATGACGGCCGGTTATGTCGTTGGGGTATCCTCGCTGAATATCTCTTGGTTCGCCCGTTTTGGTCTTTCGACCTCAGCGGTCGGGGTCCTTGAGAAAGCGAGCATTTCTGCATCAACCTTTGGCGCCGGCATGATTGTGGGTGCACGAATCGCCATTCCGGCGCTCGTGGTGGCGCTTATCGGGGTCTGGACGACCCCCTATTTGATCTCCATACAATGGCTGGAGCCAAACGCCCCGTTCCGGAAAATCGGGTTCATTATTGCCCTGGGCACGATCTTGGGTGCTGCCATTATCGATATCATTTTGATCATGATCCAGGCCGTGCGGCGATTTATGGAAAAGAGGGCAGAGGTCACGCAACAGGAAGATTGGAAGCGCGTTAACCAGGTGGGTCTGATCGTTTGGATCCTGTTCTGGGGGGTTGGGATTGTGGTAATCGGTAGCCAGGTGCTGCATCAGCCTTGGTTTTTTTTGGCGATAGCCGTCCTGCTCTCTTTTCTCTTTGTTTTGGTGAACGGTATCTCACTTGGGATCTCGGATTGGAATCCGATTTCCAGCGCCTTCGTTCTCTCCGTTTTTTTGATGGCGGCTTTGGGATTACGCGACCCTGGGGTGGGGCTATTGGCTGCCTCAATAGTCCTGATTGCGTGCAGTGAAGGGGGAGATATGCAACAGGATCGCTCGACCGGTTGGCGCTTGGGTACCAATCGGGTGATACAATTTCGCTACCAAGTGATTGGGATTGTGATGGGCGCAGTCGTCGCCGTGATCTTGGCAAAGCTCTTTATGAGCGCATACCCGATCCTCACCCAAGATCAGTTCAGTAATCCACACCTGCCGGGCGCTGAGAAGTGGCAATCTGCGATGACTTTCAAGTTTGTAGGCGCTTTGAAGGGAATCACGGCTTCGAACCCGCATGTGATGCAAGCGCTGCAACTAGGGATCATTTTGGGGCTTTTGATCGAGATCGCGCGAAAACTCATCAAGACTCGCCCGCAATACAAGCAGTTTGTCGCGGGATCGCGGACCGGCAAAGTGACTGATTTTCTTTTGGACGCTGTCTTTCTTTCGAGCCCTTACGCATCCTCTTTCGGTGGCTTTGTTGAGATACCTACGGTGCTCTGGTGGACCGCGGGCGGGGTGATCGCTTCGCTTTACAATGGCCTGACGGCGAGCCAGTCTGCCCGGCGCAAAGCCGCCCAGAATTCGATGGGGCTCCCTGCCGATTGCGCCGCCACTGCTGCCGCAGAGCTACCTTCGGACATGAGCACGACTTCCCTGGTGGGAGGGGGCTTAATTGCCGGGGATTCCTTAGCGGCCCTTACCGTGGGGATTTATGGGTTGCTGCACACCGTGTTATAGCCGGGGTGGCGGCTCGCTTTAGGCTCACCGCGGTGAAAGGTGAGAGTTGAAAAGTGAAAGGCAGGCGTCCACGCGTGGCACGCCACTTGGCCATTCTTGTCTTTGTTCTCGCTAGCACCAGGCGGTTTAGGCGCTCACAGTCCTATCAGCACAGCGGCCCCCAAACCTTTCACTTTCACCTCTCACCTTTCACTCCTCACCTCGGCGAGCCTAAGGCGAGCCGAGTTGCGTGGGATCGAATCTCGTTCTAGATCTGGGCGTGCAAGATTTTACGGCGGGTGGGATTCACGCACTGCATGCTGCGTTTGCGTCCTCTGGGGATGAAGAGTTCGATAGGCGTATTCGGGAGTTGTTGGTGGACTGGGGAGTCACGGAATCGCCAGAACTGATCGCAGAAATGATCGTGACGGCTTTGCGCATGGGCCGTGACGTTGTGCCCGTCGCCGATCTCAAGATGATTAATCGCTCTCTTAAAGAGCTCCGAGCCGCATCCAAGGTTTTTGCTCCTTACCAGGGAGTTCGCAAGGTGGCGGTCTTTGGGTCTGCGCGGACTGCGCCAACGGCCGCGGAGTTCGTGGTTGCAGAACGGTTTGCTTTGGCAATGCGACAGGAAGGTTACATGATCGTCACCGGCGGAGGAGACGGTATCATGGGAGCAGCTCAACGAGGCGCCGGCCGCGAGCACAGCTTTGGCTTGAATATTCGGTTACCGTTCGAACAGCGAGCAAACGAGATCATCGATGGAGATCCGAAGCTCGTGAATTTCAACTATTTCTTTACCCGGAAACTCAATTTCCTGAAAGAAAGTCATGCTATAGCGCTGTTCCCCGGGGGATTTGGGACGATGGATGAGGGCTTCGAGTGCCTAACGCTGATGCAGACCGGGAAAGCACGGATCATCCCGATGGTCCTTATTGATAAGCCGGGCGGGAATTATTGGAAAATGTGGATTAATTTTCTTCACGACCATCTGCTGAAGGAGGGGCTAGTTTCGGCGGACGATTTTCATCTCTTCAGCGTTACGGACGATATCAACGCTGGTGTGAAGGAAATCGTGGGATTTTACCGGAATTTTCATTCCTATCGCTGGGTCGGGGAACAGCTCGTTTTCCGGTTACAGAAGCCATTGACTGATCAAGCAATTGAGCGGTTGAACGAGGGGTTCGCCGATCTGTTCGAGAAACGTCCGTTGGTGGTAACCACCCCGTTGAAACCCGAGAAAAACGAGCCGGATACGCTGCATTTGCCAAGGCTGACCTGCAGTCCCCACCGCCGTAATTTTGGTCGGATGCGGCTGTTGATTGACGGGATCAATGCGGCGGAAGTGCGGTAGGAATGATCTCCTGCTCATCCCATGGTGAGGCAAGATCTGCTAATCCGGTGCGGTGGGCTTGGCGAACCCGATTAAGAGTTTCGGGAGCGTCACCCTAGCAAATTAGCGGACCCGCCCTAAGCAACGGATGAGCAGGAACTCATCCCTACCGGCGCCTAAGCGGCGTTCCGGCCGGTCTGCTCCACGATATAGTCGTGAATCGTATTCACCGATGCTAACGCGACCCGAGCGACCTCAGAGTTCGGCACTCCGACACCGAACGCTTTTTCGATGCTGACGACCAGTTGCAAGGCGTCGATCGAATCCAGGCCCAGGCCGTCAGGACCGAAAAGAGGCATGTCGTTAGCGATGTCTTCTTTGGGTGTTCGGAGCATCAGGTTGGTAATCAACATGTCCTTAATTTGCTCTTTAAGTTCGTCTGATGGCATAAATAGGAACTGGCCGGGCTGGGACCGAATAGATTTGGCGGATTAAATCGTTATTCAAGCGTAAAGTTAGCAAAGAAACTTCGGAAGAAGGGATCAAAAAAATGCCGGCCGGCAAGAAAGTTCGCCTAGACAAGCTATTGGTCGATCTCGGCCATTTTGAATCGCGGGAGCGCGCACAGAGATCGATTCTGGCCGGGCAAGTCATGGTGGACGAGAGAGTATCGGATAAGCCGGGATTATTGGTCTTACCGGGAGCTCCGATTCGCGTCGCGGAGAGAGAGCGCTACGTGAGCCGCGGTGGCCTCAAATTGGAAGCGGCGCTTGATTTTTTCCAGATTGATCCCTCCGGATGGCGTTGTCTTGATGTGGGGGCGTCTACTGGCGGGTTCACGGATTGCCTGTTACAACGGGGAGCCGCCCACGTAGTGGGGGTTGACGTCGGGCATAATCAGCTGGCCTGGAAAATTCGGTCTGACCCGAGAGTAACTACCATCGAGGGCGCCAATGCCCGATTTCTAACTGGCGAACAAGCCGGGACGGACTTCGACCTGGTGGTTGCTGATCTTTCTTTTATCTCGTTGACCCTAGTGTTAGATAGCATTTTAAAGCTTTTGCAGCGCAACGGCGAGGCCATCGTGCTTATTAAACCCCAGTTTGAATTGGACCCCCACCGAGTCGGCAAAGGCGGCATCGTTCGGCAAGAAGTCGATCGTCTGGACGCGGTGGCGAAAATACAGGAATTTGTCGTGCATCAATTGGGACGAGAATGGCGCGGAGTCATCCCTTCTCCGACGCTCGGTACGAAAGGGAACCAGGAGTATTTAGCATGTCTTCGTTGACCGTAGGGCTGTACGCGCACTGGCGAAAACCGGACGCCGCCAATTCATTGCAGGCACTCTATGAGTGTTTGCAAAGGGTCGGCATCAAGACCCTGTTTGAAGAAAAATCGGCCGAGTTAATCGCGTTGAAGGGACAGCCGGTGGAGGAACTCCGCGACCAGGTCGATCTATTCATGACCTTAGGCGGAGATGGCACCCTGCTCCGTCTGGTGCGGGATCTTCGCGGCAAAATGAAACCGGTGATGGGAATTAATTTTGGGTCGCTTGGTTTTCTAACCGGCTTTGGTGGCCCTAGTTTTGGGGATGCCGCCAAGGCTTTAGCGTCGGGTGATTATCGAGTAGAAGAGCGTACTTTATTGGACGCCAGCGTGCGCGGCTTGGACGGAGAAATCGTTTCGCGCGTTGGCTTGAATGATGTGGTGGTCAGCCGAGGCGATCGGTCGCGACTCGTCCAAATCGAAGTGGCGATCGATGGGGTCTGCCTCACCGAGTACAATTCCGATGGATTGATTGTGGCAACCTCAACGGGGTCGACCGCTTACTCGCTTTCGGCCGGCGGCCCGATTGTGATACCGAACTCGGGAGTTTTTGTCGTGACTCCGATCTGCCCGCACGTACTGACGAACCGCTCCGTGGTAGTATCCAACCGTTCTACCATTCGTCTGAAAACCAGCCACCGAAGCATCGAGCAACCAGTTTCGCTAAGTATCGACGGCCAGGAGCCGATTCATTTTCATGTTGGAGACGAGGTAACGGTCAGAGCTGCCGACGTGACCTTGCCGTTGGTCTTGCCGAGCAATTTCACTTTCGCCGGGGTATTGCGTGCCAAACTGCGCTGGAGCGGAAGTGCGATATGATCCGGATCAGGGAAATATTGCTGCCCGGGCAAATTCTATTGGAGGTCAAAGCGGAGACTCGGGAGGAGGCGGTAACGGCCGTGACAGATTCGTTGCGGGGTGACAACCGGATCATTAACTGGCCGCTTTTTGCGGAATCGTTAGCGGAGTGCGAACGCAGCGGCAAGGTCAACACCGGACTGGGCCTGACTATCCCGCACGGGCGCACCGACAGTGTAGCCTCGATGGTAATGGCATTCGGCCGTTTGGTTCAGCCGATTCGGCGAGGTCGGGCCAGTATCCAGTTTGTTCTCGTGATTGGAATTCCGGAAACCATGGACGCGGATTATCTCCGCTTAGTCGGCGTTTTGATGCGGGCATTCCGGGATGAACCGCTCCGCAAAGCATTAGAAACCGCGAAGACACCCGAGGATGTGTTATCTACCTTTGAGAAAGGGGAAACGCAGTTGGCGTGAGGAGAGAAGTGGTGGGTGGCGCAAAGGCAGGGCGAAAAACTCAGCCCGCCCATGATTTCAACTCGCGCTGGGATGATCGCGTCGTTTTTGAGCCACGGCGTGGAGGGGTGTTTTGCCCTGAGCGTTTGTGAACAAAACTGGTTTAACTCAAAGATCTTTTATCGATGTTGTACGTAGGCAATTGCTGATTACTGATTACTAATTTTTGCTATGGCCCATGACCACGACCATCCTCACGAGCATGCGCACGGCCATAGCCATGCGCCGGCTGACTTCGGCTGGCGTTTTATGGTGGGCGTGGTCCTTAACCTGGCGTTTGTCGTAGTGGAAGCGGCTTTTGGATTCACGGTTAACTCATTGGCTTTGGTAGCGGATGCGGGTCACAACTTGAGCGATGTGCTGGGGCTAGGCTTAGCCTGGGGGGCTTTCGCTTTGTCGAGGCGTGCGCCGAGCTCCCGCCGCACCTACGGAATGCGACGCTCTTCGATCTTGGCAGCTCTTTTTAATGCGCTATTTCTCTTGTTCGCTATCGGCGCGATTGCTTGGGAGGCGATTCAACGATTCTCGCATCCGGAACCGGTCTCGGGGTGGACTGTCGTCATCGTGGCCCTGATCGGGATCGCCGTAAATGGCATTACCACGATGCTCTTTGCCGGCGGTCAAAAGGAGGATCTCAATGTGCGGGCCGCGTTTCTGCATATGGCAGCAGATACGGCGGTATCGGCGGGAGTGGTTTTAGGTGGACTCCTGATTTTAGCGACTCAATGGTCCTGGATCGATCCGCTTCTAAGTTTGGCAATTGCATCCATCATTTTCTGGGGTACTTGGGGGCTGCTCAAAGAATCGGTCGATCTCTCTCTGGATGCCGTACCTGCCTCAATTGATCCAAAGAAAGTTAAAGCGTTCCTCCAGTCGTGGCCTGAGGTCGTTGAGGTACACGATTTGCATATCTGGCCGCTAAGCACCACCGAACCTGCGCTAACCGCTCATCTGGTGATGCCGAAACACGACTGTGACGATGCCGAGATTTTAAGAATTTCCCAGGCTCTTACCACTGAGTTTGGCATCACGCATTCGACGGTTCAGATCGAGCGCGGCAGTGTGCCGTGTCCGTTCGCGTCGGAGGAAACACTGTAGGGCCTGGGTCAAATCCGGCGCGGATGTCCTCAATGAGAATGGGCGGATCCGGAGCGCACCGAGGTTTTCGCCCAACCTTCGCGCTGGCTACCTCGTGCTTGCCATTGTCGGTTTGCATGTAGACCTTTGGCGATGAATCGTTTAGTCGCGATTACCTTTTTGTTCCTATCTGCAGCCGCTGTGCCGGCTGTTTTCGCTGCTGGCAGCAAGGAAATGACGGTACCGCAACAGGTGCCGCAGAAGACGCCGGACGCGGTAACACCTTACAACGAAGGTGTATCATTGATGAAAGCCAAGAAATTTGCCGCCGCTCAGGTGAAGTTTGAAGAAGCGCTCAAAGCGAACTCCAACCTGGCAGAAGCGCATAACAACTTGGCGTATTGTTTGAGGAAACAAAGCCCGGAAAACTTCGCGAGTTCGTTGCAGCATTACAACACGGCGCTCAAGCTGAATCCCCGGTTAGCTCAGGCCTACGAATACCGCGGAGTGCTCTTTGTGGAGATGGGTCGAAAGGCGGCGGCCGAAAAAGATCTGGCCACGTTGAAACAACTAGATCCGAAATTGGCTAGCGCTCTCGAGACCGCAATCAAAGCCGGGAAAGATACGGATTATTGAGAGGGTATAGTTTACTGCGCCGAGCAGGACTTCTCAGGAGCAAAAAACCTGTGGGCCGACTGAAAGGCGCTGGGGAAAATCAGCTGGCTAGCGGCCGGTTATGGTTTAGCCGGTTTGGCCAGAGAGGCGGCGATGAAAGCGTGACAGACAACGGTGTTTCAAACGGCGTTGAAACGAAGTCCCTCTGGCGATGGGCTTGGCCAATCGCCAATCACCTCCGATTCTCCCGCCCTTCTGCCTCCAACCCGACACTCCATCCCTGAAAGCCGGCAGCATCGAAATACAAGGTATCACCAA
>Ga0153933_1000589_pt1 | contig 12422 bp, 9 predicted proteins | sample TSNJ017MetaG_FD_102275 | JGI IMG/M metagenome (GOLD analysis project Ga0153933, IMG submission 102275) | Attine ant fungus gardens microbial communities from New Jersey, USA - TSNJ017 MetaG | ecosystem: Host-associated > Fungi > Mycelium > Unclassified | place: USA: New Jersey, Wharton State...
GGAATTCTTCTTTGCCGGGAATGCGTTTGGCGTAGTTGAACTGGCCCCCGATGTCGCTGGCGCCATCGAATAAGGTCACATCGTGGCCGCGCTCGGCCAGCGTCGTTGCGCAAGCGAGACCGGCAGGACCTGCGCCAATGACGCCGATGCGTTTGCGCGTTTGCGCTGGCGCAATCTGCAGTTCGGTTTCATGGCAAGCGCGCGGATTCACCATACAACTGGCGCGCTGGTTCTGGAACACGTGATCGAGGCAGGCCTGGTTGCACGCGATGCAGGTGTTGATGCGCTCGCTGCGGCCGTTTTTTGCCTTGACCGCCCAATCCGGATCCGCCAGTAGCGGCCGCGCCATCGAAACCATGTCGGCCTCGCCACTGGCAAGAATCTGCTCAGCGACGTCCGGCATGTTGATGCGATTGGTGGTGATCAGCGGGATCGATACTTCGCCTTTCAGCTTCTTCGTCACCCACGCAAAACCGGCGCGCGGCACGCTGGTGACAATGGTCGGTACGCGTGCTTCGTGCCAGCCGATACCTGTATTGATGATGCTGGCACCGGCTGCTTCGATAGCCTTGGCCAGGGTCACGATTTCCTGCCAGTCCTGTCCGTCTTCGACCAGATCGAGCATCGACAGTCGATAGATGATGATGAAGTCCGGGCCGACCGCCGCGCGCATGCGGCGCACGATTTCAGTGGGAAAACGCATGCGCCGTGTCGCATCGCCACCCCATGCGTCGTTGCGCTGATTGGTGCGCGCGGCGATGAACTGGTTGATCAGATAGCCTTCCGAACCCATCACTTCGACGCCATCGTAGCCCGCGTCCTGCGCCAGCTTCGCGCAACGAACGAAGTCGTTGATGGTGCGTTCGACGCCACGCGCACTGAGCGCGCGCGGTGTAAAGGGGGTGATGGGCGACTTGATCTTCGACGGCGCCACCGACAACGGGTGATAACCGTAGCGCCCCGCATGCAGGATCTGCATGCAGATGCGGCCGCCTTCGGCATGCACGGCCTGGGTGATCTTGCGATGCCGTGGCTTGTGCCAAGGCAGGGTCAGTCTTCCGCCGAATGGCTTGAGCCAGCCTTCGATGCTCGGTGCGATGCCGCCGGTCACCATCAGTCCCACGCCGCCGCGGGCGCGTTCGGCGAAATAGGTGGCGAGCTTGTCGAAGTCGGCGGCCTTGTCCTCCAGCCCGGTGTGCATCGAGCCCATCAGGATGCGGTTCGGCAGGGTGACGTGGCCCAGTGGCAGCGGGGCGAACAGGTGTGGGTAATCCATACGGAGCCGTCTTCAAACGATCGTATGAATGTGCCTGCTATGCGCCTTGGGCGCAAGTGGTCCCGGGACGGCAGGTGACGCTCAGATCAGCAATTGTCGTACCAGTGCAATGTATTGCCGTTTGGCCTCGTCCTGGGACATGCCCTTCAGCAATGTCCAGGCTTCTTTCTTGGCGGTGCCGATGAAATCGAAGAAGCCAGGATCACAGCCATGGACGTCGCCATACGTGCCCTGTTTGTAGAATGCGTAAAGCCTGAGCAGCGTGTCGTTGTCGGGACGTTCGTGCAGTTGTTTGATGTCCGCAGCGGCTTGCTCGAACTCGCGTTGGAGATCATTCATGGCAGGTGGCTGGTACGGAAGAGTGGCCGATTGAGAGCTGTAAAGCATGCGCTTGGAACCCCTGTAAACGCGTTAAGCTAAGCACTTCCCGTGCCATCAGGTCAGTCCATGCAAACACGTCCGCCTGCGCCCGTACTCACCATCGACGGACCATCCGGATCTGGCAAGGGCACCATCAGTCGGCTGGTTGCCGAACATCTGGGCTGGCGGTTGTTGGATTCGGGGGCGCTTTACCGTGCGGTAGGCTACGCGGCAGGGGCGGCCGGACTGGACCTGTCCGATGCCGAAGCAATCACCCGCTGCGCCGAATCCACCCGGATCCACTTCCGGGCGGCGCCTAATGATGGCGAAACGCGAGTGATCGTCAATGGCCACGATGCGACCGATGAGCTGCGGACCGAGACAGCCGGGGCGGCAGCTTCCGCGATCGCGTCGATCCCATCTGTCCGCAAGGCCTTGATAGATCTGCAATTGAGCTTCCGCAAGGCCCCTGGCCTGGTAGCCGATGGGCGGGACATGGGCACGGTGATCTTTCCCGATGCGCCGTTCAAGGTATTTCTGACCGCCAGCGCCGCCGAAAGGGCGAAAAGACGCTATAAGCAGTTGAAGGAAAAGGGGCTGAGCGTTACACTCGCCACTCTTCAGAGCGAAATTGAAGCGCGTGATGCCCGCGATGCCTCGCGAACCGTCGCGCCGCTCAAGCCCGCCGCCGATGCAGTGCTGGTAGATACCACCGGCATGGGGATCGAAGACGTGGTCGCTAAAGTTTTGGCCGTCGCGAAACCGTAAAGCGGTTGCGATGGCTTTGGTGCTTCATGTCGCGGCATGAAGTTTTGGTTCAACGGTGCCAGGGAGCGATCCCGACACACCCACAACCGGTGGGCCTGCCTTTGCGCAAACATCCGACGGCGCGCAATGGGTCAAGGGCCTTTTCTTATTTACGGAATCAACATGACTGAAAGTTTTGCCGAGCTGTTTGAACAGAGCCAACAGGCTATCTCCAAGCTGAAGCCGGGCGCCATCGTCACCGGTATCGTTGTGGAAATCCGCAACGACGTCGTTGTGATCAATGCGGGCCTGAAGAGCGAAGGCATCGTCCCGATCGAGCAGTTCAAGGACGAGAAGGGCGAGTTGGAAGTGCAGGTAGGCGATGAGGTGAAGGTTGCCCTCGACGCCCTGGAAGACGGTTTCGGCGAGACCAAGCTGTCCCGCGAGAAGGCCAAGCGTTCGATGGTGTGGGACGACCTCGAGCAGGCGTTCGACAAGGAAGAGACCATCACCGGCATGATCTCCGGCAAGGTCAAGGGTGGCTTCACGGTCGACATCAAGGATGTCCGCGCATTCCTGCCGGGCTCGCTGGTTGATGTGCGTCCCGTGCGCGATCCGGTTTACCTCGAGGGCAAGGCGCTCGAGTTCAAGATCATCAAGTTGGACCGCAAGCGCAACAACGTCGTTGTCAGCCGCCGCGCCGTCGTCGAGACCGAGTTCTCCGAGGAGCGCGAGAAGCTGCTGGAACGCCTGACCGAAGGCGCCGTGGTCAAGGGCACGGTCAAGAACCTCACCGATTACGGCGCGTTCGTGGATCTGGGCGGCATCGACGGCCTGCTGCACATCACCGACATGGCGTGGAAGCGCGTGCGTCATCCGTCCGAAGTCGTCAACGTCGGCGACGAGTTGGACGTGCGCGTGCTGAAGTACGACCGCGAGCGCAACCGCGTGTCGCTGGGCCTGAAGCAGCTGGGCGACGATCCGTGGGTCAACATCTCGCGTCGTTACCCGGTCGGCAGCCGTCTGTTCGGCAAGGTTTCCAACGTCACCGATTATGGCTGCTTCGTCGAGATCGAGCCGGGCGTCGAAGGTCTGGTCCACGTTTCCGAAATGGATTGGACCAACAAGAACGTCAATCCGGCCAAGGTCGTGCAGGTTGGCGACGAGACCGAAGTGATGGTGCTGGACGTGGATGAAGAGCGCCGCCGCATCTCGCTGGGTATCAAGCAGACCCGCTCGAACCCGTGGGAAGCTTTCGCAGCGATGCACAAGAAGAACGACAAGGTGTCCGGTCAGATCAAGTCGATCACTGACTTCGGCATCTTCATCGGTTTGGACGGCGGCATCGATGGTCTGGTGCACCTGTCCGACATCTCCTGGCAGGCTTCCGGCGAAGACCTCGTGCGCAACTTCAAGAAGGGCGACGAGATCGAGGCCGTGGTGCTGGCGGTGGATCCGGAGCGCGAGCGCATCTCCCTCGGCATCAAGCAGATGGAACAGGATCCGTTCGGCCACTTCATGGCCGTCCATACGCGCGGCACCATCGTCAACGGTACCGTGAAGGAAGTGGACGCCAAGGGTGCGGTGATCGACCTGGGCGACGGTGTCGAGGGTTACCTGCGCGCCAGCGATATCGCCAAGGAGCGCATCGACGATGCTACCCAGCATCTGAAGGTGGGCGACAAGGTCGAGGCCAAGTTCACCGGTATGGACCGCAAGGGTCGCCAGCTGTCGCTGTCGATTCGCGCCAAGGACGAGGAAGAGCTGCAAGACGCCATGGCCGAATATTCGTCCGCGTCGGGTGGCACGACCAAGCTTGGTGCGCTGCTCAAAGAGCAGCTCAACAAGGCTGATTGATTTAGTGCCTGCAGTGGGGCGGCGTTTCGCCGCCCCAACTCGTTCCACGTCACGGACATTGGGGACCCATGACCAAATCCGAGCTGATTGAGGCGCTGGCTAGGCGCCAAACCCATCTTGCGTTTAGCGACGTTGAGCTGGCGGTCAAAAACGTGATCGAACAGATGAGCCAGGCTTTGTCCACTGGCGAGCGTATCGAAGTACGTGGCTTTGGCAGCTTTGCCTTGCACTACCGGCCGCCGCGCATGGGCCGCAATCCCAAAACTGGCGATGCCGTGGCGCTGCCCGGCAAGCATGTGCCGCACTTCAAGCCCGGCAAGGAGCTTCGCGAGCGCGTCAACATGCATCTGGAGCAGCAGCGGGAAAGCTGATCCTTGTGCGCTTAATCTTTATCCGACAGGCAGGCGGCGTTGAGTCGATCCTGCCTTTCTTTTTGCGGCCGGTAATCGTAAATCGTAAAGGGTGAAAAGCAGCACGTGCTCCGCTTTTACGATTTGCGATTTACGATTCCCGGCCTCCAGCCAATCGGGTAAAGTCGCCCAATGCGACTGATCGTCATACTGCTATTGCTGCTGTTCATCGCCGGGGGAGTGGTCCTCGGGGCGCTTAATGCGGACCTCGTGGGCTACGATCTGGCGTTTGCGCACGTCCAGGTTCCGAAAGGAGCAGCCCTGCTGCTTATGCTCGCCGTCGGCTGGGTACTCGGCGGTTTGACAGCGTGGCTGGGCGTCACCACGCACCATCGCCGCGAACGGCGACGGACTGCGAAAGAACTGGGTGCGAGGGCGTCGAAGGCACCATGAGCACTTTCTACCCGCTGCTGGCTTTACTGATACCGGCGGCTTTCCTGAGTGGCTGGTGGACGGCTCGGCGCGCGGGTGTGCGCAGGTCGGGTGTGCAGGTCAGCGAATTGTCCTCCGATTACTTCCGTGGCCTGAACTATCTGCTCAATGAAGAGCAGGACAAGGCTATCGAGGTGTTCCTCAAGCTGGCCGAGTACAACCGTGACACCGTAGAAACGCACTTAGCGTTAGGCAACCTTTTCCGGCGTCGTGGCGAAGTGGATCGAGCTATCCGTCTGCATCAACATCTTGTTTCCAGGCCGGGTTTGTCCGAAGGCATGAAAACCGTCGCCCTGCTGGAACTGGGCGAGGACTACATGCGTGCGGGTCTGCTCGATCGCGCCGAGGCACTATTCTCGGATCTGGTAGCGATGAATGCTCACGCGCCGTCGGCTCTGCGCCACCTCATCGCGATCTACCAGCACGAACGCGATTGGCACAAGGCGATCGAGCACGCTCGCCGCCTCGAAACCATGACAGGCGAGGAAGAAGTCACCAACATCGCGCAGTTTTATTGTGAACTGGCCGAGCAGTCGCGACAGCACGGTGCGCGCGGCGAAGCGCGTGAATATCTGCAACATGCTTTTGCATGCCAGCCGGATTGCGTGCGTGCGTTCATGCTAACGGGCCGTCTGCATGCGGAAGAAGGGCAGCACGCTGATGCTGTCGATGTCTACGAGCATGCCGTCGAAGCAGATATCGCCTTTGTGCCGGAAATTCTGCCGCCCTTGTTGGATAGCTACGCGCGTTCAGGGCAGATGGAGCGCGCCGAGCGTTTTCTGCGCGACATCCTGGCCCGCTATCATGGCATCTCGCCCGTATTGGCGCTGACGCATCTGTACCATAAGCGTGACGGCGAAAAGCCGGCGATCGAGTTCCTCACTTCGCAGCTGCGGCAACGTCCTTCGGTGCGCGGCCTGATGGCCCTGATCGATGCCACCATGGACAAGATCGAGGGTGAGGCGCGGGAGAACTTCCTCATTCTGCGCGATCTCACGCACAAGCTTCTCGAAGGGCAGGCCATGTACCGTTGCAGCCATTGCGGCTTCGGCACCAAGGCGCATCACTGGCAATGTCCAAGCTGCAAGGGATGGAGCACGATCAGGCCGATTCACGGTGTCGCCAATGAGTGATGCCGTCGTGGCCAGCCTCGCCCCGATCGCACTCGCCATCCTGATTGCTTTCCTGATTGCCTTGGGCGTAGTGCGCGCGGCGATCGCATACGCGCATCGCCGCGGCATGTACGACCAGCCGGGCCAGCGCCGGTCTCACCAGATTCCCACGCCGCGCGGCGGCGGCATCGGCATCATCGTATCCGTGCTGGTCACGCTGCCGGCGTGCTTGCTGTATGTGCAACCTGCATGGCCGCGCACTATTGCGATGGCTTTGCTGGTGGCAGTGCTACTGGTGGCATGGATCGGGTGGTGGGACGATCACCGGCCACTGCCAGCCCTGCCGCGCTTTGGGGTGCAAATTCTTGCGGCGGCGTTGTTTTCAGCGGCCCTGATCGCCAGCGGGCTGAGCTGGTTGTGGTTGCCGTTGTTGGTGCTCGCCGGGGCATGGAGCATCAATCTGCATAACTTCATGGACGGCATCGATGGCTTGCTGGCTCAGCAAGGTATCTTTGTCGCCTGCGGCCTGGCGCTGCTGGCGGCGCTCGCGGGCCAGACCGCGCTGGCCGCGGCATCGGCGGGAGTGGCGGCGGCTTGCCTGGGCTTCTGGTGTTACAACCGCTCGCCGGCCCGGATCTTCATGGGGGACGTGGGCAGCGGCAGCATCGGATTGCTGCTTTTTGCCTTGACCGCCATGCTCTGGCGCCTGGAAGCCGGGCTGCTCTGGCCAGCCCTGATCCTCAGTTCAGCTTTTGTGACGGATGCCACTCTTACTCTGCTCAACCGGATACTGGGTGGGCGCCGCTGGTACACTGCGCACCGCGAACATCTGTATCAATGGATTGTGCGCAAGGGCCATAAGCATGCCGCAGGGGCGGCATGGTATGGGGGATGGAATCTGCTGGTGGCGTTGCCGCTGGCGATACTGGCATGGAAAAGGCCAGGGATGGGATTGCTGGCTTGCGTCGTTGCCTACGCGACCGCTGCGGTGGTGTGGCTGATGGTCAAACGCCGCATGATTCGCCGAGATCGATACAAGGTTCGTCATGTCGATACGTAAATGGGTCGGGATTGTTCATCCTCGCATCGCAGTGGTCGCGCATGACTTGCTGATCACTGCGCTTGCCTGGTGGGTCGCCAAGGAACTGCGCTATGCGCTGGATCCTCAACTGCCCGTCACTTTCGGGTTGTTCGAGTTTCCCATCGTGCTGGCGGTGCAGGGCCTGATCTACGCATGGACAGGGCTCTACAAAGGCGTCTGGCGCTTCGCCAGCCTTCCGGACCTCTGGAATATTCTGCGTGCTGCCATCGTCGGCACCGTTGCGCTCGGCGTGGCGCTGTTCCTGTACGGCCGTCTGGAAGGCGTGCCGCGCTCGGTCCTGCTGTTGTATCCGTTCGTGCTGGCCTTGTTCCTCGGTACGCCGCGTTTGGCTTACCGTTTCTGGAAGGACAGTCGCATCGATTTGTTCATGAACGCCAAAACCCAGCGCGTGCTGATCGTGGGCGCGGATCGGGCGGGCGAGGCGCTCGCGCGCGATCTGCATCGCGACTCGCGCTACGTCGTGGTGGGTTTTGTCGATAACCAGCGCTCGCTGCGTGGCGCGCGCATCAACGGCAGGCCTGTGCTGGGCACCCTCGAGCAGCTTCCCGAGGTGGCCAAGGAAGCGGCAGTGCAGATGCTGCTGATTGCGCTGCCGGGTGCAAGCGCGCGGGAAATGCGCCAGGTGGTGGAGCTCTGCGATCGTACCGGACTGCCTTATCGCACCGTGCCCAAGCTTGAAGATGTCGTCGCCGGCCGTGCCCAGTTCAACCAGATCAAAGAAGTCTCGATCGAAGACCTGCTCGGCCGTGATGCGGTGGAGCTCGACTGGACCCGCATTCGCGAAACCCTGACCGGACGCCGCGTGCTGATCACCGGCGGCGGCGGTTCGATCGGTTCCGAACTCTGCCGGCAGGTGGCGCGATTGGGCGTGCATGCACTCACCATCGTGGAGTCGTGCGAGTACAACCTGTACCAGATCTCGCAGGAACTGCGCGCGGCTTATCCGGAGTTGCTGCTCAATAGTGTGCTGGCTGATGCGGGCGACCGTGTCGCCATGCGCAAGCTGTTCACCGAAGTCATGCCGCAGGTGGTTTTCCACGCAGCTGCGTACAAGCACGTGCCGATGCTGCAGGGGCAATTGCGCACCGCGGTGCGCAACAATGTTCTGACAACGCGTACGGTGGCTAATTTGGCCAGCGAGATGCGGGTGGAATGCTTCGTGCTGATTTCCACCGACAAGGCCGTGAATCCCACCAGTGTGATGGGTGCCTGCAAGCGTATTGCCGAGATCTGGTGCCAGAATCTCAACGCGCATTCCAATACGCATTTCATCACGGTACGGTTCGGCAACGTGCTCGACTCTGCCGGTTCGGTCGTACCGCTGTTCCGTCAGCAGATTCACGCGGGCGGTCCGGTTACCGTGACGCATCCGGAAATCTCGCGCTACTTCATGACCATTCCGGAAGCTACCCAACTGATCCTGCAGGCAGCCGCGCTGGGCAAGGGTGGCGAGATCTTTGCGCTGGACATGGGTGAGCCGGTCAAGATCCGTGATCTGGCCGAACAGATGATCCGCCTTGCCGGCAAGAAGCCGGGCACCGAAATTCCCATTGTCTACACCGGGCTGCGTTCCGGCGAAAAGCTGTTCGAAGAGCTTTTCCATCCGCTGGAAAACTACAGCGCCACCACGCATAACAAGATCTTCCTGGCTCAGCACCGGCCGGTTTCGTGGGAGCTTTTGCAAGTGCAGATGGACAAGGCCACCGAAGCCGTACATCAATACGACGAAGATGCGCTTCGGACCTGCGTATCCAGTCTGCTGCCATCATTCTGCTGGAGTGACGTTGCCCAACAACCGGATAACGTGGTTCCGCTTCGTCGCAACGACATCGGAGAGAAGTGAGTGAGTAAGCCATTGCGCAAGGTGGTGTTCCCGGTGGCCGGCCTCGGTACGCGTTTTTTGCCGGCAACCAAGGTCGTCGCCAAGGAAATGCTGCCGGTCCTGGATCGGCCCCTGATCCAGTACGCCGTCGATGAAGCGGTGGAAGCCGGCGCTGATACGCTGGTGTTTGTCACGAACCGCTACAAGCATGCCATTGCCGATTACTTCGACAAGGCCTATGAGCTTGAGGCCAAGCTGCAGGAAAAGGGCAAGGACGAACTGCTGGCGCTGGTGCAGGGAACGCTTCCGCGCAACGTGCGCGCCATCTTTGTCACCCAGCCGGAAGCACTTGGCCTGGGACATGCGGTGCTCTGTGCCAAGGCCGTAGTGGGTGATGAACCCTTCGGCGTGGTGCTGCCCGACGACTTGATCTGGAACCGTGGCAAGGGCGCTCTGCGGCAGATGGCTGAATTGGCCGAGGCCGAGCAGGCTGGCGTCATTGCGGTGGAAGAAGTGCCACACGACCAGACCGACAAATACGGCATCGTCGATGCCGAGCCGGTCAATGAGCGCAGCGCACGTATTCGTTTCATGGTCGAAAAGCCCAAGCCGGCCGATGCGCCGTCCAATCTGGCCGTGGTTGGCCGCTATGTGCTTCCGGGCCGCATCTTCCAGTTGCTGGAACAGACCAAGCCGGGCGCTGGTGGCGAGATCCAGTTGACCGATGCCATCGAAGCATTGCTGATGGAGCACGGCAAAGTCCTAGCCTATCGCTTTGAAGGCACGCGTTTCGATTGCGGCAACAAGTCCGGCCTGGTTCGGGCCACCATGCACATGGCCATGCAGGATCCGGTATTGGCCAATACCGTACGCGAGTTCGCCGCTCAGCTTTGAAGCCGTATTGAGGACCACTCGGCCGCCCGTCTGGGCGGCCGTTTTGCTGTCTGCCACACGGCTGCCTTTCGCCGTCGGCTCGTGCCAGAATCATGACCGCAGACTGCCATTTTTCTCCGGCAGCATGCGCATGGGGAATTCCGTTCGTAGCCGCTCGCGCCACCCGGCGTGAGCATTCCCTACCGGTTTGCGAACGCCATGGCGTGCAAGGTGCCATGGGTCATTAACGGATTAAGTATCGGAAAGCACTATGGACTTGCTGCGTTTTCTGCTTCTGTTGCCTGTACGCCTGATACGCGGACTGTTCGCTGCCCTGGCCTGGTTGCTCAGGCCGGTGGTGGGCCAGGTCAACTGGTCTGCACCGGGCTGGATGCATCTGGTGCGGCGCCGTCCGCTGCATTCGGCAGCCGTCGTTGTGGCGGCGGCCTTGGTTGCGACGGGCGGCTGGTTTGGTTGGCATTGGTACAAGAACCGGCCGCATCCGCGGGAGCCGCAGCGGATCACCTGGGACGTGCATGCGCCGCAGATCACCGACTACAGCAAGTTACCGCCGGTCGTTCACCCGCTCGAACTCGATTTTTCCGCTTCGGTGGCGCCGATCGAGCTGGTCGGCAAACCGGCTACGTCCGGTATCACCATGCAGCCGGATACCAAGGGCCAGTGGAGCTGGGTCGACGACAAAACCCTGCGTTTTATGCCGACTTCCGATTGGCCGATCAGGCAGCATTACAAAGTCCGCTTCGATGTCGCGCAGGCTTTCGCGCATCACGTCCTGCTGGCCAATGATCATTTCGAGTTCGATACCGAGCCGTTCAAGGCGACCATCGGTAAAGGCGAGTTCTACCAAGATCCACAAGATCCGACCGCCAAGAAAACCATTATCCAGGTCGATTTCAATTATCCGGTCGATACTGCCCAGTTCGAGAAGCGCATAGCGCTGAGTCTGGCGGGGCGCGGGGATCACGCGTCGACAGCGCTGAAATACAGCGTGACCTACGATCCGAACAAACTGCACGCGTGGATTCACTCCCAGCCGCTGGATCTGCCGCGAGATGATGGCGCCGTATCGCTGAAACTCGACAGCGGCGTACGAAGCACGCGTGGCGGCGATGGCACGACTGCCGAACTGGATACCAGCGTCCGCGTGCCCGGCCTGTACAGCCTCACCGTGCAGGACATCAGTCCGACCTTGGTGGATAACGACAAGTATGAGCCCGAGCAGGTGATGGTCATCAACCTGAGCGGTGCCGTGCGTGACAGCGAACTGGCCGGGCTGGTGCATGCATGGGTGCTACCGGCGCATAACCCGGATGCCGACAGTTCCGACAATTCGGATAGCTCGGACCATGCGCAAGATCAGCCTTATGACTGGAGCGCAGGCGAGGTCAGCGACAAGCTGCTAAGCAAGTCGCAGCCACTCACGCTGCAAGTCGTGCCTACCGAGAACGATTACCAGCCGTTGCAGAGCTTCAAGTTTCACGCCGATCCCGGGCAGCGCATTTATGTGCGGATCGACAAGGGCCTGAAGTCTTTCGGTGGCTATGTGCTGGGCCAGCCGGCGACGCAGGTCGTCACCGTGCCGGATTATCCGAAACTGTTGCACTTCATGGCGGATGGTTCCTTGCTTTCGCTCAGCGGCAGCAAGCGTATCTCGGTGGTTTCGCGCAACATGGCGGGCATGCGCCTGGAAGTCGGGCGCGTACTGCCGGATCAATTGCAGCACCTGGTCAGCCTGAATCAGGGTGACTACAGCCATCCGCAACTGCTGGATGGTTTTGGCGAAGAGCACATTGTCGATCGCTTCGAGGTCAAGCGCGCGTTTCCCACCGGCGATCCCGCGCATGCACACTATGAAGGCGTCGATCTGAGCCAGTACCTGCAGGAAGGCAAGCGCGGCGTCTTCTTGCTGCATCTGTACGATTTCGATCCGGCAGCCGCCAAGAAACAGGCGGACCAAGCCGCCAAGGCCAAGGCGCTGGCGCAGCAGGGCATTGCGCCTCCGCCACCCGGTTCGCAGCCCGATGCCGACACCTCCGGTGACGACAGTGCCACCGATACGGACGATTCCGGCGATTCACCGAAGGACACCCGCCTGATTGTCGTTACCGATCTGGGCATGCTGGTCAAGCGTGCGATCGACGGCAGCCAGGATCTGTTCGTGCAGTCGATCCGCACCGGTCAGCCGGTCACCGGCGCCAATGTGTCCGTGCTGGCCGTCAATGGCCAGACGCTCTTCAGCCAGGACACCGGCGCGGATGGCATGGTGCACTTTCCGACCTTCAAGGGTCTGGACCGCGAAAAGAAGCCGGCGCTGTATGTCGTGAAAAAGGGCGAGGATCTGTCCTTCCTGCCGGTCGGTGGCAACGACCGCCAGCTGGACTACTCGCGTTTCGACATCGGCGGCGAAGCC
>Ga0153933_1000591_pt1 | contig 12409 bp, 10 predicted proteins | sample TSNJ017MetaG_FD_102275 | JGI IMG/M metagenome (GOLD analysis project Ga0153933, IMG submission 102275) | Attine ant fungus gardens microbial communities from New Jersey, USA - TSNJ017 MetaG | ecosystem: Host-associated > Fungi > Mycelium > Unclassified | place: USA: New Jersey, Wharton State...
CGACGTTCCTGATGATCGGGACCTGGGGGACCGGAAACCGGCAAGCAGCCGCCTGGAAAATTACGATCTATCTGTCCATCGGGAGCATCATCCTTCTGGTTGGATTGATTGGTCTTTATCTCCTGGTTCCGGAGAAAGACCGGACGTTCGATATCGCTAAGCTGCAAGCGATGGCTGCTCACGGGGTCTTTACCGGTCCGGGAGCCAATTGGGTTTTTTTGCTGATGCTTTTCGGCTTCGGCACTTTGGTTTCTTTGTTCCCTTTTCATACCTGGGCTCCCCAGGCTTATGCTTCGGCCCCAGTTCCCGTCGCCATGCTGCACGCGGGGGTATTAAAGAAATTCGGGCTGTACGGCCTTCTCCGCGTTGCTCTTCCGCTGATGCCGGAAGCAGCCCGCTATTGGTCATGGCTACTGCTGGCGCTCCTCGTCGGTAACATCATATTCGTCGGCCTGGCCACGATTTCTCAGAAACAGCTAGATCTGACCCTGGGTTACTCCAGCGTGATGCACATGGGCTATATTTTTCTGGGTCTGGCCGCCGCCAACCTGATTGGCGTCGATGGAGCCGCCCTCTTGATGCTCGCCCACGGTTTGTCCATCGCCGCATTGTTCGCTATTGCCGGTGAACTGCGGAAGCAGACGGGAACGCTCGATTATCGCGACTTGGGAGGGCTAGCTAAATCGATGCCTCTACTGAGTTTCTTGTTCGGGCTGGCGCTTTACGCATCCATTGGGCTGCCTGGTTTTGCGAATTTTGCTTCCGAGTTGCTCGTCTTTTTTGGCGCTTTCAAAACGGCTACCCCGGGCGCTGCCTTTAACGGCTACCAGATCGCCACGGTTTGCGCTCTCTGGGGTCTGGTCATTTCCGCGGTTTACATGCTGCGAGCTTATCGCTGCATCTTTTTCGGCGATCGTCCCAACCGTTGGGTCAACGTAAAAGATGTGACCTTGGGTTTAGGTTGGCCGGTCATATTGCTTCTGGCTGGCTTGATCTTCTTCGGTTTTGCTCCGCAGACTATCCTGCAAAAGGTCGAACCAGGTATGGCTCTCTTTTGGAAATGACTTTATGTCTCCGATACTCATTGAACTGATTGTTTTGGCCTTGGGCCTCGGCTTATTGTTAGTAGAGTCGTTCGCCGACCGTCTCAATCGCAATACCATCGCGATAATTGGTATCATCGGCCTGGCCTGCGTTTTTCTGCTGCTCCAGTTCGCCAGTTTCCCGGCGTCGGAGGTCGCCGGCTATACCCAAGATAAAGCCGCGCTCTTTTTCAAGAAGTTCGCCTTGGTCACCACAATCATCGTACTGATCATGTCGATCGATTATTCCGACACCGTTCGAAAGTTTGTTCATGGGATCACTCCCCAGGCTGGCATCGGCGAATTCTATTCTCTCCCCATCCTGACTTGTGCCGGATTGATGTGGATGGCTTCGGCTACGGATTTTGTTGTCATCTTCATCTCCCTGGAACTGGTCACGGTCTCCTTTTATACCCTGGTCGCATTCACCCGGCGTAATCCGGCCTCATTAGAAGCAGGCGCCAAATATTTGATCTTGGGCGCTTTATCCACCGGTTTCTTCGTTTACGGCATTACCTGGATTTACGGGATCACCCAGAAGACAAACCTGGCCAGCATCGCTAAAGTACTGCCGTCAATTCCCGTTTCGGATCAAACCGGCCTTCTGTTCGGCGCGATGCTCGTGATCGTCGGTCTCGGCTTCAAAGTAGCCGCGGCGCCGTTTCAGTTCTGGGTCCCGGATGTGTACCAGGGAGCGCCGACACCGATCACCGCTTTTTTGTCGGTTGGATCGAAGGCAGCCGGATTTATCGTCTTGCTGAGAGTGCTCGAGGCTTTTCAAAGTCTGCCGGCGATCGAGTCCAAGCTATCGTTCGCTATTGTGTTACTGGCAGCTGCAACCTTGGTTTACGGAAATCTGGCCGCTCTACCGCAAACGAATTTCAAGCGGTTAATGGCTTACTCCAGTATCGGACATGCTGGTTACCTGCTGATGGCGGTCGCCAGTTTTGGCGCTTTCGATGCCGGCTTGGCAGTGGTGGTTTACTTGGCAGCTTATCTACTGATGACGCTGCTCTCTTTCACCATTTTGATTATCGTAGCTAAGAATTCGGAGGGCGACGATATCACTCACTTCAACGGTCTGAGCAAGCGCTCTCCTTTCCTCGCCTTCAGCCTGCTAATTGCCATGGCCTCTCTGGCCGGTGTTCCGCTTACTGCGGGGTTCCTAGGCAAATTCCTCGTTTTCAAAGTGGCTTTCGAATCGCAGCAATTCCTCCTGATCGTACTGGCCATCATTACCGTCGGTTGCGGGTTTTACTATTATCTGAAGGTGGTGCGAGCGATGTATTGGCAAACGACCACGGGAACGCCAACCGCCATTCCGGTCAGTTTGCTTTCCACGATCACCATCGCAGCGCTCGTCGTTCTGATTTTCCTCTTTGGTATCTTCCCGGGATTTGGAGCAGGGCTGCTGAGTTAGGGCCCCTTAAAAGCCAAGCAATCAGTCATCAGTAAGACAGTAATCAGTTGCCTTCCCCCTGGGCCTATTCGTTCTTGTTGGTTGCGCCGGCGGTCTTTTCTGAGTACCAAGGACCTCTGAAAAACCGCCGGATGCCTCGACCGTGGGCATCAGCCGCCACTTTACTGATTACTGTTTACTGATTACTGATTACTTGGCCTATTGATTACTGACTTATGCTCGACACCCTCCGTAAACGGCAACGCACCCTCTTGGTTATCATCACGGGCGTCACCATTATAACCTTCATTGTCTTCCTCAACCCCTCGACTCGGATGCGAGGCGGCGCCCAATCGACGATCGGGACGATCAATGGCCGGTCTGTTTCTATCGAGGACGTACAAAAATTGGGCAACGTGGCAGAACTTGCTTACGGCCTTGGCCTCATTGATTTCGTGCAGCATTTAATGCCGGGCCAGGACGAAGCTCGGACCAGAGACGAGGAGACCCTAGGATTTGCTTGGAACCTGCTTTTGCTGAGGGACGAAGCCAAAGCCCTGCAAATTGAGCCGTCCGATAGCGAGATTAGTAAGGCCGAAAAAAGTCTACCGGTTTTCCAGACGGACGGCAAATTTGACCCGGAGAAGTACAAAAAATTCTCCGTGATCGCGACCATGAGAGGCATCAGCCTTGCCGACATCGACAACGTGGTGGCAGACAATCTCCGGTTGCAGGACATCTATCGTTTGGTCACGGCTGCAGCTCCGATTCCAGAGTCACTCTTGCGGCACGAGTACGAGCGCACCCAATCGAAGATGAGCCTCGCTGTCCTTTCGTTCAAAGCCGCCGATTACAAAGACAATCATGATTTCTCCGACGCGGCGGTGAACTCCTATTATCAGGATCATAGCTATCGATATGAATTACCCGAGAAACGGAAAATTGAATTCGTCGCCTTCACCTTGAACGACGATCAGAAGAAGCTGGCCAACAAAGAGAAGCAGACCGCGTTGAAATCGCTGGCGGACAGCGCAGAGGCATTCCAGCAAGAGGTTTCTGACCACCCGAACGATTTCGATAAGGAGGCTAAAGAAAAGACATTTAAGGTTGAACAAACCGGCATGTTCACCAGCAAGGATCCTGATCCGTTGATCGCCAAGGAGAACGGTCTGGTGACGGCGGCCAACAATCTAAGCAAGGAACAACCCGTGACGGACGTGATTCAAGCCGCCGACGGTTTCTATGTTGCCAAGCTGTTGGATGTCGACCCGGTTCACGTCGCGCCGTTGACAGACGTCCGCGGTGAAGTGGTTGCGGCGATGAAAGCCGACGCCGTACACGCAGATATTCTGAAAGAGATGAACGGGGGCGCGACTTTCTTTGATGCCGCCAAAAAAGCTGGCGTTACGCCGCAAACCCCGCCTCCCTTCAGCCTGGCTGCTCCAGGTCAAGAAACGCAGATCGTGCAGCTGATTGGCGAAAACGGCCTGGAGTTAGCTCCTGGAGACACATCGGATGTGCTAGCTCAGGGGCAGGACAGCGTGTTCATCCATTTGGTCAGCAGAGACCCAATTGACGAGGCCAAGTATGCCGAGTACAAAAAGGCGAATTTAGCCCAAATCAACCAGCAGTACGCTGAGATGGTTTTCAAGGGGTGGTTACGGGTGGCGCTGCAGAAGGCCGGCGGTTCTCCGTTGGCCAGGTATCAAGCGAGCTGAAATCCGTCACCAAAAGAGCCGATCGGAGCCTTGGAGCTTCAACCTTCGGGAGGGAAGACAGTAACTCCACTCGGGACAAATGATTTGCCTCATGCGACACTTGTCGCATGGAAGAAATCCCTGAGAGTGTGGCCGAGCTATTCGATGATGCCAATGGGGATTTGGCGGTCGGCGAGCTGCCCTCAGCGATTGAAAAGTATCGGAAATGCACCGAAATAGAGCCTACCTTTTTCGATGGCTGGCACGCTCTAGGCATGGCGTTGATGAAAAATGGGCAGTACCCCGAAGCGATCGCAGCCGGGAATAAAGCGGTCGAGCTCCGACCAAACGACCAATTAGCCTGGTCAAGTCTATCTTTATTTTACGTCCGAAATCATCAGATCAAAGAAGCCGAGGCCGCCAGCGGCAAATCCAGAATCCTATCCTGGGGAGGAAAAATCGTTCAAGACACGGATAAACCGAGGAGCTAGGAGCTAGAATCCAGGAGTTAGTAGGGACCGCGTCCCGGCCTCAGTGAGAAGAAAAAGAGATCTCATTGGCGTCTTTGGGAGGTGAAGCGTCTCGGATCCAGCCCTCCTAGCTCCTAGATTCGAGCTCCTGGTTGTGGTTGCGGCCTGGCTGTGAAAATTGTTGGTCTTCGTAATCTTTTTGATCTTGTTGTGCAATCTTAGGGAAAGTTCAATCAGGTGAAATACTTCGTTACCACGGCAATCGACTACACTAACGCGGCGCCGCACATTGGGCATGCCTATGAGAAAATCTTGGCAGATGTGATTATTCGTTATCGCCGAACGCAAGGCCCTGCGTTCTTGTTGATCGGAGTCGATCAACATGGCCAAAAGGTGCAGCAGGCGGCGCAACGCGAAAATATTACTCCCGCACAATTCGCCGAGCGAGTCACCAAACAATTCCTGGCTCTTTGGGACAAATTGAACATCCAGCGTGACGGCTGGGCTGCTACCACCGATCCGCGGCACAAGCGTGCCGTTCAGAAGGTGTTGCAAGACCTCTGTGATAAAGGAGAACTCTACAAAGCGAAATACTCCGGTTACTATAGCGTCCGCCAAGAGCAGTTCCTGACTGATAAAGAGCGAAACGCCGAAGGTGAATTCGGGCCGGAATGGGGAGAAGTCGTTTTGCTTGAGGAGGAAAACTGGTACTTCCGCTTAGCCAAACACAAGGACTGGCTGCAAAACTTCGTCCGCACTCATTCGGATTTTGTGAGGCCGGCATTTCGGCAGGTTGAACTTTTGAACGCGATTGACCGGCTAGGCGGCGATCTCTGCGTCTCTCGGCCGCAGGAGCGACTCTCCTGGGGTATCGAGTTCCCTTTTGATCGCGAGTACGTAACTTATGTCTGGTTCGATGCGTTACTCAACTATGTGACGTTTGCCGGCTATGAGGCTGAGCCCGGCAGTAACCTGCCAGCGTTCGCGGATTTATGGCCCTGTCAGGCCCACATCATTGGGAAAGATATCATGGTGCCGGCCCATGGTATTTATTGGCCCGTCATGCTGCATGCCATGGGGTTCTCGGACGACCAAATGCCACGCTTGACGGTCCATGGTTTTTTGAACGTCGAAGGCGCGAAGATGAGCAAAAGCCTGGGTAATGTGGTTGACCCATCTCTGCTGGCCGATCAATACGGAGCAGACGCGCTGCGGTATTATTTGATGCGGGATACCGCGACCGGCCATGACGCGGACTTCAGCGTTGAGCGTCTCTTAATCCGTTACCATAGCGACTTGGCCAACGGTCTGGGGAACCTGCTTAACCGCACGATCAACATGGTGCAGAGATATCATTCTGGTTCGGTCAAAAAGACTAACACGAATGATCCGGAGCTCGCGGCCATTAAGGCGACGGCTGATTCGGTCCTAAATCGGTACCATGAAGCCTTTGCCCAATTCTTGCCGCATGCTGCTTTGGAAGCGGTTTCCGATTTGGTTACTCAGGCTAATGGTCTGGTGGAATTAAAGGCGCCGTGGAAGCTGGCAAAGGAGCCGGCGCAAAAGGATCTCTTGCACGATGTCCTTTACACTTTGACCGAGGCTTCTCGGCTGGCTGCTGCCTTGATGGAACCGGTGATTCCGACCTCTGCGGCGAAGATTCTGGAGCAATTGCATGCAACGGGTTATCGCGAGTTAACCTGGGGTAAACTTCCGGCTGAACATCAGTTAGGAGAACCGACACCGGTATTTCCGCGGTTTGATGAACGTTAGGAAGGCGCTGCGCTCGCGATAACTCGGGTTCCGCGATATAATCGCAACCGGTTTCATTCACCCTTTTGCCCCAGCCCACTCAGCACCCATTTCTGGCTCTGCTTGGGCAGCCAAATAAAAAAGGTCGTTCCCACTCCCGGCTTAGTTTCAAACGAGATCTTACCTTCATGCGCATCCACGCATGATTTCGCAATCGATAAACCAAGGCCGGTTCCGGTCCGTTTCTCATAAGTCATGAACGGCTCGAAGACCTGGCCACGAATTCCCTCAGGGATACCGGGCCCCGAATCCGCGACCGAAACGAGTAAGCCACCATCCTGATTATCAAATTCCAATCGTAAGTTGCCTCGGTCCCGCATCGCTTCGCGTGCGTTCTTTACCACGTTCGCCAAACACCGGGTTACCCGCATCTCGTCGATCCAAACCGACTCCTTAGCTCGATTCTCGACCTCAACCGAAATGGCCGTCCGCCGGACCTGCTCGAGGATCTCTGTCTCAAGCAGATCCAACAACCGGGCTGACGTGGTCCAAGTGGGACGCAATCGTGCGGTACCTCGCGCGAAATCCAACAGTTCTTCGGTGAGAAGTATTACTCGATCCGCCGAACTCTTAATAATCTGGGCAGCACTTTTGGTGAATGCATCCGGCGCTTTTTGCTCGAGATAACTGACCGATGAGGTAATCGCGGCCAAAGGGTTCTTCAGGTCGTGAACAATCGAGCTCAACATTGTGCCCAGAATGGTAAGTCGTTCACTTCGAAGCAGCTGCTCAATAAAGCGCGAATTGGTCGATCGCAGCCGCTCAACGGTAACCCGAGTAAAATTAACCGGCAGTACGCGGGGCGCTTTCTCCATCAGAAAATCAAATGCCGGGCGATCAATCTCGCCAATAACTGTCTGCTTGAGAGCAATGGCGCTGGCTGATCGTGGTTCGCGATCCAGCAATGCCAGTTCACCAAAAAAGTCGTTAACCTCAATCAAGGAAAGAACTTCCTCGTGACCTTGCCGGCCGACCTTTGAGATTTGGACTAACCCGGAACCTACTAACATCATTGTGTCGCCCTGGTCGCCTTCCCGGAAAATCACCGTCTCCGGTGCAAACCCCCTTTCCGACACCGGAATCTCCTTCAATACATCGACCGGAATGTCAGCAAATAAACGGTTCTGGAAAAAGATTGGGTCCATGGCCACGCCCCGGGTCCGATAACAAGCGCTCAATACCTGCGCGTCCATGACTCGGTGCCGTACTTCACGTTAGCGATACGCTCGGCCAGCGAAGTTGTCACGGTCGAAAGCATCCTTTTCTCTACGGTCCGGGACAGCGTATGCGCGAGGCCATCCGCGAAGCGGGGGCCAACCGAGACTCGCTGGATGCTTCCTTGAAGGATTACCCCAGCGCGTAATCGCCGGATTGCCGCACCCGCCACCTTGACTCCATCAATTTCGACGTCATCTTCGACGGACTTTTCGAAACATGCCGTTACCGGACTCGCCACCGCCGGCGTCTCCGAAGCTTTGGCTACGACCGCACCGGTGCGACCCATCGCTGCCAGGGTCCGGGCAATGGCGGCATGCATTTCCCGATAGAGATCTCGATTCGGGAGCGGTCCGGAGTCGGACGGTAATAACAACGAGTAAGTGAAATCTGCTCCGTGTTCGACCACACCGCCGCCAGTCCAACGACGGACAATTTCCCTATCCGGATAAAGGGCTTTGGTCTGCTCCCAAGAACTGAAGTAACCAATAGACACCGGCTGCTCCAACCAATGATAAGCGCGGAACAGCGGGCAATCCCCCCCGCCCAAAAGTAGCGCCTCATCGATCGCCATATTAAGCGGAGCCCGATGAGGTGTCTCATCGATAACCCAGATCAACCGCTTGAACATCAGGGTTCTCCCACCGAAACCGGTTCGACCGGGTAATCACGCACATGGCGCCCGCTCCAGACCATCATCCAGGCCAATACCGCGATGATCGCCAGGACCCAATACGAATTAGCGGCGCCCCAAGCCGGTAGCATTAGGGTCACCAAAGCCAGGGCCGTTGATCGCAACATTCTCTCAAATGCCGAAAAGAAGAGATTCACGCGGCCGACGACATGATTTGGCACCGTTTTTAAAACTAGGATCGTACGCGCCACCCGAGAACCCGCGTTACCCCAACCTTGCAGCGCGTAGGAAATGAAGAACACAATGGCCATCGGTGCGATCGGGTTAAGTGAAGCCGCTAATCCGTAAATAGCGACGGTGCAGAGCAAAGTCGGGACCAGACCGATGCGCGCGTTAATTGCAGGAATCGTAAGGCCAGCCAAGGTGGCACCAACGGCGTAACTGACTTCGCCGATGCCGTAGATCTGCGGTCCTTGTTTGAGCGCCTCCCGCACAAAGATAGGCGAAAGAAAATTTCCGACCATGATGGCGACAAAGGGCAAGAAACTCGCCAACATTACCACCGATAGTCGCGGCCGGCCGCGCAGATACTGCACACCTTCAACCAACATGGCCAAGGCGGAAGCCGGCGCCGTTGATCGTTCCGGGGATCTTTCGTAGCGCAGCCGGGACATGATGAGGAAAGCAGATAAGTAAGCCGCTGCATCAATACAGAGGACACACCAAAACGGACACACCGCGATCAACCAGGCTCCTAAAGCGCCCGCTAACATCGAGCCCGCTTGCCACTGTATTTCGATCGCGCCACTGAGACTTTCGTAGCGCTCCGGCGCAATCACTTCTTGGCTAAGGGCGAACTGCGCCGGGTAGTAAACGCTTGCTCCAAGTGAACCAAAACAAAAGACGGCTAAAAGCTCCCAGATTTCGGTCGAACCTCTCGTTAGGATCGCCGCGACGATCAGCACATCAACGACGACCGCTGAACCCAGGTAGGCCAGAACCACTCCCTTCCTCGAGTAGCGATCCACAATTTTGCCGAAATACGGGAGCAAAAAAAGAATCAACAGCGTTACCCCGACGTTGCTGTATCCAAGAATGGCGTTCCCGTTAGGCCGTTGAATCAGCAGCCACGGAACCGCCATAAAAGTGATTCCCGCACCGACAACCAATAAAAAATTAGCGGTCAAGATCAGCCGCGCCTTTGGGTCCGACCAAATAGTCACGCTCTTTAAGAGCATTGGGCGCGGCGGCTTGCAACTAGGCGCACAACTCGACGTACAGAGCAGACAAAGTGGAATGGAGTGGGCTCACTGGACCGGAGGGAGACGCTTCTCATAGCCGTCCACTCCGTCCACCAGGCACACTCAGCATGCAGCTCTCAACGGCACTAATCCGTTGCTTTAGCAGGGTAGGTCCAGTAGCTTCCACACGGTTATGGCAAAGGTAGTTCTCGGTAAGGGCCTTAGTGCTCTGATCAATACACCAAAACCGCCCACGACTGAACCAGGAGACCGGGTCGAACGTGTCCCACTCGCCGAGATTGTACCGAGTCCGCTTCAACCGAGAAAAGCATTCAACACCGAGCAGTTACAAGAGCTAGTCGACTCGATCCGTGAACACGGAATCATCCAGCCGCTGATAGTCCGGCACGTCAACGGGAAGTGCGAACTGATCGCCGGGGAACGCCGCTGGCGTGCCGCCAATCAGCTTGGACTCAACGAGGCGCCGGTCATCATTCGAGAAGCCTCTGATCGTGACGTTTTAGAAATGGCGTTGATCGAAAACCTCCAACGCGAGGACCTGAATCCGATCGAAGAAGCCCAAGCTTATCGGCGTCTCTCTCAAGAATTCTCGTTGCGCCAAGAGGATATTGCAGTTCGGGTAAGTAAAAGCCGATCGGTCATCGCCAATTCTCTTAGACTGTTGGAGTTGCACCCCCAGATTCAAAGCTATCTGGGACAGGAGCTATTAAGTGTTGGACATGCCAAAGTTTTATTAAGCCTGGAGAACCGGGCAGAACAACTCGCTATCGCAGAGGTTATTATCCGCCAGTCTGCCACCGTTCGCATAGCCGAGAAATTGGTGGCTGAACAATTGGCTCGGCATGGACTAACCAGACCCGGCAAGACTGGCGCTCGCCCAGTTGCAGCGCAAAACACAACCAATCACGCGGTAACCCAAATCGAAAATCGACTTCGAGACAGACTGGCCACGCATGTGGTACTCCACCACAACGACAAGCGGGGCAAAATCGAGATCCAATATTACGGCAATGATGACTTGGAGCGTATCCTCTCGTTGTTGGGAGTTACCTCGCATTAAAGTCAGCATTCATGGCATCCCGTCGCGCCGTTCCATTTCACTGGTTTCTCACTCTGTTTATATTGGGTCTGACGCTGACACTATTTAATTCTTGTAAGCCGGTTAGCCTGGGATCGGGAGAACCTTCAACGAATCAGTCTCCGGAGAAACCGACTCCGCCTCTCCCTCCTCGCCGCGAAGCCATTTGGAAAGACTTCGATAGCGAACGTGCCCTGGCAACAGCGCAATCGATATTGGCCTTGGGCAATCGGATCGCTGGCAGCGAAGCACTGGATAAGGTTCGAGGCTATTTGAAAAGCAGCCTGGCAACGGCTGGCTGGCAAGTAGCCGACCAACCTTTCACGGAACAATCTCCTGGCGGCCAACCAATTCAGTTTTCCAGTCTCATCGCACGTTATCAGCGCGTACCGCTGGCCAAGCCGTTTTATTTGGTAGCCGCCCACTTTGACTCGCTCAATCTCGGCATGGCGGTGGACCCCGGCGCTACTGATGGCGCCGCGAACAGCGCCGTCCTTCTCGAAGTAGCTCAAGCCCTTTCTCTCGATCCCCGGCTAGCTGCGCACGTTGAATTGCTGCTTTTGGATGGTCACATGCCTTTTCATCAGATCACACCTAACGACGGTCTATTTGGCAGCCGGTTTTATACCCAAATGTTGCAGATCAACCATAATGCGGATGCTGCCAGCGCTGCCGTGGTACTGGAACACCTGGGAGGAGCTGGGTCGCCTTTGGGTTACGCTCCCAATGCGGATGCCGGCTTAATTGAACAATTCCGATCCGCGGCTAAATCCCTTAAGATCAGTCTAGAACCCGGCAAACGCCCTCTCCTTCTGGATCATGTCCCCTTCCAAAGTGCAGGCACTCCGGCCATCGCGTTACTGGACCTCGACGCACCCTATTTGAACACCGCGGACGATGACGCTGCGCGCCTTGATCGCGACGCACTTGCACAAGCGGGTCAATTGGTCCTTTATTTTTTATCTGAACAAAACATTTCACCCGTGCCGGCTCCGACTCAAACTGTTGTTTCGGAGCAAGCGCTGCGGCGGACAAAGGGAAAAAATTGATGGATAAGCCCGAACTGATTCTTTACATAAAAGCCGGTTGCCCTTGGTGCGACCTGGCAGAAGAATACCTTGACGAACACGGATACAAGTTTCATCGAATCGACGTTCTGAAAGATCGAGTGGCTTTCGACGAAATGCGGCGGATATCCGCCCAGACCTATGCTCCCACCTTGGTGGTCGGAGACGAAGTTCTTCCAGATTTCGGTCCTGAAGAGTTGCACCACTTTTTGAAGACACACCAAATTTTTCCATGACCCATAACGACGGAATTCTTTCCTGGTAGCCCCTTCATGTTCTCGTCTCTCCTATTAGTTTTGGGTGTCGCCGTCCTGGGTCTTGGGCTCCGCACCTTTCACCATCCGATTTGCCGGCGGTTGAGCGTGGTTTGCCTCCTGTTCACCTCCTTTCTTATAGGCTACTTGCCAGCCGGCAGCTGGCCGATGGGGGTGATCCTGGTTGCGTTCTGGATTTTGCTTCCCTGGGTCGAAATCATCTCCAGAGTGCGCAAGCTACGTCTTCCCATGGAACGGGTTTTCTCCGAGTCTGCGCCTCCTCGGGATGAGCTATTCCCGTTTTTAAATCTGTTGACCGAGGAGATCGAAAGGCAAGACTTTGCGTTAGCCGATGAAGTCAGTTGTCAGTGGCAAAATCAGCGGCAATTTGTCCGCCTTTTTCACCGGAGCACAGACCAAAGTCAAATGGCAGTCTGCG
>Ga0153933_1000596_pt1 | contig 12360 bp, 14 predicted proteins | sample TSNJ017MetaG_FD_102275 | JGI IMG/M metagenome (GOLD analysis project Ga0153933, IMG submission 102275) | Attine ant fungus gardens microbial communities from New Jersey, USA - TSNJ017 MetaG | ecosystem: Host-associated > Fungi > Mycelium > Unclassified | place: USA: New Jersey, Wharton State...
CAGGCTGCTGCGGCCTGGCGATTCGGCTTGCGGCTCGGCGTCCATTGTTGCCATTGCTGTGCGGGATTAACGGCAGTTCTGCTGGTGCTCGGCGTTATGGATCTGCGTGCGATGCTCGCTGTAACCGCGGCGATCACCGCCGAGCGCCTTGCTCCTACAGCCTGGCGTGTTGCGCAGGCGATTGGCGTCGTTGTCATCGCAACGGGGCTGTTTTTCATCGTGCGTGCGACTGGGCTTGCCTAGCAGCCTGCCGGACTTGAGTTGGCCGGGCTGCAAATCCGCCTGGATGGTCCCTGTTTCCGCCGACAGGCCACTCAAGTCCAACAAGCTCCTGGACAAGAACCTTTCCTTTGGTAAACTAAGTCTATTGAACTAAGTTAGGTAAAGGTGTCGGCGTGCATACCTACAACATCCACGATGCCAAAACCCAGCTCTCTCGGCTGGTCGAACAGGCCGCCAAGGGAGAGTCGTTCATCATTGCCAAGGCGGGTAAGCCGATGGTCAAGGTGATCGCCCTGGATGCACCGGACCCTTCCCAAGTCAAACGGTTCGGTTTTATGGCGGGACAAATCAACGTGCCGGACGATTTCGACCGGATGGGCGAAACGGAGATCGTGAGGATGTTTGAGGGCGATGCATGAAGCTGCTGCTGGATACTCATTTGCTGCTATGGGCGGCACAAGGAATGGAACGCCTTCCCGCGGATGCCCAGAGGTTGATGAGTGCCCATGAAAACGAGCTGTTTTTCAGCGTTGCCAGCCTTTGGGAAATCGTCATCAAGCGTGGCTTGGACCGAGACGATTTCAAGGTCGATCCGCGTGTACTGCGGCGCGGCTTGTTGGATAACGGTTACAACGAGTTGTCGATCCACAGCGAGCATGCGGTAGCCATCGACACCTTGCCACCGATCTACAAAGACCCCTTCGATCGCCTACTGGTCGCCCAAGCGATAGTCGAGGGCATCACGCTGCTGACGGCCGACGCACGCGTCGCCGAATATCCCGGGCCGGTCCAGCGCGTCTAATGATGCCAGCGACCTGGGGAAGGTCTTGTGGATGAGCCTGAGCGGAATGGCTGGAGGGGCGTAGCGTCTAAGATCATTCACACCTACCTTTCCTTCGCAAGAAAATAAATCGCATGGCCTTGCCAGATCATTTGAAGCTTTTCCCCGCATGACAGCATCGACCTTGGACAATCCTTCTCCACCTGCCTTCAGCACCGAAGACGAAACCTACATGCGCCGCGCGCTGCAGCTTGCGGCGCACGCCCGTGATGCCGAGAACGAAGTGCCGGTAGGTGCGGTGCTGGTGCAGGATGGGCAGATAGTCGGGCTGGGCTGGAATCGCAACATCACGCTGCACGATCCCACCGCGCATGCCGAAATCATGGCCCTGCGCGCAGCAGGGGAAAAGCTGGCGAACTACCGCATCATCGGCGCCACGCTTTACGTGACGCTGGAGCCGTGCGCGATGTGCTCGATGGCGCTGGTGCATGCGCGTATCGGCCGTGTCGTCTATGGCGCCACGGATCCGAAAACCGGAGCGGCGGGCAGTGTGTTCGACACGCTGATTTCCGATCGCCACAACCATCGCATCGAGGTGCAGGGCGGTTTGTTGGCCGAGGAATCGGCCGCGCTGCTACGCGACTTCTTCCGCGCGCGCCGTTGATGCGTCGCCAAGCAGAAAAGCCAAGGCGTCCGCACAGGGTTGTTCGATTTTCAGGCTCAGCAGCGGGTCTGCGCGGGTGCGTCCCAGATTGACCGCCGCGATCGGCTTGCCTGCCTTCGCCGCGGCGTGGACAAAACGGTAGCCGGAAAACACCATCAGCGATGATCCGACCACCAGTACTGCATCGGCGCTCTCCAGCGCCTGCATGGCCGCCGCCAAGCGATCGCGCGGCACGTTTTCACCGAAGAACACCACGTCCGGCTTCAGAATGCCACCGCACTGGGGGCAGGGCAGCACCGTGAACGTGTTGAAGTCGTGATGCTCCAGATCCGCATCGCCATCCGGTGCATCCGCGGCGTCGAGTTTTGTCCAGGCCGGATTGAGCTCCAGCAAGGCCTGCTGCAAAACATGGCGCGGAGAGCGTCGTTCGCAAGCCATGCAGCGCACGGTGTCCAGGCGGCCATGCATATCAAGCACATGGCGGCTGCCTGCGCGCTGATGCAGGCCATCCACATTCTGGGTGAGCAATAGCTGCATTTTGCCAAGCTGCTCAAGCCGGACCAGTGCATGATGCGTATCATTCGGCAAGGCATGCCCAAAGCGGCGCCAACCCACTAGGCTGCGCGCCCAGTAGCGCTGGCGGGTCAGTGCTTCACCCATGAACGCCTGATAGCTCACCGGCTGGGAACGCTTCCAACTGCCGTCAGCGTCGCGGTAATCCGGGATGCCTGAATCCGTGCTGCAGCCGGCACCCGTCAGCACGAACAGGCGGTTGTGCCGATCGATAAATTCGCGCAGCGCCGGGCTGCCGGTTTTGGCTGGCGTGCCGGTCGTGGAGGAAGGGTGAAAGGTCACGTTTTACCTCGCGTCGGGAATGGCGGATGCTGGCACCGCTTCAAGGCTTGCGTTGAAATGCTGCCCGGAACTGCTACAACCTGGCCTTTCTACCTCGTTTTCAGCAGGAGCCGCCATGAATGTGCTTCTATTTGGTGCCACGGGCATGGTTGGACAAGGTGTCTTGCAGGAGTGCCTTGCTGCGCCGGATGTTGCGCTGGTCCAGACGGTGGGACGCGCGGCGACCGGACAGCAGCATCCCGGGCTGCGGGAAATCGTTCTTGCCGACCTTTTCCACTGTGGCGCTATCGCGAGCGAGTTGAAAGGCTTCGACGCTTGTTTCTTCTGCCTGGGCGTTTCGTCGGCCGGGCTCCAGGAAAGCGATTATCAGCGGCTGACCTATGACCTGACCCTGGCGGTCGCCCGGACGCTGGCCCCGCTTAATCCCGGCATGACCTTCGTCTATGTTTCCGGTGCAGGGACGGATAGCACGGGGCGGGGGCGCCAGATGTGGGCGAGGGTTAAGGGCCGTACTGAAAACGCTTTGCAGCAGCTCCCATTCAAAGCGGTTTACCTGTTCCGGCCGGGCATTATCCAGCCCTTGCACGGCATTCGTTCCAAAACACCTTCTTACCAGTTCTTCTACAGCCTCACCCGACCGTTGCTTGCACCGCTGCGCAAGCTGTTTCCGAACAGCATACTCAGCACGCAGATCATGGGGCAGGCGATGTTGAATGCGGTCAGGCGCGGCGCGCCGAAGGCTGTGCTTGAAAGCAGGGACATCTGCCTCCTGGCTGAAAGCGTTCCAGCGTGACGATGCGTTGCAGCAAAACATACCTGCGTAGTTTTGTAAGGAGTAAAATCAGCGCAAAGCAACGGGACAGACGTGACGCCTGCTGCGATGTCATGACCACTCCATCGAATACGGCGTATTCAAGCAAAGGTCCAAGGGCCTGAGGGGGGCATCATGTTCTCGCACATCCTGATACCGACAGATGGTTCCGAATATGCCTTGCATGCTGCCCAAATCGGTATTGAACTCGCGCAGAAAGTTGGCGCACGCATCTACGCTTTTCACGTGCTGGCGCCGCTTGCGGCGGTAGCGTATTTCTCGGATGTGATCCGGCACGCCGAGGATTCCTATACAGAGAGGGCGATTGCGCGCGCGCAAGCGCACCTCGGCGACATACAGGACATGGCCAAGAACGCCGGAGTCGCTGCGGATGGCGGCTATGCCTTCGACCGGCGTCCTTACGTCGCCATCATTGGCGCGGCCAAGATGCAGCATTGCGACTTGATCGTCATGAGCACGCACGGCTACGCCACGCTCGATCGCATGCTGCTGGGCAGCGAAACGAGCCGGGTGCTGGGCTGTTGCGATGTTCCGGTGCTGGTTTGTCACTAAGCATGCAAATTGCTCGCTCGCCTGGTCGATGCTTTCGCTGTCCTGGCAGACGTTTTGGCCAGCGCCAGGCGCAAGGCGGTGACTTCAGCCGACGCATGTAATTGATCCAATGTTTGCAGGAATACCTGGAAATCCTGGCGCCAGCCGAGGCGGTCGGTGATCAGGCTCAGCTGTTTGATACGGCCGCCGTACTGCCGGGTGTCGCTTTTCTTCATCCCTGCGATGCGGCGGGCCTTGCGCAGAAACTCAAGCTGATATCGCAGCTGACGGGTGCGCCGCCGCCAACGGTGGAACGCTTCATCTTCACGTTGCTCCAGGGCCGCGCGGCGTGCCTTTTTCATGCGTCTGACGCTGTGCTTGAGTACGTCTTTCGCCACTGATGGCGTAATGGCTTGCCAACCGAGCCCATCGATGGCCTTGCTGATCCGCTCAGCTTTATCGCGGCGTTCTTGCCAGTCCGGGTCCTGCTCGAGTGCACTGACCAGCAATGACTCGCTGCGTTCTTCAAGCTGCTGGATCAGCGCAGGTGTAAGCGTAGACACGTGTGCGGCTGCCAGCCGTCGTGCTGTGCGGACAGCCACGTGGGCATCTCGCAATCCGGAAAAGCTGCGTGTCAATTGCCTGAGCGTCTTGCCAGCCTTGGCGGCTTGCTGCGGATCGGATGATGCGGCGATGAAGACGAGCAGGCTGCGCAATCGCCGGCATGAGCGGCGCGCGGCATGAATGCCGCCATGACGGTCGTTGTGCCTGGCAAGCGCCTGTTGCAGCGAACGGCATTCCTTGGACGCCAGTGTACCCAGCGCCATTCCCATGTTTTGTTCACGCGTCTGCTTGGTTTTTTTCATCCGGCCAGATGGACCCAAGGGACCTCAGACCTTGCCTGTCCATCATCATAGCTGCCCGTTGATGCTGCCCGCATGGGTGGGCAAGGGTCGGTCGCTGCAGCCGGGAATCTCAGGGTTCGGCCAGACATCCCAGTTGGCCTTGTTGGTAGGTGGATCGCAGGTCAGGCGATGCACCGCCAGAAAATCCTCGCTTGGCGGCTTGTGGGCGGTCCAGCGCTGAATGCCGTAGACGTCCACGACATAGGGCGGACCGCTGGTGCCGTTATAGCTGGTCAGATAATCGACGACGACACGGTCGCCAAGTGTAGCCGCGTCGCTGGTTGCCAAACGAACCGGTGGCATTTCAGGTGGCAACACCTGCGAGCCGGAGGCTTTGGGCAAGGCGAGGAATACGTAACCTTCCGGTATTTGCTGCCAGGTCTGCCCACGCAATTGATAAGTCATGAATTCCTGCATCAGCACGCGGCCTGGTGCGACGCCAGGCTGGCGCGCAAGATCCAGCGCAATCTTCAAGGCCGAGGATTCATCCAGATCATGGATACCCCAGGCCAGCAGCGTGCAGCCGCTTCCCGCTTCGGCATTGGCAGCGCGCGAAGCGAGCAACTGCGGCAAGCCGTCGACGGGGTGTCTTGCTGCCAGCTCTGCCGGCAAATAGGCCTGCGTCTGCGCATTCTGCGGCAGGTAGTAGCCAAAGAAATCGTGCTCGGCCAGCGAACGGAAGTACGGACTGGAATGGCCGAACCGGTACGGAAGAATCACGGGCAGCGGCTGCGTGGCGCAGCCGGGCAACTGTGCCACGAAATGCGCCGTGGGGCGCCAGCTTTCTGTGCGCGGCAGTTCGCGCCCCCGAAGCGTGAGTAGATGCATGCAAACCAGCAGCGCAATCAGCGCGGCGAGGATCTTGCTGCCTGGCGTGTCGCCGCGTGGCCCCATCGCATCATAAAGTCGCCCTATCAGCAGCCAGCCGAATGGCGCGCACGTCAGCAGATTGCGATCCGAATACGATGGCGCAACGGCCAGGGACACGGCGATACCGCTGAAAATGATACCCAGCAAGACCAGAACAGCCAGCGAAGTAGTCCAGCGCGTATCGAGTTCGTCGAACGTGAAATAGGCATCGCGCGCGAATTTTCGCTGGATCCCGAACAACAGCAGCATGCCGATGACCAGGGCGATGCGGATGGGCACGAGACCATAAAAAGCCTGCCTGGTCTGAAGCTTGAAAAAGCCGGCGTTATTGCTGAACCATAGGTTCTGCAGATCCTGCTGGGACGTGTGGACCATCACCTTGTAATACGCGATATTGAACGCGAGTATCACCAGGCCGGTGATCACCAGCGCCGTGCGCACACGCCACGATGGCAGGCTGACAAGCAGAAACAACAACGTCATGCCGGCCGCGAGTAGCAGATAGGCGTGGGTAAGGCTTGCCGCCAGTCCGAGGATGCTGAGCCCGAGCCAGTGCATCAGCGGAAAGCGGGCGTCGTCACGCACGCGCTTGCGCAGCGCGATAGCCAGCGACAGCAATCCAGCGGCGAAAGCCATGCTCAGCGCGTAACTGCGGGTGTTCTGCGATTGCTGGAACCAGAACTCGGAAAGCCCTGCCGTAGCGCAGGCAAACGTAATCGCGACGGGGCTGAGCACGCGCCGTGTTCCCGCAGCGAAGATCACGATGGCAAGCACGGCGAAGATGGCGCTAGGCAAGCGCAGCGCCCACTCCGACAGACCGGCAAGCCGAGTCCAGCCGTAAAGAAGGAAGTAGTAAAAGGGCGGATGCGTGTCGGTGAGTGCGCGGCGAAACACCTCGCCGAGGCCACCTTGATGATGAATCAGGTGGACGGTGAAGAGTTCATCGATCCATAGTCCGCTTGCCGACAAGCCAGCAAAAGCACCGCAGCAAGTAATCAGCGCAACGAGTCCGAAAACCACGGCCTGCCAGCGGGCGGGAGCCCGGAGGGATGCATTCACGCAGCGGCGCTCCTTTTGCCGGCCACGTGGTAGCGGGCTTCGGCCAGCAGCACACCGGTAGTGATGGCCAGCGGCCAGGGGCAATGCAATGCGCAAAGCGCGATCGCCACGCCTGCATTCAAGGGCAGGTCGCTCCAGCGGCTCGCATAGAAACCAAGCCACTGCCGTGCGAAGTCGCGCAAGCTATGCGGGCGAAGCGATCGCGATGTCATCAGGTAAGTGATCCATAAGCGACCGGCCAGTCCAAAGCCTGTTGACAGCAGCAAGGTGATCCATAGCGGACGGACCACCATAAGCAACACGCTTGCCGAGAGCCATTGCGCGACGAGCGTTCCGCATATGTCGGCGCCATGCATCATGCTCGCGGCCCGGAACCGCCCATGTGTGCGCTTCTCGATCAATAACGTAACAAGGTCGACGATAACGCGGGTATCGAGCTTCGACGTTCCCCCAGCACGCGGTCGCAGCAGGGTGGGAATTTGCGCCATCTGCGGCCGCCGCGGCCCGGACGCAACCACGTCAATAAGGATCTTGAAGCCAAGCCCGGAAAGCTTGCTGCGCACCCGCGTATACCAATCGCGCGTCATCGCAAAACAGCCGCTCAACGGATCGGCCATCGGCACCCCTAGGGTCGCGTCGGTCAACCAGATGCCGGTGCGGCTCATGACGTGGCGCAGACTGTCGAGCCCGGAGCGGGAGTCATCCAGATAGCGGCTGGCGACAGCGATATCGACGGGCTTGTCCATGAGCCTGGCCAGCAGCCCGCGCATCAATGAAGGATCGTGTTGTCCGTCGCCATCCATGATGGCGAGAAATTTTCCCTTGGCCAGATCCCAGCCGGTGATGGCCGCGGAAGACAGGCCAGTAGCGTTGTACCGGCGCACCAGGCGTATGCGAGGATCCCCCGCGGCATAGGCGTTGACGGCGTCGCCCGTCCGCTCATCCGAGGAATCGTCCACCACGATGATCTCGTGCTGGATACCCTGCAGGTGTTCACCCAGTTCGCTTAAGACACTACGGATCGCTTCATGCTCATCCAGCGTGCAGATGACGATAGAAAGTACCGGCAGCAAGCCGGGTTCGGTGCAATCGCAGGATCTTGGAGCCTCGATGATTTTGACCGCAGGAACTTGTGCTGGATACACGTGCGCAATGCCATGACAAAAAACACCCTTCATGGCAAACGCGGGAGTCAACGCTCTGTTGACTGGAGCAGCGCCACCATGACCCAACCAGCGGCGCCTTCGTTCTGGTCGGAATGGCTTCCGGGAAGAATGACGCTGTGTGATCCGTCAGGACGGCATTATGCCCTTGGTTATATGGCAAAAAATCTGTCGGGTATCATTGTTCACAAAGAATCCTTAATGTTTCGGCGTAGGGACAGGCTCTAAGAGCGAGATCCGGCAAGCTCGCGGTAGTTGCCCTTAACAATTCCCGATTCCCGATTCCCGATTCCCGCGTCACGGCGATAAGTACGCAACGGCTTCGCGCCCCCCACTAGCCCCTATCGCCAACCTTGAACAATTGAAATTCCCGGATACGCGCCGTGCAGGTGCTGGAAAGAATATTCAGGCGCACCTTGGCGGTGGTTACGGGCGCAAAGCGGTCGATCTTCATGTGGCCGATGGCTTCGGCCTTGGCCACTGGCGTCCACGTGTCGTTTAGCCATGCTTCGATGGCGTACTTCTCCACGCACTGGCCTTCATTCAGCCATTCCATGCTGAGGGCATGGTCGACGGTCATCGGTTTGTCGAAGTCGACCTCGAGCGTGGCGTGATGCGAGCCTTCCGGTGCCGACCAGAAGGTGTCGCGATCGCCATCCAGTGCAGCTTCGGTGTTTGCATCGGTAGCGGTGTGCTGGCGCGCCAGATCCTTGTCGACGCCGTAGCGCGCTTGCAGGGCTTCTCCAAATTCCTTCAGGCGTTTCACGTCCGCATCCGGCAACAGGCCATGCCGGTTCGGTGCGATACCCAGCATCAGCTGGCCGCCGAGCCCCACGCTGTTCTCCCAGATATCGACCAGTTCGTCGACGCTTTTCAAGGTCTGGTCGCTGTCCGGATGCCAGAACCATTGCAGCTTGTGCAGTGGCGTATCCACTTCCACCGGACGCCAGCGCAGTTGGCCGTGGCGGTCGATGACATCCCAGTTTTCGCCACGGATATGGCCATCTTCCTGGCCAACCCAGCGGATATCGCCGTAATCGAACAGCGCCACATCGGCGAAGACCATCGTATTGGATTGATAGGTGCGCAGTTCTTCCATGTATTTCTTGAAATCGTACACATGGCCTCCGCTGCCGGCGCCATCGAGCCACCATTCCACCAAGGGGCCATAGCCCTGCACAAGCTCGTCCATTTCCGCGAGATAGTATTTATCGTAAGCGGCCGGATCCTTGTAGCGCGGCTCGTGACGATCCCAGGGCGATAGATAGATGCCGAATTCCATGCCTTCCTTGCGCGTGGCTTCCTCGGTCATGCGTACCAGGTCGCCTTTGCCGCCCATCCAGGGGCTGCGCTTGACGGAGTAATCGGTTTGCCCGGTCGGCCACAGCGCGAAGCCGTCGTGGTGCTTGGCTACCAATACCAGATATGTCGCTCCGGCGGATTTGGCTGCGCGTGCCCATTGGTCGGGATCCACGTGATCGGGGTTGAATACCCTGGGATCGGCGGTGCCGTCACCCCATTCGCGATCCAGAAAGGTATTGGTGCCGAAATGCACGATGACGCCGAATTGCAAATCCTGCCAGTGAAGTTGTTGCGGCGATGGTTTTACATCGACGAAATTTTGCGCGGATGCGCTGCCGGCCACGGAGGCAGCCAGGAACATGGCGGTGCAGAGAATACGTCGATAGAGCGGCATTTCTTCAAGAACCTTTGCAGCGGTGGGTAAGCGCCGGATAGCCGGCTAAACGATGGCCAGTCAGTCCGGGCGCGCCGGCGCCCCGAATTGCAGCGCTTCGGAAATCCCCTTGGCGGCGCGCAGCAAGGCGGCAACGACGTCTTCCATCGTCTGCGTGGAAGTCTGCTGTTCGATATAGGGAATGGTGAGCGCGCATACGGCACTGCCGTGTTGCATCACCGGCGCTGACATGTCGGTCACTGCATCCACGACATGGCTGGCTTCGCTGGCGTAGCCACGGGCGCGCAACTGGGTCAGCAGCTTGGTCAGCTTCTTGCGTTCCAGCGTCGGTTCGTAGCGGGCGATCATATCCAGCCAACGCTCGCGCACTTGCTCTTCCTGGAAGGCCAGCAGAATGTGGCCGGAGGTCGATTGCGACATCGGGCGGCGATGGCCCAGACGTACGACGAGGGCCACTTCGCCGGGTGGATCCACGCGCGCCACCACGACGATCTGCTCACCCGACGGTACCACCAGGTGGCAAGCCTGGCCGGTGGCGTCCGCCAACTGGTGCATCAGCGGCAAGGCGGCTTCGATCGCGGATTTGACCGGCGGTTGCTCCATGCCCAGCCGGAACAGCCGTGGCGTCACCGAATAACCCACATCGCCTTCGCCGCGCATAATGTAGTCGCGTTCTTCCAGTACCTGCAGCATGCGGAAGATTTCGCCGCGGGAGCGTCCGACGCCTTCGGAAATTTCAGCAATGCTGAGCGGCCGCTTGGACCCGGCCAGCAATTCGAGAATATCCAGCCCCTTGTCGAGCGCAGGCGCACGGTATTTGGGAGTAGCGGTTGGCATGGTTGTCCTTTCCCCGGTTTATCAGGTGGATACCCGTGACGGTGGCATATCGCAAGCCCTTGTGCCCACGGATCACTACGAGATGGTGCAGCGCGTCTTGTAGTATCCATGAATAACGGTTTCATATTTGCACAAACAGGCGAGGCCGTCACGTTCAGATTCGCGCTGGGCGTGTCATCGGGAGAAGAGGGTGAGTGTGCAACCGGTCGTAGAAGAACCATCCCAGGACGCAGGCTATGCGGACAGCGTGCCTGCGCGGGCCATAGGGTTGCCGCTGGTCCTGGTCGTCAGCCTGTTCTTCCTCTGGGGAGCCGCCAACAACCTCAACGATGTGCTGATCGCGCAGTTCAAGAAAGCCTTCGTGCTCAGCGACTTCGGAGCAGGCCTGGTACAGAGCGCGTTTTACCTCGGCTACTTTCTGGTGGCCATGCCAGCCGGCATGTATATGCGCCGATTTGGCTACAAGAGCGCCGTCGTCTTTGGCCTGGTCCTTTATGGCACGGGGGCGCTGCTGTTCTGGCCGGCAGCGTCGCTGGCGGCCTACGGTTTGTTCCTGTTCGCCTTGTTCGTGATTGCCAGCGGCCTGGCCTTCCTGGAAACCTCGGCCAATCCCTTCGTGACCTTGCTGGGGCCACGACAAACGGCAACGCGCCGCCTCAACCTGGCACAGGCCTTCAATCCGCTCGGTTCCATCGCGGGCATCCTGATCGGGCAGCATTTCATCTTTACCGGGGTCGAACGATCGACCGCGCAGATCGCCGCCATGAGCGCGGCGGAACGGGCGGCGTATTTCCACGGCGAAACGCATGCCGTCCAATGGCCTTACCTGGTGATAGGCGTGGTGGTGCTTGCCTGGGCCGGCCTGATCATCGTCACCCGCTTTCCGAGTATCGGCGCCACGGAGGTTTCCAGCGCAAGGCAGGGTGTGTTGAGCAAGTTGCTGGGCGACCGGCGCTTCATTGGCGCCTTGTTCGCGCAATTTTTCTATGTGGGCGCCCAGGTTGGCGTGTGGAGTTACACCATCCGTTACGTGCAGGCGAACATGGCGGGTACGTCCGCCAAAGAGGCGGCCAATTTCCTTACCGCCGAACTGGTGTGTTTCATGCTCGGGCGTTTCGCGGGCGCAGCCTTGATGAAATATCTGGCTCCCGTTCGCCTGCTGCTGGTTTTTGCCGCCGTGAACATCGGGCTGACCTTGTATGCCGTAGTGGAGCCTGGCGTTGCTGGCGCCTACGCGCTGGTCGCGTGCAGCTTCTTCATGTCAGTCATGTATCCAACCATTTTTGCGCTGGGCGTCGAAGGCCGCGATGATGACGAACGCAAGCTGGGTGCGGCCTTGCTGGTGATGACCATCATCGGTGGCGCGGTGCTCACGGCGTTGATGGGCCTGGTATCCGACCACTTCAGCATCGCCACGGCCATGAGCGTGCCAGCGTGCAGCTTTGCCGTGATAGGGCTGTTTGCATGGCGGCGAAGTGCTTCTGCCAGAGAGGTTATTGACTGATGTCCCGTCACTACTACGCGCTGGATTTGCGCGACGATGCGCAAGCGATTGCAGAATATGAGCGCTGGCATCAGCCCGGGCAGGTGTGGCCGGAGATTGTTGCCTCCATTCGCGCGTCGGGTGTCGAGGAGATGGAGATTTTTCGCACCGGGAATCGGCTGGTGATGGTGGTGCAGATGGCCGACGGCCATAAGGCGTCGCGTGAAGAAAGTGCGGCGAACGCTCGGACGCTGGAATGGGAAGCGTTGATGGATAGGTACCAGCAGCGCTTGCCGTGGGCGGAGGCAGGGCAGAAATGGGTGCCGATGCGGCGGATTTTTTCCCTGGCGGAGTCGTGAGGGGTACTTTTGAGCCGTAAATCGTGAATCGTAAATCGTAAATAGTTAAGAGCAGCCACCCGCAAGCCTGCCGGCCCCCGCTCTTAACGATTTACGATTCCCG
>Ga0153933_1000597_pt1 | contig 12351 bp, 14 predicted proteins | sample TSNJ017MetaG_FD_102275 | JGI IMG/M metagenome (GOLD analysis project Ga0153933, IMG submission 102275) | Attine ant fungus gardens microbial communities from New Jersey, USA - TSNJ017 MetaG | ecosystem: Host-associated > Fungi > Mycelium > Unclassified | place: USA: New Jersey, Wharton State...
CTTTCAGGGATATTACCTGGGACGCCCCATCGTGTTCTCGAAACGGCAGCTCCCCATAGACAACGGACACAATCTCCGCCTGCTGGCTGCATACAGTAAATTGCACCCGTCGAGGTGATGAACGTGTGTGACTGTTGGCTGTTCCATCTGAAATGGTGGGCGAGGCGGGGATCGAACCCACAACCCCCGGCTTAGAAGCTCTAGCGGGTTACGGTAATTTACCAATTGCCCGCCTTTACATCAGAATAGAAATAAGCCATCTTTTATGCGGCTTCTAGCTGATATTCTAGTCTCCCGGTCACCGTCGCTTCCCCGAAAGACTCCCCACAATTTCCCCCACAATCCGACGCTCGCCAGGTGGCCGGCGGCAGCCGGAATAAAGCGTAGATAATCTGCCCTGGGTGCTCCACCCTCTCCCCCTATGCTGAGCGCGTGGCTACATTCGCACCTTTCCATGCTGATCACGTTAACGGCGGTTTTGCTCTTAGCCGGAACGAGGCTGTCTGGCCCACGTTGAATCGCGAGATTTTCCCTCCCCTCGCCGTCGACGTGGCGACCAAATGATTCCTATCGAGATGAGATTGGAGGGATCGCACGAGGCTTTATGCCTATCATCGTGACGCTAGGAATCGTAGCAGCGGCACTCTACATCATTCTCTCCCACGAATACGACCAGGACTCCCTTAAGTGGGCCTACGGCTCTTTAGGAACGGTCGTCGGATACTGGCTGAAGGGCTGAGCATCTTCACATCCCAGGCGATGGCATCTCGCAATGCGGCGCAACAGGAAAATCGACATCTATGAGTTCAACTCTGACAAGCTCTGTTCGCGCTGCAGCTACTCCGTGCCGCCGGCCGAGGTGCTAGTCTTTCAAGTTATTTAGGGATATCTTTAGACTGCAAAGATCGAACGTACCAATGAACGAGCAAAAGCCCATCGAAAGAACGGACCGTACTGACGTTCATCGCCCCTTTGACCCAGAAGAAGCGTTCGACAAGCTCGCTCAATCGGTCCTCGCATGGCTACAAAAGCGGCCCGCGAATGCCGTGGCCTTGTTAAACGCTTGCTCATCCTTTGCGCTAGTTATAGCGACAGTGGTCATTTCCATTTCTACCTCGAAGCAGGTCGACAAACTGATAAGCACTATCTCGAAACTTGCGGGAGCAGCGACCTTAATAGAGGCGGATCTTAGCGTCGCAGCATACCCATTGAACGTCCAAGGAAGCGGTAATTTAGCTACCGAAAGCGCGCAGGTGCCCCCGCCTCCCATCCCTTCAAAACACACGAAGCCTTCGACGACAGCCCCGAGTCCCGTATCTAGGCCAACAGGAAAATCAGAAAATAATGCAGAAGCTCAGCAATCAGCAAAAGACGACAGGCCGAAAATCGTATTTAGTGAATCAGGTTTTGTACAACTGAATTTAACCAACGGAATTCTCCTCAAAATGGACCTTTTAAATACCGGAAGCTGGCAGCGATGAATATTCATGAGGATGTCAGGATGTTCACATGGAAGGCAAAAGTGGAGTCCCTTCCGGACTGGATGTACGAGCGGGAAGAAAATGCACTGTATCTGAAACCAATAACATCAATCGTGCCCGGCGTAACATCAATCGAGCCCGGCGGAATGATTCCGCTCCATTTTGATCCCGTATTCGCGAATAACTCCGATGCCCTAATGCCTGTTCTGCAGGGAGATTACACACTATTCTTGATGGGGCTTGTCCGGTACGAAGATGAACACGGTCGGCAATATGAAACTCAGATGTGCCTTCGCTTGGCCGACCCTAAGACGCTAACCTTGGTGCAATGCCAACAGTTCAACAATGCAAATTGATGACCGCGGTTTCATCGCTTCTCTGGACGCAAATTGCGGCTCTTTAATCTCATTTTCGAAGTAACACGGCTATAACTACTCGAACCGAATCCTTAAGCTGAAGCCAACTGACTTCATCATCCTTTCAAAAAAGCAATGGGCAGCGTGGCATGCTCTCTGCCCATTGCAGCGAAAAGGCGTCGACAAGCGAACGCAGCATCCCAAACCGTGATCATGCTGAAATCGTTTCGCTTAATGCGGCGATCTCGCCAGCAAAAACCGCTGAAGGGTCCCCACAATTTCCCCCACAGTGCGCGGGATCCAATGCATCGCAATTGATGTAAGTAATTGATTTTATGTGGTGGGCGAGGCGGGGATCGAACCCACAACCCCCGGCTTAGAAGGCCGGTGCTCTATCCAATTGAGCTACTCGCCCATAGAATCAATAGCTTACAAGAATTTCCTCCGAATTTGAGCACCGGCTTGGGGGAAATATGGAACCACGTTTCGAGCACTTTATCCGCGAGCGACAATACCTCACCAACGTCACACCAGCAACAATCGAGTGGTATCGCCGCTGCCTCAAGTGGCTACCTTCGGAGCGCCCGACACAAGACGACTTGAAGAATGCCGTCCTGCGAATGCGGCAAAAGGGGCTGAAGGAAACTGGCATTAATACCGTGCTCCGCTGCATCAACGCCTACTTGCATTGGAACAGCGGCTCCGAGAGAAAATGCGGCGCTGGATGCAATCACCCTCGAATCCAAAAACTAAAAGAGCCGCGTCTTATCTTGCCCACGTTCGCGGATGCCCAGGTCAAACGGCTCATCGCATGGAAACCCAAGGGAAAGTATCAGCGGCGGTTACATTTGCTTGTCCTCTTCTTGCTCGATACCGGGTGCCGTATCTCGGAAGCCCTCTCGCTCCATGTCTCCGATATCAATTTTGAAGACTTGCTTGTCGCGTTGGACGGCAAAGGGCGTAAGCAGCGAGTTGTACCCTTCAGCTTCGAGCTGCGAAAAGCATTGTTCCGTTACGTCGGCGAATTTGAGCGCAAGCCCGATTCCCTGCTGTTTGCAAACCAGGGAGAAACGATGTGGCATCGCCGGAATGTTCTGCGGGATGTGAAAGCGCTGTGCAGCGAATTGGGCTTCACGCCGCCGGGTCGGACTGTCCACGCATTCAGGCACACCTTCGCGGTGAACTATCTTCGGCGCGGCGGCAGCGTCTTTCACCTACAAAAGGTGCTGGGGCATTCAACTCTGGAGATGACCCGGAGATATGCCAACCTTGTAACGGCGGACCTACAGGCCGTGCATGAGCGCGTGAGTCTTCTCTCAAGATGATGACTCTGGGCAATGGCTAGACACACGCCGCAATGGCCCGTAGCGCGATCAACTCGGGCTTCGGCATTCCTAGATAGGCTTTTTTGAGACGGTCTTTCTCGCGGACTGGGAATAGACCCAGTGAACGATGCCCTTCGTGCAGGTCGACCATCCAATACGTTTCGTGCGCTACATCGAATCGGGTCACATGCGCGGTAAATTCTTCAATTTCTTTAACGAAAATCATCCGCAAAAATACAGGCATTTGCGCCTCCATAATGTGAGACGCCGCGCGAAGAAGTTAGGATTGCGCGCACAGCGAATATAGAGCGCCATTACGCGAAGGGACCGCAAGCCGGAAGCTGCGACTTGAGGACGAAGCTGTGGTGGCAATGCGTAAACAAGGGGCGAGTTTCACAAGCGCGCATTAGCAAATTAGATTCCACTTGCACTAAACGCTGTTAAACCACGTTTTGTACCCGACTTTTGCACAGTTTTCCTCAAGATATGCACTATGCACACACCTTGCAGCAAAACATAACTGGTAGATAATGAAATGGAGGCCGGGGAGTTTATCCCGAAGGGTTAGGGACAGGAGCTTGCACCTCCTGCACCAGCAGTTCGACTCTGCCCCCGGCCTCCGTCTTGTACAGCAGATCGGTGGACTCTAGTGTATCCAGATGCACTCAGATGCATCTAGTTGTACCCAGTAGTACCAATGCATACCAACAGGGACCATGGTTGCACATACAGGACATGTTGTAAATACTTCCAGCTCGCTACAGTAACAGCCACCCTTGCCGCATGAAAATATCGATCTGCATCAGTTGAAGACACTGATTTTCGCTATATTTTCGCTTTTCGAATCTATTTTCGTTCATGCAAATTTGAGTCCCATTGCGTGCTCTCCCAAGGCACTGTGTAAGATTTACACTACCCCCCCCCCCTGTGTCCACGGGCATAAACATGTCCTAGAAGTCCTAGAATAATGCTGTTAAATCGTTTAGAATCAACAAATCATTATTCATTCCCCTATAGTAAAAGGAATAAGAATAATGACCCATCATTCACCGTTGGAAACTCTATGAGTTGTCCTTCCGGCGAAGTGTTTATGAAGCGGTGTTTCCCGTTCCGCGAAGCCTCGCTGGTATCCCACCCGCAATTTTCACGGACGCGCCTGCGGGCATCCTAGTGCGCTTGTGGGGCGCTATAAGCCCAATAAACGAAGATACCCAACGACTATGCTCGCAAGTTATGGTGTCGGGACTCATAATCGCCAGCCGCTTTTGTTGTCTCGGCGATGATGTTCCTAAGATCGCCTTCACGCTGGTCGAGCAGACCCGCTAGGTTTTTGAGCTGCACCTGCGCGCTGGTGGGAAGTCGGCCCATGGGATTCCGCACATAGCTCTCGATTTCGGCTTCCAGAGTACTAATTTGTGCCTCAAGCACATGCAACTTCAGGGAGGTTTCTGGAGACACACGAGCAACGAACTCCCGACAGACCTCCCACTTATCGGGCAAGAGTGAACACTGATGCCGGGATGCAATTAGGTTGTTGCGAAGCACGTTTATCCAATTGTTGATCTCAGTCATGAGCAAGTAGGTCTGCTGATGGAAGGTAGCCTTTTGAAAGCTGAATGTTTCCCGACGTTCTAGCAACACATCCTCAACTGACTGATTGGAAGCTCTTGCCGATTCGACTGCCGCCTTGCTTGCAATTTCAGAACTCTTCACCAGCCGAGCATTAAGCCACGCGAGGATAATCACGACGACCGCATTGACGACTGCTGCAATGCCAGCCGCTAGGTCCGCGACCGTAATCCAATTGATTTTGGCAAACCCTAACACTGCGATCATGCGCTTGAGGATACCTCGGAGGGACGGGGCGCCCGCAGACGCCCCTGAAATCCCTTACCCAACGTTACGCAGCCGGACAATCGAGCTGGGCTTTCAGCTCTTGCGGCAGCCGTCGCAACTGTGGGGCCGTGAGCGGCACACGGCAAATCCAGCGCCTAATCAACATCCGGCTTAGCGGGTCGTGGCATCGCCAGGCGAATTGTAGATCCGCGAAGGAATCAACTTCGACAGTGGTCAACCTCTTGATCTTCAATATATGCATTTTTTTTAGCTCCTGGGCTCGCACGGGGGTTGCGGTGAAGAGATCATGCAGGAAACCACAATCCCTGTCAAGTTGTTCATTTTAAAGAATTAAACGTACATTTTACGAGTACCGATTATGCGTACCGATTAGGCGTACACGTTGCAAAAGTCACGTCCAAACAAAAAGTCTTGACAATTTTCTGTGAGGCAAATTACCTTACTAATTGTTAGGCAAAATGCCTCGCATGGAGAGTTGAGATGGTCAAGGAATCGAATCCGGGTTGGGCCGCTGGCATCGGCCAGAGTCGCCCCCTCAAACGAATTGCCTGGGCATTGCAGGGCGCGCCGCCGCGAAAGAAAGACCTCCGGCTCAATGCGATGGGTGGAATCGCGGAGGCTCGCAAGTTGCGAGACCGCATCAGCGCGCGGATGACGGAAGCCGGGGAACACCCAGAAGACGCGATTGTCGTTTGCATTTTCGCCGAGCCGGACCTCTCCGCTCCGGTGAAGGATTTCTGCGAGCTGGGAATCCAGAATGGTGCGTCAGACATCGCTCTCGCGGCGCGCCATCCTGACAAACTGCCCATCGGTTTTCTTGTCTTTGTTCTCGACCGCAACGACCCCCAACACCCCATCCTGGGGCACGCACGCCCCTTAATCGTTGAGGACCCTCGGGCCATAGAACACATGGCGCTCGCGCTTCGGGTGGCAGAACAGGCTTTCAAGCGCCGCCTTATGGAAACCGGCGCTATTCCAGATACCAGCAACTAGCGGAGGATTGAATGGACACGCAAACGCCTGAGCGAATCGAGCGCCTTGTAGCCAAGGCACAACTTTGGGCCGCTATCTGTGGCAACGCGGATGCGACCTCTTTTGAACTGTTCAGCTCGGAGCGGCCCGTTGCCGAGTTCGCGCGTGAGATCACCGAGCGCGGGCTTCATTACTACGGCGCCGTTGGGCTTATCGATGGCCGCGTGCGCGTCGAGTTGGAGAGCCCTCTTGAAAATGAAGCCATCGATGGCTTGGCGTCCGCGTTCGTTCAATACATATTGGCCGTCCTCCGCGCCCGCGTAGCCGCGAAGCCACCGAGCACGGACCCCGATGTCCAGTGGTGTCGCGCGCTGATCGCGAACCCGCCGCGCTACGACGCATAACCAAGGTTAGTTAAAAGCTGCCCCGGTTACAAAGGGCCGGGGCCATTCGCGATAGCTGCCTCTACAACGGGGACGATAGGTGCGAGCCGCAACACCGTTTGCACAAGCGCTGCCCCAGCTAAAAAGGGCTGGGGTCAATCACGATAGCTGCCTCGGTACGAGGACGGGAGACGTGTGCGCAAGACCGCGTGCTGGGGAGTCGCGCGGACAAATTCAACTCGAAAGAGGAAGCACTATGCAATTGTTCGATCTGAAAAACAGACGAGAGAAAGTATTGCAGGCGGCGGATGGAATCGTGAAGCTGGCTGAGAAAGAGAACCGCTCCCTCACCGCAGTAGAACAAAATGTGCTGGAAGGGCACATGGCTACTGTAGACCACCTTAACCAGCAAATTAAACCAATTGAGGATCAGAACACACTCGCGCGTCTTGACCCTCGCGCACTTCTTACTGGCGGCAGCTGGGACGGAGCTGTCCCCCCGACAGGATACGGAGCTAGCGCCCCGACAGGATTGCCGGGTGCATCTCCTCAAGTCACCACGCCCACGGAGCATCCCAGGGCGACGGCATTCCGCAATCAATTTGCCGCGTGGATGAACAACGCGTTGCAAATGGTCGAAGGTGGACAGCCCGCAATGGCCGCCACAGCACCGAGCGGCCCTGTCTCAATTGGGACCACGTCCGGCTGGGATTCAATTGGCATCACTGTTCCCGTTGAAGTGTTGCCCTATCTCCCGAGCTATTACGCGCTCGATTCGTTCGGACTTGCCGGGGCCTCGCAAATCATGACGGACCACACTCGCCCGCTCGTGAAACCGATCCTCGCGGCGGGTGCAGCGGATTCCACTTACGCGGAAAACGCAGCGCCTACGGCCTCGCAGCCGTTCGGCCTGTCCGCCTTCACGTTCGGGGGAACTAAGTACGCGCGCCTTGTGCTTGCGTCCTATGAATCCCTGATGAACTCCGAGTTGCCGCTACAAGGCGCAATCTTGGACGAGTTGCTTACATCGCTTGCCACGACGTTGACCCAGGCCACGACAACACAATTTGTCTCGGCAATGACCGCCCCTCCGGGTGTCAGCGGTGCATCGCCAATGGCCGTGGGCGTGGGCGGTAGCGGCGGCAGCATCTACACGTCGATGATTGATCTGCGGCACGCTGTTCCGCCCCGGTTCGATCTGCCGACCAACAAGTGGATGTTGAGCAGGGCAACTCTAGCGGAGATTAGGAACACGCGCGCGAGCACTTCAGGCGTCCCGATGTTCTCCCCCGATGGGACGATGCTGTTTGATCGGCCTTACGTGATTAACGATTTCCTCGACACGACATCGGGCGCCGGAGTTGGCTTCGTGGCGTTCGGCTCATTCGCAGATGGCGCGTGGATTCGTAAGACCCCGCTTCAGACGCGTGTGTTCTATGAGCTGTACGCCCAGAACGGCCAGCTTGGTTTCCGTACCCAGCAGTGGGCGGACTCGCACTTCCTCGCTGAACTCGCGGGAGCTGCACAGCCGCCGTCCTTCCAGCCCATCTTCTACACGAATGTCGTGTCGGAGACCTAACTTTCACCCGCTAGTCGCCGCTCAAAGCGACTAGCAGACGCGGCCCTGTAGGGGAGACGGGGCCGCTCGTCAAACGTTGCGGGGAATAGCAGCCGCTCCGAACGGTGCCACATCCGGCCCGCAATCGCCACTCGTGGCGTGAATCACGGATGTGGGTTTCGGACTCCGATGAAACCCGGCTCTGTGAATCAACAGGGCCGGGGATTTTTTGAAAGAAGGTCTTATGGCTGACCTCGACATTGAAATCGTGACGGAGATTGAAGGCTTGGACGAGTTGGAGGAAGCCTTCACTCAAGGGTCAAAACGCGCGGTGAAGAAGTTTCTTCGTGGCGTTGAGATGAAGGCTGCGAAGGTCTTGGTGGACAGCGCAAGAGCAACTACGCCACCCGAGGAGCGCACGGGGACATTGGCTTCTGACATTCACCGCCAGACAGTCTCAGATACGAGCGCCGGAGCATTGACCGTTCGAGTCGGCCCAGGACAACAAGCATGGTACGGACTCGTTCAGGAAATCGGCGCACCCTCGGAGAACATCCCAGCGTTGCATTGGCTAGAGAACTCTGCGCGTGCTGTCCAGGATCAAGTCTTGGAGCGATATATCGAAGCGGTTAACGAAGGCCTAGAGGATATGAAGAGGTAGCTATGGCGCAACCAGTTTGGGCACTATCGGTAGACCTACAGACAAAGACGGCGACGTTTACATCCGGCCTGGCCGATGCTGCGCGAGCCGCGCGCGGCGCATTCACAGACATTAAGGGCGGTTCTAGCGACATGGGACGCGCGGTCTCCGGCAGTATGATGGAAGCCCGGCACGGCGTCATGCTGTTGGGTGAAGAGTTCGGCATCCATCTCCCACGGGCGCTTACAACGTTCATCGCGAGCATTGGCCCGGTTGGTGCGGCGATGGAAGCGGCCTTCCCGTTCCTAGCTATCGCAGTGGGCGCGACCCTTCTTATTGAAGCGCTCGTCAAAGTTCACGAAGCCGGGGAGAAGCTGACCGACGACCAAGTCAAGTTCGGCACAGCAGTGCAAACTGCGTTCAACTCGCTCGATGAAAAAATTCTCCAGTCGCAAATCCGCGCGGACGAGTTACGCAATGACCATCTGGGCGCGCTCCAGCTCCAGCTCGAACTTATCAACAAACAAAGCTTCGCCGAGCTGGCCAAGCAGTTTCAGGAGATAGCAAAACTCGCGGATGCGGTCTTTGGGGACATCAAGAGCCATTGGTACACGTTCGGGGTGGGGGCAGACGGCGCGAAGCGCTCACTGGAGTTGTTTCAACAGCAATACGAAAGCCTCTTGTCCCAGGGCAAGAGCGACGAAGCCAGTAAGGTGTTGGAGGATCGGGTCGCGCGGGAGCAGAAAATTCTGGATTTGCAGAAGCAAGCGGGCAATGGGGGAAGTCTCTTCCACGCGCCCAAAGATGGCGCATCCACGTATGCGGCGATGCAAGCCCAGCTTGAGCTAAAAAAATATGGCGTGGGCTACACGCAAGACGAGATTAAGGCGCAAGAGGCGCTTGTCGAGGCCCTCAATGCGCAACTTGGTATCGAGAGCCGGCTGTCAGAGCTGAAGAAACAAGATAGCAGCAACGCGACCCGGCAGGTCGGCAATGAAGCCGCCGCGCAAGCATCGGCGCGCGCCCGTGACGCCGCGCAGAGTCAATTGCGGATGGGTGAGCAGGCCATCGCCGCTGACCGCGCGGTCGCCAACGAGCGGTTGCAAGTCGCAAGGGCGAGCATCGCGGCCCGGCTGGACGAGGAGCTTTCGTTTGCAGCCCGTGAGCGCGATGTTCAAGCGGCGGCAAACCAAGCGGAAATCGCGGCGTTGGACAAATCGAGCAAGGACTACACAAATCAGCTTGCGAGCTTGCACAACAAGTCCCTAGAAATCGAACAGAGCTATCAGACCCAAGTCACAGAGCTGAAGGCGAAGTCTGCCGCAGCTCAGGCCGCTGAAGACCTTCGCAACTCGCAAGAGGCGGAACGGGAAACAATCGACGCGACGCGGCAAGGGTCGGCAGAGCGGCTTGCAGCGATTAACGCGGCGATCCAAGCCGAAGCTGCGGCCAATCTTCAGGACACACAGCGCTATCGGGAGCTGCTGGGACAGAAGGTAGAAGTCACCCGGCAAATGTCGGAAGAGCAAGCCCAGCAAAGCGCCGAGGCCGGGCGGGTTGAAGCCGACAACGCTGTCAAGATGGGAGACCTTGCCGTCGCAGCGCAGAAGCGCGCGGACGCGGTTATCAACAGTTCGCGGCATACTTCCGATCAGGAGCGCATCGCCCAGGAGTCCGTTATCGCGGACATGGAGTTCAACATCAAAGTTCAGGCGCTTGCCCGCGAAGTCCAAGCGCTCGATACCTCGGGTAAGGACTATCTCAACAAGCTGCAAGAGGCGCAAGACAAAGAACTCCAGCTCGTCCGGCAGCATGAAGACCAAATCACCCAGATCAAAGAGCAAGCCGAGCAAGAGCGGAACTCGCGCATATTGTCCGCCGATGATCGATTCAACAGCGACATTGCCCGAGGGTTGACCCAGTCCATCATGGGTCATGAGAGTTGGGCGCGGATGGTCACCCAGCTCGGCAACCAAGTCGTATCGGGGCTGATTGAGAACGCCATTAAATCAATGGCTGCCGATGACATGACAAAAGAGAAAGACGCAGCCGCAGCCGCTCGTAAGTCGTATATCTGGGGTGACAACATTGGCGGCCCGATCCTCGGCAGCGTCCTCGCGGCGGCTTCGTTCACGACGGTTATGGCGTTCGCCCAGGGCGGCGTTGTCCCCGGCGTCGGCATGGTGGACAGCGTCCCCGCGATGCTGACGCCCGGTGAGGGCGTGGTTCCGAAGGGCGTCATGGAGGGCTTGAGCAACCTTGCGAAGAATGGCGGCCTAGAAAGCGGCGGGGACACTTATCACCTTCACGTGGCGCCTACCTACCACGTCCAGACATTGGACGGCGACGGTATGAAAGCTGTGCTTGAAAAGCATTCCGACCAACTTACCAACCACCTTCAGCGGACGCTAAGGAAGATGAACCGATGAAAGACGCGATTGATATTTTGCTATCCGATAAGCAGCACCCGGACGCCCGAAGCCTTCTGGCTTTCCACCACGCCAACCCCGATTTCCTAACGAGCATCGTCGCGGAAATTAGGTGGCTCAAACAGGCGGGCAGAAAAGCCGCTGGCGTCAAGGCGCTCGTCCATTTCGTCCGCTGGTTTCGGGACTGGCGCAGCGTTGACGGCTTCGGAATCAATGACCATTGGGCCGCGCTTGCCAGCCGCATCTGCACCCTTCTGTGGCCAGACATCAACGGCATGGTGCAATTCCGCCATTGCGCGGCTGATGACATCCTCGACACACGCATTGTGCGCCGCCGTAACAAGTATGGGAGCCTTCTTGAGCCGGGCGCGAACACACTTCCGCATGGGTACTCGTTCCTTCCACGCGAAGAGAGCGGCGCAGGCTTTGTGCGGCCAATTCGCTGGGGTGCGTTCCCCACCATTACGACGTTGCCGCCCGATGTCCCCGCGTTAGACCGTCCGGCTACGTTTCACGAGTTGATTACCGAATCGGATGCGGCGTCCATCGTCGAACCGCTGCGCCGCATTGCGGCCAACGCGCCGAACCCAGATAACGTGCAGCTCCGCGCGTGGGTGCATCATGTTGAAACCCAGCCCGAAATATTCGCCTTCATGGAGAGCACACTGCGCCAGCGGCAACCGCTATGCTTTTCGGCGAAGAGCCTTCTGGAATACACCCGCTGGTCTATCCGGCGTGTCGCCGTGAGCCACAAGCGATTCACGTTACCAGGACAGTTCGATGGCTTGTATTGCCGCGCGCTCATCGCGCGCAATCCTGAGTTCAATGGGCGGTGTGAGTTTCGAGAGGGCGGTAAAAGCGGTCTAGCTAATCGGCTACTTGGCTGCTATCTAGCCGTTGAGCCAAAACCGGGTGAACCGTATCGGCGCTCGGTGTGGCCCTTGCACAGATAGACCCCCGGCCTGTACTATTTCCCGCAGGACGGAAGCTCTCGCAAGTTATTGATTTAATAGGCTGGTGGGCGAGGCGGGGATCGAACCCACAACCCCCGGCTTAGAAGGCCGGTGCTCTATCCAATTGAGCTACTCGCCCGGGAAGGACACCGGCGGTGGGAGGGAGCCGGCTGTTTTTATTGTAGCGAGAACCGCGGCCGCCAGCACGGATTCCCAGTTTGCCAAAGCCGCGGCGGAATCACGGCCGCAACCTGCGGCGTAAAGCGTGATCCCATAACCCGCACGGTCATCCGCGCGCGCGGCGCGAATCACAACATCCACCCGGCCATTGTTTACGGAAACCCCGCGCAGATCATCGGCCAATTGCTTCGCCCAGCTCTCGTGGAATTCAAAAGAA
>Ga0153933_1000598_pt1 | contig 12348 bp, 14 predicted proteins | sample TSNJ017MetaG_FD_102275 | JGI IMG/M metagenome (GOLD analysis project Ga0153933, IMG submission 102275) | Attine ant fungus gardens microbial communities from New Jersey, USA - TSNJ017 MetaG | ecosystem: Host-associated > Fungi > Mycelium > Unclassified | place: USA: New Jersey, Wharton State...
TGTGACGGATGCCGTGCCTCGCGTGGGCGAACGTAGCGATCGTCTCGAGCGCGGCCATCTCGCCGCATGGTTCAGTGCAGTTCGCCGGTTGCCCCCGGTTACGTCCACCTATCTGCAAGGGTTGCTGCTAAATGGCCCGCGCCGCGGTGAGCTGGAGGCGCTCCGTTGGGACGATGTCGACTTTCGCTGGGGTAGTTTGCACCTGAAGGACAAAGTGGAGGCTAAGGGGCGCACGATTCCTTTAACCCCCTATTTTTCCAGCCTGCTGCAGGAACTCAAGCGTATCAACGACAAGCCGCCGAGTATTCGCCGCCTGAGGGCCTTGGAAGCCAAGGGCAACGCATGGAAACCGTCTCAATGGGTGTTCCCAAGCCCGACGTCGGAATCCGGGCATATCACGGAGGCGCGTACCGCGCATGCAAGGGCCCTTGAAACGGCGGCCCTGCCGCACGTTACTGTCCACGGCCTGCGTAGATCGTTCACCAGTTTGGCCAAGGCTAAATGGTTGGACGCGCCGGCGGGTGTGGTCGCCCAGATCCAGGGGCATAAGCCCTCAGCCATCCAGGAGCGCCACTACACTAACCGCACGCTCGACGAGCTGCGCGAATGGCACAACCGCATCGAGGCTTGGATGATTGAGGAGGCCGGTATCGAGTTTGATGCAGATGCAGCAAATAAGGGCTTGCGAGCAGTCGACGCGGCCTGAGGATCAAGCCCTGCCTAGCTTTAGCGGGCGAAAAGCCGGATACCTTCACCGGCCTGGCAGGGGCTCCAGTTTGAGGGCTGCGCTTGGAAGGAGCGCGAATGTCAAAGAGACTGAGGAAGCCAGAATTTATTCCGGTCGAGTGGCTTTTTTTGCAGAAAGGCTTCACGCGTAATTACAAAATGCTTAAGCCCGAAGACGACGTAAAGGCGATGATTGAAGACGCGCTTATTGCCAACGCGGTGGCGAATGTCGAAACCAAAGAAAGCCAGCGGCGAAAATCTGTTCGACCTCGACCCAAGAAAAATGACCGTGGAGATACGCGCGATGGCCTGATTGAGAAGCTTGCGCGCCAACGTCCCGGGGAAGGTCCGAGCGAGCTTTGGGTGCACTTCAAAACTGAGCTTGAAGAATGGAGCGAAGGCGAAGCGCACGAGACGGGCAAGGGCGATAGCCGAAGTTACCAATACGAGCGTGGCGAGGAAAAACAGCGTATTGGATTCCGGGCATTCCGGGAAAAAGTAAGCGTGTTCCGGAAGGAAAGCGGCATTTAGCGCGGCTGACTGCGGACAATTCCAACACTGCAACGGCAAACCGACCGGCGACGATGAAACAACCGAAAAGGCTGACACTGCAACAAGCGATTAACGCGACTAAGAATGCGCTAGCGCGTCCGGGCGACCTAAGGTGGGGGCAGTTTTTCCCTCAGCTAATAGGGCATTCTGATTACCCGAACGGGGAAATGCGCGGCCCCTTCGTGCCTAGTCACGACTTTTCGGTAATGACATTCCCTCAACCGGAAACGGAAAATTGGTTACGCGAGCTATACGCTAAGGGCGATTGGTGGCTTGAATCAGCGACGCACCTAAGCGATAGGGAGATAGCCCTTTTGAGCGACGGCAGGGGCGGCGTTATGCGTCCGTCGGGCCTGGTTGGTGATTGGGGCGACGCGATCGAATTGGAGCAAGATTTACAAGATGCATTCTCGCTAATTCCGGACGGATATGCCGAGCTACCGATTAAGCCCGTCGTCTATAACATCATCCGCGATGTCGTACTTCGGCTGCACAAAAAATATGCGCCTGACGCAGACTTTGGCCGCGCGCAATCCGAGGGGCAGGCAAGGAAGGCTAGGAAAGGTCGGTACGCGAAGAGTGACGACGACCGCACCCTCGAAGATGTTATTCGCATACTGAGTCGCGAGCATCACAATGAGAAACCATCCGAGGTTTGGACGCACCTGAAAACATCGCTTGAGGAGTGGTCCGGTGACAAGGTAACCGAAAGTGGTGCGGGTGATAGCCGCAAATACCTTTACAAGCGCCCTAATTCTGCAGACAGCAACGGGGGGCGCACGATTTCTTACGGCGCGTTTAGGAAAAAGCTGAGCGAGATTAGGGACGGGAAAAGCGGCATTTAGCCGGGCTGCGTGCCGGTCGGGTTTTTTAATGGCTTCAATCGCGATTCGCATGGAATTGCGTTAATTTGGAGCTAAACGAATGACGACCGAAACCCTCGCGGCGATCTTCAACAGTCGCCCGCTCATCAGCACAGAAGAGCTTGCTGCTCAGCTTACTCTCCGCCCGCAATCCATCCGCAAGCGCTACTGCCAGACGGGAGCATATTTCTGCGTCCGACCGGTCAAGTTGCCGAATGGCAGGTTGATGTGGCCTGTGGATGCATTGCAGCAACTGCAAGGGGCACAACAATGAAAAATGCCCGACCCAGCAAAGCCGAATCGAGCACTAAAGGACACCAGAAGTTTACATCGATTTTCGCGCGGGAGGGCAAGTAATGTCTCTCTACGTCGACATCAAGCCGGCCGACGATCCGGCATTTGTTCTGCTCCGCACCAGCGCAACTCCGCACCCCGAACGAAAGCCTCCGATGCGCATTCGTCGCGACGCAATCGACAGCGTTCTCGCCCTGATGTTGGGCGCCGCAAACATTGACGCGCGTTCTGCTCTTTCTCCGTGGGGTGATGCGTGATCGCATGGAACGACTACGACACGGGTAACCACCGTCTATCCTGTCCCGCCTGCGGGCGCGGCGAGCGAGACAAAACCCTCGGGCTTACTGTCGAAGCCGACGGCAAGGGCGTTGCGCATTGCTTTCGTTGCGAGTTCACGGAAGCGTTTCGCCCAGACAAAGGGTGCCACGTGGCCCACTTCCCAACCATCAAGGCCGCTCAGTCGCTCGCGAGGCACGATACCTTGTCCGCCTTCGGGCGCGATCTGTGGAATGCCTGCAAACCTCTTTCGGGTGTCGCTATCGATTACCTGGCGGCGCGTCATTGCCGCATTCCGCCCGCTGATGGCGATCTGCGTTGGCATCCCTCATTGAAGCACCCGACCGGATATGTTGGACCGGCACTCGTCGCCCTCGTCACGGGCGTTCTGAACGGTGAGCCCTTGAGCCTTCACCGTACGTGGATCCGTGCCGATGGTCGCAAAGCCGAGGTTGCCCCACCGCGCCTATTGCTTGGCGGCCACCGAAAGCAGGGCGGCGTGATTCGCCTATGGCCCAGCGAAGCGGTTACGGTGGGGCTCGGTGTCGCTGAGGGTATCGAAACTGCCCTCAGTCTGGCGTGGGCTTATCTACCCACATGGGCCTGTATTGACGCTGGCAATCTTAAGGCGCTGCCCCGACTGGCAGGAATCGAGTCGCTGGTTATCGGCGCAGATAACGACGCGGCTGGAATTGATGCCGCTCACGCATGCGCGCAACGGTGGGCTGCCGATGGGGCCGAGGTGTACATGACGAAGCAGGCAGAAAACGACCTCAACGATACGCTCGCGGAGGCCGCATGAATGCCCAGACTGAAGTCATGAGGGGCGTGCTGGCCAACTCCCAGCGCATCGTCAAGCCGGAGCCAGTGCGTGACGGCGTGGTCTTGGTCAAGGGCTCCGACTTGAGGCCGGAGCCGATTCATTGGGTTTGGGATGGCTGGCTTGCAGCGGGCAAGATGCATGTTCTGGCCGGCGCTCCGGGCCAAGGAAAAACGACCATCGCCATGGCCTTTGCTGCGACCGTTACGAGCGGCGGTCGTTGGCCGGACGGTTTACGTTGCATGCCGGGGAATGTGTTGATCTGGTCTGGTGAGGATGACCCAAAGGACACTTTGTTGCCGCGGTTGCTGGCATCAGGCGCTGATACACGGCGGATATTTTTCGTGACCGGTGCGCGCGTGGGCGGCGAACTTCAATCGTTCGACCCTAGCCGCGATATGGTGGCGTTACTCGAGGCAGCTGAGAAAATCGGCAACATAGGGCTAATCGTCGTCGACCCGATTGTCTCCGCCGTCACCGGAGACTCACACAAGAACGCTGAAGTACGGCGTGCGCTGCAACCGTTGGTCGACCTGGCAGCATCAGTGAATGCCGCCTTAATCGGGATCACGCACTTTAGCAAGGGTGGGCAAGGTAGCGACCCGACGCAACGGGTAATCGGTTCTATCGCATTCACTGGCCTGCCGCGCGTCGTGATGGTGGCTGCGAAGGTGAAAAGCGAAGATGGGGGCGATCGTCGCGTGCTGGCGCGCTCCAAATCCAACATCGGTCCGGACGACGGCGGGTTCGAGTATCACCTGGAGCAGTCCGAACCGGTGCCGGGCATTCACGCATCGTACGTTGCTTGGGGTGGTCCCGTGGCAGGTTCGGCGCGTGAGCTCCTGAACGATCCATCCGAACAGGACAACGAGAAAGAAAGCGCGAAGGATGCCGCCGCAGACTTCCTGATGCAAGTGCTAGGGAATGACGTCGTGCCGACCAAGTCCATCGAGGCAGAGGCGAAAGAGGCTGGAATTTCGTGGGCAACCCTGCGCCGAGCATCAGACGCGCTTGGGGTTAAAAAGCGGCGCGGCGATGGTGGTAAGTGGTACTGGAGCTTGCCGAAGGCCGCCAACTCGCTCAACCCGTCCAACGTGGACAACATGAGCAAGTTGAGCAACTTGACCGCGCCGAGCAACGCCGATGCAGATGAATCAACAATCGCCAACCATGCCCATGAGCAACTTGAAGCGGACAACGACTGCAAGGTGAAAAATGATTGACGGACCGGTTGGCGGTAATGCTGCGGACCTGCCCCGCTTCGGCAACCTGATTGCGCGGTGCCGGCGTGATGCCAGGCGAATCAACGCCGACGGCGGCGCGAACAAGATGTATCGGCTCGGCTTGCTCGGTGAGCGGCTGATGGCTGCCTTCGACGATATCGACGCCGGGACCACGCTAGAACAGCGTCTGATGCTGATTGGAGCCAATGCGGCAGACGCGTGGGATGCGGAGCCGGGCAAAAACTCGATGCTTCATCTGCTGTGGGCGCACAGCCTCGAATGGTCGGCCATGCGGCGGGGCGACGAGGGCACCACGTTCGAGCGCGCACCGCTGTACTGGGCAGTCAGTGCCGTGATGCTCGACCTTATGAAAACCGATGAGGCACAGCGAAGCGTTGACGCCGCGTTTCGGCACACGTTTGGCGCGACTTTCGAAGAACTGGCAACAAGAGGAAATCGTGATTGACGGACTGGTAAGCGGGAAGTTGTATGGCGCGGCGAGCAGACGGACCGGACAAAGCGGCAAGACGTTCGTTATCTCCAACGTGCGCGCCGCCAGCGGCGACGGCGAATCGCTGTTCGTGAACGTGATTGCGTTCGACGATGCGGCGAAGTCCGCGTTGCTTGCGCTTGACGACGGCGATAGCGTTACGTTATCCGGCACGCTTGCGCCGTAGGTACGCACGCAAACGGGCGATCGCTGAAAGCGAAGTGACACAGTTGGCGAGCGCGATCGCAGCCGGACGGGTACGCGCGACGGTGCCGGACGTTCGGCGGTATCTCGGTTGCTCACAGGCCAAAGCGACTGCACTGCATCGGCAATTCGGTGAATCGGCGGCGACCCCATGATCAAAATGACGGCCGCATTTACCCTTGCCACCGCCGCAATTGATCAATGCGAACGCCATACGAGTGGCGGAGGCAATTGAGATCGCTGGCGCAGTCACGGCGCACAGCATGCCAGTCGTTCTGGTCGGACTCGAGCTTCGTCGGATCAGCGGTGCGCTTCAGTGCTGCAGCATATTCCGTGGCCATCTCGACATCCATCGCTGCCAGACCGGGATCGCCACATACCGCTTTCTCATCCAAGTAAGTCGGCGCCGAGCAATCGAAACTCGTCTGGTACGTCGCAGGCCGGCCACTGGCATCCCCGTTCTGTTGGGCCTGATTTGATGGTTCGTTTTTCGTCGCATTCGGATCGGTCGCCTTCGCAATGATGTCCATGAAGCGTTGGTTCTGATCCGCGTACCAGCTCACGAGACACGCCTTGTCGCGACAGTTTTGCTCGCGCCAGTTCCAGTTCTGCCTCGTTGTGTTTGCAAACACCTGCTTGTCCGGCGCCGCTGCCTTGGCCTGTGCGTATAGCATTGCCAGGTTCTTGTCGAGTTCGGCCAGTTTAGGATCGCCGCATATGAGCATCTCGGATGTCGAGTGCGCCTTGGTGCAGTCGAAGCTCGCCGCAAGTGTCGCCACCGGCTGTGAGGCGGGTATCGATTGAGTAACCTGTCCAGGCGGCGGGGCGGCTGGTGCCGCCTGGTTGTTGTTGGCGCCGAGAAGTGTGGACGGCGCCGAGTTGTCTGGCACAACCGGCTGGTCATTGGTCGTGGCCTCATCCAAGGGCGGCAGTCCTTCTATGTCGAACTGCGCAGCCGTTACCTTTTGAGATGCTATGTCGAAGACGCACCAATAAGGCTGGCGCTGCCATGCGCCAAACCCATTCTGGAATTTTGCCTGATCGCCATAGTAGATAACTCGACGATGCGATGAGCCGCCCCACGAAAACTTTGATGTGAAAGGCGTGTACCAGTGGTCTGTATCGACCTTGTAATCCCATTTTGCGATTTCTCGGGCATGATCTTCGATCATCACTTCGCATTGAGAGTTCGCTGTAATGCTGTATTTGTCCCCGGTGCATTGAAGATCAACGGCACACTTTTGGTCGGCTTCCTGGGCTGCTGCGGCGCTCGCCTGCGCCGATGCTTCGGAAACTGCATCAGCGGTTGCGGGATTCGGATCCTGCGACGGCGGCGCGGCGTTATTGACCGCAGCAATAGTATTGTCGGACTGCTTGTCGGACGATTTTCCCTCAAAGACCATGAACGCTATAACTGCAACGAAAAAAACAGCCACAGCACCGGCAAGCTTGCGACTTGTCGATGGTTTTGGTTTCGCAGGTTCGAGCGGCGCACCAGTCGATGAACTAGTCGATGACGCAGGGATAAATGAGGTCGTCGCGTGAATCGGATTGCCACACTTCGGACACGCGGTCGCCTTATCGCTTACGTCCGCCCCGCACTCGTCGCACTTGATCAGCGCCATGATTCCCCCGGTCTCTCATTTTGAATTTCTCTGCGAGCGATAGTACCGGTCATCTGAGCTTGGCGGCAATCTACATCCGTATTCCGAAATCACTGTGAAAGCTATCGCCGCCAGCCGGGTCGCCTGAATCATCCGGCGGTCAAACGCATGCGCTAAGCTTGGAGTCTAATCAACAAAGGGGAGCAGCTATGAGCCTGAAACTTACCGGCGTTACCGTCGACCGCAAGGCGCACCCGAATCTGGTTTTTGCCGAACTGCAAAATGATCAAGGTGAATCAGCCAACGTCCAGATCCGGTTCGCGCCAAGCTTTAACGTTGACGATTTCACCCTTAGGGAGATCGAACGGCTTGCTCATGAGGAGCTAAAACGCCTCGATCCTTGAAGATTCAGCGATCGTCTGAACCCTCGGGCGGCTGGTGCCGTGTGGCGGGGTTTACGTGCGTGCTCTACCCCCTGACGCCAGGCGCCGCTTAAGCCCCAAAAAAATAGCCCCAACGAGGACGTGATCAGTCGGCGCGGGGCTGCAAGGTATTACGCTCTGTCTCGAGAGCAGACGGAAGGTACACGCGCCGAAAATGCGCTTCAACTCATCGCAAACACCTAGCAAGAACCGCCGGACTTCGGCGGCTTCCAATTGCCGACGAAAATGCACATCTGCGGATCTGCCCGCTCGTTAAGAAATGTTCAGGTGCATCCCTAGATAACTCCGAAGTTTCGACGCACTTTTCCGCGCGGTTTCCGAACGGTTAGATTGGCTGGGAGCCACAGGCAGAAAGGGGAAGGGACTTTTGTAGCCACAAGTTTCTAAACGATTTCCACTCAAATAAGTTCGCAGTACATCCGAACGACGCGCCCAACATTACAGTGAAGCTTGCGAATTGCCTGCGTCGTGATTTGCCGCGATGTCAGCCAGTACTAAACTCGAGGACGACTGGCTCAGACCCTAAAACGATATTCGCCGATCCCGACAATGGACGACCGCGCCCGTCATAAGTTGCGATATGCCGGCCCGGTTTCAGGGCGGAATTTCGCGTAGACCGTAACGTCGTCGACCGACGTAGCGCGTGAGCCCTCCGGTTATGTCGTCTTTCTTTTTTCGTTAGCCTGTCTCTATCCTGGTTGGAAAGGTATCGCGGCACGACTAGGTTCCCCCAACACTCCCATCTTCAACGGATACGCAGGGAGTATTGCGTCGTCTTCCCAGGTAATCGGAAAGGACACATACGGTCACCGTTCCAAGAATATGGACCGGACACCCAGTGTATTGGGCCGCCGGACTGCTCCGACAAGCAAGAAGCTCACTCCGGAACTGTCGGGAAGCATCTTCCGTCAGAAGGTTGGCACTTGGCACGCTTCGATTCTGTCCACTTGAAAACTGGTACGCGTCAGCGGTCGACTGGAATAGAAGGTCCAGATTTCCGGCGGGCATGTACACCCCGGTCAGAGAACGCTTCGCTTTCTGAGCCGCCAATCCCTTTCCGTCAAGAACAAAATCTCTGACCGTGATTGGCGAATAACCTCTGGCTAATTCTGCGCCTTGTCGATCGGCTAGCCTTTGTTGTACTGCCGCCGCTGCCAATCTCTGTTGCTCAGCCGCCTGACGCATTTGTTCCGCTTGCTCGGCTTTGACAGCCGGATCGGCTTCATGAGCGCACCGAGCGCCGTAGTCGGACATTGGATCGGCTCCGCGTCGACAAGCGTCGTACGTGGGATCTCCCATGTGCTGTACGTCGTTCGCAAAATTCGACGGATATGCGCAGCCGCCTAAAGCAAGCAGTAGAAGGGCGCTTTGCGGCGAGCGTCTGATCTGATCGAGCATTGTTATCTCGTTGTCGGCTACATTTCGGATTTATTCCCACTTCGCGGAATGGGATTGCGCCCGAATCATTCGATCGGAGCACCCGTCCGTACGTACAGAGTCGCACACAGCTAGGTGCATAGAGGCAGGGTCATGCCCTGGCATTATATGGGACCATCTTTTTCCATTTGTTTCTAGAATGGCGCCTGCAGTACGTTGGCGTCGCTGCTGTTCCCGCCGCCCATGCCGTACTAGGTGGGCCGACAACGTATGCAGCGACTGTCGTGGCAGTCTGCGCTGGAGGCGTTGGCGCGCTGTCGCGCTTGCGCGGCTATAAAGAAATTTCTCGGTCGGATGGTCGGCTGGTTCTTGAGCGACGTTGAACTAACTGTCACGGAATCGGCAACGGAGGGGTCATGGTTACCACCTTGGTTACCACGAGAACACCGGATTCTAGCTTCGAGGTCGCCACGGAAACCGACCACGACGAGGCACGAAGCCAACGTCGATAAATCGTTAGAAAGCACCCAAACCATCAAGGTCTGAGCGAAGCCATCGGGAGCCCGACGGCGGAGGTGTTCGAAATGAAACGGCTCGCTACTGCGGCCAAACTCAGTAGCGAGCCAGTTCTTTGGAGGGCAACGCTAACGGCTGGGTAAGTCGCCAGCAGCGAGCCAATCTGACCGGTTAGTGACCGCGGTAAATCGAGCTCGGGCCGGTAAATGCCGAGACTGAACGGGCGCCTGATTCCGACGAGCCACTCGCGACACCGCCGACGCCTGTGTCGCCGTTTTCTGCGGTCACCTTGGCTTCAGCAGCCTGAATCTGTGCCGGATAGGTGGTGCGGTCACCGTCGCCGGGGTGATAACCAGCCTTTTCGAGCTGGACCAACTCCGCGCGCACTTGCGCACGGGTGACAGGTTGGTTCGATTGAGCGAATACAGCAACCGGAGCAGCGAGTGCAGCGGCAACAACAACGGCTTGGATAAGGGATTTCATGATGAGTACCTCCAGACTTTCTTTGTCCTGCTACGAACAGCCCTGTTCGTAAATCAGTAACTACAGTCTAGGGAGCGGATGGCCCGATGTAAACGCCTACTTAATGAAATCACCTTTCTCGCAAATCGCACAATCGGAATGCCCGTCGGTATGCCTGCCTCGCCCCGATCGTGAAGATTGGATCGATGTTGCTGTCGTGCAGGGGCGCTTCCGCAACGCGCCGCTTGCCAGCGTTAGGATGATCGCGCCGCACCAATGAATACAAGCGCCGCGCCGTGATGACGCTTCTTGATGATACTGAGTGGGCGGCATGGAGTGACCATGAGATTGCTAGGGCGGCCGGCGTATCACAGCCGTTCGTGAGCAATATGCGCGCGAAATCGATAACCGTTATCAGTGAGGATTGTCCTGCCGACGAAGATCAGCCGCGCACCTACAATGCTTTTGGAAACGGCGCTTGGCTGGAATGCGGGAAAGTGTGCCGTCGTCGCTGGCGAACCGATTTTTTAGCGAGGCATACCACATGGGCGCAGCGGCCCGACATCGAAGGAGATTCCTTCAGGAGCATCGCACCTGTGCGTTTTGCGGCGGCAACTCAGCCGCTACTACGATCGAGCACTGTCCGCCGCGTGCGATGTTCCAGTTTCGCCATTGGCCGGAGGGCTTTGAGTTTCCTTCGTGCGAGTCCTGCAACAGCGGCTCGAGCAATATGGATCTTTTAGTGGCTGTGTTGGCGAGGATGGACCCTTTCCACGACCACGGTGATCTGGACGGCAGCCATTTTGGGTTGATGCAAGCAGCTAACAAACAATTTCCGGGCTTCTTCAAGAAGATGATGCCGTCACCAATCGAGGCGCGAAGGACAAACCGAAATCTTGGGGTGGCCCCACCATCAGGTCAAACGCACCAGCAAGCGGCCCCAGTGAATGTGCCAGTCGAACTCCACGAGGCGGTTTGCGTATTGGCACGCAAGCTCGTGAAAGGCATCTACTATCAGCAAACACGGGAGCCATTTCCCGACTGTGGGTGCTTGCTTCTTAACTGGTTCACGAACACTGAACTGCTGCACAAGGGCCAGTACCCGGTTTTCGAACTGTTGCGGTCGCTAGCTGGCAAGGCTCCACAGCTCACACGCTCGGGTAAGATGCTTAACGACCAGTTCGAGTACAAGTTTTCGATAGGCGATGATAGGAACGTCCTCGTTCTCCAAGCAAGGTTTGGAACGTCCTTTGGTTTAGTGGTGTTTGGAAGCACGAAACCAAATCTTCTCGAGGACATCGTGTTGAACATGCGTAGGGAGACGGGGCGACAGGGCCCATTCGCCATTTTGCAGTCGCCATCGCTAACGATGTGAGTTTGCGAGGGGGGTTTTGTGCGGACGGCGACGTTAAAGCGAGTTGCAACGACCAGAAACGGTAGATTTGGGTAGTCGGCCTCTAGCCCTTTGGCCGCCGGCCCGATAAAAGCGTGTGTGCGGATCATTCGCGGCGTCGAATGACGCGAGGGGCGCGGCATTCTGACCGTGCGCCGTTCGACCCAGACTGACCGCGCCGTGGATGCAGCGGGCGGTTCGCGCGGATGTGAATACCCTTCGCCTGCGGCAACCGCCCGACTGGCCGGTTTCCACGGCAAGGTTACCAGCGTGGTTACCACGGAAATCCCCGTTCGCGGATCGGTTTCCGGTGAATTGCTACGGTTTCGCTGAACGCATACCTAAGACGGTGTCGATGGGCTCTTGGGACCGCAGCTTTGCGTCTCATTGCAACCGCACGCCGGCTCATATTAAAGTGTTTTCCGCCACGGGCCGTCTTTGACTCAGGTACATGTATTTAAACTGACCTTTTGCAGCCAGTCGAGTGGTAACTGGATGGGGCGGCACGGGTTTATTGCCATCTGTCTCATGAATAATCATGCGCGAGGATATTCGCATACTTCCACACCCTTGTAGAGTGGCATACGGGCTTTGATTTCTTTATCGTTGAGTTTGCGTATAGGCTTGTGCTGGTCGCTTTGAGGCATAGACGGAACAGGGTCCATGAACACGAATGCCCTCGACTGGTCGGCTCCGAGGTACACGATCTTCCTGTCGGACTTTACTCCCGTACACGCGCTCTCGTTCAACATATCGAACTGGTACGCCAGATGCGCGACGACGAGCGCACCAGTACCGGACATTCCTATTGTGCTTTGTGCCGCCCAATAAAAGGTGAACTGGAAAAATGCGGCCAGCGCCGTGATAGCTGCGATCGCCCTTTGTTTCTTGCTGACCGGGATCGCGCCCGTGCTAACCAGGCCCAAAGCTATGAAGAGTAGGGCCTGCGAAGCAAAAAGGAGAAAAGCGGTCGGAAGCGATAAGATCCCGATAGCGGACACAAATGCGCCAGCGCTGAAGGCCAGCGGCAAATGAAGGGACGCGCCAGCAAATAGGTTGGATAGCTGATCGGAGATGCGTGAGTGGCCGGCCCAAATTAGTACAA
>Ga0153933_1000600_pt1 | contig 12340 bp, 14 predicted proteins | sample TSNJ017MetaG_FD_102275 | JGI IMG/M metagenome (GOLD analysis project Ga0153933, IMG submission 102275) | Attine ant fungus gardens microbial communities from New Jersey, USA - TSNJ017 MetaG | ecosystem: Host-associated > Fungi > Mycelium > Unclassified | place: USA: New Jersey, Wharton State...
AGGTGGGGGCAGACGGCCTCGTGTGCGCCCGAGCTCTACTGCTTTCATCGGTAGTTAGCTGACTGCGGGAGGCGATAGAAATCAGCGTTTCTCCCCGGACACTTCGAATGAACTTCCACAACCACAACTGCGGACAACGTTAGGATTATCAATTTTAAAACCTGTCCCCGTCAAGCCGTCGGTAAAATCGACGGTTGATCCCTGCAAATATTCGGCGCTCTTCGGATCGATGAGTACAGAGACTCCATTGCTTTCGATCCGATGGTCATCCGCCTTGGGATAATCGAACTGCATGCCGTATTGCCGTCCGGCACAGCCTCCATCTTCGACAAAGATGCGTAACCCTTTGTCGCTGTAGCTCGGATCTTCCGAGACCAACGCCTGGAGGTGACGAATAGCTGCTTGCGTGACCGTAATCATGTCGCTCATCCCCACCTTAAACGGTAACTGCCCAGGACGTCAACGGCCGTCAACGGCCGTTCGTGGCGAGAAGTGAAAGGTGATAGGCGAAAGAGACCTTCGGTGTCTCGGAGAGAAACGGGTCCTTTGTAAAAGGATCGATACAATCTGCCAAATCTCCGGGCTCAAGAGGAGATCCTATTGCATCCCAATGCTTGTGTTCATAGGCCGGCCCGCCTTGCACCAAGCACTTTTCTCGTCCACGGCCCCGCCGTTGTGCAATGCCCATTACCGCGGTAACCTGGAAAAATCATGGGTCGGATTGCTTTGCTTCCGGACGAGGTGGCCTCACAAGTTGCTGCGGGTGAGGTGGTGGAGCGCCCTGCCTCTGTGGTCAAGGAGCTGGTCGAGAACAGTCTGGATGCCGGAGCTACCAGGATTGAAATCGCCATTGCCAAAGGCGGCGCTAGCTTAGTGCGCGTTGTTGACAACGGGATCGGCATGGACCGGGATGACGCTCTTTTGAGCTTGGAACGCCATGCCACCAGTAAGATCCGGACCGGGAATGACTTGGCTACTATTCATACGCTTGGGTTCCGTGGGGAAGCTTTGCCAAGTATAGCCAGCGTTTCTCGCTTTCGATTGGCGACTCGTCCTACTGACGCGATCGAAGGGACAGAGATCTTGGTTAACGGCGGAAAGATAGACACCGTCCGAGCTTGCGGAGAAGCGCCGGGGACTTTGATCGAAGCCAAACATCTCTTCTACAATCTGCCGGCCCGGCGAAAGTTTTTGCGCACAGAGAACACTGAGGCCAGCCACGTTCATCACCAGTTGATGCTGCAAGCTTTGGGTCACCCGGAGGTCGGTTTTGTGCTTTTACGGGATCAAGCAGTCATCTTTCAGTTACCGCCGACTCAATCGCTGGGCACCCGGATCTCGGATCTTCGGGGCGACGAGATCATGAAACAGGTTGTCGAGATCGAGCCTACCACCGTCGACGGAATCTCGATACGCGGGTTTCTAGGTAAAGCGGGTGTCAGCCGGCCTACCCGCGCGGAACAGATCATTTTTGTTAATGGCCGTGCGGTCGAGAATCTGACGATCCAGCACGGTCTACGGGAAGGTTATCACACTGCTTTAATGAAAGGGCAGTACCCCCTGGTGTTTCTTTTTATAGATCTGGATCCAGCCGACGTTGACGTAAATGTCCATCCCGCCAAACGCGAGGTCCGCTTCCGGCACCCGGATGTAATCCGCCACGCTTTAACTGAAACGGTTCGGAAAACACTCGATTCAGACCGAGGTAATTGGAGCCGGGCATTTGCTAGTCCGCGATTGTCGCCGGCGCCGCCGGCGGCAGACGTCGCCCCGCCCCCCTCTTCAGCTAAGCCGCCCGGCAGCGAACCAATCGCGCCGCTCGTGCCACTGGTGGAGCAGTTCGCGCTGCGAAAAGATTGGCATGAGTTTCCGCAATCGCAGCAAAAAGAGCAGACACTAGTTGCTCCGGAGATTTTTCACTCCGAAACGAATGCGCCGATTTTATCCGACCGGCAGACCCCAGCGCCGCCGGCGAGCACTCCGCAGAATGGCCAGGCTGCCGCGCCCTCTGAATTTCGCCTGCTCGGTGTTTTAGGGAAACTCTACGTCCTCATGGAAAACGAAGAGGGCTTGGTCCTGGTGGATCAACACGCCGCTCACGAGCGAATTTTGTTCGAGCGTCTTCGACACGAAACCGAGACTGCCGGTGTACCCTGTCAACGGCTGCTAATTCCGATCGTGCTACGGCTGCCGCCGAAAGATTACGACTGGCTGCTGCTCAATGCCCCCAGCTTGCAGAAGCTGGGATTTTCGGTTGAGCCTTTTGGCGAGTCGACTTTAAAGATTGATGGGATTCCGCAGTTTTTGAGAATGAAAGATCCGGCGAATACCATTCGCCAGCTCGTCGATGAGCTCCGTTCCGTTACTTCCAGTACCTCTCGTCTTCGTCTCGGAGAAGATGTCATAGCCAAGACGGTTTGCCGATACGCTGTGAAAGCCAATGATCAGCTTCATTCGGCGGAAATTGGTCAATTAGTTAAGGACCTCTTGGCTTGCGATTTACCCTATTGCTGCCCGCACGGACGCCCCACCATGATCCAGATCGGTTATTCGGAGTTGGAGAAGAAATTCGGGAGGAAGGTCTAGGAGCTCCTTGGACCGGGGTTTGGACGTTCGGGAGGCCGTAGCTCCGGAATAGCCTTTAGTAATCAGTAAGTCAGTCATCAGTGCGGGAAGCAGAAGCAGCATCGCAGATCCCCACTGCTTATTGCTTACTAATCCCGGAGGCCATTCCCGAATCTCGCTTTGCCAGGCTTTGGAGGCACATTCACGGGCCATTCATGGGCCCTGTCCTACTCATTTTCCTGGCCAAATAGGCGGTCAACGCCGGCTTAGCCAGAGACCAGGCAACGGACCAAAGGTGTCCGGCAAGGGTACTCGCGAAACTCTTGCCCGGAGGCCGGACTCGAGCGCCGGCCTTATCGAGATAGATCTTTTTTGTTCGCCGGGGTAGCCGCGAGAGTACCCAACCGAATGCAGCGACGAAGCTTAGCCAGATCCAACGGTTCTTTTGCCAAGCCACCGAAAAACGTCGTTGGAAATTGAGCTGACCGCGCAACTGGACACCGGCAGCGCTTAGGTCACCTCGAGTTTTCTCGAGTTCCTCGATTATTCGACGTTTCTCGTCGTTGAGCGGAGCCATTCGCGATCCTTTTGCAACTCATCCAAGGTCATACGGAAGACCGGCCGGGCGATTCGGAAGCGAAGGATAATCGTCGCCGTCAAACTCCCGGCTAACAGAATACCGGCACACAACAGGGCTCCCCAGCCCCACTCCCAATGTAGCAGGGTGATTATTAAGTAGAGGAGGAAGACCGCAAACATTACCAGGAAGCCGGCAAATAAGACCAGTACGCCGGTAACCAGGAGGCCGAGAATCAGGAGGTGTAGTCCGGCTTCCTTGGCTTCCAGACCCAAGAGTTGGAGCCGGAGCTCCAGGTAACGAAGAAAACTTGCGCCCCAGTATTTGGCTGAGTCTGCAGTCGACGAGTGCTCCGATTCAGCTCCAACCGGAGCATTCGAACTCATAGGTTATTTGCGGAGAAACAATCCCAAGAGAAACCCAGCTCCCAGCGCCATCAATATCGCTTTGGTGGGGTTCTCTCTGATATAAGCTTCTCCCTCGCTTTGCCAAAACTTTGCCTTTGAACGAGCGTCCGACCACGCGGTTTCTGCCGCTCCGCGAACCTCGCGAGCTCTGGTCTCAGCCGCAGCTTTGAGCTCGTCCGCCTTTTTCTCCGCCGCCTTGCGAATTTCGTCGGCTTTAGCGCTGGCCGCGGTTTTGAAATCGTCAGCCGCAGCTTTCAAATGGTCCTTTGATCTGGCCGCCGCTGCATCTGAATCGGGACTGTTTTCCATAAGTGGTTGCAAAAATTGTATTTTATAAACGGAAAGGGGATTGGCTCTTAACCCTTGGATACTCTCCGGTTTTAATTTCGAAAATCAACCCTTCGGCGCGCTTACTCTTGCTTAGGAAGTTTCGACCGACTCAGCCGGGCGGGGGCATCGAAGACAATTTGTTCTCAGATTTGTTTGAGGCAGGCCGTCGGACCGAGCGAGGTAGATTTAGTGATGCATTTAGCCTTTTCAATAATTCGTATCTGTAACCGATCGCGTATCCATAATTTTACATACGTAGTGTAAGTTACCATAGGGGGACGATTTAAGACGTGCTCCGTGGCGCCCATAGCTTGACGCGTGAGGCGAGGCCGCTCTAAACCGGACGGGTTAGATTCAACCCCAAGTCAGTAACTCGCATGTATAAGCCTAACCTGATCGTTGTCGCCTGGCTGCGCAAAAGCGCAGGCATGTTTTTAGCCATCCTGACGGTAGTGTCCGTCAATACAACCTCCCTGCAAGCTCAAGGAAATCCCTCCAGCACGTCCGTGCCGAATGCTCTCCCAAAAAACACAGTTATTGCCACCATTGACGCCGGAAGCTATCCCTGGAGCGTCATTGTTAGCCCTGATAACAGAACGCTTTACGTCGTCGATAGCGGTTCCAACCAAGTGTCGGTGATCGATGCCGCCCCTGATTACGCGGTTAAAGCAACCATTAGTGTGGGCAACGGTCCCGAGTTCGCGGCCATTACTCCCGACGGTAAGACTCTCTACGTAACGAATACCACTGATTCAACCGTTTCTGTCATTTCTACTGCCAGCAATATGGTGATCGACACCATAAAGGGAGACGGGGCATACGGAATAGCGGTCACCCCGAATGGGGAAGAAGCGTTCGTGGCGAGCTATGGTTCAGGATCCGTTATGGCCATTGAGACCGCTACAAATCAGGTTTCTACGATCACCGTCCCCGGCCAGCCTTTTTTGGTCGCTTTCTCGCCGAATGGTAAGCAAGCCTATGTCCCCAACTATGCTGGGGGAAATTTCATTTCAATCATTGATGTTGCTACTAAAACGGTCTCGAAGAATGTCATAGGTGGCGGTGAGATCTCCTCGCCGGTGAGTATCGCCGTGGCTCCTGACGGAGCAACGCTATACGTCTCCGATTATTACAACTATGTGGCCGCGATTGCAGCGGATGGCGCGCTAAAGAAAGCGACCTTGATAGTCCCGGCGGCCGAAGTAGCCGGACAGTATTTACCGGGGCAAGCCGTGCTTACCCCAAATGGAAAGTACCTCTATGTTGCCAATTACAATAGCAATAACGTGGTGATGCTTAGTGCCTCTGAAAATAAAGTGCTGGGCAAGTCGATCCCAACCGGGGATGGACCATATTATGCAGCCGTCGCCCCAAACGGCAAACATTTATACGTCGCGAACTATTTGGATAATACCGTGACCGTAATCGATGTTGCGCCCTGAGAACGGGCGGAATGTTAGTTCACGTTTCCCGGAAAATAATCCGAGCTTTGCTCATATCGTAAGGCGAGATCTCAATTTCCACTTTGTCCCCGGGGACGATGCGGATGAAGTGCTTCCGCATTTTCCCGCTGATATGGGCCAGAACCTTCTGGCCGTTGGGGAGCGTTACCCGAAACATGGTATTGGGTAAGACTTCGGTGATCGTCCCTTGGATAACCAGAGGTTCCTCCTTGGACATAGGAGAAAATGTCTTCACCAACGCCAGTTTTCAAACGGGATAGGCGGAACTGTTAAAAATTCTAGGAGTCAGCTAGTTCCAGGGTCCGGCGGGCGCTGGGCTCTGCTCCCATCCGCTCGGGGGCCCGAAGACTTCCCTTTACCCTGGCCTCAGCTAGTGACTACGGCCTGCCGTCCTAAAACCGCAACTCTCCAAACCTTTCCGGTGAATGGAATGTCCCGCTAAAAGTAGGGGACCAAGCCGATAGCTCGCGCGGTTGATCCTTCGGCCGTTCAATCCGGCAGAAGTTAATCCGCCAATGGGAACGGTCGTAATCGCCCAAACTCTTAAATGGAATAGCCAACCCGGCCACCCAGCCGTAAGCCAGTAGCCCGGTTGCGGTACGTAAACCTTCACAGTTCCAGCTGAAGTCTTTCCGCACCCCGCCTTGAACCCGCCGGACAACGAGGTCCAACACGGTATTCAACGGATTAACTTCAAACTCGAAGTAACAATCCAGATCACCGAACGGATCAACGAAAACTTCCACCACATCTTCTTCCCAGAGCGGATCATCCGGCCGGGTGAAGGTCGCGCGCGGATCTGGATCTTGGCAGATGAATAACACCAGGAGCTCGTCCCGATGCCAACCAACTCGGACTTCCGTACCCCAGACCGGCGGCCGGCCGCTGTTATTATCTGCTAGGAAAACGCGACTGGCGATAGACCAACAACCTGCCAGGCTATCTAACGCCGAGCCGTCCCATGCCTCGGTTTGAGGGCAAATCACCGCCGGCACACTCCATTGCTGATCTGGCGATGTCACCGTTATTTGTAAGGATCCTCCTTCGCTGCGCTACGCCTGTAACCAGAACAAAATAGCCGCAAAAGATCGCAGAGATCGGAAAGAAGTCACAGTAATTTGATTTTGCGGGGCAGCGATGGCGTTACTTTCGTCCCAACGCGGTTGTTGCCGTTCTTTGTGCCCGGCTCGCAGCGCTTCGCGTAGCGATGCGGGTAGGTCTTTTGCGGCGATTCCTCACTTGGTTTCGTTCCCACGTCCAGGCGAGCCCGCCTTGGCTTCATCGATCAGTTTGCTGAATTGATCGAAGAAATAGGTCGCATCATGAGGACCTGGGGCTGCTTCGGGATGGTATTGTACGCTGAACACCGGCTGGTCCCGGTGCCGCATCCCTTCAACGGTGCCGTCGTTCAGGTTGATGTGCGAGACTTCAATCTCCGGAGGCAAAGAATCTGGATCCACGGCGAACCCGTGATTTTGCGAAGTAATCGCCACTTTGCCAGTGACCAGGTCTTTCACTGGTTGATTTCCCCCGCGGTGACCAAATTTCAGTTTAAACGTTTTGCCACCGTAGGCGTACCCTAATAACTGGTGGCCGAGACAAATCCCGAAGATCGGACATTGGCCGACAAGTTCGCTTAATTCCTGGTGAATGTAGGTCAAGGGAGCGGGATCTCCTGGACCATTTGATAAGAAAATCCCGTCCGGCTTCAAACTCAGCACCTCTTTGGCCGAGGTGGCTGCGGGCACTACTGTAACCCCGAAACCGTGTTGGCGCAGCCGCCGTAAAATATTGGTCTTAATGCCATAATCGTAAGCAATGATATGGTGCCGTTTTGGCGGCAAGGTTTTGAACGCCTGCCCGTTTTCTTCTATCTCCGAGGTCCCGGTCCCTCTAATCAAGGTCCATTCCCGGCTCAAACGATCTTCCGGGTCCCATGCAAACGCTTTGGGTGTTGTGACCTCTCGAACATAATCGGAGCCGGCCATAGGCGGGGCCTTAAGAGCCGCAGCGACGGCTTCCTTCGGAGACATCGCTTCGTCCGTTAAGCAGGCCCGCATGGCTCCTCGAACCCGCAAATGCTTGGTCAATGCGCGAGTATCCACCCCTTGGATAGCAGGGATCTTCCAGCGCTTGAGATAATCATCGAGCGAGCCGTCCGCGCGCCAATTGCTGGTGATCGAGGATAGTTCTCCTACCACAAAGCCACGGACATGCGGTTCACTGCTCTCGTTGTCGAGCGCGTTGGTTCCGTAGTTACCAATCAGCGGATAAGTCATCGTGACGATTTGCCCCCGGTAGGAAGGATCGGTAAGGACTTCCTGGTAACCGGTCATCGACGTGTTAAAACAGATCTCGCCGACGCTGGTGCCGGATGCGCCAAACGACTCTCCGCTAAAGGTCCGCCCATCCTCTAGAGCGATCAAAGCCTGCTTCATTTTCGGCGGCAAATATGGGGGAAGTAGGGCGCGAGTTCAAGTGGGCCGGGGCAAAGGGTCTGTAGGGGGACCGCTTGCCAAGGCGACGTTTGGTAGAGCCATGATGTTTGGCACGGTCTGGGCGAAGAGTCTGGCAGCGGTCAAAAGCGGCTCCCCTGCAGGTCGGCTCAAACCCTTCGACCCACTGCTGCCAATGCTGACCTCAGCATGGGAGCAAGGTCTCCATTCTTGCTGATAACGATCTTCTCCAGTCCCAGCCAATCCGCCATCGATCGCAGCTCTGCTGCCACTGCATGCACGAAAGACTTCGGCTCGGTCTGAGCCTCGGCAAATGCACCCACAACGCGCAGCGCTTCCTTGGTGCGGTCTGCCTTCAAGTCGAGCCGGGCCACGAAGTTTTGACCAAATAGAAAAGGCAGAACGTAATAGCCATGTTGCCGCTGCGCCGCCGGAGTGTAGATCTCAATCCGATAACGAAATCCGAACAACCTTTCTGTTCGTTTTCTCTCCCAAAGCAACGGATCAAACGGTGACACCAAGGCGGCGGCCTCCAGCGAACGAGGAATGCGAACCTCGGAGCTAAGATATGCCGGCTGGCGCCAACCTTCGACTTTCACTTCGACCAGTTCACCTGCTTCAACCAACTCTCGGATCCGGGGACGCGTTTCGTTAATCTTGAGCCGGAAATAATCCGCCAGATCGTTTTCGGTGGCGACACCCAGGGCGCGAGAGGCTGTCGCCACTAGTTCCCGCTGGGCCGTCTCCCGATCTCGGATAGCGCCGTTATCCAGATCCGGAAAGACGCGCTCAGTGAGATCATACACGCGCTCGAAGTTGCGCCGGGTTCTGGTGGTGACTTGCCCCGACCAAAAGAGCCATTCCAACGCAGTCTTCGAATCGGTCCACTCCCACCAACCGGCTTTCCTGGCTACTTGCTCTTCTTTTATCGCCTTCTCGACATCGCCTGCTCCGGCCGGTCCATGCTGCCGGATCTGTTCTAATACTTCTTGGATTAGCGGCTGGTTCTCTTTGGCGAATTTAACCAAGCCCCCATAGATGCCGGTCCCTTGTTTTGCTCGTTCCATTCGCCAACGAAAACTAGGAAGCAACGAAACCGGAATCAGAGAAGCCGCGTGCCCCCAGTACTCGAAAAGCAGGCGTTTACGATAGGCAAGATGATCCAGCCACTCAGTGGGGTAGGGCCCGATCCTGGAGAACGCTGGAAAATAATGAGCTCGCACGAGGACGTTTACCGAATCGATCTGCACCAGGCCAAGGCGTTGAATCGTCGATAATAAATGTCTCTTGGTGACTCGGGCCGGTCTGGGACGCCCGAAGCCTTGGGCCGCTAAGGCCGCTCGCCGCGCTTCGCCAAGCGAGAGAGCCATTCGTCTACGCTTTCCGGAAGGTTTAGTTACGGTTAAGGTCACCAAGAGAGCTGATTCCAATAAGTGACCGTACCGTGATGGTTTTTAACGAACCTCACCGAACCATCTTGAGAAATCACGATGGCGAGACACTGCGGATGCTGGTCACAAAGCCGGTAGACGGCCCGGTGCCGAGTCCCCACGTCGTCCAGCGATTCATTAGCCCAAATCGTAGCTTCCAGATCCATTGCTCGACGCACGCTTGAGAGACAGGGGGCCTCTGAGAGGAGTTCGGCGCCAAAGCCGATGATCTCATATTGCTTGGTCAAGATCAACGCTCCATCGACCGCCATGAGGTCCGCTAAGAAATGAGCAAACTCATAAAACGCTTCATCTAACTCGCCAAGTTGCCGGTCCGCAAAGCTTTGGTATTCACTCCAGCCGATGTTCGGAACGTGGTTGGCGGCGGCCAATTGGCAAAGGCGCCCAACGGCGGATCTGAGGAGTTGCCGGTACCGAGTCCGGAGCGGGCTTTTGGCTAGCAGATACTTGAAACGCATCGGACCACCGAGTTCGGTAAATTGGGCTTCGTCCTCCGGTTCGATGAAAACCAGCGTACCACCGTGTTTGGCGTTCCTGACCACACTCAGGGTTCGCCGACTAATATTTTGAGAGACTGCCCGAAGGAAGTCGATATCGACCCTTACCGACGGGTGTTCGCCCTCTTGCTGAGCCAGCCAATGCTGCATTTGTTTGCGCACATCCGCGAACGATTCTCGTAGCCAGTTGGACTGAAAGAGGTCGAACGCATAGGCTTCCAGTTGTCCGCCGCTAAGAGCGGCAATCCGGCGATGACCCACAAAAACCGTAATGCGGCCTGGGCCGAGGGCGTGGATCACGACTCGCGTCGGTAACGGGTAACCGGTAAAACGGCCGCCGTCGACACTGTTGACCCATCTGGTCCCGGATAAGAGGATCCCCCAAATCTTGAGCTTCTCGTCTCCGTAGGGCGCCACTGCGATCAGGGAACGAAAGAAATCTGCGGCCATGGAGATCCGCCGCACTTCTTGCTCATTAAATGGTCGTGGCCGGTCGAACGAGATTCCACTTAGGGAAGTAGGCGGTGGATCGGTCTTAACGACGTCATCTGGATGACCAAGTAATAACCGGAAAGTAACCGCCCGCTGTTCTTCTCTCAGCAGGCTGGCATGGTAGGCGACGTCCAACAGCAATCGGAGCTGCCAGTCGTTGGGCAAATAGGTCAATAGATCGGCAGGCCACGCGCGTTTGACCAGCTCGGTCAATTGCCCTGGGTAAGAGTAACCTAAATAACTATGCAGCCGATGAGTCATCCTTAGACATCGCGATGAAAATGACAATTAATCCCGCACGGACCCAGTTTGCAATTTCCTGGGCGGGATTTTTGGGTTTGGGGCCTTTTGTCCCCGAGGAAGCGGTTAGGCTTTGTCCCGGAGGGACTAAATGAACGTAGCCCGACTCCGCAATGCCTGCGTCGCGATCGCAGCGCTTGGTAAGGCAAAATCGAAGCCTGCGGGTGGGCCGCAGTTCTGCGTAGGCGACCTGGCATGAAGCGCCTGTAAAGTAGGCTAAGCTGGTGTAGGCCAGATCCCCGGTACGAACGCGTAAAGCACGAACGCGTAAAGCGCTTAACAACGGCGGCCATACCGTCCGGGACGGGCCGTATTCGGACGATCTTTCCAGCCACTTCGTGCCAGGCTGCCTTCGCGACGTCCCTCAACACTGAAGGCGTTGAGGGACAAAAACCGTTGTCGTTCCGCTGCGTTTACAGTTTCGCCGTGATCATCTGCTCGAGTTTGACGATATCGGCCGAGAATTTCCGGATACCTTCCGCCAATTTCTCTGTCGCCATCGCATCCTCGTTGAGTGCGAATCGGAACGCCTTCTGGTCAAAGCTGACCTTCTCGAGATCGCTTGCCTTTGCCGTCTCGGGCGCGAGTTTTCGCGTGATGGTCTCAGTCGATTTGCTGAGCTCGGCCAAAAGCTGCGGGCTGATCGTTAGCAGATCGCAACCCGCAAGCTCCGTGATTTCTCCGGTGTTCCGGAAGCTCGCGCCCATCACCTGGGTCTCGTGACCGAATTTCTTGTAGTAGTTGTAGATCTTGGTAACCGAAATAACTCCGGGATCCTCCGCACCGTGATATTCTTTTCCGGTCGAATGCTTGTACCAGTCGTAAATTCGGCCCACAAACGGCGAGATCAAGCGTACCCCGGCTTCAGCGCAAGCTATCGCCTGAGGGAACGAGAAGAGCAACGTCAGGTTGCAATTGATGCCTTCCTTCTGGAGCTGTTCCGCCGCTTTAATGCCTTCCCACGTAGAAGCGATCTTGATGAGCACGCGTTCGCGAGAAATCCCGTTCTTTTCGTAGAGACCGATGAGCTGCCGAGCTTTCTTTATCGAGCCGTCCGTATCAAAAGAAAGGCGAGCGTCTGTTTCGGTCGAAACCCGGCCTGGGACGATCTTCAAGATGTCCAACCCAAAGGTGACTAACAGATGGTCGATGATTTCTTCGATCTTTGCGGCACCAGATAGGGGAGAGCCTTTTAAATCGACGATGACTTGGTCCAGCAGGGGCGCGTATTCAGACTTCGAAACCGCCGCCAAAATGAGACTTGGATTGGTAGTCGAGTCCTGTGGCTTGAATTCGCGGATGCTCTCGAAGTCGCCCGTGTCGGCGACGACTTTCGTGAACTTTTTAAGCTGATCGAGCTGGGAAAGCTTCTCTACAGTGGCGGTGCTCATAACCTGAAACCCAACGCCTATTGTGGAGCGACTTCAACAACTTTCTGCGAGGTAACCCCCGATTCGGTCTGAACCCTGAGGAGAGCCGCCTTTAACGGTTGCAGAACCGTCCGGATGACCACGCGGGAAATCGTAGCGCAACCCCAACGTTGTGCAACAGGCGGCTCCAGGGAACGTTTCGCCGTGTTAATTGCACGGACGGTGTTGGATCGTTCGGACCAAACGCAGATGCGAGCAGTCCTGGCGACATCTGCGAAGGCTAGCGGGAGCCGCCTGCCAGGCACACGCTCAGACGCTCACACGCAGTCTTCCAAGAATGCGCGTTCAACTCACCAAGACCAAAAGCGGCTCCCTTCATAGTCCTACCGACTCACCGCGACTGGCGTGCTGGGAACCGCCTCGTAATAAGCC
>Ga0153933_1000603_pt1 | contig 12331 bp, 13 predicted proteins | sample TSNJ017MetaG_FD_102275 | JGI IMG/M metagenome (GOLD analysis project Ga0153933, IMG submission 102275) | Attine ant fungus gardens microbial communities from New Jersey, USA - TSNJ017 MetaG | ecosystem: Host-associated > Fungi > Mycelium > Unclassified | place: USA: New Jersey, Wharton State...
CTCCGCCCGGAGGCGAACTCGGCCTGTTCAGGTAAAAATCAGGTACTACCGCGCTGGATTTTGCGGGTTTACATGGTACCAAGTACCAAGTTGTCAGGATCCTAGACATTTTTACCGGCATGGACGCACGCATTCGTTTCGAACAATACATCGAAAAAGAGTGCCCCATCATATTGCGACTACTTGAGCCTGCTGGACGCACGTTAGACAAAGAGTGTTTGTGTTACCGACTCGTGCCGAGATACCGGCAAAGCTTCGAAAGTCTTTCCATCTCTCCACTAGTGGACTCTTTGGCTCGAGCCGCTACGCAAATCCAGCGGGATATCCGTATCACGATCAAGGATGAAAAAACCGGTTTTCAACACGAGATCCTGATCAGACGCACTGCGAGCGGCATTGAAGCGGTAAGAAATATTGAAGACCGCACGTCGCAGCGTTCCGGTCTCAAAGGAACGGATCGCCCGAAGCGCGTTATTTCTACGTAGACAAGGAAGTTAGCTGAAGAGCTGCCGAGCCGACCTGATTTGGTCGTTGCCCGGAACGCCCAGCGGGGGGAACAGAATTTCTTCGGCGACTGCTAGGGCATTATTGCAATTATTGTTCTTATTGATAAAAGACCCTAAATCTGCAAGTCTCGCTGCTACGACAAGATGCCGAGCTTCACCATTAGGGTTGAACTGCATGGCGTAGATAATGATTCGGTAGTTTACGAAGCGTTGCATAAGGCGATGGAGAGTCGCCATTTCTCGCGATCTGTCACTTTAAGCGAAATCCTGCATCATTTGCCTTCTGCCGGCTACACCCGAAGCAGTGACTTCCTCACTGGGCCACAGGTTCTCGACGATGCCCAAGCTGCCACCATCGATGTCTGGGAGGATTTTTCGGTGACCGTCACCCAGACCGACAAACCCTGGCTGCAATGGAAGCTCAAGAAGATTAAATAGAAGGCGTCGATTGCTTTCTAGCGGACCAGACCTTCGAATAGGAACCCAATAACCCTTAGGAGGCACGGCCTCGACATTGACGCGACTTGGTGCCAGCCAGAGGGTAAGCGGTGGACCGCTAAAGCTACCGCTGGTGGTCCGCAGTTAGATGTTTGACTATGGAATTATCTACCTGGATCGAAGCTTTGTTTCCGAAGGAGTTTTTGCAGAAAATTTTTCGGTTGTTACCTAATCCTACTTTCGAACAACGGATGCGTTGGGACCTATTCAAGCGACCCGACTATGCCTACGGCGTCTATCGCGCCGCGTTAACGGCTCAAGCGTTGGATATCAAGAAAATCAGCGCCATCGAATTCGGGGTAGCTGCCGGCAACGGGCTTCTCGCCCTGGAAGAGGTCGCTCAAGAAGTTAGCCGGCACACCGGGGTCGGCGTTGATACCTTTGGATTCGACACGGGAGCCGGCATGCCGCCGCCGATCGATTACCGGGATAACCCCTATCTCTGGCAAGCCGGCTTTTTTCAAATGGATAAAGAGGCATTGGTTAACCGGTTAACTCAAGCGAAGCTGATTTTAGGTGAGTTCGGACAGACGATACCCGATTTTGTTAAGCAATATAACCCGGCGCCAATCGGTTTTATCTCTTTCGATGCCGACTATTATTCGTCTACCGTCACCGCGTTTGAGTTACTGAAGGAAGATCATGCGTATTTCTTACCTCGGCTCCTCTGTTATTTCGACGACATGATCGGGGGCGACTGGGAGTTACACTCCCATTTTACCGGAGAACTACTGGCCATCGATGAATTCAACCGGCAGAACCCGGACATGAAAATCGCCAAGATCAATGGCATGCGCCAAAAACGAGTCGTCCCGAATTGGTGGCATGAATTGATGTACGCGCATCACCGCTTTAATCACCCGCTCTATAATAAACACGTCTTCCCGGATAAAAACTGGCAGCTCAAGCTAGGAGACGAGATCAGCGGACCCTGACAAAAAAAATCGTGGACAGAGACGCAAGGGAAAAGGATTAGCCGCGAAAAAGCGCCAAGACGAGACGAAGAAGAAAAAGGCGCAAAAAACGCGAAAAATGGCCGAGTTTGCCATGCCTAGGGCGTCTCCGGCAACCTTTCCAAAGTCAAGCAATAGTCAGTGAAGCCCACGGCTCGCCAGAAAGCGATGCCGGCGTGGTTACGGCAAAGGACGTCTACAGTGACTCGCTTGTCCTTGGGCCAAATCTCAGAACTTAACATTTTCATGCACTGACGACCGATACCGCGCTTGCGCCGGTGCCGTTGAACGAAGAACTGGCGTAAGTAGAGATGGTCTTTTTCTTCCCGGTAAAGCGCATAGGCAAGAATTCCGGAATCATCTTCAAAAATGGATGCTCGGTAGCTCACGGCTAACCACTCTTCTAAGCGAGTCACTAGTTCCGGAACTGTCATGCGGTTCCTATGTCCTTCGTCCTGGATCAATTGCCGGTTGAGCTCCCCCAATATCTCCGCATCCGCAGAGGTCGCGAGACGGTGATGCATGGAGGAAAGGAGTTCAGGAGTTCAACGAGTTCAAGGAGCCGGAGACCAAAAGATTTAGATGGAACCGGAATCGCCGCGCAAAAACGCAAGGTACGCAAAGAAAAAGACGAAAGAAAAATAGCCGCAAGAAGGCGCAAAAAGCACAAAAAAGCACGTTGTTCAGAACCATTAGCCGATCCGGCGATCGCTTGGATTTGAATCATGACAGCTTCGGCTGCGCGTTCTAGATGCAAATCTGCATTCTCTCCCCTGGTATTTTTAGCCATCTTTTTTTGCGCCTTTTGTGCCTTCTTGCGGCTATTTTTCTTTCGTCTTTTTCTTTGCGTACCTTGCGTTTTTGGGCCTCGGCCAAGCCTGTGGCACGACAGGATTTTGTGGCTATTTCCTTCTTCGAGTCTTTGCGCGTTTATTCGCGCCCATCTGCGGTTCGTGCTTGACTGATTGGGGTTATAGGTACTAGTTTGCGCGCGTTCATGCTCCTTAGCCGGTCCAGTCAACGAATCGCTAAGGCGGCCGCAGTAGTAGCCTACTCGAAGGTACGAGTAGCCTAAACGCGGGCCGCCCTCGTTGACTATTCTGTACCGGACCAACTCTCTCGCTCGAGGGAGTTAGGACTAGACAAGTCCATCAACCGGTCGGCCCACAACTATGCACTGTAAAACTATATTACCCACCCTCATGACCCATGAACCGCAACCAAGACGGTAGATATTTTATGCTATTCGCTTCAGGTCTGTACTTGCGACCTGGCAAGCAAGGACGCCCGGCAAGGGAACACAGTTTGTTTTCCCGTTCACCATCCGATCTAACCGACCCCTGGCAACCCAGGACCACCGAGAACCAGAGCCCCTATCCCGGAATCAACATTGGTTGCGGTAGCGAGCTATTGGACTTTCGATTTGAGGATACCGAGATTCTCCAAGACAGAGAAGAATAAATCGAATTTCCCTCCAAGCACCGGCAGAAAATACCCCGGCGAATGCGACTTCCCTGCTATCGACTGATCCTCAGCGACGGCAAGGCGTGGTCAGGTCTTATGGGCAAGAAGATGTAGAACGGTCGCGGTTCTTTCCGGATCGAATACACCGTGGCTAAAGAGGGGCAAAACGGCTTTGGAACTTGCTCATAATAGGACCACTGTGGTCACCGCTTTAGGAGCGCTGCCTCGCTCGCGAGGCCGACAAGGAGTCGCCACCGCAGGTTTCCACGGTTAGGGCATCGGGACCGAATGGCGAAAAGTACCGGCCCACAGTGCCGACCGCTGTCGGCCTCGCACTTGTCACGCCGTAGGCCTTGCGCAGGCGGAAGCGAGGCAGCGCTCCACGGCTGGCGCCTTCCACCAATCGCCAATCACTAATCACGTCTTACGTCCGACTCACTCCGCAGCCAAAACCGCGCGGGCGCAGGTCTCGTCAGTGACCAAACCATTGATCCAGTGCCCGCGTAATGCGCCCAGCACTGCCTTTGACTTGTGTTCTCCACCAGCAAAAGCGATGACTGGTTTTTTCGACGGACGCGGTAACTGGATACTGGTAACCCGTTCTTGTACGGCGACCCGCACGACATCCCCTCTTTCGTCATAAGTCCAACCTAGATGATCGCCAATCGCACCGGCTTTCATCAGTTCAATGACTTCGTCCGTCGTAATAAAGCCGTCCCGGTGAAGCGGACACCCCTCGCGAATATCTCCGATGCCGACAAAGGCTACATCCGCTTCGCTGGAAAGCTCTTCCACCACCTTGTAAAGGCGGTGACGGCACCATTGTTTCCGTTCTTCCGCTGAATCCGCCACCAGCGGAGCCGGCAGAAGGAAACATTTGCTACCGATCTTTTCTGCGGCTTGCAGAGCGACGTCATACGGATTGCTAGCTCCATCGCGCGCAATCGACCCGACCAGCGATAGGACGCGATGGCGCGGCCGTTCGAAATTGTTTAGTTCGCCAATGACCGCTTTGATGGTCTGCCCGGAGCCGAGCGCGATAATCTTGGGATCGACCTCGCTCAAGTAGGATTCCATGACTTGAGCGGCCGCCACGGCGATTTTGCGTAACACCTGATCGCCGCTATCCACATTCACCGGCACCACGTTGCAGACCAGAAGGTTGTAGCGTTGGCGCAGCGCAATGGCGAGCTCCAGACAGCTGGCTACCTTGTGATAGACCCGCACTTTGACCAGCCCGCGTTCGACCGCCAACGCTACCAACCGTTGCGCGGTCGGCCGCGAGATCATCAATTTTTGGGCGATCTCATGCTGGGTATTACCGGCCACGTAATAAAGCCACGCCGCCCGAACGGCAGCTTCCAATTTTTCCTCTTGTCTTGGTGAAGATGGGTCCATCTGCAATAAAAAGCCGTCTAGCTTTCCAACCGGTCCCAGAATTTCTCGCTGCTCTGGTAAAGGTCATCGAACAGCAACTGCATCTTTTCGTAACGTTCAGACCACGACGGGTTGGGAAGAATCTCGCCCTCGTAGCGCACCAGATCAGAACAGGCCGATTCGAGGCTGGAAAAGAATCCGGCGGCAAATCCTGCGAGTATGGCGCAACCGAGCACGCCGCACTCCGGTTCACTCGGAACTAATAGCGGCGTGTTGTAGACGCTCGCCTTGATTTCGAGCCATAAACGGCCCCTGGCGCCACCGGCTGCGGTCACCATGCGCTCGAGCCGGTAACCGCGCGCTTTCATCAATTCGATATTTTTCTTGGACGCAAAGGCGACACCCTCCATAACCGCCCGATACAAATGGGCCGCTGTGTGCCGGCTGGTGAGACCGAAGAATTGAGCTCTCGAGTTCGGCTGACGCGCCAAGCGCTCGCCATTTAGATAAGGTAAGAAAAGCAAATTGTCCGCTCCCACTGGCACCGCTTCCGCCAGGCACATCATTCGCTCATAGCTATGCGGCTCTTCCTGATGAAAAGCGCGGCGCGCCCAGCGCATCGCATCCCCACTGGCATCGAGAATCGTAAAGGCGGCCCAGCCGCCGCTAATCGCGCGTACATTGGAAACGATCGGATCGGCGGCCGGGTGCTCGGAGAGTATGCTGATCACGGTCGAAGTCCCGGTAATGTCACAGCCTGTCCCCGGCGAGATAACTCCGGAACCGAGCAGGGCGACTGGGAAATCGCCCGCCCCGACCACAACCGGAGTACCGGCGCGCAACCCGGTTATCTCTGCTGCCGCTTTCGTGACGGGGCCAAGCACTTCGGTGGCTTGACCGATCAAAGGTAATTTGGCCGGGTCCAAGCCGAGCATTTTTAAGACTTTTTCGCTCCAGTTGCCGGTACGGACATCAAAAAGATAACTGGAGGACGCTTCGCTCAGGTCAATGCGGCGCTCGCCGGTCAGCTTAAAATTAATGTAGTCTTTCGGCATTAAGACAGTGCGGGCGGCATCATAGTCCTTCGGCAAATTCTGTCTGATCCAGGCCAACTTGAACGCCGGCCAGGCGACCGTGGGTGGATTCGCAAGGATCGGCAGCAAAGCTTTGGCATCCTGTTCCGCGGAGAATTGAGCCACCAGCTCGCGAGTCCGCTTGTCGTTCCATATGGGCGCCTCTTCCAGAACGAGCTCGCCTTCAGCATTCACCAACACCACGCCGTGCATCTGCCCACAGCCGGCAATCGCGGCCACGCGATCGGCTCCGTCCATCACCTTTTCCAAAGCCCGCCGGACACTGAAAACGAATCCGTCCCACCAAGCCCGCGGGCTTTGTTGAGACCAACCGAACCGCGGAATTGCTTGTTCCAGTTCTTTAGCGGCAAAAGCGAGGATCTTGCCGGTCTCAGAAAGCAAAGCGGCCCGGACGCTACTGGTGCCGACGTCAAAGGCGAGCAGCAGATCTTTCTTCATTTGCTGCAGTGATCGGAGCCAGGGGAACCAACGATCGACATGGCCAAATTCAATACTCCGAAAGCCTGGGTGAGCGAGCTGAAAGTCGCAGCCAGCCGGCCAGGAGGTAAGATCAATCTTCTGCTCGATCGCTATGCAAATGATTGACATCTGATCTCAACTAGATCATACGTTCAATCATCCCCCAACCTCAAGCATCATTCCAATGAAACGTCTTGCTCTCCCCCTGTTAGCAGCGGCGTGCCTGTCCACCGTCAGTGCTTATGCACAGCAAAAGACAGTGACGATCATCACGGTGAATAATCCGGACATGATCGAACTAAAAAAGTTGTCTCCTCAGTTCGAACAGAAGAATCCCAACATTAAACTCGACTGGGTCATCGTGGAAGAGAACGTCCTGCGGCAGAAGGTCACCACCGATCTTTCCCAAGGAAGCGGTCAATTCGACCTCGCCTTTATCGGTCTGTACGATACTCCCATTTTTGCCAAACAAGGCTGGCTGCAACCCTTTGAAAATCTGCCGGCGGACTATGATTTGGAAGATGTCTTCAAATCGATCCGGGACGGCCTTTCTTATAATGGCAAGCTGTACGCCCTACCCTTTTACGGTGAGAGCTCAATGCTGATGTATCGGAAGGACCTGTTGGATGCCAAGGGTCTAACCATGCCGGAACAACCGAAGTACGAGGATATCGTTAAGATTGCTGAGGCATTAACCGATAAATCGAAGGGGATCTATGGAATTACGCTCCGGGGTCAACCTGGTTGGGGAGAAAATATGGCCTTTCTCGACACGTTAGTGAACACTTTTGGCGGGACCTGGTTTGACGAAAAATGGCATGCCACGATCGACACTCCTGAATGGAAAAAGGCCATTGGCTTCTACATTGACTTGATGAAGAAGTACGGCCCTCCGGGCGCAACGTCGAATGGCTTCAATGAGAACCTGACCTTGATGACGAGCGGAAAAGCGGCGATGTGGATCGATGCGACCGTGGCCGGCGGTATGCTGGAAGGCAAAGATTCGCAAGTTGCCGGCAAGATGGGTTACGCCCAAGCGCCGATCGAATTAACTCCAAACGGTTCGCACTGGCTGTGGTCATGGGCTTTCGGGCTTCCGAAAAAGGCCAAGCAGCCTGAAGCAGCGATAAAATTTGCGGCCTGGGCTACCTCCAAAGAATACATCGAAGCGGTGGCCAAAGACGAAGGTTGGTCTTCGGTACCACCTGGCACCAGGAAATCGACTTACGACAATGCTGAATACAAAAAAGCGCCTTTTGCGGCGACTACTCTCCAGGCGATGCAAACCGCGGACCCGACCAATCCTTGTATTAAGAAGGTCCCTTACATTGGAATTCAGTTCGTCGGTATCCCTGAGTTTCAGGCGATCGGCACCGTAGTGGGACAGAATATGGCCGGCGCGCTAGCCGGAAAGATGTCACTGGACCAAGCGCTCAAGAACAGTCAGCAAGCGGCGGAACGCGCTATGATCCAGGGTGGGTATAGCAAGTGAGTCGGAGCTACGGGAGGCCGGCTCGCGCCGGCCTCTCTTGGCTGCGGTGTCCATGCGCCTGAACAGAAGGACACAGTTGTGTTTGCCCCGGAGAAATCTCTCAGACTTTGTCCACCAGGGACTTCAGGACTCAGCCAGGGCCGAAAGCTTTCAGCCCTGGAAACCGATCCACGCAGCGACCGCCTGCCTGTCCGCCGTAGTTCGGGAGCCTGGAACGAAGCTGGAAAGGCGCGGACGATATCTTTAATCGACAGTTTCATTGGTCAAGACCCACATACCCCCCGGGACACCGGTGCAACCGCCCGGTTCTGGGCGGGGCTTTTTTATCGGGACCTGGGGTTGAAACCCCAGGCTTAGTCCTGTCGTCCCTTTGGGACAAAATTCGCCCAGCAAATTTTAGTGCGGAAAACCTGTTAGCGAGTCTATATATAGTGACACCAACATGAGCGTTAAATCCCCCCCGGCCGCTCTGACCGAAGAGTTCGCAGCTCCAATCCAGAAAATTGATCCTGCCGAAAAATGGCGGCGATTGCTGATGTGGCCGTCGGTCATCCCGTTGTTGCTGTGGATGATCGTCCCCCTGGCCTTTACCATTTATTTCTCGTTTATTCGCTACAATCTGTTGAACCCGGCGGTTACCGGCTTTGCCGGGTTCCAGAATTATCAGTTTCTCATCGGCGACGCTTCATTCTGGCCGGCAATTCTCAATACCCTCCTTTTCATCGGAGCGATCCTGATCATCACCGTAGTCGTCGGGATCCTATTGGCGGTCCTATACGATCAGGATTTTTACGGCAAAAACGTGGCCATGCTTCTGGTGATTGCGCCCTTCTTCGTGATGCCGACCGTCAGCGCATTGATCTGGAAAAACATGATCATGCACCCGGTGTACGGGTCGATCGCTTTGATTATGCAGAAACTCGGCCTTCCTCCGATAGACTGGTTTGCCGATTATCCGCTCATATCGATCATCATCATTGTCTCCTGGGAATGGATCCCGTTCTCTTTTTTGATTCTGGTTACCGCCATTAAGTCTCTCGACCAAGAACAGAAAGAAGCGGCTGCTATCGATGGCGCCGGCCCCTTTAAACAGTTTCGGTACATCGTGTTGCCACATCTGGAGAAGGCGATCGGGGTAGTCGTGATGATCGAGATGATTTTTCTGCTCTCGATCTTTGCGGAGATCTATACGACCACCGGAGGTGGGCCGGGAAATGCCACCACCACCCTCGCTTATCTCGTGTACGCGCTTGGTCTACAGCAGTTCGATGCCGGGATCGCATCGGCCGGAGGCATACTAGCCGTGATACTGGCGAACATCGTTTCGATCTTCTTGGTTCGCATGCTGGCCAAGAACCTGAGCCAAGCCAAGTAACTATCCCCCCACGAACATGAGCAAAACCGCTTGGTCTAAAATCTGGCTGGCCATACTTGGCTGGTTGATTGGTGCGATCTTCTTCTATCCCATCTTCTGGATGGCCATTACCGCCTTCAAGACGGAGAAAGGCGCTTACTCGCCCGATATCTTTTTTATCCCGACACTAGAATCGTTCGCCGAAGTTTTTGCCCGGAGCGATTATTTTTCGTTCGCCCGTAACTCCATCGTAGTCTCCTGCGGATCAACGATCCTGTGTTTTATATTAGCGATCCCGAGCGCTTATCGAATGGCTTTTTATCCGACCCAGAAATCGCAGTCCACGATGCTTTGGATGTTGTCGACTAAGATGATGCCGGCGGTCGGAGTACTGATCCCCATCTATATCATCTGGCAGTGGCTTCATCTGTTAGACACCATTCCGGGCTTAATCATCATTTATACTCTGATGAACCTGCCGATCGCGGTGTGGATGTCTTATACTTATTTTTCCGAGGTGCCGAAAGGAATCCTTGAGGCCGGACGCATTGACGGGGCTAACGCCTCTCAGGAACTTTGGCACTTGCTTCGGCCAATGACGATGCCAGGCCTGTCCTCCACCGCGCTGCTGCTGATCATTCTGGCGTGGAACGAAGCTTTCTGGAGCATCAATCTCTCGAGCGCCAAAGCCGCGCCCCTCACCGTCTTCATTGCTTCGTACTCCAGCCCGGAAGGACTCTTCTGGGCAAAGCTTTCCGCAGCCTCTCTGTTAGCCGTCGCCCCGATCATGGTGATGGGCTGGCTCACGCAGAAGCAGTTGGTGCGCGGGCTGACGTTTGGGGCGGTGAAATAGGCGGCGAGAAGTGATTAGTGATTAGTGGAAGGCGGCAGCCGTGGAGCGCTGCCTCGCTTGCGAGGCCGATGGTAAGCAAGGGATATCGTGATGCAAATCCCATGTTAGTCTGCGCTCTATGTCACTGAGCTAACTCCTCAATCCAAGAGCGCAGCCCAGACGACAGGCCTCAGCCACCGTTGTCCCCGCTTGCCATCGGCATCGCAAGCGAGGCAGCGCTCCACGGTTCCGACCGTTCTCGACGATGCGGCGTGGATAGCTTTAACTAGATATGGGTAATGCCCCAACCAAGGCGTGAAGGGGTATTTTCCCATTGAGAATCGTTCGAGGCCTGGTCCAAGCCTGCAGCACGGATCCAATCGGCGCCGGCGCTGCACGCTATTTCCGACCTCAGCTCCCGTCTAAACAATATCTTCCGACGGCGTTGCCTAAAGAAAAACAATAATTGCGGACGACCTTTTGCTGCTGGGCAATTTGATTGCATTTGAAGCACCTCCTATTCAATCACGAATCACCGCTTTCCCCCGAGCGTCGCCTCTATCCCAGCGGGTTATCTGCAAACCGGCGGCAAGCTGAAACAGAGATCCCGTCCATGCCTCCGAATCTGGCGCAAGTCGCCTGACCAGAACAGATACAGAATGCTGATTATTCATGTAGAACAGATCGACTCTGGATTTGGTTGGACCGCCCCACCCCATGCCGGCCAATTTCTCTCGCGCTTTCAGCGCTAATCGTTCTTTTTGCCGGCTACCTAGGGCTCGCAGGCTCACCCTAGGCTATAAATATGTCACCGCTACGCGGCTGCGGCCACGCACGTGTCCTCCCTAGTCCGGCTCAGCCGAACGTCGGAGGAAGCGCTCCACCAATCACCAATCACCTTTCACTTCGCACGTCTCACCTTAGAGATGAATGTCTTCTCCCCGATGCAGGCGAAGAGCGACAGCAACCGACTGGCTGAAACTTCGCCGGGTGGGGCAATGAGCGGCTAAATAACGGGCAACGCCGATGTAGAGCAGCTCGCGCTCCGGGCTTTTCTGTGGCCATAATTCGGCCTGAGCTACGGCTGCTTCTAACACCTGCAGCTTATGGAAATCGAGGTCTTCCCGAACGGTCGCAAAGGTTAGCGTATCGATTAGCGCGGGTTCGGGATGCCCAAGCCGCAGGTACCGAACCACGAGATTGGGAAGGGCGCTCCAGGCCTTTTTTTGATCCAGGGTTTCGAGCATACCGGTGAGCAGAGCTTCCGCGTCAGAGGGGAGAGATTCCAAGGCTGCGCCGTCTGGCAGATGCGCACTCGGGATGTTCAGAAACCGATCAACGTAAATCGACATGGCGGCATGAATTAGACCACGTTCGACGTCCGGGCCGGTCTCGCCTCGAGACAAAACCCGATAAAGCGCGTTACAGAATGAGAAGGTGTGGACCGGATTGAACCAGTCGTCGACATCATTCGACTCCGGGAAATGCGCTAAACGCGCAGCCGCAGCCAGCGCCAGCTCCCGGGCTATCGAGGCCGGGGTTACTCCGCCGGCTAAAGCAGTAACGATAAGTTGGAGAATCGTTTTCGGATCAGTCCCGAGCAATTGCTGATGGATCGGAGGCGAGTCTTTACCTGGGCGCGAGCACGATTGGTCCCGTAACTGTTCCTCTGCTTCTTTTATCAGCGGAATTAAATCGAGGGGTACGCGCCAGGCTCCGCCTTCTTCCTCGGACTGCGATTGCGTTAGGTGCGACACCAACAAGGGCAGAATCCGCGACGCTTCCTCCCAACCGATGGTATCAAGCAGCTCGAAGGCCTTATTAGAATGATCCAAGGCATGACCGCCATCCGCATAGATCCGGTTTTGAACCGATCGGAACACAATCCGGTTCAGCGCCGGTTGCGTTAGCCGGGAATCTAACGCTGCCAGAAGCGTGCGTTCCACGCCCTCATCATGGCGAATCCTGGACCAATGCGACAACCACTCGCTCAACCGCTCTTCCTCGAACTGTTCTCGGTTAAGGCCGCCCGCGGAATGGCGAGCCGGCTGGCCGGAACAATTCTCGGCCACTCTGCGGGCGCCTCCGGCTAAAGCATAGATCAGGGTCGTCCGGCTGAGGTGAGGAGCTATCCGAGCCACGATGCTCAACGTGGCCAGACCATCTTGCCAGATCCGGTTATTTCGAGCCGCGAACCTGGCGATCCGCCGGGCGATGCTATTCAGCCTCTCTCCATCTGCCAGCAAGGCAATTATTCCTTTTGCCTGGATCAGACCAATGTTCTGTTCCAAGCCCCACAACA
>Ga0153933_1000605_pt1 | contig 12309 bp, 10 predicted proteins | sample TSNJ017MetaG_FD_102275 | JGI IMG/M metagenome (GOLD analysis project Ga0153933, IMG submission 102275) | Attine ant fungus gardens microbial communities from New Jersey, USA - TSNJ017 MetaG | ecosystem: Host-associated > Fungi > Mycelium > Unclassified | place: USA: New Jersey, Wharton State...
CGTTTGGCGTTCTTGGCCTCCTCCCCCATGGAACTAACGGATTCGAAACCGACCAGAATCAGGATCGCGATACAGGCTTGGACAAACACAAAACTGAATCCATGTGGCGCAATCACTGAAACCGCGTTCGGATGAAACTGGAAGGTATCCGCCGGGTTCTTGGGATCGCTTCCTTTGTTGATCGCCTGGTCCGCCGCGTAAGTCAGCGTATAATCTTTGTCCGTTCCATCTGCGTTCTTTTCAAAAACGAAGTTTCCGTCCTTGTCTTTGACCGGCGCAGTAGTCTCGACACCCTTATCATCTTTCGTCGTGGCGGTAGCAATTACCTTAGTGACCGGCGAACCATTCGGATCGAGGGTAACTCCTTTTGATCCTTCTCCGTGGTTCACCCGATAGGCAATCGCGATGACGGTGAAAACGATCAACGCGGAAATCTGGATAACATTGACCGCCAGATTCACCGCCGTCGAAGCGTTCACTCCCGAATAGGCGATCCATCCTATAAACAACGGAAACACGATACAGAACAGGATCATCAAAACCGGGCTGGGTACCGCCGCGTTGAAGACGCTAGGAAACAGTTGCCCGGCCAGATAGCCCACCAGAAGAGCCGTTACCGTCACCATTACGCCTGGGTACACCCAGTAATAAAGGTGACTGGCCCAGCCTACGGTGAACTTTGCAATTCGAGCGAACTTGAACGCTTTCGACTTCGATAAGAAAGCCTGTTCGGCGAAGAAGTACGAGGATCCCGCGCCGGGATAGAGTTTCGAAAGCTCGGCATACGAAATGGCGGTCGCAAAACAAAGCAACAACGCCAATAAAATGCCGAACCACATCCCAATTGCGGCCATGGGTTGGCCGTAGAGACACTGTTGGGCGAAGGTCAACCACAGGAATGCACCGGGCGCGATCAACGCCATCGCGTTGACCGTAAGGCCGGTTAAGCCGAGGGTTGCCCTTGTTTGAGGTGCAGGGGCTTCAGACATACCGCGGGCTGCCCCAAGCACTAGGCGTGCCAATCGATCGGCGGATCACCTTCTCCACACCTAACCGCCGATCCTGTCTTTCATTCGCATGCCGCGACCTTCGAAAGGATATCATCCCAAATTAGGCAGATTAGATAGATTACATTTTAACCTTCGGTCAGACGAGAGAGCTAACAGCCGGGTTGAAGTAACAACCCGAATATAAAGCCTATAACTAAGTCCGCCTAAAATCGTAATCGGCGTAATCTCTGTGATCTGCGGATATTTCTATCGCCTAAGCCTGCGGTTGCAGATTGTCTCACAGGGCAGAGTTCTCTGCCGCGGCGTATCCTATTACCACTCCATTGGCTTAAATGAGCCGTCTTTGAAATTCTCGCATCCTCAATTGAATAAAAACAGACATCAAGGCCACTATTGCGCATGGTGGCCTAGTTCGTTTTTATCCTTCCTGCGGTTGACGGTCTTTCTCCGTCTTATGTTTCTGCGGAAATGCGGGTGAACCGTGCTCGAGTCTAAGGCACGGTCTTTGCCCACTCAAAATCGGTCCGCTGTGTTACCGTAACTAGTTCATCCGGAACCCTATGGTTAAGTCCTTTCACGATTTGTCCGACAAAGAAATCCTCGCTCTGGCCATCTCACTGGAGGAAGAGGACGGAAAAATTTACGGAGAGTTTGCTGACCGCCTCAAAGAAAATTTCCCTTCGACCGCCGCCGCCTTAGAAGCGATGCGTCAGGAAGAATCAGATCATCGGCGCCGGTTAATCGATCTGTTTCAGGAGCGTTTCGGGCAGAACATTCCGCTTATCCGCCGTCAGGATGTAAAAGGGTTTGTGCATCGCCCGGCCATCTGGTTGAACCCGACTGTATCTCCTCAGCGAATTCGGAACCAGGTCCAGACCATGGAGTCGGAGACCTATCGGTTCTACCAGCGGGCTCTAGCGAAAACCAGTGACGCCGAGACCCGCAAACTGCTCGGAGACTTGGCCGAAACCGAACGGGAGCACGAGCATTTTGCGACCGATGAGATAAGCCGGCAGGCCGAGTCGGGCGCCTCAGAGGCCGAAGATGCATCGGCTCGGAAGCTATTCGTTCTCCAGGTCGTACAACCTGGGTTAGCCGGTTTGATGGATGGCTCGGTCTCGACCTTAGCCCCGGTTTTTGCCGCTGCTTTTGCGACTCGGAACAGTTGGGACGCTTTTTTGGTTGGGATCGCGGCTTCCGTGGGAGCCGGAATCAGCATGGGGTTCGCTGAGGCCCTATCGGACGACGGGGCATTGAGCGGCCGAGGCCAGCCTTTGGTGCGCGGAACCGTATGCGGTCTCATGACCACGCTTGGCGGTATCGGCCACACTTTGCCGTTCCTTTTCCCGAGCTTTCCATTGGCTACTACCATCGCGGTGATCGTAGTCGCCATCGAGCTCGGCGTTATCGCATGGATCCGCAACCATTACATGGATACCCCTCTGCTTTCCGCGATTTTCCAGGTCGTCCTCGGCGGAGTGTTGGTGTTTATCGCGGGTATCCTTATTGGGTCTGCGTGAACATCCAATCGTGCTCGTCTCGTCCTCGAAAGAGGTTTCTTTGCTGCACATTCCCGTCGGCTTTGCATGAGTTTGCTCCCAAGACCCTGGCGTGGACACCGCAATGTTCCCAGGAGCCCAACAACGATTTACAACCCAAAACCATCACCCATTCCGTCTTTGCATTCGCAGTCGCCGGTTACTTCTCTATAGTCGCGTCAGTTTTTCGTAAATGCTAGATAACCGCCCCCAGAGCTCTCCTCGGTTTCATATTCTCTGTGAAACTTGCTGTTTCAGAGATGACTCTCCCAGGGGATGCTGAACTTTGCCGATTAGACCCACGAACATGGCCTCGAACGAACTTCGAAATCTGACGCCCAAACAATGGAATGCGATCATCGCCTGCTACCTCGGATGGACCCTCGACGCGTTCGACTTTTTCATCCTCATCTTTGTTTTCCCTGACATTGCCAAAGAGTTCGGCGTCCAACATACCCCGGTCACCTATGCCGTCTGGCTTACTCTCGCCATGCGGCCGGTGGGAGCTTTCATCTTCGGGATAATTGCCGATCGATTTGGCAGACGCCCTGCGTTGATGATCGACATTATTTGTTATTCCTTTTTAGGGTTTGCTAGCGGGTTTGTGCCCTCTTTGGCAGTGCTCTACATTGTCCGCGCACTTTTCGGCGTCGCTATGGGTGGAGAATGGGGAGTTGGCTCTTCGCTCACCATGGAAACCATTCCCCCCTCAGCTCGCGGGGTCATTTCCGGCCTTTTGCAAGCGGGCTATCCTTCCGGATATCTGCTCGCATCGATCGCTTATGCGTTTCTTTTCGACCATATCGGCTGGCGAGGGATGTTTATGATCAGCGCGATTCCGGCGGTGCTCGTGATTTTTGTCCGCATGGGAGTCGAGGAGTCACCTGCCTGGTTAAAGAGTAAGCCTAGCGCCACCCAGATCGTCGGATCGGTGATTCGCCATTTCCCGCTTTTTATTTTCGTCGTGCTTCTGATGACTTCGTTCAACCTCTACAGTCATGGAACCCAAGATGTGTACCCGGCGTTCCTGAAGGTGCAGCATCAGTTCAACGCAGGGGTAGTCGGGACCATCACGGCCATCGCATCGATTGGCGCAATTCTTGGGGGTCTGGTATTCGGAGCGTTTTCTCAGCAAATCGGCCGGCGGAGAGCGATTGTGATCGCGGCTCTCGTTTCTATCTTGATCATTCCGGTCTGGGCTTTCTCCCAGTCCGTCGCACTCCTGGCTATGGGCGCCTTCTTCATGCAGTTCCTGGTCCAAGGCGCTTGGGGAGTAATACCTGCGCACCTCAACGAATTATCACCCAGTGACGTGCGTGGCACCTTCCCGGGATTCACCTACCAGCTGGGAAATTTCTTCGCGGCAGGGATTCTCACCTTTCAAACCGGTTTAGCCGAATCATTCGGCGGCAACTTCGGCGCGGTCATGGCGATCATCACCGGTCTGGTAGCTTTTGCGGTGGCTGGTTTCGCCGGCTTTGGCCCCCAGGCGAAGGAGGTCCTGTTTACCGGCCCCGCGGCGGAAGCCTCGGAATGACAAATGACAGATAACAAATGACAAATTGTGGACGCTGAGCTCCGGCTAATCTGTCATCTGTCATCTGCCATTTGTCATTTGTCATCCCAGCGGCGATGACGCCGCGGGCGGCCATTCCAGCGATCGATCCAACCCGGTTGTCGAAGCTTTACCGACGAGAGCAAGAACGTAGGCCAGTTCTTTCCGAAGAAGATCTATACAATGCGCGACGCCATCTTCGCCGCCCACTGCCAGCGCATAGAGATAAGGTCGTCCGATCATGACAGCAGTTGCGCCGCGCATCAGCGCCTTCACCACATCGGTTCCCCGGCGGATACCTCCATCCACAATGACCGGTACTCTTCCGGCAACCTTCTCACAGATGGCGGACAAGACTTCGATCGTTGCCGGCGTCGTATCTAAATTACGCGCGCCGTGATTTGAGACCATGATTCCGTCCACCCCAGTTCTGATAGCTTCATCGGCGTCTTCCGGATGTAAAATCCCTTTAAGCCAGAATTTGCCGCGGATGGTTGACCGCAACCAAGCGATATCTTCCCACCGGAGCGGGCTGTGCAAAGCCGGGTCCATGCTCCCCCTGGCCCCTCCTCCACCCCGATTGTGAGGAGTCGATATCCCAGGAGGCAATTGAAACCCTGCTCGAAACTGGCGCGTTCTGACACCTAAGACCGGCGTGTCAACGGTCACGCAGACCGCTTCACAGCCAGCCGACTCAACCCGACGAATCAAATCCTGCGTTACCGTACGATCGTTCTGACTGTAGATTTGAAACCAAAGCGGTCCGCCTGCCGCCTTGATAAGCTCCTCGATCGCCACTGTCGTATTAGTGCTGACGACAAAGGGAGCACCGGCCCTCCCCGCACCGCGGGTGGTCGCGAGTTCGCCCAACGGATGCATCGTTCCCTGGTAAGCTGCAGGCGCCAGTATAATTGGTGAAGCCAGTTTTTTGCCTAAAAGCGATATGCTCGTGTCGACCGAGCGCACATCCTTCAACACCCTTGGCCAGATTCGGATCCGGTCGTAAGCCCTTTCGTTATCACTAAGGGTAATTTCGTTGCCGGCTCCGCTGGCAACATACTCGTAAACCGAATGCGGCAGCACTTGCCGGGCGGCCGGTTCGAAGTCCGGTAGAGCAAGGAATTGATCTAAGGCGATGGGTGTCGGGCTTTGATTCGGTACAGGATTCATCACTAGGGCTTTTCCCCCCCCTTGCACGAGCCTGCCGTCCCTGCAAAGGCCGGTTTAATCTCTCGGCGGCCACCCATCGAACAACGGCCAAACGCAGACGGCGAACCGCCTATCGTGAACAGCGAACCTAGATATCTACTCCGAAGCCGACTTCTGCGACGAACTCGAAGAAATCTTCGTAGTCAGTATAGCTTAGGTCCCCTCCGGCCCCCTGTTCAGCCACCCACACGTCCTTGGAACAAACACCGTTTTCCACCAGGAAGGCATAAAAGTTTCCGTCACTGTCCTCTGCAAAAGGGCAGCCTGTCTCCCGATTAAACTCCTCCTTCCCGTCCCACATAGAAAACTGACTTTCCGGGTCCGGCGATAGCACTGTAATCGTGCCAATCTCCCCGGCGCCGTATTTCTTGACGAAATACCGATACTCCTCCGGGAACTTAAACCCCGCCTTTTGCTCAAATTTCACGATCTGCTCCTCCTTGATCGGTTCTTCCCGCACCAAGAACTCGGAGCTTAACTGGTCTGGGTCTTCTTCTCGGATTTCGTTAATTAAGTTGTCGAAATCTTCCTGAGTCATAGCCAATGAAAGCCATACATTGCACCTTTCTTATCCGCAGCAAGTGCTTAAACGCGTCATAGCGTTGAAATGACAGATAACAAATGACAAATGACAGATTTTCGGGTGCTTAGGCGAGACCACGAGAGAAGAATTTGTCATCTGTCATTTGTCATTTGTCATTCCTCGTCAGCGGTTTCTCTGGCACGAACCTGGCTTTCCTGAATCGAGCCATCCAAAACAGATCAACATCTATGTCCACCTCTCCAACCGATGCCATCGCGCTGATTCGGCAAGCCAAGGAAAAAAAGGGACTGACCTGGGAGGAAATCGCAGCCAAGGTCGGGCGCTCCCCCGTGTATATCACCTCAGCCTGCCTAGGCGAAAATAGCCTGAGCTCAGAAGATGCCAAAAAGGTTGGCACAATCCTTGAACTTGGGCCGGACATTGTCTCCGCACTACAGTCCTGCCCCAAGAAAGGTTCAAAATCGCTGGATGTCCCGAAAGACCCCCTCTTGTATCGGTTCCACGAGATCAACCTGGTCTATGGAGATACGTTGAAGGAGCTGATTCACGAGAAATTCGGAGACGGAATCATGAGCGCGATCGATTTCACCATGGAGGTCGAAAAGGTGGAAGATCCCAAAGGTGCCCGGGTCAAAGTCACCATGTGCGGCAAGTTTTTAGCCTACAAGAAGTGGTAGAAGAAAACGCCAAACGGCAATGCGGTCGACGTAGCGCCTGGAGAAGGAACTGCTTTGGGTCGTACCCATTCGCAGGTTCTATCCCATCCCCTGTCCCAAAAAAGCCACCTCTGACCAAACTGTCGTTGGCAGTTGGTCTTTTCTTTTCAGTGTAACTCTGAGGAACCTGGAACTTAGGCGTTCCTCCCGAAAGCATCGCTCCGAATGCCCTTGGCATAGCAGTTGCTAACGTAAGCGATGGCTTCATTCGGGGGGAGGTCCGAATGTACATCGCGCTAAGGGATAGGCCGAGTTGAAGCGACGTAAGGGAAAGAAGGGTCGATCAACCCGAGCCAAGGGAGCGTGAAGTCTCTGGCGAGGAAGTGGACTTGGAGGGAGTACCACTTCCTCGCTCTTACTTAGACGCGATAGGCAAGGCACACCGTTGCCAGCATGAAAAAAATCGAGGCAATTATTAAGCCTTTCAAGCTAGAGGAAGTTAAATCCGGTCTTGCCGAACTAGGGATCGAAGGCATGACCGTTACCGAAGTCAAAGGTTTCCCCGCAGTTTTCGTTGAGCAGACAAACCGGTCAGGTTTAGGGACCCCTCGTTTCTTGCCCAAGCTAAAACTAGAGCTGGTCGTAAGAAACGATTTGCTTGGCTCAGCGATCGCTGCAATTAGGGAATGCGCCCGAACGGACCGAAAAGACGATGGGAAGATCTTTGTGCAGGATCTCCTCGAAGTAATTCGTATTCGGACCGAAGAGCGCGGAGACCGAGCGATCTAACCGATTAAATCGCTTCCCTTTCTTCTTTACAAAGCCCCCACTCTCTCTATTGAACCGTAACCATTTATGACACCAGCCGAAGTAACCCAACTTATCGAAAAACAGGGTATCAAGCTAATTGACTTCAAATTTGCCGACCTTTTGGGCACCTGGCAGCATTTCACCACCACCCTAACTGAATACAGCGAAGATCTGTTCACCGACGGCCTCGGATTCGACGGTTCGAGCATTCGCGGCTGGAAGGTCATTAACGCGAGTGACATGTTAGTGATCCCCGACCCAGATACAGCCTGGGTAGACATCTACAATTCCGAGCCGACCCTGAGTTTCATCTGCACCATCAAAGACCCCATCACCCGCGAGCCGTATGACCGCGACCCACGCGGTGTCGCTGAAAAGGCGGAAGCTTACCTGAAAAGCACCGGGATCGCCGATACCGCGTTTTTCGGTCCGGAAGCTGAGTTTTTTATCTTCGATGATGTTCGCTACGACTACACAGCGAATTCATCGTTCCATGCAGTGGACAGCGTTGAGGGTATTTGGAACTCGGCCAGAGAAGAGTTTCCTAACCTCGGTTACAAGATCCGTCATAAAGAAGGCTATTTCCCGGTTTCTCCGGCAGACACTCTCCAGGACATCCGCAATGAAATGTGTTTGGAGATGGAAAAAGCTGGTATTCCGATTGAACGCCAGCATCACGAAGTCGCCACGGCCGGTCAGGCTGAAATCGATATCCGTTTCGCTCCGCTGAAGCTGATGGGCGACCACATGATGTATTACAAGTACATCGTTAAGAACGTCGCGAAAAAGTACAACAAGGTCGTGACTTTCATGCCCAAGCCGCTCTTCGGCGATAACGGATCCGGAATGCATACGCACCAATCGCTGTGGAAAGGCGGTAAGCCCTTGTTTGCTGGTGATAAATATGCGGGATTGAGCGAAACCGCTTTGTTCTACATTGGTGGTATCCTGAAGCACGCCCGGGCGTTAACTGCATTTACTAACCCGACTACCAACAGCTATAAACGGCTGATTCCTGGTTTCGAAGCTCCGGTTAACCTGGCTTACTCCGCTCGAAACCGATCCGCAGCCATTCGTATCCCGACTTATTCGCCCAACCCGAAAGCGAAACGAATTGAGTTTCGTACTCCGGATCCTGCCGCTAACCCTTACATCGCATTCGCTGCGCTGCTGTTGGCCGGCTTGGATGGTATCCAGAATCGAATCGATCCGGGTGACCCGCTGGATAAGAACCTGTACGAGCTTCCGCCAGAAGAACTCGCCAAAGTCCCGAGCGTACCCGACTCGCTAGCCGGAGCGCTAGAGGCGCTGAAAGCCGATCACGAATTCCTCCTTAAAGGCGACGTCTTTAACAAGGACTTCATCGACAACTGGATCGAAATGAAGAACAAGGAATACGATGCGCTTCGCGTGCGTACCCATCCGTACGAATTCTATCTGTATTTCGACCTGTAAGCGCAGCCGATTAATCCGATTTGCTGAAAGCGCCCGGACCTCCGGGCGCTTTTTTTTGCCTTAACCATGCCCGGGCTAGTCCTCGTGCTCGCAGCGCGTAGGGGTGGCACGGATGGGACTAGTGAGACCCATGGGACTTATGAGTGCCTGGCGCAATACTCCATACTCCCTCACTCCACTACTCCGCCTAGGCCGTTTCGAGCACGATTTGGTCGTGGCGAACCCCCTTTTGACATCTTGTGGCGTCGGATTTTGTCATTTGTGATTTGTCATTCGCTCAGGTTGGTTTCTCCTTCCTTACCGCATGTTATATGGCTAAAGGCTATTTCGCACTCTTATTGCATGCCCATCTCCCCTTTGTAAGGCATCCGGAGTACCCAGATTTCCTGGAGGAAGATTGGCTTTTCGAGGCCATTACCGAGACCTACATCCCTCTTTGGCAGGTCTTCGAGGGACTGGCACGCGATGGTGTTCGCTTCCGTTTAGCCATGTCGATGACGCCCACCCTGTGCGCCATGTTGGATGACCCGCTGCTGCGTGAGCGTTACTTGAAGTATTTGGACCGCGCCATCGCCCTTTCCAAAGCCGAAATTGATCGCACCCAAAATCAGCCGGAGTTTAATCATCTTGCCCGGTATTATCACACCCGCTTCCTCGAATGTCGCGAAATCTACGTTGACCATCTCAAGTGTGACCTGGTCGGAGCCTTTCGTCGTTTTCAGGAGGCGGGCTTCATTGAGATCATTGCCTGCGCCGCGACCCACGGGTTTCTCCCCCTCATGGAGCGCTACCCGAAAAGTGTCTGGGCTCAGATCGCCATCGGCCGGGACTCCTACATCAACTCGTTCGGCCGCCCACCAAAGGGGATCTGGCTGCCCGAATGCGCCTATCACCAAGGGCTAGACCAAATGCTGCAAGCAGCGGAACTGCGTTGGTTTGTCCTGGATGCTCACGGTTTAATGTTCGGATCGCCCCGGCCACGATATGCGATCTATGCTCCCTGCTTTACTCAAGCCGGGCCCGCCGTTTTCGGGAGGGATAGAGAATCCAGTAAACAAGTCTGGAGCGCCCAAGAAGGTTATCCCGGCGACCCAGCTTACCGTGATTTCTATCGAGATATCGGTTTTGACCTCGACCTGGATTACCTGCGCCCTTTTCTGCCAGGCGACGGCCAAAGGAAATTTACTGGTATCAAATACTATCGCATTACCGGGCGAACCGTTAACAAGCAGAGTTATGAGCCGGGATGGGCACACGGAGCCGTGGACCATCACGCAGGCGATTTCCTGGCCAGCCGGGTCAAACAAATCGAGCACCTCGCCGGTATCACCAATATCAAACCGATCATCGTCTCTCCCTTCGATGCTGAGCTGTTTGGTCATTGGTGGTACGAAGGCCCTCAATTTCTGAACCTCTTCATTCGGAAGGCGGTGTACGACCAGACAACGTTCGAGTTGGTTACACCGAGTGACTATCTGGAAAAGCACGACACTTTGCAGGTCATTTCGCCTAGCCCTTCGAGTTGGGGCAACCGCGGCTTCTGGGAGGTTTGGCTCGACGAAAGTAATAGTTGGATCTATCCGCATCTGCACGCGGCTGCCCGCCGGATGACTGAGTCCGCCGAAGCGGTAGAAAAGGCGCCGGCGAAATGGAAAGAACGGGTGTTACGCCAGTTGGCCCGGGAGCTACTTCTAGCCCAGTCCAGTGATTGGGCATTCCTGATGCGAACCGGGACGGCCAAAGACTATGCTACGGCTCGTACGCGAACTCATATTCTAAGGTTTACCCGGATGTACGACCAACTTCGAGGCGGAGTCATCGACGAAGAATTCCTCGCCAATTGTGAATGGCGTGACAATCTGTTCCCGGATTTGCAGTGGAAATATTATTTATGAGGATCCTGAGGCGGTTGTTGCCCTCCTTAGGGGTCTGGTTTGTAAGCCTGTCGTTTTTTGCGCCGCGGGTGTTCGCTGCCGGCGATGAAAACGTAGAAACTGGTAAGCAATTAATCTTTCTTCCGCCTCCAATCGAAGGCGTGATCAGTCTTGGTGTTTACGAAGCCCGGGGAAAACTGGTACGCGTCTTAAAACAGGGAGCCGAGATTGATTCTTTCAAGTCCACCCTGAATGGGTTGTTGGCTGATTGGGACGGTGCAGATGCCAACGGAAAGGTCGTACCTGCCGGTAAATACTTCGCCCGCGGTGTATTAATCGGCGATGTCATTGTTGCCGGGGTCGCCTATCACCTGAACGATTGGGTAGACGACACTCAAAATCTCAGAGTCAAAATGATCAGTTCGCCGGCCCTGCTCGGCGGACGCTCTCTGGCCGTATTAGCGGATACTGGTCGCCCGGAGATTTTGATCCTGGATGCGACTTCCTTGAAAACACAACGGTTTCCGGTGGATGCCGGCGTTGTCCGGCTCAAATTCGATGGCGCAAACCTCTTGGCCATTTACCCCGACCATGTCGCGAACATCGCCATAGCCGATGGCACGGTCACCGAGAGCAATGCGGCCCCTAACGTCCGCGATGCAGATCGTTCGGGATCAAATTGGGTGATTCTGACCGACCGGGAGATTCAATATAAGGGCGGGGAACAGAAGACCACGATCGCGCTGCCAACGCCTGATACCAGCCGGTGCGCTCTTTTAAACAACTCGTTAGTCGTCGCCGACCCGAATGGAAGACTGTGGCGTCTAGAAGGCGATCACCTGGTTCAGGTGGAACTTGACGAACCCGGGGAACTGCTCGACCTCAGCGCTGGCGCCGGGGATCAGATCTGGCTGCTGATCGGGAACGGACAAAAGACCTGGTTACGGCAAGTCGATCTCACTGCAAGAACCAGCAAGGATTTGGCCCTGCCTGAGGGCCTACCTAAGATCCGTCAAATATCTGCTTCCAGAACCAATAGCGATTTGCTGTTGGATGCCGATCTGAATCCCGGCCAACGCGTGATCGGCTTGCAGTTCCAAAGCGCTAAAGACCAACAATCCGTGTGGGAGAAATGGTTCGATCGTTCGCTCGTACCTCACCAATTTTTCGACGTTCATGCGGGGATAGTGGTACGAGCTGACAACAAAACCGATTCCCAGCCAGTGATGATCCGCCCTGAAAACAATCCATTGGAAAATACGCGCCAAGCGAACTTTTTGCTAAGCGCGGTCGCGAGCAACGAGGGAGTCTACCTGGCCACCAACGACGGCTTGCCTTTGCTTCAAATTTCAAAAACCAAGGGGGTTAATCAGGTCAAATGGGAAGCGAATGGCGCTGCTGGGATGAAAGTCTACGTGTCCGACGAAACCGCGGTCGAAGAATACAGTATCACCGGGCTGCAAAATTTGTATCGGTTCGATGCGGGCAGCTTCTAAGAAAGGAGTTCAGGAGTTCAGAAGCCTGCCATCATGGGCATTGGACTCATGCACCATCCTCAGTCAACGAGCTTTTATGCTTGCAATTTCGTGCTCCGCCCCACCCTGAACTCCTGAACTCCTGAACTCCTGAACTCCTGAACTCCTGAACTCCTGAACTCC
>Ga0153933_1000606_pt1 | contig 12288 bp, 11 predicted proteins | sample TSNJ017MetaG_FD_102275 | JGI IMG/M metagenome (GOLD analysis project Ga0153933, IMG submission 102275) | Attine ant fungus gardens microbial communities from New Jersey, USA - TSNJ017 MetaG | ecosystem: Host-associated > Fungi > Mycelium > Unclassified | place: USA: New Jersey, Wharton State...
CCGTCGAGCCGGACAAGATCGCCGCCGTGACGACGGATGATCCGCCCTCGCCGGCCGCCGAGAAGCCGGACACGGCTGCAGAGCCAGCGCCGGCGGCCGCACCACCCGCCGAGGCAGCCTTCCCGACGCAGCCAGCAGATACGGCTCCCGTTCAGCAGCCTGCGCCGCCTGCCGCTGAAGCCGCGCCTGTCCCGTCTGAATCCAGGTTTGCCGCCGTGGACGACACTCCGATTGTGGCCAGCGAGCCCGCGGTGGTTGCTCCAGCGCCTGCGGTCGAACCCGCCCCCGCGGCATTGCCATCACCCGAGGCGATCACAGCTGAAAGCAGGATCGCCATGCTTGGCGGCCCCGAGGTCACCATCGATCGGCCTTCCACGGCGACAGCGAAGGTTGCCGAAACGAAGGTTGCCGAGACGAAGAAGGCGGATCGGACCGCGAGCAGCAAGCCGGCGCATCGCAAGGCGCGTCACCGGGTCACCCACGCGCACCGGACGCGACAGGTGGCCGTGCAACAGATCGATCCGTTCGGCCAGCCGATCCCGATCGCGCAGCGGCAATAGGTCTCGCTCAGGCAGGTCCCGTCGCGATCGGCGGCCCGCTGGCCTGGCCCCATTCCGACCAGGAGCCGTCATACAACGCGGTGTCGGTGACGCCGAGCCGGTAGAGCGCGAGCGTCAGCACGCCGGCCGAAACGCCGGATCCACAGCTCGTCACGATCGGCGCATCGAGCCTGACGCCGGCACCGGTGAACGCTGAACGCAAATCGTCGAGCGGCTTCATCGCCCCCGTCGCAGCGTCGAACAGATTGCCGTAAGGGACGTTGCGGGCGCCCGGGATATGTCCGGCGCGGATGCCCGGCCGCGGCTCCGGTGCGCGGCCCTCGAAGCGGTCCGCGGCGCGCGCATCGATCACCTGCTCGGCCCGGCTTTCGACATTGGCGATCATCTGTTCGATGCTGCGCACGCGCTTCGGATCATAGCTTGCCTTGAAGGTCGCAGGCTTCGGCGTCACCTCGCCGCTCTCGACCGGCCGACCCTCGGCCCGCCACTTTTTCAAGCCCCCGTTGAGGATGCGCACATTGCGATGGCCATAGGAGAGGAACATCCACCAGGCGCGCGGCGCGGCGACCCAGCTGCCGGAATCATAGATGACCACGGTGTCGGCATTGCCGACGCCGAGCTCGCCGATATCGCGGCCGAACTGCTCGGCGCTCGGAAACATATGCGGCAGCGGATTGGAGTGATCCGACACGCCGTCAACATCGAAGAACACCGCGCCAGGGAGATGGGCTGCGAGATAGTCGTCCTTCGGCAGCGGCAGCACGCCCGGCAGCTTGAAGGTGGCGTCGAGCAGTTTCAAATTGGCATCATTGCGATGCGCGGCAAGCCATTCGGTCGAAACCAGCGGGTCGTCGGCGGTGGTCATGACTGTTCCTTCTTGTCATTCCGGGACGATGCGCAGCATCGAACCCGAAATCGCGCAAGACAACTTCCAGATTCTGGGTCCGCGCTGCGCGCGCCCCGGAATGACGGCGGAGAGAGCAACGGCGCCGCCCTCACCCCTTCTTCTTCGGTTCCCACTTTTCGATCGGCCCGCCGGCGTCGCGCCAGGCGGCGAAGCCGCCGCCCATATGCGCGACCGGCTTCAGGCCCATGTCCTTCGCCGTCTTGGCGGCGAGCACCGAGCGCAGGCCGCCGGCGCAATGGAAGATGAACTTCTTGTCTTCCTGGAAGATCGGCTTGGCATAGGGGCTGTTCGGATCGATCCAGAATTCCAGCATGCCGCGGGTGCAGGAGAACGCGCCGGGGATCTTGCCGTCGCGCTCGATCTCGCGCGGATCGCGGATATCGACGATCACGACGTCGTCCTTGCCGATCAGCGTGATCGCATCCTTGGCGGGGATGGTCTCGATCTCGGCGTTGGCCTCGTCGATCAGCGCCTTGATGCCGCGGTGAATGGTTTGGGCCATGGGCTTTCCCTCCTCGTTCTTGCCGTCATTCCGGGGCGCGAAGCGAACCCGGAATCTCGATCACGTTTCATCAGCTCGAGGTTCCGGGTTCGCGCTGCGCGCGCCCCGGAACGACGGCAACAACTACCGCACCAGCTCCCGCATCGCATGCTCCAGACCCTCGATCGTGATCGGATACATGCGCTCGGAGAACAGGCGGCGGATGATGGTGGTCGATTCCGAATAGTCCCAGTGTTTCTGCGCCACCGGATTGAGCCAGACCGCATGCGGGTAGGTCCGGGTGATGCGATCGAGCCAGACCGAGCCGGCCTCCTCGTTGACATGCTCGACCGAGCCGCCGGGCACCATGATCTCGTAAGGGCTCATCGAAGCGTCGCCGACGAACACCACCTTGTAGTCGTGCGGATATTTGTGCAGCACGTCCCAGGTCGGCGTGCGATCGGTGAAGCGCCGCTTGTTCTGCTTCCAGACGCCCTCATAGAGGCAGTTGTGGAAGTAGAAATATTCCATGTGCTTGAATTCGCTCTTGGCGGCCGAGAACAGTTCCTCGACCTGCTCGATATGCGAATCCATCGAGCCGCCGATGTCGAAGAACACCAGCACCTTGACCGCGTTGCGCCGCTCGGGACGCATGTGCACGTCGAGATAGCCGTGGTTGGCGGTCTCCTTGATCGTGGTGTCGAGGTCGAGCTCGTCGGGCGCGCCGGTGCGCGCGAACTTGCGCAGCCGCCGCAGCGCGACCTTGATGTTGCGGATGCCGAGCTCGACATTGCCGTCGAGGTCCTTGAACTCGCGCTTGTCCCACACCTTCACGGCGCGGTTGTTGCGGTTCTTCTCCTGCCCGATGCGCACGCCCTCGGGATTGTAGCCATGGGCGCCGAACGGCGAGGTTCCCGCGGTGCCGATCCACTTGCTGCCGCCCTGGTGACGGCCCTTCTGCTCCTCGAGGCGCTTCTTCAAGGTCTCCATAAGCTTGTCCCAGCCCATCGCCTCGATCTGCTTCTTCTCCTCCTCGGTAAGGTATTTCTCCGCGAGCTTCTTCAGCCACTCCTCGGGGATCTCGGCCTTGCCCATCGCATCGAGCAGGCTCTCGAGCCCCTTGAACACGGTGCCGAACACGCGGTCGAACTTGTCGAGATTGCGCTCGTCCTTCACCAGCGCCGCGCGCGACAGATAGTAGAAGTTCTCGACCGTCTGTTCGGCGAGGTCGGCGTCGAGCGCTTCCATCAGCGTCAGATACTCCCGTAGCGTCACGGGGACCTGGGCATCGCGCAGCGATGTGAAAAACTGCAGGAACATGGTTACCTAGATCGCCCGCCCGGCCGGTCGCGTCAAGGGCTCCAGCCCCGGCCCGGCCCGCGGATCAGCCATTCACTTTCACTTAACCACCCCCGCGACCTTCGGTCTGCGGCCCTGAAACGTGACGTTAAGCTGGAGCGTTTGATTACGGAAGGCACCACGACGCCACTGGACCCGGCCGCCTTGCCCAACAGTAACTCCAAGCTGCCAAAACTGTTTTCGCCGGCCGCGATCGTCGCTTCCGTGGTGATGGCGATGAGCGTCTGCGTGCTGGGGCTCCTGGTGTGGAAGGCGGTCGAGGCGCGGACCATGGCGCTGGCCCAGGGCGAACGCGACATCCGCAACCTCACCCATTCGCTGGCCGAGCAGGCTTCGCATTCGATCCAGGCCATCGATGTCGCCATGAGCGCCATGGTCGACCTCCTGAAATATCAGAAGCCGCGCGTCGACCGCTTCAATGCGGCACTGCGCAAGACCGCCGAAGCGCTGCCCCAGATCGGCGAGATCGGCGTGATCGACCCCGACGGCGTCAGGATCTATTCGTCCGCCGCGGAATTGCCCGCGCACAACAATGCCGACCGCGACTACTTCATCGCGCATCGGGATTCGCCCGATCCGTCGCTGCATATCAGCGAGCCGTTGCAGTCGCGCCTGACCGGCCAACCGACCATCGTGCTGTCGCGCCGCGTCACCAAGGAGGACGGCAGCTTCGGCGGCGTGCTGTTCGCGACCATCGAGAGCCGGTACTTCGACAAGTTCTACCAGGCCTTCGAATTCGGTCCGCACGCCGGAATCACTTTGCTCCGTCTCGATGGCGTCGTTCTGGCGCACTGGCCGGCGGGCAAGTGGAACAAGGAGGTTTCGGCGGCCTTCAGGGCGACGATCGAGCAGCAACGATCGGGCTATACCCGAACCACGTCGCCGTTCGACGGGCACGACAAATATCTCGGCTTCGAGCGCGCGTCGCAATACCCGATCGTGGTCACCGTGGCGCTGCCGGAAGATCAGGTCCTCGCCGCGTGGCATGAGGATTTGAGGAACGACCTGCTCGTCGCCGTGATCCTGATGGGAAGTGTCGTGCTGTTTGCGATCCTGCTGGCAAGGGAGTTTGGCAGGCGCACGACGGTGGCGCGGATGCTGCGCGAACGCGAGGCGCGCTACCGCCTGCTTGCCGACAACATCGCCGACGTCGTGATCCTGCTCGACCGCAACGGCCATTTCCTGTTCGTGTCGCAGTCGGTCGAGACCATCCTCGGCCTCAAGCCCGACGAGCTGATCGGCAAATCCTGCTTCGCATTCGTGCATCCCGACCACCTCGCCGACGTGGCGCGGGCGACCTCGGAATTGAAGGACTGGACCACTACCAAGACCGTCGAGTTCAAGACCTTTCGCGCCGACAGATCCGAGCTCTGGGTCGAGATCAACTTCAAGCTCGCCGGCGCGGCGGAAGATCACCGCGGCATCGAGGTGGTCGGCGTGCTGCGCGACGTGACCGAGCGGCGCAAGATGGAGGACGAACTCAACGCGCTGAATGTGCGCCTCGCCGGGCTTGCGACCACCGACGGCCTGACCGGGCTCGCCAACCGGCGCAGCTTCGACAGCGCGCTGCCGCGGGAATTCCGCGACCGCGAGGAGATCTCCATCATCATGCTCGATATCGACCACTTCAAGGGCTTCAACGACAGCAACGGCCATCAGGCCGGCGACGAATGCCTGCGGCGCGTGGCCCGCGTGATCGCCGACGCGACCGACAGCAATTCGGCGCTGGCGGCGCGCTATGGCGGCGAGGAGTTCGCGGTCATCCTGCCCGGCGTCGGCGAACAGGGCGCGCTCATGGTTGCGGAGGTGATCCGTCTCGCGGTGGGCTCGCTCGCAATCGCCAACCCGGCCGCGGATCGCGGCGTGGTCTCGATCAGCCTCGGCATTGCGAGCCGCGCGGCCGCGACCGCCGACGAGGCCGCCTTGCTCGGCGAGGCCGATGCTGCGCTCTACGAAGCCAAGCGCTCCGGGCGCAATCGCACCGTGCTCGCCTCCTCGCTTGCGGGCGGCGATCATTCCGCAGGGCGGAAACAGTACGCCTGACATACTATGCGCGTGCCGCCACCCCGGGTACCGCTGCGTTGCGGAATCCGCGCTAGACCGCCCGGCTTTTTCAACTAGAATTGCGCCTGACAAGAAATTGGGCAGGACATTTGAATGGGTATCATCGCGGCACTGGTGATCGGCGCGATCGCCGGCTGGCTGGCCGGCCAGATCGTGCGCGGCGCGGGCTTCGGGCTGATCGGCAACATCGTCGTCGGCATCATCGGCGCGCTGGTGGCGAGCTGGCTGCTGCCGCGACTGGGCATCAGCCTAGGTGGCAGCGCGATCCGCGACATCGTCAACGCCACCATCGGCGCGGTGATCGTGCTGGTCATCGTGTCGCTGATCAGACGCACGTGAGCGAACGGATTGCACACCCAACGGCCGCTGCGAGAGCGGTCGTTTCATGTTGAGGCCCGAAGGGCCAATGAACGAACCAAGGCAAACAGATCGATGAAATTCACGGGAACCAAGGACTACGTCGCCACCGATGACCTCAAGGTCGCCGTCAATGCGGCCATCGTGCTCGAGCGCCCGCTCCTGGTGAAGGGCGAGCCCGGCACCGGCAAGACCGTGCTGGCCGAGGAAGTCGCCAAGGCGATCGATGCGCCGCTTCTGACCTGGCACATCAAGTCCACCACCAAGGCGCAGCAGGGCCTCTACGAATATGACGCGGTGTCGCGGCTGCGCGACAGCCAGCTCGGCGACAGCAGAGTTTCCGACATCAAGAACTACATCAAGCGCGGCAAGCTGTGGGACGCCTTCACCCACGAGAAGCGCCCGGTGCTCCTGATCGACGAGATCGACAAGGCCGACATCGAATTCCCCAACGACCTCCTGCTCGAGCTCGACCGCATGGAGTTCCACGTCTACGAGACCGGCGAGACCATCAAGGCGAAGCTGCGTCCGATCGTGATGATCACCTCGAACAACGAGAAGGAGCTGCCGGACGCCTTCCTGCGCCGCTGCTTCTTCCATTACATCAAGTTCCCCGACGCCGACACGATGGGCCGGATCGTCGACGTGCACTTCCCCAACATCAAGAAGCGGCTGGTGGAAGAAGCGCTGCGCATCTTCTTCGAGGTGCGCGAGGTGCCGGGGCTGAAGAAGAAGCCCTCGACCTCGGAGCTGCTCGACTGGCTCAAGCTTTTGCTGAACGAGGACATCACGCCCGAGATGCTGCGCGAGCGCGATCCGCGCAAGCTGATCCCGCCGCTGCACGGCGCGCTCCTGAAGAACGAGCAGGACGTCCATTTGTTCGAGCGTCTCGCGTTCCTGAGCCGCCGCGAAGTTTGATATCGGCAGACGCCGGGGCCCAGGCTCCGGCGTTTTGCTTATCCGCCTCAACCAACAAGAAGACCAGGGAAGATGAACGTCCAGACCCAGATCCGGGCCGATGAGCCCGTCACCACAGAGCATTTTGACGTCCTGATCGCGGGCGCCGGCATCTCCGGCGTCGGTGCCGCCTATCACCTCACGACGCAATGCAAAGGCACCAGTTTCGTGGTGCTGGAGACGCAGAAGACCTTCGGCGGCACCTGGTCCACCCATCGCTATCCCGGCATCCGCTCCGACAGCGACCTGCACACGTTCGGCTATCGCTTCAAACCGTGGACCAGCGCGCCGATCGCGAGCGCGGCCGAGATACTGAAATACATGGGCGAGGTGATCGAGGAGAACGATCTCGCGCGCCACATCCGCTACCGCCACACCATCACCGCGGCGAAATGGTCGAACGAGACCAATCTCTGGACCATCGACGCTGTCAGGATCGATACCGGCGAGCGGCTGCGCTTCACCACGAACTTCTTCTGGATGTGCCAGGGCTATTACCGCCACACCGAGGGCTACACGCCCGAATGGACCGATATGGCGAAGTTCAAGGGCCCGATCGTCCACCCGCAGAAATGGCCGGAGGATCTCGACTACAAGAACAAGCGCGTGGTCGTGATCGGCTCGGGTGCGACGGCGGCAACGTTGATCCCGGCGCTGGCCAACGACACCGCCCATGTCACCATGCTGCAGCGCTCGCCGACCTATTTCCGCACCGGCCGCAACGCGATCGAGATCGCCGAGGAGCTGCGCAGGCTGCAGGTCGACGAACATTGGATCCACGAAATCACCCGCCGCAAGATCCTGTTCGAGCAGGACGCCTTCACCAAGCGAACGTTTGCCGACCCCGAGGGCGCCAAGAAGGATCTGCTGGCGGCGGTCGAGGCCGTTCTCGGCAAGGACTACGACATGGCCACCCACTTCACGCCGAGCTACCGGCCGTGGCGGCAGCGCATCGCCTTCGTTCCGGATGCCGACCTGTTCCAGGCCATCAAGGGCGGCAAGGCGTCTGTCGTCACCGACGAGATCGATCGCTTCACCGAGACCGGCATCCTGCTGAAGTCCGGCAAGGAGCTTCCGGCCGACGTCATCATCACCGCGACCGGCTTCCATCTCTCCGCCAATGGCGACATCGATTTCGAGATCGACGGCAAGCCGCTCGACTTCAAGGACACCGTGACCTATCGCGGCATGATGTTCACCGGCGTGCCGAACCTCGTCTGGGTGTTCGGCTATTTCCGCGCCAGCTGGACCTTGCGCGTCGACCTGGTCGCCGATTTCGTCTGCCGCATGCTCAAGCACATGAAAGAGACCGGCGCCAACAAGGTGACGCCGGCGCTGCGGCCCGAAGACCACAACATGCCGCTGCTGTCGTGGATCGATCCTGAAAATTTCAACCCCGGCTACATGATGCGCGGCATGCACCTCTTGCCGAAGCGCGGCGACAAGCCGGAATGGCAGCACAACCAGGATTACTGGGCCGAGAAGGACGAATTCCCGGCGATCGACCTCGAGGACAAGGCCTTCGTCTACGGGTGAGCTTCTTCTTCCCCTTCTCCCCGCTTGCGGGGAGAAGGTCGGGATGAGGGGGACTCTCCACGCGTTCGGTGCGCGGAGAGTCCCCCTCACCCGAAATTCGCGTTCCGCGAATTTCGACCTCTCCCCGCAAGCGGGGCGAGGTGAAAAGCCCCTCATGCATATTCCGGCAATCTCGCCGCCGCTTCCGGCGCCCTCCCGCGGATCATGTCGGAGGCCTTGTCGGCGATCATCAGCGTCGACGCATTCAAATTCGCCGAGATCATCCGCGGCATGATCGAGGCGTCGATCACGCGCAGGCCCTCCATGCCATGGACCCGGAGCTGGTCGTCGACCACGGCCCAGGGCGCATCCACAGGTCCCATCCGGCAGGTGCAGCCGGGATGGAACGTCGTGGTGCCGCGCTCGGTCGCGGCGGCGAGGAATTCGTCGTCGCTCTGCACCTTCGGGCCGGGAAAATCCTCGTAGGCGAAATACGGTTTCAGCGGCTCTGAAGCCAAAAGCCGCCGCGCCAGCTTCATGCCGGCGACGACGACGCGGCGGTCGAGCTCTTCGGTGAGATAGTTGGTCTGGATGATCGGCGGCTGGAACGGATCGGCTGAGCGGATCCGGACATAGCCGCGGCTCTCCGGCCGCTGCTGCCAGGAGGCGACCGTCATGCCGGGCTCGTCCTCGAGCTGGCCCTGCACGCCTTCCTTATAGCTTGCCGGCGTGAAGGTGAGTTGCAGGTCGGAGCTTTCGGTGGTCTCGCCGGACCGCCAGAAGCAGTAGACCATGGTCGGCGACAGCGACAGCAGGCCACGCCGCGTCGTCGCCCATTTCAGTGCCTCGACCCAGAGGCTGATGCCGCGGCGCATTTCGTTGATGGTGCGAATATTCTTCACCCGCGCCACCGAACGCGGCGCGTAGTGGTCCTGCAGGCCTTCGCCGACACCCGGCAGCGCGTGGCGCACCTCGATGCCGTGTTGTTTCAGCAAATCGGGCGAGCCGATGCCGGAGAGCTGCAACAGCTGCGGCGAGTTGTAGGCGCCGCCGGAGAGGATGACCTCCTTGGTGGCGCGGATCTCGAGCGGATCGCCGTATTTGCCGCCTCGGTTATAACGCGCGCCGACCGCGCGCTTGCCCTCGAAGATGATGCCGGTGACATGGGCATGGGTGCGCACGTCGACATTCGGCCGCTTGCGCGCCGGATGCAGATAGGCGGTCGCAGCACTCACGCGCAATCCGTTCTGGATGGTGCGCTGGCAGTAGGAGACGCCCTCCTGGATCTGGCCGTTGTAATCGGGGTTGCGCGGAATGCCGAGCGAGACGGCGCCGTTCATGAAGGCTTCGCAGAGCGGATCCTGCCAGTCCATCGTGGTGACGGTGAGGTTGCCGTCGCGGCCGCGATAGGTGTCGTCGCCCTCGCCGACCCGCTTCTCCATCCGCCGGAAATAGGGCAGCACGTCGGGATAGCCCCAGCCGCGATTGCCGAGCTGCGCCCAGGTATCGAAATCCTGGCGCTGGCCGCGGTTGTAGATATGGCCGTTGATCGAGGACGAGCCGCCCAGCGTCTTGCCGCGCGGCGCATAGATGCTGCGGCCGCCGGTGTAGGGACCGACCTCCTGCTGATAGGCCCAGTTCACGCTCTTCATGTGGAAGGTCTTGATGAAGCCGGCCGGCAGATGGATGTAGGGATGCCAGTCGCTCGGCCCCGCCTCCAGCACGCAGACGCGCGTGCCGGCATCTTCGCTCAAGCGGTTGGTCAGCACGCTCCCGGCGGAGCCTGCGCCGATGATCACATAATCGAAGGTTTCCATCGTCTCGTTTCTGGCGCTGGCGTTACGGTCAGCGCGCCTTTTCGTTGAGTTGATAATTGAGATGCGCCTTCACCGTCGGCCATTCGCCGGCGATGATGCTGAAAACCACGGTGTCGCGCAACGAGCCGTTGGGCGAGATCTGGTGGCTGCGCAGGATGCCGTCCTGCTTGGCGCCGAGGCGCTCGATGGCACGGCGGCTCTGATGATTGAAGAAGTGGGTGCGGAATTCCACCGCGATGCAATCGAGCTTCTCGAAAGCGTGGGTCAGCAGCAGCAGCTTGCACTGCGTATTGACCGCGCTGCGCTGCACGCGCTTGGCGTACCAGGTCGAGCCGATCTCGACCCGGCGGTTCGGCGTGTCGACATTCATGAAGGTGGTCATGCCGGAAATCTTCCCCGCGGCGTCGAACACCGTGAACGGGAGCATCGAGCCTGCCGCCTGCAAGCCGAGCCGGCGGTCGATCTCCTTCTTCATGTTTTCGGGCTTCGGAATCGCGGTGTACCAGAGCTTCCACAGCTCACCATCCTTCGCGGCCTCGGTCAGCGCGTCGATCTGATCGTGCGACAGCGGCTCCAGCCGCGCATGTTCGCCGCGCAGGGTGACCGGTTCAAGCCAGGGCATCAGAGGTTCTCCATCCGTTTGTCATTCCGGGGCGATGCGCAGCATCGAACCCGGAATCTCGAGATTCCCCGGTGCGCAATTGCGCACCTGTGGTCTGGTGCTTCGCACCATCCCGGAATGACGATTGCACTCCGCGCAATCGTCACTTGTTCAGAAAATTCAGCGGCAATCCGCCCCGCGGCCAGTCCATGGCGATCAGTTCGCCCTTGCCGGACAGCGTGATATAGGCGGTCTTCAGCTCGGGGCCGCCGAAGGCGATGTTGGTGGTGACGCGGTCGCCGGTCGGGACCTGCTCGACCAGCGTGCCGTTGGGCGCGATCACCGAGATGCAGCCCGTGACCAGCGTCGCGACGCAGACATTGCCGTTCGCCTCCACCGCGAGCGAGTCGAACATCTGGTAGCCGCCGAGGCCCGCGATCGGTTTGCCCCGCTCGCCGCGATAGATCACGTCGCGCGGCTTGATCGTGCCCGGCTCGGAGACCTCATAGGCCCACAGCCGCGCGGTCGGCGTCTCGGCGATGTAAACCGTCTTCTCGTCCGGCGACAGCCCGATGCCGTTGGCCGGCAGCACGCCGTGCACGGCCTCCACGATCTCGCTCATGCCGGGCTTCAGGTAGTAGAACGCGCCGACATCCATGTCGCGGGCGCGGCGCTTGCCGAGATCGGAGAACCACAGGCCGCCATGCCGGTCGAACACCAGATCGTTCGGGCCGCGCAGCTCATGCTCGCCGCATTTCGTCACCACGGTCTCGACCTTGCCGGATTGCAGGTCGACGCGCTGGATCGAGCCGCCCAGATAATCTGCCGGCTGCGGGCCCGGCATGATCATCTTGCCGGTCGGCATCCAGGAGAAGCCGCCATTGTTGCAGACATAGATCTTGCCGTCGGGGCCGAGCGCCGCGCCGTTCGGGCCGCCCGGCATCTTCGCCACGATCTCCTTGCGGCCGTCGGGATAGACCCGGGTCAGGCGCTGGCCGCGGATCTCGACCAGTACGACCGAGCCATCAGGCATCACGACCGGGCCTTCGGGAAATTCGAGATCAGTGGCGAGAACACGGATATTGGCCATGGCATCCTCCCGGCTCTTGAGCTGGCTCTTGGGCTGCCGGCGGAGGGTCCCGCACGCGCAACATGTTGTTTCGCCCCGTTATGGCAAAGTCGTTCCGCCTTGCCAAGCAACCGCGGGCGCAACGCTGCCCGGCGCGGGTGATGAGCGGGCGGCGCGCCCCAATCTCGGTGTCGTCCCGGCGCAGGCCGGGACCCATACTCCGCGGCCGAAGTTGTGAAAGCGACTTGTCGTTCCGACGGCGTGCTACAATTAACATCGGTGGTTATGGGTCCCGGCCTGCGCCGGGACGACACCGAATTTGTTGGGCCGCCGGTGAATCATACGCCTGCGGTCCTGCCACGTCGGGCAAATCCGTGATCGGGATCGTCCGTTACTCCCTCACCGGCACCCAGATCTCCAGGCCGCCATAGCCCGTGCTCGCATCGAATGTCTCGTCGTAGCGCTCGAAGTTCGGCGCGTCGGCGACCTTCATGCCGGATTGCGGCAGCCAGCGATTCCAGATCGTGTTGACGGTGCGGCGGATGGTCGAGATGTGGTCGGCATGGGTGAAGACGAGGTATTTCTGCTCGGGGATCCGGAC
>Ga0153933_1000607_pt1 | contig 12251 bp, 7 predicted proteins | sample TSNJ017MetaG_FD_102275 | JGI IMG/M metagenome (GOLD analysis project Ga0153933, IMG submission 102275) | Attine ant fungus gardens microbial communities from New Jersey, USA - TSNJ017 MetaG | ecosystem: Host-associated > Fungi > Mycelium > Unclassified | place: USA: New Jersey, Wharton State...
ACCAGTCCTTCGGTCAACTCGGGCAGTTCGTCATCGAGCTTCTGTTGCAGACGCCCCGTCAGGAACGCGAAACCCTCGTACAACCGCTCGACGTACGGATCGCGATCGCCGACGCGATCAAGATTGAGCATGCGAGCGCGGTCGGGATGCGCTTTCGCGAATTCCTTGCCGGCTTCACGCAGGTAGCGCATCTCGGCTTCGTAGTACCGCAGGATCGGATCGTCGTGGTCCATGGAATGTTCTTATGACAGGGTCAGCATGCGTGCGGGATCAAGCACGGTCAGCTCGCCCCGCAGTTGTTCGATGCGGCGGCCCAGCGCCGGCTTGTCCGCATCCTTGCGGTTGCTAATCGACGTCAGCGCCTTGAGCAACTGATGTTTCACCTCGAAAGCGAGCGCAGGTTCCCAGCGCACGAGCGGCACCGTTTGCGCGGCGGCGTCGAGTTCGGCAAGGAGCGGCAGCGCGGCATCCATGCGGCCAGCGTGATCGGCGAGACGCGCCATCACGAGGCGTTGCAGGTAGCGCTGGCGTTCGGTTCGGAGACCGGGCAGCATTTCGAGCCATGCGAAGGCCGCTTCGAGGCTCTGGCTTGCGACGATGTCCCGCGCCTGCGCCTCGATCTCGGGCCAGTCGCCGGCGGCGCCGTCTTCGTGGTCCACCGACACCGACAGCGGCGCAACCGTCTCACCCGCTTCGAGGTCGCGCACGACCGCGTGGCGCGCGATCCACTCGAGCGTGGCGTCGTCGGAAAACGGCGTACCGTCGTTGAACGCGAGCCGTTCGATGCCGGGCAGACGTTCCAGGAAGAGTGCGAAGTCGGCCCGCAGCAGTTCGCGCCAGGTGTTGTACGGCGTGCCGACGTGATCGAGCGCCACATGCTGGAAGTACTGCAGGTCGAACCACAGGTGATTGACACCTTCCATGAACGCCCCTTCGACGCGTTCGAGCAGCTCGTGCCATTGCTTCTGCAGCACCAGCCGTTTCATCTGCTGACGCAGTTCGCTGCGTGGCGGCACGAGGCGGGTGCGCGACTGGCCGTCCGCCGGTGGAACCTCGTGCAGCGTGTCCCAGCGTACGGTGCGCACGAGCCGCGCCGACGGCAGGTAGCCGTTTTCCTGATCGCGCAGGTAGCTCGCCATCGTACGGGTCTGTTCGAGCAGGTCTCGCGTGGAGGAGACGGTGCCTGGAACTGCCGTTGAATCGGCTGTGGCGCGCGATGCTGTGCCGGTGCCGGACTCGGCACTGCGTGGCGGTTCGTCGTGGCGTTCGAAGCGGGCCACCAGCGGCTGCAGGTTCGGGCGCGCGGCCTCGGGCCACTCGCCGGTGCGCGTGACGAGCAGATCGAGCGCCGCGATCGCACGTTCGAGATCGGCCGGTGCGAACTCGTGGCGGCTCGCTAGTAGATCCACCATGCGGGTGGCCGCTAGCCATTCGAGTGCGCCTTTCTTGGCTTCGGCACGCGCGGGGAGCAGTGAGATGCCGAAGCGGTCGACTAGCGCCGCGGTCAATTCGAGGCCGTCTGCGAAACCCGCCGGGCCGTCCTGGCGCAGCCTGGCGAATGCGTAGTAGCCCGCTACACGCAGGTCTTTGCCGACCTCCTTGAGCAGTTGCTCGCAGGAGCGCACGATCAGTGCATCGTCGATGTTCGAGAGTTTGGTGACCTCGTCTTTTAGCGCGAAGAAGGCGTCCTCGTAGCCGGGGTCTCGACCTACGCTGCGAAGCGAGTCCTCTTGGGGGACGCTGCGAAGCAAGTCCCCTTGGGGGGCGCCGCGAAGCAAGTCCGCTTGGGGGGCGCTGCTGAGGACGTTGTTTTGGGGTGCGCCAAGCGGAGCCAACGCGTCTTGCAAAGGGGCTAGCCACGGTCCCCATGTGTCGAGGCGCTCGCGTACCCGTTGCTCCAGGTCTTGCGATGAGAACAGCCTTTTGAGGAGTCCGGATAGCATTTACTCAAACTCCGGCAGCGCACCATGCGGCAGCGGCACGGCGGCCTGTTTGGCCGCCGCGACCGCCGACGGCGGCAACGGCGGTGGACCTACCCGCGCGGGCTTCTGAGTCCCTTTCGCCGAGGCCGTCACGAAGATGCGTCCCGGTAGGGTGAAATTGCGCAAGACGAGCACGTCAAGCGGGCCCGCGCCCGCTTCGCTACGCAGTTGCACACGCAACGGTGTCCCGAGACCGGACTCCGGCGATGTATGCGGCGCTGTCACGCTGAACGGTGACGCGTTGCCCGCTTTAACCTTGACTGAACCGCCTGATCGACTATCAGCGAGAGGAGTACCTTCCAGCGGACCCTCGGCGTCATCTTCCGGCGTCGCGGACGTACTGCTGGCCGAATGGGTGGGCTCTCTTGCGGTATCCGGCATCCAGGTGAGCAGATACCGCGCACTGTCCTCTGGTGTCACCTTCGCACGTTCGAGCAGCCGGATGAAACCGAAGCGTCCCTGCATGTCGAGCGCCGAGCGCAATCCACCCTGTTCGGTCTGCCACTCGATGTGCGTGAGATTCTCAAGCGTATCGCCCGGCCACACAAACGGCGTCCACTCCTCCTTCTGGTTGAAGTAGTGCAGTTCGCGGCCAGACAGGACAAACTTCATGTCGATGACGCCGGGTGTCGGCACGGCGCGAAGCTCGTAGCGCACATGTGCGTCACCGGATGGGAAGAGCGCAGTCGAAACACGCATGAGCTTGTTCAACCCGGCGAGAAACGCCGGATCGACGCTGAGTGCGTTGTGGTTCGCGCCTTGTGCCGGCACCCAACGGTCGCCTTGCCGCTCGACGATGCCCGCGAGTTGCGTCGTCACGAACTGGGCAATCACGCCATTGTCCAGTCGCATGAAACGCGCCATTTCGGGTAATGAGGCATCGTTATCCGAATCGGCGAACGGATAGCGGCCGCCGAAGGTTTTGTCCCAATCGGCGACGATCGAGGTGCGCCACGTGTCATTCAGGCTCGATGCCGCCGGTTGCAGGACAACCTGCCAGGTCTGGTCAAGCGGTGCTTCGAAGAGATCGCCGAAGCCCGCCCACTGTTCGCCCAGGCTCGCGGACACACGGCTGGCGTAGTCGCGGCTATCGGCGATGTCCGAGGTCTTGCCCTGCAGAACCGATTGCGCCGCGGCGCGCGACATTGCATCAGGATCACTGCCCATCATGATCTGCTGTAGCTTCAGGCGCATTGCGGTGACACGCTCCATGTAGCGCGGCACGCTCAGGTCGCCCGTCATGGTCATTTGCGCGGAGGCGTTGCCATTGGCGGGGATGTTGCCAGGACCGACCAGATCGCTGCCGGCGAGGCGCAACAGTGGGCCGAATACGACGGCGAGCGGGGCGGTGTTTTGTGACTTGGACTTGGACTGGGCCTTTTTTGACGGGTCCTTTTCGTTTGTGCCTACCAGTTGCTGCGCCTTGTTAAGCAACGAATCGGATAGCGACTGTGCAACCACGCCCGTACCGGCCTGATATACGACTACGTTCATCAGCGCCGCGAGTGGCGAGCGTTGTGGGTCGGCGAGCAAGGTTAGCTGGTCCACTGTGCCTGAAAGCGTGGCTGCCGGCTGCCATCTCAAGCTGTTGAGGAACTGCTCCCACTCGCGGGCGTAATCGTCGAAATAGCGTTGCCGTAGTTCTGCTTTCAGCGATGCTGTTGGCGTCGTGGTGGTTCGGGTGTCCGAGAGTACCCAGTCGCCTGTCACATTGCGCTGCTCGCTGGCGTCGTCGATTGCCTTCGAGATGCGCTCGTCCCACGCGGCACTGGTGAAGACGCCGGGCACCGTTGCTGTCGTGTTGAACAGGCCGCGGCTGCTTGTATCGCCGAGCAGTGTCGCTAGCGATACAGGGGGGTACTTGGGCTTTGCGTCATCCAGGATCTGCTGGTAGATCACGTCCGTTGAGTTCTGGATGCCTCTCACGCCGATCACAGTCTGGCGTGTAGCGCTCACCAGTTCCGCGTCAGGGATGATCGCGAGCGATGAGCCGTCCGCGCTCACGTGTTGTCCAAGGTGGTTTGCGTAGAACGTGATCAGATGCCGGCGCAAGTCTTCCCAGGCGCCGTTGCTCAGGGTTGAACGGAGCGGGCGTGTGGGGGCGCCGGAGTCGGTCAGTTCAGGTGTGAGGAACTTCGCGTCGGCGTGTTCGGGCTTCGCAAGCGTCAGATACGCCTTGAGCGTCGCGTATGCCGACTTGATCTGCGCGTCGCCGCCGCTTGCGATCTCTTCGTCCGATAAGGATGCGAGCTGGCGTAGGCGCTCTTCGAGCTTTAAGCGGATGGGTGCGACGATGATACGGCTTGCTCCGCTTTCGTAGCTCGGCCATAGCGCGGTTAATAGCTCTGCGTCGCGGTTCAGGCCGAAGCGCGTGTACCAAGGGGCGCCATCGTGTTGGCGGAGTTCGAGGGTATCGAGCTGCTTTTGCAGGGTGTTGAGTGTTTGGGCGGCCTGGGTGGGGTCCTGGACGGTTGAGAGGTTCGCAGTTGTTTCAGCGGCCGTCTGCATGGTCGATCGGTTGGTGAAGCCCGAAAGAAGGGTTCCGGTGATCCACAAGCTTACTAGAGCGGTGGCGATCCAGGCGGCGGATGTCGAGAACGAGAGGCCAACGCGACGGCCATAGGTACGCCGACTGTGCGTGGCAACGGTTTGCCATGCCCCTCGCACAATGGCTAACCCCTCATTCCCTTGGCCCTCTTCGCGATTTGGGCCGCCGTTTCCAGAGGGCAACCTAATGGCTCCCCGTTCATATTCCTTGAGCAGCGGAGCAAACAAGACGCCATACACCGGGTTTCGCCACATCGGCGACTCGCCAATCTGCCTCAGAAAACCCACAAGGGCTTCGCCGTACCGAACGATGTAGTGCGAAAGTTCTGCCGCATAGCGGTCAGATTGGTCCTTCGCGAGTCGAATCACACCCTCGTCAGCTAATTCACAGGAAAGCTCGCTTAAAGACCGATCGACGTCGGCCAGATCGACCCGACCGGTCCACACGCGGCCGATAGTTTCGTCCAGCACCGAAATGTCGCTGTCGAATTCTGTCGCGTTCAACACGTAAGCAGGTGCGGCCCAACGCAATGCACGGGAGTGGCGCGCCAGTCGTCTCGCGGTATCTCCCGCGTCGAACGGCGGTCTGCCGGAAGCGCTCGACTGCACGACCGCCACAACCGCGTCCACGGGTTTTCTTCGTCGCAGACGCCGGATTTGATCGAGCCACGCCGTGTCGAGTCGGTCGTTCGTCTGCTTCGTATACAGCAAGACAACGTCGTCACTAATTCTATATCGAGACTCGGCGAGTCTTGGGGCGAATCGCTTCACCAGCGCTTCGTCACCGACGACCAGAAGCCATCGGCTGCGGTAGCGCCAACGCCATCCATGACGCTCTCTTAGGGACTCTCTCAATCGCCCGCCGTGCAATGCCGCGAGTTCGATGTCGTCTGTGCCGGCGGAACCCTCTCTTGCAGCCGGATCACGCTCGTACAGCCCCTTCTTCCGGTCGGGCGCGGTTCGAGTGATGAATCTCCACAAGCCTGAAAGGTGCCCGCGTGCCAGTAGCATCACAGCACCAATAAGCAATACAACGGTGATGCGCCAATAAGGTGAAGGATCGAAGCGATTTCCCCGGAAGTATGCGAGGACCGCCACGATAAGCGTAGTCGCGACTACGGCTATCGAGTACCCCGGAATGTTTCGTTTACTCATGCTCTTGTTTCCGACGTGCTTTTTTGTGTGGCGGGCTGAGCGACGGAGAAACGGAGGGTCCCTTCTCGCCACGCGATCAATTGCGGCTCGCCGTGCGTTGATGCATTTTCGATCGCCATCGCTGTAGCTAGCCATCCGGCTGCTGCACCAGCATGGCCAAGCGCCAAATCTATATCGTGTACGCCGGACAGGTCTTCTTTTCGCGCGAGGCCAAGCAACGGATTCGGCGTACCTTTCAGTAGTGCAGATTTATCGGATTTTTCCAATCCGGTTTGCCATAGATCATTGATATCGGGTGCCGTCACATTGCCCCAAAGCAACGATGTGCCAAGTGCGTCTTCGAGCGAGGTCGAAATGACCTCCACCGGTCGATGAAGCATGGCGATAGGCGCCAAACCGCATCGCTGGGCCAGCGGTGCCCAGCCGAGCAACAAGGCAACGCCTGCTTCCGCGCTATTGTGAGGTGGCGTATCGTGCAACTGTAGGGAGACAAACAGCGCGACCCTCTCCAACTCAGGTCCTCCCCAGACATCCAGCCATTCGTCAAGCGTCATCAGACCGCGCCCATTTTCAACGAGACGGGCTCTCGCCGCGCGTAGACCCTGTTCTTGCCAGCACACCCGCCATAGAGCCAGCAGCATGTTTGCGTCCATGTCGCCTGGCAACTGCAAACGGACATCGAGCGGAACGTGGGTCGGAACCGTCGACACAGACTCATCGATCAGCTTCAACAACCTTTCAAAGGCCGACCGGCAACGCTCAACGCGTGTCTTGCCCGCAAGCCCATCCAGCGAGGTGACGCGAATGGTCATGGGCTCTTTCGACGATTGCGCTGCTAGTCCAACTGGTAAAAACTGACGCGCTTTCAGTAAGGTGTTGCCTTGGGAAAGTTGCGTTGCTGCATCGACACTGCCCATCGCACAGAGGTATGCATGGCCAAGCACGGCAAGGGGTTCGCTGGCAAAGCGAATCGCCTTCGCGCGATCCTCTTCCCGCACCGCATCTTCGGCTTTCAGCCGCTCCAATTCGTCGTCGTAGAGGTGCTTGCGCAACCCGAACACCACGCACCATGCCAGCGCGGGGAAAACAAACAGGCGTAGCCAGAACCAGGGTGTAGCCGTTGGTTCGGTCTTCGGCCACGTTAGCAGCGTGGACAACACACCAACGAGTATGAATACAGCGAAGCACACCGCCCAGATAACAGGTCGCGGCGGGCGGGGCGGTAGTTCGTCTGTGTTTGGGGGAGGCAATTGCACTGGCATGTTTTCTAGCGCAGGCTGGAGATCAAACGACAGCCACACATCGCCCGGTGTCCGTGTCGAGCGATAGGAACGCCGTCGTCTTGCATCTCCTCATCGCCTTCGATGATCAAGTTCGGCTGAATGTCGTGTATCGGACACGAAACTTCATCGCCTTTGCGGGCGACGAGTTGTCCGTCGAAACGCATACTTTGCGAAGCGCTGATTACCTTTCCACCGTGGTCAGTATCATCACCAAAACGTATAAGATCGATCATTTATTACCTCATTACTGAAAACGTGTTCGCATTTCGATAAAGCGGCCGTATGAAATAGTTATATCTTTGATAGCTTTAGTCCAGATCATGACTGCCAGTGCCTTTTGACATCCACATCGAAACCGCCAAGCACCTTGACAGATTCAATAATTTCAATTTCCATTTTCGAGTCAGATTTTTATAGGGAATCGAAAAAACTTAGGTTCACCCAAACTCCACCCTCGAAAATCTCACGCTCGATGCGAGTAATATTTTGTATTTCTCGATCGACTCCGCCTCGGATATCATCGATAAAAATTCAATCCTGCAATTACCTTGATCGATCCTCATATATCGATCAGGATTATTCATAACCACAACCGTTCGTTTGGCCAGCAACTTTTCCCACGTGCCTTCGTTGATGTCAGACAAACCCTGAAAATTAAATGTCTTTTTTGTTATTTTTACCAACACACAATGCCCCTCCGAAATAAAATCCACAACAATCCGAGTCATCGATTTTTCGCCAAAATACGCATCGATCATCACCGGCTCGCGGAAGAGCAATATAGTCAGGCATATCAACTGATATCTTCGCCCCCTTGCATTCGAACGCAAGTGGAGCCGCGCTTATACTCATAGACAAAGCACTCGGAAAAGTTAATAACTAACAATTAATATAATAAATACGTTCAAATAATTCACTTTTTATACCAGTCGGCATTTCCACTCCATTGAGGCTCCACAATGTGAGCAGATTAAGCCGTGCGCACGTCGCTGTTTACTCGTTATTTTTCCCTCGGTACAATATGTACACTTTGGACCAGACTAATCACATCTCTCGTTATTGCCTCCTGCATTTCCACTGGCGTGCGATATGCGAAAGAGAGATTCATTGATACCAAGTAGGTTGGCGTTACACGCAAAATCCTGATACCGTCAAAAATCCCCCGAGATCCGGATTGATCTTTCGCCAATTCCTTTTGTCGACCGATTAGCGTAATTTCGTCAATGCACCGAATATGGTTGAATGAAATTTTCCTGAATTTCAAGTAACCAGCTTGCAAAGGTGCCCCTTTAAATCTCCAATTCTTATTTTTATCCAGATAAAACCCATTATATGCCGCCGTTTCATCCAGTTGATCTGCGCTGAGCATACTTACCCAAACACTGGCGGCATTGGTGTAATGCCCATGCAGATTGAATTCAAGATATATCGTGCACAAATTATCGTAAGCAAGTTTTTTGTTCGCTTCTGTCGGTAGGTGAGTTACGTGCGTCTCATCGCTAAAATCGAAATTACATTCAGTAAATGTTGACCCAGATACATTCGAATTAATCCCCGGACGCGCCTCACCATCATAAGCGAGAGAATCATTAGCCAACAAAGATGTCGCCGATATAAAAATCAAGACAAATGATGAGAATATAAAATTTTTCATAAATTCAGATTGACCATAAACGTCAGTGCGGACGTTGCGGGGCGTAATTAACGTTTCTAGTTTCGTTACCGTGCGTCAGCCAGCGACCGAGAGATATCCCATACACAACGAAATTTAGAGTTTGCGTGGCAACGCCGTCAGGAATATCGGAAAGAAAACGAAAAATGTAAGCGGCGTAGCCTTGTCGCTCGTTATAGCCGTTGACCCCACCATTGACAAGAACGCTTGTCTTACCAACAGTGTCAGTATTGAAGCCTGTGTCCACAAGCCGATTAATATTGCTTTGTCCGGTGTAGTGCTTGGTGACCCAAAAGAAACCGCCGCTATCACAAGCATTGAAGAGATCAGACGCAATCAGCGCTGGGTCGTATCGTGGCGCCCATTGCCGTCTGTCGTGGTGGACCGTGCCGTTGGCATCCGTTATTGGCCCTTGCCACTCATGTACCGACGTAGCGGAGATTGGGTCGAGGTGATTTCCCGTGTCGAGATAGGTCCCGGACAAATTCAGTGGCAGATTTCGAAACCTCCCATAATCCGAATAATTGCCTGCCCATGTGAGTTGCATGATGCCTCTTCCGTAGAAAGACGCGTAGTCATGCCCTGCGCCAAGGGTACCTTCTATGACAGTACCCATGCAGCCTGTTTCCGTATATACCTGTGCCAAAAACTGAGCGAGACGAATTGGTCGGTGAAGAATGTATTTTCTAAGGCATTTATTCAGCCACACCTTATACGTATCAAATCGCGCACTGGCTGTCGCCCAAGTCACCCCTGCGGGTTGACGCGGTATCAGTTGCGCCAACTCGTTCGTGCTGTACCACCCGCACTTTCTAAACTGCTTGATGAATTCCCGTGGTTCGATATGCCACTGGTTAGCATCCAGATCGAGCTTTCCATTCGCCCTAGCGACTTCCCAAAAACACAATGCTCGCACGTGTGCGATGAACTGCGCGTATTGATCTGCATCAAGGGTGGCGGCAGACGACTGGGCGGCGTCGCTCGCAGCCGGCGACTTAGGAACTTTCAGCCAGCCCCATCTCTGCTCCACATGATCGGATGCCCATTCGCTAGGAAATCGACACACGAGCTTGCTTAGACGTTCTTGCACGGACGCGTCTTGTAGAAGGCTCGTCAGATCAGCCGTGCTAAGGACTTGCTTTAACGTTTGTAAGGCGGTGGTGATATTGGTCTGAGTGTCGGGATTGGCCGCCAAAACCACCTGTTTTCCCAAAGCTGTGATCGCTCGGATACCCGCAGCTATTTGATCGGGATGAGTAGCCAACCATCCGGCAATCAACTGCTGATAAACCACACTCGAGTCGCAGCGTGAATCGCCATTCGTATCGTCATCGACGCGAGTCCAACCGAATGCTGGTGCGAAGTCTGCCTCGCTGAAGACATGAACGTCTGTCGCGTACAGGTTCACCCACCCCTCACCTCTCTGTCCGTCTGCATTCACATAGCTAATCTTTCGGAAATTGGAGTGAAAACCACCGGTATCTGTGTCGTTCGTATGTAAGTCGTCAGGACCGAGTATCCGCCCGAAGCGCAGCAATTCGTAGCCCGCGCTCGCGCAGTTTGGATAAAACTCCTTTGCTTGGGTGTAAAGGTTGTATTCGTCGTCGATCTGCGGCGCAGTTGAGCCTAGCAACGTACCGTTTGCCAAGTAGGTCGTTGTGACGCTGTCCTTATATAAACGCAGCCCCACAATTAGCGCTTTACCAGTCCGACTCACCGGGTGAAGGACTGGATTCGGCGTATCGTCTTCCTCCGAACTAACGTTGCGATCGTAGATTTGCGGCACGGTGATCTGCGTATCCACTGGAGTGGGGTGCGGTTTGGGATGCGCTATACGGCTCAGCTTCGAATTGAACCAAGTGGGGAATTGTTCCACTTTCTTTTTGTTAAGAACGGCAAGACGCTCAACCGTCGTGTTGAATTTTGCGGCCACGCGTTCGGGCGTGTCCGTTGCCGTCAATGTATAACTTTGTGCATCCGGCGTCTGCGGATTGCCGGCAAAGACCGGCTGTCCCGCGGGCAGATAAAAAAAGACGTCACCCCATACACGCTTCGTGTCTCCATCTGCTTGAGCCGGATCATATTTATTCTTGAGTCCCGGCATCATGAGACCCATGTTCGCCTCATCTGCGACAATTTCGAGGTGAATGCGGTCGGTTGCGCCGTTTATCGACCCCGCCTTGCCCAGTACGTCCTTTCGGTATATCGGACCGCCTACATCGGCTGTCACTGAAAGCTCGCGAAGATGCATATAGATCGAGTAGAAAACGACCGAGATACCCTCGCCGATCTCAGTGTCGTGCTTAATTACGATCACGCCGTCGTCTGTCCACTGCCCACGGTAGTTGAGCGGATGAGCAGTCAGCGCTGCAGGATCCGCAGGTTTTTTCGTTGGCGCGCGCTTAAAGCACAATTCACCATCGGCGATGGCTCGAACAGGAAGCGACCTGGCATCAATAACAGCTCCAACGTGCGAACCGCCATGCCAGCTCAAGTTGTAGCTGAGTGGAAACAGTCCGGAAACACCGTGTGCGCTGCTAACGGTTGGCATACATTTGTTAACAAAGATAGCGTCTTCGTCGGCAGTAGCGCTGGATGTTGATCCAGCAGGCAGAAACGGCGGGCTAATGATCATGATGAGATTTCAGGGCAATTGGGCACGTGAGCTTCCATTCATTCGGAGAAGACATATCCGCCCGCAGAGGGCAGCGAAACGTCAGGTCGTGTCACGAGCTTCGTATCTCGCATCATGGAGGTCGCTCCAACCTTGTCCCAAAAGGCGCACTTCTCCAAAATTTCACCAGGACTGCCGTTCACAATGCTGTCTGGTGTGATCTTGATGAACGATCCCCCTGCGCCAATCCAGACTTCCTTGGCCGCCGTCAACACAAGTCTTCCTTCCGTGCTGGTGATCGTGATGTCCTTCAGCGCAGCGAGCGCCATTTCATCGCCCTGTGCCTGAATCTCCACCTTGCCCTTCGCGGCGAAGAGCTTCATGCCGAGCTTCTGCGCGAATAGCGATACAGCCTCGCCCGCAGCAACGGTGAACCGCTGGAGCACGCCGATGTCAGCATTGCTGCCAGCCGTTGCGATGAGGTTCTGGTTAGCGCTCATCTGAAGGTGACCACCGGAAACCAGGCCGATACCTTCCGGTGCACTCACCAGAACGCCAGCCTTCTTCAACCCGTCCAGCGTGCCGTTTAGCAGTGCCTTCTGCTTGTCGTAGTCAGCCGCGATCGCTTGCGCCGCCGAGGCGACTTCGGCAAGCGACTGCATCTGCTGGAGGGCCTGGTCGAGCAGATCCGTCGCGGCCTCCATGTCCAGTTGCTTGCCCGCTGTATCGGGGGCGTCAGCGGTAATCAGCACACCCTTGGGGCCGCGTACAGCCACATGTCCGCCGGTAGTGAGCTCCGCCCCCTGCCCCCGCTCCTTGCGGTCGCCGTTGACCATATGCCCAAGGTTCAGCTCACTGGTCTGAAACGGCGTGGCCAGGTGGATATGCTCGTTGCCTTCCTTGTCCTCCATGCGCATCTCGTTCTGCGCCGCGGTGCGGATAAGGTTCCGGGTGTGGTTCAGGTTGTTCACCAGATCCGGATGCAGGCTGTCATGCAT
>Ga0153933_1000609_pt1 | contig 12200 bp, 11 predicted proteins | sample TSNJ017MetaG_FD_102275 | JGI IMG/M metagenome (GOLD analysis project Ga0153933, IMG submission 102275) | Attine ant fungus gardens microbial communities from New Jersey, USA - TSNJ017 MetaG | ecosystem: Host-associated > Fungi > Mycelium > Unclassified | place: USA: New Jersey, Wharton State...
GACGGTGCTGATGCACAAGGTTGTCGATGCATGCTACCCGCAATCGTCATGGCCTACCCAGCCTTATCCGGATGGTTGTGGCTCAGGCCATAAACACAAAGGGGACTGTGGATGCAAGGACAAACAGAAAGGGGGCTCTGAGCAAACACAGGAAAAGTCGTAAAGGATCGGCTACTTGAATAATCAGCACTGCCAAGCAATATCCGAGAGAGGCACTCGACTTCTCGAGTGCCTTTTTTTGGCATGAGTGTGCCTCTACAACAGGGGGTTGAAAACAGCCTTCCTTCGCACGGAGCTGTCCTCAGTGACTGAGTTGGCCAAGCAAAGTGACCCTACCCTCACTCATAACAAGACAATTCGCCCTGGCCTGCACAAGCAGGACAAGAAAAACTAGCAACTACGACGTAGCCGGTTCTCGCTATAGTTGGCGACTGTGGCGGCAACCAAGTGATACGCGTCGAGAGGCAACAACAAATTCGTCTCATCCACTGACCGGTCTGTCGACCAGTCAAGCCTCGACGTGGCTCGGGACAGAACGCCGAATTTTCCGGCGACCCACCCTCAGGCATCTACACCATGGAAAACCAACGCGGCCCCGTGTTTGAAGGTATCGTCGATGAGTCCGCGAGCACCCCCACCCCGGAAAGACATCGCATCGCCGCGCTTGACTACCTGCGCGGTTTTGCGCTGCTCGGGATCCTTGTCTTGAATATCGGTGGTTTTTCCGGTCCGCATTCGCTTCATGATATACCGATCGGCACCGTAAAGCCTGCCTTTGTCGGATGGCATGCTCATCTTGACATGACCATTCTGATGATCGAGTGGATCTTCTTTGAAGCAAAGATGCGAGGTCTCTTTTCTATTCTGTTCGGTGCTGGCTGCGTTCTGCTTACTGAACGCCTAGAGCGAAAAAACCTCCCGGCGGCCGACATTTTCCTTCGACGGAATATGTGGTTGGCGCTATTCGGCCTGTTGCATGGCACCTTGATATGGGACGGGGACATACTGCTGTCGTATGCACTGTGTGCCCTACTCTTCCTTTATCCCTTGCGTCACGTTGCATCCAGAACGCTGATCGGAACCGGGTTTGCGATCTGGTTGATCGGCGGAACGTGGGGCGTCGCGCAATTACTCGATGCACCAGCTGCGATTCACGCGGAAGCGCTTCATGAGCAAGCTGTGGCTGATCAGGCAGCAGCCCATATACTGAGTCAAGCGGAGATCGATAGCCTCGTGAAATGGAATCAAGCGAGGAAGGAAGCCGCATCAGCCCCTTCCGAAGCAGCACGCCTGCACACACAGCCCTATCTAGAAGGTCTGCAAAGACGCGCCAATCGCTATCTGGATTACGTCATCGCATACTTCCGGTCAGGGGTATTTCTGGCAATCGTCGGTTGCATGATGACTGGCATGGGTCTCTATAAAGCGGGCTTCCTGTCTGGGGGGCTATCGTCCCGCACTTACTTTCGAGTCGCTTTGTCAGGGTATGCCATTTGCCTGCCTGTTGTGATCTTCGGGCTGTGGCAAGCCAGTCGCAGCGGTTTTTCTCGAGGAGAAACGATGAAATGGGTCTTTCTCCCTTATACGTTGGAACAAGCTGCCGGGACGATCGCCGACACTGCACTTCTCCTGCTCCTGTTCAAAAGCGGTTTGGCACGTCACATAGTGGCTGCGCTGAAAGCCGTGGGTCGTACAGCTTTCAGCAACTACATCCTTACCAGCCTGATTTGCCAGACGCTCTTCGTATGGAGCAGCTTGAAGTGGTATGGCTCGCTGGAATATTACCAAGAGTTCTATGTAGTCGCTGCAGTCTGGCTATTCAATATGGTCGCTAGCTCACTCTGGTTGCGCATATTTTCCTACGGCCCGCTTGAGTGGATTTGGCGCTCGCTAACCTACTGGCGCCGACCGCCGATGCTTTCTCACAGGAAGATCAGTACCATGGTGGCGACTACGGATTAAACGGCGCGGCTTCGTTGCCGGGGCCAACCTCCAAGCCAGTCGTTCCAGCGAAAGTATTCGGCCAGTAGCTCTTGAATGTGAACCATCCAAGATGATTTACATTCATGGCGACGTCTATCGAAGCCCGCACAACATGCTGTATAGCCGCTCGATTGCCTCGTCACCAGAATGTCGCCTTCGACGTATCGCGATATATGTCAACGCTTGGAGTATGGGCAACGCTTTGTTATCGCCGATCAAGCGCAAACCGTTCCCTAGTGCACTCTGGGGAACAGCCGCCACTGCCAGGCCGGCCATCACAGCAGCAAGGATACCGGCCAGGCTGAAGCTCGTATAGGCCACATGGAAGTTTCGCTTGGCTGCACGTAGCGCGTCTAGTGTGACTCGCCTGGAAATAGACTCTTCCTGCTGATACAGCGCCAGTGGCACCGAACTGCCGTGGTGCAAGCGGAAATGATCCGCTGCCGCCCAAATCAAGGGCTCGCACCATAAGACTTCACCGCTATCTGAACCAGGCGGTCGTTTCACGAGAGCAATATCCATAACGCCCTCTTCGCAGGCTCGGATCAACTCCACACTCGTTCCCACCCTTATCTCCAGAGACACGGCGGGATAAATCTGTGCAAATCGGGCCAGTACTGACGGCAAGCGGGCACCGGCAACCTCTTCCGATGCCCCTATACGCACACACCCGCGAATGCTTGGCGAAATGCGTTCACGAACGGCGGCCTCCGCCTCGAGCAAGCGTTCTGCATCGCCCAGCAATTGCTCACCTTCGTCCGTCAGCCGTACGGCTCGCGTTGTGCGAAGGAATAATGGATGACCGAGGTATTTTTCAAGCCGGGAAACATGATGGCTAACAGTGGACTGCGTGCAACCAAGGGCATCGGCAGCCCGCCGGAAGCCTCCGCATTTGGCTACCCAGACAAAACTTTGTATCTCATAAAGATCCAGCATGGCATCTCCTATTGATCGAATTCGTCGATGACAGATATCGCTGCGCGCGGGTTTATCTACTGCTCGCTCTTCCATAGGCTGAGCTCTCACAAAATCAATAACGGGTTTTCATCATGACAATCCCTGCTCCTTTCCTTTCACAAGGACCACTCGCCGGCATCACCGTCATCGACATGACACATGTTCTATCTGGTCCTTACGCCACATTGATCTTGCGCCACCTCGGCGCTCGTGTCATCAAGATCGAACGCCCTTGTTTTGGTGACGACGCCCGCTCTTTCGGTCCTTTCATGGAAGGAAAATCAACGTACTTTCAGGCTATAAACGGTGGCAAAGAAAGCATCGTCATTGATCTTGATAAGGAAGACGATCGGCACTTGCTGCATAAATTACTCACGAGTGCCGACATGCTTGTCGAAAATTTTCGCCCCGGTGTGTTGCAGCGTTACGAACTGGACTACGTATCACTCCATCGGCTCTATCCTCGCCTGATTTATGGCAGCGTGACCGGGTTTGGCCAGACAGGTCCTTATCGGAACCGACCGGCCTATGACATCGTCGTACAGGCCATGAGTGGTCTGATGAGCGTCACTGGCCAGCCCGGTGGCCGCCCCACGCGTGCGGGAGTATCCATCGGCGATATGGCGGCTGGCCTATATCTGGCAATTGGGCTCTGCGCGGCGATATACGAACGAACACTCACCGGCGGTGGCCGCTACATTGACGTGGCGATGTTCGACTGCCAAGTCGCTCTTCTGGAAAACTTGCTGGCCGATTACACGGCAACAGGGGTACTGCCGCAACCATTAGGGACGCAGCATCCATCTATTGCTCCCTTCAGTGTCTTCCGAGCCGTGGATACGTCCATGGTGATCGCAGCAGCCAATGACAGTCTTTTTAATAAGTTGTGCTGTGCCGTTGAGAGGCAAGACTTGTTGCAGGATCGCCGCTTTCATACCAACGAGCTTCGCCACAAACACGTCGCCGCTTTGACCCTCGAACTCGAAAGGACCTTGTCGACAAAGTCCGCTCGGCAATGGATCGACTGCTTGCAAAGGGCGGGTGTACCGTGCGGCCCAGTCAACACTCTTGATGAGGTGATACATGACTCTCAGCTCGCAGCACGCGGTATGATCCTCCCGATCAGTGGCGATGCTACTGGACAGCTCCGAATTGCGGGCAACCCCATCAAGATGGACGGAGTTACGGACGCTGCGCTTGCCTTACCCTCGCCCGATCTCGACGCCGATCGCGATCGCCTGATCCACGAATTTTCGGGAACTGAGGCACATACATCATGAATACGTCCACTGAAGCATCCAATACCGTAGAGCATGCGCGATTGGAGATGAACATTGACAGGACCATTGCAGTCATCACGCTCTCCGATGAGGCAAAGCGGAATGCACTCAGCCGTCGCCTGTTGGAGGCATTCATTGAAGCTTGCAGGGAATGCGAACGTCAGCAAGTTCGCGCCATGATTTTAAAAACACACGCCCAGTCTGGAGTATGGTCATCGGGGCATGATATCGAAGAACTCCCTTGCGACGGACATGACCCCCTTTCTCCCAAAAGTCCACTGGAAAAAGCGATCCGTACCTTACGATGCTGCCCCTTCCCAGTCATCGCTCTTGTGCAAGGTTCCGTGTGGGGAGGCGCAGTGGAATTGATGGCCAGTTGTGACATTGTGATTGCGGACGAACGTGCATGCTTTGCCGTCACGCCTGCCAAAATAGGCTTGCCATATAACATAACAGGACTGCAGCATTTCAACGAGCGCCTTTCATATGGGGCAATCAAGAGGTTGTTCTTCATCGCCAGTCCTATCAGGGCCGAAGAAGCCCTTCGTGTTGGACTTATTGATGAAGTTGTGCCAGCTACCCACATCGAAGAACATGCCATGGATACTGCCAGACAGATAGCAAGGAACGCGCCGCTTGCAGTGACCGCGGTAAAACAACAGCTTCGCCTACTATCGGATGGAAAGACCATCTCCGTTACCATGGTGGAGAAAACGGCCGAGGTTCGTTGCCGAGCATATCAGGCCGCCGATTATCGGGAAGGCATCGTAGCCTTCCGCGAAAGACGTCCTCCACAATTTACGGGAAAAGCGTAACTCTTGGCACTGGTTACCACGCAAATGTTGCACCATTGCCAAGTCGGCAGGTCAGGCGCGCCACCGGCACCGCTTGCTCCTGTCCAGGGCTCATGGTGTAAGACTGGATGTTCACCTTGCCGTCCGGCTTGACGACATAGCGAATGAATTCATCGATCACGTTGCTCGTAGGAAGTACCGTAGGATGCATATCAGAAAATGATATTTGGTGGTCATGAATCATGAAAGCTCGGATATCCAATCCGGCCTGGCCGCTTTCGTCAGCTACTCCACTTGTCTTGCAGTGACTGAAATCAAAGAGCGCTGATACCCGCTTGCCTGTCATCAATGCTTGCTGGAGCTGATCATACGTCTTGGCATTCATATCAGACATCACCTTACCGCTTGCCTCGCATTTCACACTGTTAAGCATAAGAGCCATCATTGCCAGACTGAACCAAGCGAAGCGAACTTCCATAAGAAACTCCTTATCAATAGACACAGTGAAAGCATCCCCAGTCATCTTTTTCGGGGCATGTGGAGTTCACAAAACATTCAACCACATTACAAGCATCTACGTTTGCATCAACGTGCAATTGAGACTAATCAACTTGTTCTAACCTAAAATTCCACGAATGGCATGGATATAATGGCCTTGTCAGGAAACAATGCACAGCATTGGTCCGGTGAAGTATCGCAAAAGAAGCCAGTTTCCATCCACATCCAGGCTGACGCCGTGGCACTCTTAGATCTTGACGAACTTCAAATTTATTACGAAATACATGGAGCGGGCGAACCGATTCTACTGATTGCTGGATATACGTGCGACAATACGTTCTGGAATGGTCTCGTATATGATTTGGCAAAACGGTTCAAGGTCGTCACTTTTGATAACCGCGCCGTCGGCCGAACGAAAGATAGTGGCCAGCCGTTTTCCATCGAGACGATGGCAATGGACGCGGTAATGCTTATTGAGCATTTGGAGCTATCCCGTCCCGCCAACCCAGTCATTCAGCGAAACAAGCATTTTGGCGCTTGAACATCTGCTGTCTTTGCGAAAAGGTGGTGCTGACTTCGACTTTCTCGTTGACGCAAGCTTGCGATGGCTGTCCGGATTCATGTGGCTGTCGGCCCCCGAAAACATCACGCGCTTCAAAGCGGCGCTCAGAGCGAATCCGAATCTCCAATCCATTGTTGATCAAGAACGGCAATTGGCAGCGCTCAAAACATTCAACGCAGGACTTGGAAATATGCCATGGCCTCATGGTGCACTGGTGGTGTCGGCAACCGACGATTTTCTGACACCACCTCGCGAGGGCCAGGCACTCGCGAAGAGCCTTGGGGAAAGCTATATGGAATTACCCGGCGGTCATCCAAGTCCTTTGGAAGAACCGGAGCGGCTTCTGCGAGGGTTAATGACGTTTCTTAGCTAGGGAGCGAACGAGGGCCTGGCCGCTGCGTCTGCGTGCTGTCGCTTCGCGGCGTGCAAGGTTGCAGAGATCAAATAGACCTTGAATGGTTGTCGTGCCGTGAGTTCCGCTCGGCCTCGTTAGCCCCTGTTGTCAATGGGAGAGGCTGCCCCTTACTTCTGACCCGCCAGTGCAGCAATGGCATCTTCCAGCGGTGCCAGGAAAACATCCGCCGTACGCCCTTCATCCAATGCTGCCTGAATGGTCAGCGCAGACGAAGCGATGTCCGAAAGCTTGAACCATTTTGCTATACCTAAAATCCGATGCACGGCCTGCCAGGCTCGTTTCCAATTCTGCTGACCGATGGCTTCGTTAGCGATGCTAAGCTCGTCACCCATATCTGCAAGAATACGCTCACGAAGGTTGGGCCACTCTGCTACGGGAATACCCTCGGGAAGTTGGGCCGTCTGTTCCATTGCAGGCGCAGGAATGCCGAACACATGTGTCAGCAAAGCACGCAACTGGTCGAGACTTACGGGCTTTACCAACACGTCATCAGCGCCAGCATCCAGGCAAGACTGCCGCTGTGTTTCCAAGACGTTGGCGGTGAGCGCCACCAGATAGGGGCGGCGACCTTTATCGAATTTGCGAGCACGAATGCGGCGGATCAATTCCTCCCCATCCATTCCCGGCATCGCACAGTCAGTAATCACTAGCTCGTAGGCGTGCTTTTCATACAAACGCCAAGCCTCCAGGCCATTGGTCGCCACGTCGAATGCCTGTACGCCCACCGCATGAAGTTGGCGAACGAGTAATTCCCGATTGATGGGCTGGTCTTCGACCAGCAAGATCGCTCGGTTGGTAATGGGAAGTTTCGCGACCGCCTGAGAGGACAGTACGATGTCATCCTGCAATGCACTGGCGATCTCTTCATCGTAGTATGCCGTGTCGGCGTCAATAGGCAAGGCGAGCGCCACTTCTACGCTCGTTCCTTTTTGGACGGCGCTGCGCAGGCTAATGTGGCCATTCATCGCCTGGACCAGTCGCTTGCAGATGGCTAGGCCAAGTCCTGTGCCACCCTGATGTTGCGTGCCTACCTGCACGAACGGCTCGAACAGTCGCACCTGTTCCGTCTCGTCGATGCCAATGCCTGTATCGCGCACTGTGATGGTAAGGCTCTGCGTTTTCGCCTCAACATCGATTGGCAAAGCCTCCACTACCACGCCTATTCCGCCGTTATCGGTGAATTTCAGCGCATTTCCCACAAGATTCATCAACACCTGGGCGAGACGTTGGCCATCGCCGATATAACAAGGCGCCACCAGTGCACTAACAAACACGTCGAAACGCAATCCCTTTCGCTGCATCTCAGGTGAGAACAATCCGACCACTTCATTGACGATCGCTCGCAACGAAAACGGCTGACTTTCGATAGTTAACTTACCGGACTCGCTCTTGGAGAAATCCAGCAGATCATTGAGAATGCGTAGCAACGTGCGCGCTGCGCTCCGCGCCATGTCCAGCAGATGCTGGTCATCCGCATGCAAGCGCCGACGGCCCATCAGATCCAGCACGCCGATCACTCCGCTCATCGGCGTGCGGATTTCATGGCTCATGGTGGCTAGGAAGACGTCCTTCACCCGTGAAGCCTGCTCAGCCTCCTGTTTGGCGTGAGCCAGGTACTCGGCTTGACGCCGCTGATCGCGCTCCATTGCGCGCAGTGCGGAAACATCCGCCAATACACCAAGCAGTGCGCGCGGCTGTTCCTTTTCCTCGCTAATCTGCTGCAACCAGTACATCACGTCATGCATTTCACCCGAATTGGAGCAATATTGCAGCTCCCCTTGCACCAATTGGCCGGTGGAGAGCGCTTGCTTGGTAAGCAGTTCTAACTGATCGTTGCTCGCTATCTTCTGCGGATGAACCTCGCCAGCGGTCTTGCCGATCAGCACATTGGCCTTGAGTCCCACCAGGTTTTCGAACGCCGCGTTGACCGCCATATAGCGCCCCTGCGGATCTTTCACAAATACCGGAATCGGCGCAGTAGCCATCAAGGATTGTAGGAAGCGGACCTGGAAGTACAACTCCTGTTCCGCCACGTGGCGCCGGCGGATCTCTTTGCGGAGATAAGCAATGATAAAACTGAGAATGACGATGGATACCAGCACCACGATGCCGATGGGCGTAAGCACTTCCCATAACGTGCGTCGTGGAACACCGTACTGGAGGTAGGTGGAAAGCCAGGTGTTTTGGATGCGCTCGCGGTCTTCTTCTGGAACCGCCTTGAGCACACGATCCATCAGTTCGCGCAGTGGCTCGTATCCCGGGGCCACGCCGAAGCCCAGTGATTGGCTGTAGCCCGTCGCACCCGAGACATATAGCACTCCGGCGTAATGCTCCCGTATCAGACGTTCGACCACGCCCAGGTTACCGATGAAGGCATCGGCCTCGCCGTCCGCCACGATCTGCAGCCCTTTCTGCACGGTATTCACCGATACGCGATGGAAGGCCGATGACGTACCAAGGCCGGGCGCAGTCTTCAGACCATCGTCCTCTACCATCGCTACGCGTAAGCCGTCGAGACTGCGGATATCTACCAACGGCGGCGTACTCTTGCGCGTGATGATGACCTCCGGATAATCGATATAAGACTCGGTGAGGAGGAACGGCACGGTAAGCTTGTTGTCCGGCGACATAGCAATCAGCACATCCACCTTTCCACCGTTGGCAAGGCGTATCGCATCGCTCCAGGACTTGCTTTCCACACGCAGTGTTTTGATGTGCAGGCTATGTACTATGTACTTCAGGTAGTCTGCGGAAATGCCGCTCGGATTACCGCGGGCATCCACGAAAGCGTAAGGAGGCCAGTCGGGATCCATGCCGATGCGCAGTGGCGGCAGCCCAGCGAGGTAAGCGCGCTCCTGGTCCGTCAACGGTATGTGAAGGTCATAACTCGTCTGCTGTGCCGCATTGCCGTTCGCTTGGCTCCAGGCAGGCAGAGTGACGGCCGGCAACCATAAGCACAGCACAGCAACCACAACCTTCCATCTCGCCTTGACACCACGTCCTTGCCTACGTGGACTAGAGCCTATTCCCGGCTCGGCGCGGAAAGCTCGAACAGCCCCCGCACCAGCCTTCCTCGGCACACGGGAGGGGGCGAAAAAAAGCTGCGAAAGCATGCGCATTATTCGTTCCCGCTTGCATCGGCGCTCAAATCCACACGTCGACAGTACTCCAGCAACTCCTGATTGGTAGGCAGCCCCAGCTTTACCTGTGCACTGCGCTTGTGCCGGCTAATGGTCTTGCGGCTGCGGTTGAGCCGCTCGGAAATCTGCTGCGAGGTAAGCCCCTCATACGCAAATAGACGCAGCACCTCTATTTCGGCTTCTGTGAGCTTTGATTCCCCGCCGCGTACCGCACCCACTTCCCGGCTGGTGAGCAGGGTACGCAATGACGGGCTCACGTATTCTCGCCCCATGCTCACGGCATGCAAGGCCAGTCCCAGCTCGTTAACATTGCCTTCCTTTTCAAGCAAACCCTTCACACCTTTGCGCAACAGTGCATTCAGCACGCCGGCGTTACGCAAGGCCGTGATCACTACAATAGGCGTGGTTGGGTGCATGCGCGTCAGCCGTTCGATCAGATACAGGCCGTCACGGCTGTGGTCATCGGGCATAGAGAAATCGGTAACGATCATGTCGCACGGCATATGAGCAAGCACGTCGAACAACTCCACCGGCGAACCGGCCTCACCCACTACTTTCGCTATGCGATTGGACTCCAATGCCATGCGAATGCCGTATCGGATGATAGGATGATCATCCGCCAGCACAACCTTGGGAACGGCAATGTATTCATCGCTCATGGCACCCCCTCTCCTTCCAAACCCTGGTCTAGTTCTGCCGTGTAAGGCAGTCAGTAATTTGTATGTCTTAACTTAGTAGCTTAGCTGTGAAAGCATCATGCGGGCGGCTTCACATGGCGCTCTTTGATACGTCAAATCCGCAAATCCACCCAACGGCAATATTCGTAGAGTTCCTGGTCGTTTTTCAACCCAAGCTTGACCAGCGCCGCACGCTTGTGCCGACTTACGATCTTATAGCTGCAGCCCAGGCGCTCCGCAATCTGGCCAAGCGTCAGTGCTTCGTAGACCGACAGGCAAAGCACTCTCGTCTCGGCTCCGGTTAGCGAAACTTGCTCACCGGCCCTCGCTGTTCCCATCGGGTGCTGCAACAATGCACGCGTGGCACCACCAACATAGGTCCTTCCGTTGATGACTTCACGAATGGCTTGCACCAGTTCGGCGTGGTCCTCGCTCTTTTCGATCCAGCCCTTCGCACCTTCACGCAAAGCTGCCTCCAGCAAGCCGTGATTTCGCAAGGCGGTCACGATCACTACCGGCAAATTAGGGTGGTCACGCACCAATTTCTTGACCATAGAAAGGCCGTCGCCACCTTTTTCATCCGGCATGACGTAATCAGCCAGAACCGCATCGCACGGAATCGTTTCAAGGATACGAAATAATTCGTGCGCCGATCCAACTTCACCAACCACCTGAGCCTCTTGCGAAGACGTAAGCGCAACGCGCATCCCGTAACGGCTGATAGGATGATCATCCGCCAGGACGACGCGTGGCCGGGTGCTATGGTTTTTGCTTTCCATGAGTTCTCCTTGACATCATCATGTCTGCACGGCTTGCACGAAATGATCGAGTGATTCTGACTTTGGCGTTGCTAGTATCGCCTTGTTACGCATATGCCTCATGAGTATGCGAGGCATGGGAAAAATCTTTTCATAGCTGCTTCTACAAGAGGGTTGGATTTGTCTCATAGAAAATGAACATTCGAACTTCATGCAAATGGCCCGCAATGAGACAAATCCCTTTGCGTTCTCCGCCATGCATGGCTACCTTGGTGTTCGGGCAGTCAATCGCCGTGAGGCGCCCCTCCTTCGGCACGTCCCCTGTGTGCCGGCAACGGATTCCAGCTCTCGCCCCAAGACCCCTCTCCAACCGAGGGGTCTTTTTTCAGCCTGAGACAGCAGGAAGCCTTCGGACTGCTGAATTTCCATGGAGTGCGCAAAGGCTTTCGTGGAATAACCCAGTACGCCCACGAATATCTGGACCTAAACGAGACGATCGCACTCTCCGCAAAAGAACCACCGGAGTATTGCGGAGAGAAGACGTCGTAACTATTCAAGCAACCGAAGACATGTCCCGGCTTCCTGAGATGGCTCAAGCTCCACATCGGCAGCGTGAATCTACCTCCACCCAAGAACTATCGTGTAAAGAACAATTGGTCACGCAGGCAGATACCGAACGAACTCAATCGTCTCGTCAAAACTACAAAGCTCAAGTATGCCAACGCCAGCCCGTAGGCAATCGATTTCCGTCCAAGCCAGCAGCTCGACAAGACGAAACTTGGTTCATTTGCACTCTTTGATCAGAGTGCACATAAAGTCATATACGCGGTAAATAGCCTTTTACCCGTGAGGTAAGAGTAGAAATTTTTTGCGACTTTCAGTCAACGCAAAAAAAATGAGGTTCACGTCACAAAATTTGAAATATATCGCGCGATTTTTGACGCACTCATCACAAAAATAGGTTTAAAGATGAATCCCATAGACCGTTTCGAACAATTGCAATAGCAGTGCAGCTGTCGCCTTCCCGTAAAGTGGATCCAGACATAACCAGAGGTCTCCGGGCAAACTAGCCCCAAGGAGACCCAAGATGCGCAAGAGCAAATTCACCGAGAGCCAGATTGTCACGACGCTGAAGC
>Ga0153933_1000611_pt1 | contig 12187 bp, 10 predicted proteins | sample TSNJ017MetaG_FD_102275 | JGI IMG/M metagenome (GOLD analysis project Ga0153933, IMG submission 102275) | Attine ant fungus gardens microbial communities from New Jersey, USA - TSNJ017 MetaG | ecosystem: Host-associated > Fungi > Mycelium > Unclassified | place: USA: New Jersey, Wharton State...
CTCGCAGGGCGTCAATGGCTATGTGCTGAACACCATCACGCCCGAGACCGAGACGACCTGCCATTATTTCTGGGCGTTCGTGCGCAATCACCGCATCACCGAGCAGCGCCTCACCAGCGAGATCCGCGATGGTGTCGCCGGCATCTTCCACGAGGACGAGATCATCCTGGAGGCGCAGCAGCGCGCCATGGACGAAAATCCGGACCGGGTATTCTACAATCTCAGCATCGATGCCGGCGCGATGTGGGCGCGGCGGGTGATCGACCGCATGGTGGCCAAGGAAACCCCGCCGGAAAATCCGCCGCAGCATTTGCAGGCGGCGGAGTAGGTCATGGCGGAACGCGAGGCCGATCGCTCCGTGTCGCAGACCGTGCGCGCGCAGCTCGCGCTGCGCGACCTGATCCTGTCGGGCGGTCTGCGTCCGGGCGAGCGCATCTCGGAATTGCAGGCGGTGGAAACCACCGGCGTGTCGCGGACGCCGGTGCGGATGGCGCTGGTGCGGCTGGAAGAAGAGGGCCTGCTGGAGGCGATCCCGTCCGGCGGCTTCATGGTCAAGGCGTTTTCCGAACGCGACATTCTGGATTCGATCGAGCTACGCGGCACCCTCGAGGGCCTCGCCGCGCGCTTTGCCGCCGAGCGCGGCGTCTCGGTGCGCGACCTCGAGCCGCTGAAGGAATGCTTGGGCGAGATCGACGGCCTCGTGCGCCAGGACCCGATCTCGGTCGAGGCCTTCTCGTCCTATGTGGCGCTGAATGGGCGCTTCCATGCCCTGCTGACCGAGCTGTCGCGCAGCCCGCCTCTGATCCGGCAGATCGACCGCGCCTCGGCGCTGCCGTTTGCGTCGCCGAGCGGCTTCGTGATGGCGCAATCCGCGCTGCCGGAGGCGCGCCAGATCCTGCTGATCGCGCAGGATCACCATCGCATCGTGGTCGACGCGATCGAGAACCGCGAAGGCGGGCGGGCCGAGGCGATCATGCGCGAGCACGCCCGCCTTGCGGCGCGCAATTTGCGGCTGGCGCTGCGCAACCGCACCCATCTCGATTTGCTGCCGGCGCTGGCGCTGATCAGGTCGGCAGCCGACTGAGCGGAGAATCTCATGCGCTTCATCGAAACCTGGATACCGGCAACCCTCGTTGCCACGCGCGACCTCACGCCCGACATTCGCGAATTCCTGCTGCGCCCGGATCGCTTCGCAGCGTCGCCCTATCCGGTCGGCAGTCACATCCAGGTCGGCGTCAGCATCGACGGCCGGCCCGAGACGCGCTCCTATTCGCTGGTCGGCGAGATCGACCCGCAGGGCTATCGGATCGCGGTGCGCCGCGCGCCTGACACCCGCGGCGGCTCGCGCTACATGTGGTCGCTGCAACCAGGCGCTCGCCTCAACATCACGCTGCCGGCCTCGCTGGTCCAGCTCGACTGGACGCGCCGTCATGTCTGCCTGATCGCCGGCGGCATCGGCATCACGCCGATCGTCGGTGCTGCGCAGGCGCTCGCCCGGCGCGGCATGGACGTCACGCTGCACTACGCGGTGCGCTCGCGCTCCGATGAGGCCTATCTCGATGTGCTCGAGGCCCTGCTTGGCGACCGTCTCGTCGTTCACGCCGGCGACGAGGGTCGACGGCTCGATCTTGACAGCGTATTCGCGGCGCTGCCCAAGGATGCCATGACCCTGTTCTGCGGCCCGATCCGGATGCTGGACGCGGCGCGGCATGCCTGGGAAGCGGCCGGCCGGCCGATGACCGATCTGCGCTACGAGACCTTCGGATCGAGCGGCCTGCTGCCGACCGATGCGTTTCGGGTGCGGCTGAAAGGCGAGGGCGTCGAGCTGGTGATCCCGCGCGATCGCTCGATGCTCGATGTGCTCAACGAAGCCGGGCACGAGGTGATGAGCGACTGCCGCCGCGGCGAGTGCGGCGTCTGCGCGCTCGACATTGTCGCTGTCGACGGCGAGATCGACCATCGCGACGTCTTCTTCAGCGATCACCAGAAGCAGGAGAGCCGCAAGATCTGCGCCTGCGTCTCGCGCGCCCGCGGCACCATCACGGTGGATACGCTGCGCCGCGCCGACGCGGTCTGACGGCGTCCTATGCGGCGTGCACGGACTGCGGCTTGGCATTGAGCAGGCCGGAGATCTCGTTCGCCGACATCGGGCGGCCGATCAGATAGCCCTGAACCTCGTCGCAGCTGGTCTGCCTGAGATAGTCGAGCTGGTCGGCGGTCTCGACGCCCTCGGCCACGACGCCGATTTGCAGGTCCTGGGCCAGCGCGATCACCGATTTCACGATCGCGGCGCAATCCGGCTGGGTCAGCATGTCGCGGATGAAGGACTGGTCGATCTTGATGCGGCTGAACGGCAGCTTGCGCAGATAGGTCAGCGACGAGAAGCCGGTGCCGAAATCGTCGAGCGCGACGGTCACGCCGAGGTCGAGCAGCGCATTCAGGATCGAAGGCGCCGAGCCGTATTTCGAGAGCAGCATCGATTCGGTGATCTCGATCTCGAGCCGATGCGGCGAGACGTTGGCATCGGCGAGCGCATGCACGATGGTCTGCAGGATGCTCACATTCTGGAACTGGACCGCCGAAAAATTCACCGCGATCCGGATCTGGTCCGGCCAGTGCGCCAGCGTCGCGCATGCGCGGCGGATCACCCACTCGCCGAGCTGGTGGATCAGCCCGCTTTCCTCGGCGATTGGGATGAACACGGTTGGCGGGATCAGGCCGCGAACCGGATGCTGCCAGCGCAGCAGCGCCTCGAAGCCGGTGATACGGCCTTTGCGGATGTCGAGGAACGGCTGGTAGACCAGGAACAGCTCGTTGGCGTCGATGGCGCGCTCGAGGTCCTGCTGCAAGGCGCGGCGCTCGCGCGCCGATCGGTCGTCATCGGCCTCGAAGAAGCAGATGGTGCCGGGCCCGGATTTCTTCGCCCGATAGAGCGCGATGTCGACATGCTTGAGCAGGTCGTGCGTGGTGGTGCCGTCGCGCGGCGCCAGCACGATGCCGATGCCGGTGGTGGGTGCGATCTCGCAGCCGTCGATCTGGAACGGATCGGCAAGGGCCGCGATGAACTGCTCGGCGGTGGCGAGCGCGTCATCCGGCCGTGTCAGGTTGGACATGATCAACGCGAATTCGTCGCCGCCGATCCGCGCGACATGCTCGGCCGCGCGCGTGCAGCGCTGCAACCTGGCGGCGATCTGGACCAGCAGCTCGTCGCCGGCAGGATGGCCGAACCTGTCGTTGACCTCCTTGAAGCGGTCGAGATCGAGCAGCAGCACCGCGAATTCCTCACCGGTCCGGGCGAGCCGCGTCAAGGCGCCGTCGAGGGTCTCGTTGAAGGCGATGCGGTTCGGCAGATGGGTCAGCGGATCCTGCCGCACCGTCCGTTCGGCGTCGTGCTGGGCGATGACCCGCCGCCTGAACTCGAGCGAGTTGACGAACACGCCGCGCAACAGCACGGCGCCGTAGACCACGACCAGGACGGCCATCAGGAGATAGACGAAATCGCCGTCCCTGCCGAGGCAGATCGCGGTGCCGAGGAAGATCGGTGCGGTGAATGCAATCGCCGCGATCGGGATGGTGGCGAAGGCGAACGCGCCGCCCGCCAGCATTCCGGCGCACAGGCAGGTGATCACCAATTGGCCGCCGCTCGATGCGTCGGCGAAGAAGGCGACCGGGACGATGCCCCAGGCAGCACCCAGCGCCAGCGCGTTGCGCACCAGGCGGTACATGGTCCGGCGCGAGACGAATTGCGGCTTGGCGATGCGCCGCGCCGCGCGCGCCTGCAGGCCGAAGAAGCTTGCTGCGTTGATCACGGCAGCGGCCCAGATCAGGGCGAAGGCCCAATCGGGCGATTGCCACAGCGCGACCGCCAGCACCAAGGCGTTGCAGGCATTGGCCAGCATGATGCCGACCGAATAGCCGAGCACCATCGAGACCTGCTCGGCGCGGATGTGACCTGCAAGCAATTCATCCGTCGGTGGTGCACCGAAGGCGGCGAGGTCGCCCGCGAACAGGAGCGCGAAATATGATCTCAGATAGCTACGCATCACAACGCTGCTTGCGCGAATTGGGCCCGGCACCGGGCCCAAGAATTCTCCGCAAACCTTTGACAAACTATGAACTTTTGCAATCGATCCCGCCGCGACCGGGGGGCCTGCGGGTTCCCGTCCTCCGCATCGCTAGCAAATTGATACAAATGCGCGGTGGTAGCGACGCCGCTTGATCGCGGCGCACCAGCGGTCGTGCTCGGATGTGCTGCCGCCAGCGAGCCAGCTTGATCGCCGGTTGTTTTTTCGCGATGACTCGGGTTCCCGGCCAATTTGGGTTCCCGGCAAAACCAGAAGGTGCGCGCATGAGCCTCCCGACCACGAACCATGATCCGGGATTTCGCATCACGCGCTCCAGCCACGTCATCCTGACCGTCCGCGACCTCGCGGCGAGCCGGCAGTTCTACGAGCGGGTGATCGGCCTGATCTTGACCGCGGAAGAGAGCGACGCGCTGTATTTCCGCGGGGTCGAGGAGGCTTGCCATCACAGCCTCGTGCTGCGCAGGGACAGTCATGTCAGCTGCGCGCGGCTCGGCCTGCGGGTGTTCCAGGATGCTGATCTCGACCGGCTGAAGGCCTTCTTCGAAGCGCGTGGCTGTCCGGCCGCCTGGGCCGAGGTGCCGCATCAGGGCCGCACGCTGCACGCGACCGATCCGGCCGGCACGCCGCTGGAGTTCTGCGCGACCATGCCGGTGGTGCCGCGCATGATCACCAGGTTCACCCGTCACGCCGGCGGCTCGGCGCTGCGGCTCGATCATTATCAGGTGCTGACGCCGAAGGTGCGCGCGGCGTGCGAATTCTACGCCGCGGCGGGCTTCCGCCTCAGCGAATACATCGCACCCGCCGGGACCTTCGACCTCCGCGGCGTGTTCCTGCAACGCAAGGGCAATCCCCACGACATCGTGTTCTTCAATGGCGCCGGCCCGCGGCTGCATCACTTCGCGTACCTCGCGCCTGAGGTGCATCACCTGCTCTCGGCCTGCGATCTTGCGGGCGAGCTCGGCTACGGTGCTTCCGTCGAGCGGGGTCCGGGACGACACGGTCCGGGACATGCGATGTATGTCTACATGCGCGATCCCGACGGCCACAGGATCGAGCTGTTAAACACCCACTACCAGATCATGGACATCGAGAACGAGCCGGTCGGCTGGGACCCGTCCGACCACACGATCTCCTTCCCCTGGGGCCTGCCGGCGCGGCAGGCCTGGTTCGAGGAGGCGACGCCGTTTGCCGGCGTTGCGATCCGTGAGCCGGAGGTGAAGCCGAGGCCGCTGACGCTCGAGGCGTATCTGGCGAAGTAGCATGTCCTTGTCCGTCGAGCCTCTCACCCATGACGTGGCGATCGTCGGCCTCGGGCCGGTCGGCGCCATCTTCGCCAATCTGCTGGCGCAGGACGGCTTGCGCGTCGCAGTGGTCGAACGCGCCACCGGGATCTACGACAAGCCGCGCGCGATCACGCTCGATCACGAGGCGCTGCGGGTGTTGCAGGCGATCGGGCTCGGCGCGTTCATGGAGCGGGCGATCGCGCCGCACAATGGCTCGCATTATCTCGGCGTCGACGGCGAGCTGATCAAGATATTCGATCCGATGCCGCCGCCGTTCCCGCTCGGCTGGATCCCGAACGTCACCTTCGTACAGCCGGAGATGGAGCAGGCGCTGCGCGACAGGCTCGCCGGCTTTGCCAATGCCGAGATTATTCTCGCAGCCAGCGGCGTTTCGCTGCACCAGGACGACGACGCGGTGATGCTGACGGCGCGGCGCGAGACCGGCGAGGAACTCGTGATCCGTGCGTGCTATCTGATCGGCTGCGACGGCGCCAACAGTTTTGTGCGCAAGCAGCTCGGCATCGGCCTCGAAGACCTCGCCTTCGACGAGTGGTGGATGGTGGTGGATACGCTGACCAGCGAGCCCGCCAAGCGGCCGGCGAAAAGCTTCCAGTATTGCTGGCCGGCGCGCCCCGGCACCTTCGTGCCGGGACCGCGCAATCTGCGGCGCTGGGAGATCAAACTGCTGCCGGGCGAGGATCCGGAAGCCGCAGGCAGGCCCGACAATGTCGTGACGCTGCTCAAGCGCTTCACCGATATCTCCGATCTCACCATCTGGCGCTCGGCGGTCTATCGCTTCCACGCCTTGCTTGGGCAACGCTGGCGCGACCGCCGCGTGCTGCTGATGGGGGACGCCGTGCACCAGACGCCACCCTTCCTCGGGCAGGGCTTGTGCGCCGGCATCCGCGATGCGGCCAATCTCGCCTGGAAACTGAGACTGGTGTTGCGCGGCGACGCAGACGATGCGCTGCTCGATAGTTATGCGATCGAGCGCCAGCCGCACGTCCGCGCCGTCGTCGCCAGCGCCAAGGAGTTCGGCAAGATCATCGGCGAGCTCGATCCCGTCGCCGCCGCCGAACGTGACGCGCGGTTGCGCGCTGATCTGAAGGCGGGCCGGGCGGAAACGATCCGGCAGAAGTTCATTCCCGATCTCGTCTCCGGCCTGATCGCATCGGACGCGAAGCTGGCCGGGCGGCTGTTCGTTCAGCCGCATGTGCGGGCGCCGGATGGAGCTGTGTGCCGGCTCGACGATCTGCTCAGGCCCGAATTCGCCATCGTCACAGCAACCGCAGCGCCGATGGCCTGGCTGTCGGATGCGTCTCGTGCCGCGTGGCGGTGTCTCGCCGGCGAGCGCATTGTCATCGCGACGTCAGGCGAGAGCGCGGTTGCCGATGGCGTGTTGATCGTTGTCGAGCGCGACGGGCTGTTCGCAGGCTGGATGCGCGACAATGCCGTCGCTGCGGTGATCGTGCGGCCCGACCGCTATGTCTACGCTGCGGCCGACAGCGCCGACGAGCTCAACATGCTCGTCGAGCAACTGATCGAGGAACTCCGCGCGACGCGCCAGTCGATATCAGTCACTTCTTGATGTCGGCCGCGACGAGCACGCGATGGCCGCGCAGCAGTTCCTGTAGCGCCTGCAGCGCGGCGACGCCGCATTGTGTGTCCTGCTCGCCATTGCCGCCGCTCAGTCCGATGCCGCCGACCACCTCGTCGTCGACGACAATGGGAAACCCGCCGACGAACACGGCGAATTTGCCGTCAAAACTCCACTGGATGCCGAAGGCCTCGTTGCCGGGCAGGGCAGGGCCGTTCGGCGACTGGTTGAAGAGGTGGGTGGAGCGCTTGTGCCCGGCCGCGGTGAAGGCCTTGTTCCAGGCGATCTGCGGGCCGGTGACCCGCGCGCCATCCATTCGCTCCAACGCCAGCGGATAGCCGCCCTCGTCGGTGACGCAAACCGTCTCCGCGACACCGATCTCGGCGGATTTCCTGATCGCCGCGGCGATCATGTGGCGGGCCTCAGCAAGCTCGAGTTTGAACGACTGTCTCATCGCGTCCTTCCAGGATTGGGTTGGGCGGTCCGTCGCAGCTTATACGCCGCGATAGACGGTCTTGATCTGGGTGTAGAATTCGAGGCCGGTGCGGCCGGACTCGCGGAATGTGGACGTGCTCGACCGCTTCAGCCCGCCGAACGGCGCGTTGATCAGATTGCCGGTCGTGGTGCGGTTGATCTTCACCGTGCCGGACTCGATGTCGCTCGCGAAATCGTGCATTACCCGCGGACTGCGCGTGACGATCGCGGCCGACAGGCCGTATTCGCTGGCATTGGCCTTGGCGATGGCATCTGCGTAGGTGTCGACCTCGATGATCGCGATGACAGGGCCGAAGATCTCCTCACGCGCGATCGTCATGTCCTGGGTCACGTCGGTGAAGATCGCGGGCGAGACGTAGTAGCCGCCATCATAGCCGGCACCGGTGAGCCGATCGCCGCCGGTGAGGTGCGTGGCCTCCCGCTTTCCGATCGCGACATAGCGCAACACGGTTTCGAGTTGTTTCGCCGTCGCCAACGGCCCCATGTCCATCCCGCCGACAAGGCCGCTGCCGATCCTGAGCGTCTTCACCCTGGCGAGCAGGCGGGCGGTGAATTCGGCCCGCACTTGCTTCATGACGAGCATGCGGCTGGTGCCGGTGCAGGCCTGGCCGGCGAGCGAGAAACCGCCCTTGACAGTCAGGTCGACCGCCAGGTCGAGATCGGCATCATCCATCACGATCAGCGGATTCTTGCCGCCGAGCTCCATCTGGGTGCGGGTGGTGAAGCTGACGGAACGGCAGATGTGCTCGCCGGCCGCCGTCGATCCGGTGAAGGAGATCGCGCGGATCACGGGCGCCTCGGTGATGGCGGGGCCGATCTCGCCGGCCTTGCCGGTGATGAAATTAAGTACGCCTTTCGGCAGCCCCGCCGTGATCAGCGCCTCGGCCAGCCGGTAGCCGCTGAGCGGCGCATCCGAGGATGGCTTGAACACGACAGTGTTGCCGGTGACGAGGGCAGGCGCGATCTTGCGCGCCGGGATCGAGATCGGAAAATTCCACGGCGTGATGACAGACACGACGCCGAGCGGCTCGCGCAGCGTGTAGACGGTCATGTCTGCGTCGTCGTTCGGGAACACCTCGCCGGTCAGCGACTGGCCCTCGACGGCGTAGAAGCGCAGGGTCTGGGCCGAGCGCAGCACCTCGTCGCGGGCAAGGGCGAGCGACTTGCCCATTTCCCGCGTCATCTCCCGCGCGATCTGATCCACGCGCGCCTCGAGATGATCGGCGGCGCGGTTCAGGATGCTTGCGCGCCGGGACACTGGTGTCTTCTTCCAACCTTCGAACGCCGCGGACGCGGCCTCGACGGCCGCCTTGGCGTCAGCGGCGGTCGATTCCTGGAAGCGCCCGACCAGGTCGGCATTGTCGGCGGGATTGATGTTCGAGAACGTCCTTCCTGATGCGCTGTGGCCTTGCTCGCCGTCGACAAGATTAGGAAACTCCTGGATCTCCGCCGCGCCTGCGGTGGAGATGCGCGTAGTGCGGGCTGCTGCTTCGGTCACCGTCAAAAACTCCTCTCAATGCCAGATCAAGACGGCGCAGATGGTCGAGGCTGCGAGCCCCGTCAGCACCGGGATCATCGCGGTCTGCACGATCTGGAACACCGGCACGCGCGCGAAGCCGGCGACCGCGATCAGCGACGACCACGCCACCAGCGTGCCGCCGCCGGTCCACACCGCGCCCATCTGCCCGATCGCGGCGAGCGTTGCCGGGTCGAGCCCGACCGACGGCGCCAGCGCGCCTGACAGCGATCCGGTCAGCGGCAGGCCGGCGAAACCGGAGCCGTCGATGCCGGTGATCATGCCCGCGATCAGGACGCCGAAGGAGACGAACAGCTGGTTGCTCGGAATCCAGCCCTGCGCCGCCTGGATCAGCTCGAACAGCAGGCTCGGCGCATGTGCTGCGGGCACACCGAGGATCGGTGAGGACAGGCTCGGTTCGGCGCCTAGAAAGAAGAACCCCGCGATCGGCAGCACCGAGCCCATCGCCTTGAAGGCGAAGACGAAGCCTTCGGTGACATGGTCGGCGCTGGCGTCGAGGAATTTGCGCAGATTGTCAGTGACGAAGGAGGCGCAGATCATCAGCATCGCGGCGACGCCGCCGACCAGGGCTGCGGCATCACCGCCCTTGAGGTCGTGGCCGATGCCGAGCTTGGCCAGCACCATCACCGAGATGACGCTGAGAAAGGCGAGCGGGGTCACGACGGCGAAGCATTTCGACCAGCCCTCGCGGCGGGTCGGCATCCGGGCCAACTCGCAGTCGATCTGCGCCTGCGTGACGAAAGGCCGCTGGCCCTCGGCAGTGCCGCGCGCGATTTCCGCCTTGTCGAAAGTGCCCTCCTGTTCCACGCGGGCCAGTTCGCCGTTGCTCGATCGCGCCTGCCAGCGCTCGAGCAGGCGGTCGTCGGCCTTGGTGATGGACTTGCGGATCGAGAGGTAGGCAAGGGTGAGCGCGATGCCGCCGGTGATCAGCGACAGCACCAGCGCCCGGTCGGCCACCGTCGCGGCGCTGACCGCGACGCCGGCCGCCTTGGCGCTGATCCCCGGCGCGACGCCGATGACGTAGTCCGACGACAGCGCCATGCCCTGTCCGGCGATCGCGATCGCGATGGCGCCACCGAGCGGCGGCAGCCCGGCCGCAATCGCTGCCGGCAGCAGCACCGCCGAGACCAGCGGCACCGCCGGCGTCGGCCAGAAGAACAGCGAGATCACGTAGGTGATGGCGGCGAGCACGACGAAGGCGGCATGCCCGGTCTTCATCACCGCACGGAACGGCTCGACCATGCGGATGTCCGACCGCAGCACCTTGAGCGCGTTCAGCAGCGCCGTCATCAATGCGATCACCAGGAAGATGTTGAACAGCTCGCGGGCGGCCGTGAAGCTCGCGTTGAAGACGCTGGCGAGCGCCGCCACCGGGCTCTGTGTCCATGCCAGCGCGACGAGGAATGTCGCAATCACCGACGGCACCACGACGTTGGCGCGCCAGATCATGGTGAGGACGATGCTGGCGACACCGAACAGATAAACCCAATGTGCGGCGAGGATTGGCGCGTGCTGCATGGTTGTAGTCCTCCCGAAGACGCCGGATATTGTATACTGTATTCTAAATAGCAAGCTGAATTTGCGCGCGTACGTCCTGAATGCGCAGTTCCGCCGGGGCGCGAAGATCGCCGCAGTCGCGCTGTCGAGTGCAAGAATACTAGACGAAATGCGCGATCTGTGGGCGCGGTGCCGGGCCGGCGATCGCCTCTTGTTTTCGAGCATTGACAGCAGTCGTTTTTGTATACAGTATACGAAAAAGTTCAACCCGCAACTCGTCACGGCAGCGGAGCGCGACCATGCAGAAGCTTATGAATCATGTGGAATTTCGAACGGCCCTCGAGAACGCCATCAAGGGCAAGAGCGCCAACAAGGCGCCGTTCAGCGTGGCCTGGGCGAGCGGCAAGCTCAGCCGCGCGCACCTCGCGCGCTGGGCGGAGAACCACTATCACTATGTCGGGCCGTTCGCCGACTATCTCGGCTACATCTATGCGCGGATGCCCGAGCAGTACCAGGAAGCCAAGGATTTCCTGCTCGCCAACATGTACGAGGAAGAGATCGGTGGCGACCGACACACCGATCATTTGATCCGCTTCGCCGAGGCCTGCGGCACGACGGCCGAGCGGGTCAAGGATCCCGACAACATGACGCCGACCACCCGCGGGCTGCAGAGCTGGTGCTATGCGGTAGCGATGCGCGAAGACCCGATCGTCGCGGTCGCCGGCCTCGTGGTCGGTCTGGAATCGCAGGTCCCCTCGATCTACCGTAAGCAGACCCCGACATTGCGCGACAAGTACAAGTTCACCGACGAGGAGGTCGAGTTCTTCGATCTGCACATCGTGTCGGACGAGATCCATGGTGAGCGCGGTTATCAGATCGTGCTCGAGCACGCCAACACCGTGGAGCTGCAGCAGCGCTGCCTCAAGATCTGCGAGATCGGCGCGAAGATGCGGCTGCTCTACACCACCGCGCTGTATCACGACTATGTCGCGAACGACATTCCGCTGGCGGAGCTCGACCTCGCGAGCGGCGTCGCCGCGGACGAACGCGTGCTGTTGCAGGCCTGATCGGCGTCAGGAACGGAGAGCTGCGCGATGCCCCAGGTGGTGTTTCACCGCAATGGCGAGACCTTTCTCGGCGAGATCAAGGAGAACACCAATCTCGTGGTGCGTGCGGGCATCCGGCAGTTTCCCTATCCGAACTTCCTGTATGGCTGCGGGATGGGTAAATGCGGGAAATGCGCGTCGCTGATCATCAAGGGCGGCGAGCATCTGCCGGAGCCGAACTGGAAGGAAAAGAGGCGGCTCGGCGCCAGGATCGAGCAGGGGTATCGCCTGGCCTGCCAGCTCTGGCTCACGCACGACATCGAGCTGTCGCAGGAGGCAACGCCGCTGGCCGACGTGGTCGCGCCGGCCGGCGCCGCGGTTGGGAGGCCGTGACCGATGTATGTGATCTTGACGAGTAAGCCCGGACAATTCCGCACCGAGATCGTCGAGGGCCTGCGGCCGCTCGCCGCCTACGACTATCTGTTCTACGGCACCAGGAAGGCGACCTTCGTGATCGCGGAGCTCCTGAAGGAGACCAAGGTGAGGGTCGTCGACGAAGCCTGGTCGCCGCCGATCGTGAACGAGGTGCCGTCCAAATTCCTTGAGAAGTTCGAAACGCCCGAGCGTGCACTCGGCGAACTCGAGCA